>Ga0194119_10000056_pt1 | contig 195015 bp, 174 predicted proteins | sample TA2MahC100mmetaG_FD_148620 | JGI IMG/M metagenome (GOLD analysis project Ga0194119, IMG submission 148620) | Freshwater microbial communities from Lake Tanganyika, Tanzania - TA2015018 Mahale Deep Cast 100m | ecosystem: Environmental > Aquatic > Freshwater > Lake | place: Tanzania: Lake...
TGTAGAGATTCCTGGATCCCATCCAACTTCTCACATCATTGTTGTAACCAATTACGCTGTTGTTGTTGATCGGGAATAATTTGATGTGCAGGTTGCCCGGTGTGAAAACATAACTTCCTCTTGGTGCAGGAGCACTACTGTACAAAGGATTGGTAGAGAATTGTCCATACTGTTGTATGTCCTGTTGCAACAGCATGTTCTCATTGAAGAGCACCGTCAAAGCTTCGTAAAACTGTTTTGCTTTCACAAACCAAGCATTATTTTCTGTTGGGATGGCCCAAATCGGGTGTCCACCCAATCCTTCCTGGTGCCATGCAAGTCTGCCGTCCATGTCCTCAACAGAAAGCCCTTCATCACCAGTACCCAGTAAATTGATGGAGTTGCCAAGCACGAGGAATCCAAAATTGGTTCTTTGAAATTTTTCTCTGAGTGACTGGTACTTGCTGGTCATCACATAGGTCTCGTACATCACATCTTCGAAAGAATTTACCATACCGATCAGAATGGCTGACAGGAATTCTTCGAGCGACATATTGGATTGTCTGCGGTGTTTAACCACTTCAATCGTATTGCCATTGTTGTCAAACGAGGTCTCAACGAGTGCATTCTGTCTGATACCGCTTGGAACTTGGGATCTGATGGAGGCATTGGCGGCAGCAGTGATGAGTGTTGCAGCATGAAATACAGGACGATCCATGCTGGATTCATAATCACGCAAGAAAGTATTTTCACTCAGCACGCGGATGATTTCTATTTTATATGTTTTACCGAATCCAAGTGGACGAAGATTAAAATCAACCCTGCGGGTCCGAGGAGGAATATTCAATGGAACATATGCCTGCTGGTCTGTTTCCAGATCGGTATACCGCATCAAATATTTTACATTTTTTTCCATTCCAAAATCAAATACCTGACCTGAAAGCTGACTCTTCATCTTCGAAGCAGTCGGCATGAACAACCCTGATGGATTGTCGACGAATACCATTCTGCCATTGCTGGTATAATTGTACATGTAACTTCGATTGGGCTCAGGATACTGATTGGCAATGAAATATTGTTCAATGGTGGGCGTAGGTGTCGTTCTGAACCTGACAGTTTTTGTTTGGGTGATCAAAGAATTGTCTTTGCGTCTTGCCGTTACCCATCTTCCATTGATCCTTTCCTCCATTCTTGCTGTTACCGAAACCTCATAGGATTTATCAAAGGGCAAGAAACCGTTTGGAATCAATTTGATGTAGCTGAATGAATCTTCGCTTACGTTCACATCTTGTCTGTACGCCACAGGTATTTTCTGTCCGTTTTGTGCAACATTGCTGAAGTTGATATCCCAATTTGCCCTGAAGGTTCTTATAACACTTCCACTGCCTTCCGCATCAGGAACTGCAATGGTAAAGGCATTGGCCCTCACAAATCGCATGGCAACTTCAGGAACAACATCGGGTTTTTGACCTGCACGGGGATTGTCTGGATCAATCGCTTCAATCAATTCCAAATTAGCCACGGGACTTTCCATTTCTACAGTAGGTCTGCAAACGTCGCCCACGCTGAATTTAAAATTGAAACTGCCTTTTATTGCTCCACCCAGCACCCTGTATCTTCCTGCAAAAGTTCCTGCCATCCATGTGGGATTGGGCAAACCAACTTCAAGCAATACCGCACCGCCAATCGAAGCGATTTCGATATTTCCTTCGTAGAACCAAACATCTACATGCAATCCAATAGATCCCCTGGCGCCAGCATATACCTGTCCTCGTGCATACCAATTATCAATGCCAATGGTCCTCCTGTTGATTCCGTCGCATGAAGCATTTTCATATTTCAGTACATTGAAATCATACCCCACAGTAAACTGAAAACGTCCATAAAAAATCAGGAAAGTTTTTTTGCCGGAGTCAAAACTCAAAGATGCTCCATGTGCAAATCCCTGTGTGATCTCAGGAGCAGCTCTGGGGGTAGGCAGGTTCTCAACACCAATGATATCAATCAATGCTTGAGGATATTGCATGGGTGGAATATCTTTTCCAATCATGAAATAAGTCCTGAACTCCAATGCCAGCGGACCCACTCCAATGTTCATTCCAGCGTAATCGTTGTCTTGCGGTCTTCCAATATGCACATGCCAATAACCGCCTCTTCTGATGCTGACATCAATAGTACCGAATCGATCCCCATTTCCTGAACCCCTGATCAGTGGACCAACTTTCAGGTAGGCGCTGGCATTCCCTTGAAATGCACCATTTTCCAAATCCATGTTCAATTCAACATCGGCACTGAACTTGAAATCTCCGTTACCCTCACCCGGATAGTCGGAACCCATGAGTGCCAATTTTCCGCCAAGTCTGACATTGGAAACCGAGAAATTTCTGGTATTGAATGTTGTATTGATTTCTCCTTTCAACTTATACGCCCCGGGAGTAACCGATGCCATGCTTACAGAAGCTATGAATCCAGACCTGTTGGGGGTAACAGTATACGTATAATAGCTTCCTGGTGTATTTGACTTAACAGGTGATAAATTGCTGTAAACGCCAATTCCAAAACCCTCCAGGTTCATAACACCGGGAAACAAAGGAATATTCAAACGACCTACAGATCCATCGATGTACCAATAAACCGTAGTATTCTTTTTCCCCAATCTGAAATTCGAAGTGATTTGAACTCCATCGGACGTCCCAAAATCCATCGAACAATTCACGCTTCCTGCCAATCCATTGCCCCAGGTCTGATTGTTATTGTAAAACGCCAATGAGCCGGACAAAGAAAGAGGACCAAATTCTCCGCTCACGCTGGCATTGTCCAAGTCAGGTGAACGAGGTGTAAATCTTTTTCGATTGTTGTCATATTCAAAATTCAACCTGAAAGCAGATTGCATATTGGCAAATGAAACCGCCTCTGAAGCGAGGCATCCACCAATTCGAATTGAATACACTTTTAATTGGGGGTTGTTACGATCGGTAGTACTGGTAAGCTCCACTTCCTCGGCACCCAATTCATATCCCATGACCCGAACATCTTCGAACTCTACATTTCTCAATTCAAATGTATTTCCGATGTTTCGGATCGACATGTCTCTGAAACGGATGCGTGCGTTGGCAGCCTCGTTTCCACCTCCAGGCAAAGGCACATTGGCCGTCATTGATCCAGTGAGTTGTAAATCAAAATTCACATCGTTTCCAATGCTGATATGTGCCACAGTTTCTGTAATGTCTACCTGAGCATACAAAGCAGAAAATTCTATTTCTCTGCCCAAGGTAAATTGTCCTGTATAGGTTGCATTCCCCTGCTCTGGCAACACAACGCTCAAATCGAAAGATGCAGATGCATTGTTTTTGTGCAGCGGGGTTTTGATTCTACCTCTTATTATACTTCTTTGCAATGTATTGGAACGAAAATCAATACCGACTGAATCGATCGAATAATTCCATCCCGACCAATTCCTGGATCCGTCGTTGGGTATTAGATTGGTTGCACCAATTTTTCCGGTGAAACCTGTTTCATCAATCAACAATTGTCTCGCGTTTACAACCGGACGAACATTGTTTTGCCCAGCAACCCACCTGGGTGTGGTAACGGTGAGTCCTGCTACATACAATCCCTTCCAATCCACACCAATCCTTCTGCCGTTGACGGTGCCGGGCATTCCCGCCCCATTGGCAGAACTGGAAAGATCCAAGATCCAGTTGCTGTTGGAAAAATTCCAATCATTCAATTTATTGACCGCAAAAGCCGGAACGGCAATATTGGTAATCGATTCATAATGTTCATCCAATGTGATCTCGGTGTTGACATCCACGGTATCATTTCCTTGCTGTGTTTTGATATATTGAGGAGAGATCCTAACACTTCCAATCAACTGTGCTCCCTGAAAACCATTGCAGTTGAAGTTGACAAATGAATTTCTTCCGCCACGTGGAGCAACATTCAAAAAATTTCCTCCACCCAAAGCAAAGGAATGATTGGATAGTACATCGAAACGCAACTGATCTGCGCCTACACAATTGGGTTTGAATTTTGCATTGAAGAGTCCGATTTTCAGTGGCTCTTCCCCTTCATCGAAAGGCAATTGTATTTCGCTGTATGCATGCACAGAAGCACTGTCGGGGTTGAAATCCAATTTATAAATGGTTACCAAATTTCCATCACCCCATGTAAAAGTATATGGGAGTGAAAGTCCGTTGGAGTCCGGTAAATTTCTTCTCACCAAATCCAACATCTCTCTTTTTTTGGCTTCCACCAACATGAGTGCTTTGGAAGCTTCTTTGTTGAGTTGGTTGAGGGCATCATTGAACGTATTAAAAGCTCTTGCGAATCCGCCTGTTACGTTGCCAAGACTATCCACCGTAATACCGGAGAAGTTGATTTTAATGGTTTGATTCAAAAAGGGAATGGTGATTTTCCCTACACCTGTAAAAGGTGCTTGCGGTGTTGTCAATTCTGCTATGACCAAATCAAATCCTGCGATGCGGATTCTTCCACCCACCCGAACGCCTGTCCTGGGTGGCGCCTGCGCGATTTGTCCGGCCAGATTTACTGCACTGCTGTAATGATAAGCAACAGCAGTACTGTCGGATGCGTTGCTGAGCCATCCAACCCTTACAAAAGTTGCATTGGCATTGGGGAGACGGATGCTGATATTTTTTGCAGCATATAAATTTCTTCTGATCTCCTCTTCCGTGATGTTGGCAGGATCAAACGACAATGAAAAGGGGATAAATTTTACGCGAACCGGATTGGAAAAGTTTTGATTGCTGGATACTTCTATAAACATTTTCTCGTTGACCGACCATCGCTCAGCTGGATTGTTTTGATCTCTGATCAATGTTTGGATTCCTTTTGGCAAAATACTGCTGGGAGCAGCACTTGGCAGAATACGTAAATTAAAAACCAGTGCGGAATCAGCATTGGCACTTGCATTCAGCACAGCAGGCTTGCCCATTCCGTACGTGAATGACTGGTTCAAGGAGATCTCTTGCTGGACAGCATTTCCGGCAATATTCAAATTGAAATTGACTGCAGCATTGATCTCTCTACCATGCAGATTATTGCTCAGACTTGCATTGGGATGGTGTGCAAAACTTGATTGATCAGCATTATTGTTGATGTTGCGGTAGGAGTTGCGAATCTCTTCCAATGCAAACTGATTTTGCCTGAGCAATACCTGGGCATCACCTTGCGATACATTTCTGACACCGGGATTCAATTTGCTGACGATCCATAACTTTTGAAATGGAATCGTGTCATTCTCTGCCGGATATACAATCTCACCAGTATAATTGCTGTTTGCATTGTTGACAACAGCCGCTTGATCAGCAGCAAGACCAAATGTACATATCTGGCTATAGCCTTGATTTTTGAAAACGGTTTGTTCAGTTGGATCAATCACTTGAACCCGGTACACATATCGAACACCTGGTAGGAGTCCGGTTTGCTGTGGACTAAATGCGATGAATGGTGCATCAACTTCTTTGTCAACAATGGGATTGGGGTCACTGAATATTGCATCGTTTGCAACACGGTTGGCCGGCAGCAACTCAAACATTATAAACCTATATTTGGCAACAGCCCTTGCTCCTGCAGAGGGATTCCATGTAAAAGTCAACAGATTGTTCGGCTCATAAGGAATCGTTGAACCGCATGGTTGTCCGGATACCCCAATCAACAAAGGTGCTTCCACATAAGCAATCGGAATGGGTGCACTGCATCCACCATTGATGTCTGACAAAGGAACGCTGGTACCGGGTGTCAATGCCTGATAGGCAACAGCACATATGGTATAATTTCCTTCAGGGATGATGGAAGTTTGTGCAATCTTTGCTGCATCAAATCCGGTAATTTCAAAATTATCGATCTCTAAAAAAGAAAAATCATCCACGCCAGACAAACGCTTTACTTCAAGCGGATTCAAAACAATGGGTGTAGCAGGTTCATACGCAGCCTTGGTTGTAACCCTGATTCCATTGTCGCCAGTAAATTTCAAATGCAATTTGATGGATTGAGGACGCTGTGTATTGTTGGTAAGGGTGATGATAACCCTGTTTGCATCTGCTTCGCTGTAATCACTCAATTTCGGACTATACGGTGGTAGTACAAGTGTTGAAACTGATACCGCTTGCGCGTATCCTGCCACTGAAGCAAGCGTCAGCGCAAGAGACAGAGCAAGTTTATTGAGATATTTTTTTGTGTCAGAAAGAATAGCCATAGGTAAGGCCAATTCTATTTTGCTGGTATGCATATACAGAAGTTGATGATGTTGAATTGATGTTGAGTATTTGTCTGATGCCAAAACGATGTTTCTTTTTGACAGTATAATTGATGGAAGAGTTGACGCTGATCAGATCACCATCACTTATGCCGTCTTTGGTGCGTGTCTGATAATTGGCGGCTGAATTGAATTTGAATCCAGATTTCTTGTGACTCCAACCAACAGACAGTCCGGGTCCGAGGGAAGTAAAATGATTGTACGCATTGACAACATCAGAATATACCAAACTGACGCCTGTTGTAACACCGATCCTGTCCAATGAAAAATTTGCTCCTGCACTCAGTGTACTGATATCAGACTTGGTGAATTTTGCAGTGAACTGATTCAGGTCATCCAGGCTTTGTACCTGCCCATTGAGGTTGATGGAAGTTGAAATTATTTTTGATGGAAAATTCAACGAGAAGGTTCCTCCAATATTGCGATTGATCTGACTGATGCGAATGGAATCATTCAACTGAACCAATCCACTTGTTTGGGTTGTGCCGAAATCAGCATAATTCAATTGAATGATCATCTGAGTAATCGGACGCACCATCATGCGGACAGAATGCGCTGCGCGCGTGGTTTTGTACGCTTTTTGATTTACCAGGTTATCGTTCTGCACACCCCATGAACCCGCAAAGGATACCTTGTTTTTGAGCAATTGAATGCTGGGATTGATGGTGGTTCTGAATAAATCATTTTGCAGGAAGTAGGCACCCAGCGAACGATAATTCGCTCCGATATAATCCGATTTAAGTCCCAATCCAAAATTTTTATTTTTATATCCCAATGAAACATTTATAGCGGGATTCACACTTGTTGTGGCATTCAAAGTAATCAGTTGATTGATCCATGCCAGTGATGAATCAAATGTAAATTTTGCCTGCTGAACATCTTCAGTAAACACTGAAACCGCTCCCTCTGATTCAACATTGAAATTTTTTAGGAATGTAAATTTTGAAATCACGGAAGCAGAAAGATTCTCTCCCGGTTTGACGGTTTGTAATGTTGGCCGCTTTTTCAATGAGAGTGTATCATCTTCAAATTTGGTAAAGACAAAATCGACATGATTTTTTTCCTTGCCCAATCCCACCTTGAATCCGTATCCCATGCGCAAATATGAAGGAAGCACGGTATACGTTACCCCCGCGGCTGCAGCCGCATCGGTGTCAATGGCTTTGTTGAATCTTCCGTAAAACGCACCGAGTCTCAATTTCTTGAATTGCCAATCAAATGCTCCTCCCAGAAAAGTTACTCCGGCAAAAATATACTCCGAGTATTGGAGGTTTCTGTATCCAACATGGGCTGTGAAATTATTGAACGTGGGACTTATCCCAAACTGATTGAAAGGCTGTGTGAATTCCAAGCCACGGTTGGAATAATTTCCACTGAATGGAAGATTCGTATTCCCTGCCTTGATGGAAGGCTGACCCTGAATAAACCAATCCACCTTGTTGGTTACAACATTTTGCTTTTTTGATTGATTGATCCAATATCCAATGTTGATGGACCCGGATATTTTGAAATACTTCTCCTTTTTTTTCATTGTTGTATCGGTTTGAGCCGATGCATCGTACATCAACATGAAGAGCATCAACAGTACAAAAACTGATCTCAATCTGTGTAGGAAATTTGTTTTGGTTGGATACAAAATAATGGAGCTAAAAAATGATCATACCGCTGCACACCCATACACCCCGTTAATATAAACATTTTTTATCACTTTTATAAATTATCGTGAGCAGCTCCTTTTGCTAGTAAAAGGAGTAGAAAAACGTTTTCATAAAAATTAAGGGCGTTTTTAAAAATATTTAGTAACTAGAGTAGTAATTAATTGCCAATGAAAAATTTATCACTTACAGTTTTGCTCCTGGTATCAGGCTTCCTGATCAATGCAGTGTTCGGACAATTTTCCGCAAAGGAAATGTCCGGTATCATCGAAAAACAATTTCAATTTGCTGCCAGACAATTAAAAGTGCTGGAGACCAATGTGCCGGATACCATGATGCCCAAAACCTTGAACAACAAAACGGGCATGGTGGAAGTCAGCAAAACCAATTGGTGGTGCAGCGGATTTTTCCCGGCAAGTCTGCTCTATGTATATGAGCACACGAATGACAAGGAGATACTGCGCATAGCACAAAAAAGACTTGACCTGCAAGAACCCATGAAACACTATACCGGCAATCATGATCTGGGATTCATGATGTTCAATCCCTTTGGACATGCATACCGTCTTTTCAAACGTCCAAATGACAAGACAACGATCGATACTGCTGCCATGTCTTTGATCACCCGTTACCGTCCATCGATTAAATCCATCCAAAGCTGGAATAAGAACAAAAACTTCAATTGTCCGGTGATCATCGACAACATGATGAACCTTGAATTGCTCATGTGGGTATCACAAAATGGAGGCGATCCCACATTCAAAGAAATTGCCATCAACCATGCGAACAGTACCATCGCCAATCATTACCGATCCGACTACAGCGCTTTCCATGTACTTGACTATGATTTGGAAAACGGAAAACTGATCGCTGGTAAAAATCACCAAGGCTATAACGATGCATCTGCATGGTCGCGCGGACAAGCATGGGGATTCTATGGATTCGTCATGATGTATCGCTTCACAAAAGACCAGCGCTACCTAGATCATGCAAGAAACATTGCGAAATTTTTATTCGCCCATCCCAACATGCCAAAAGATTATATCATGTACTGGGATTTCAATACGCCCGATATCCCTAATACTTTGAGAGACGCTTCTGCATCTGCTATTCTCGCATCCGGACTCCTTGAACTTGCACAATTCACGAAAGGAAATGAAAAAAGTGATTATATCAACAAAAGCGCCTCCATCATCAAAACACTCTCCTCTCCTGCCTATTGTGCCACAGTTGGTGAAAATGGTGGATTTCTATTGAAACACAGCGTCGGTCACCTACCCGCAAATTCAGAGGTAGACGTTCCGCTGACCTATGCAGATTATTATTATCTGGAGGCACTTCACAGATTTAAAAACTGGGTACTTAAAAAATAATGTCATGAAAAAAATAATTGCTCTACTCATCATCGCAACCCCATTGCTTTTGGGGAATATTGTATATGCACAATCAAAGAACAACAGCATTGAGCAGGCGGTTCTACAACTGCGCGAGGCATTGCTGAGTGGGAATGAAGCGAAACTGCGTGCGATCTCTTCCTCTCACCTGAGCTATGGACACTCCAATGGACTGATTGAAAACCAAGATGCATTTGTTGCAACTCTGATCAGCGGTAAATCTGGTTTTCTTACGATGGATTTATCTGATCAAACAATTGACAAGTTTGACAATACCGCTATCATTCGACATACCCTCTATGCCAAAACAAAAAATGATGGAGTCTTGGGTGAAGTAAAACTGAAAGTGCTGTTGATTTTTCAAAAAGATAAAGGAAGCTGGAAATTGTTGGCAAGACAGGCTGTAAAAATTCCGATTTGATGAAGCGGTTACTGATCGTAAGCATTATTCTTTTTACTGCGTTGTCAATCCATGCACAACCTGTTGTGCTATTGGATGCATATTATAACTATGAAACCAAAAAGAATGCTTCCGGGAAAGAAGTGCATTGGCATTATGCGTGGGATGACTTTTCAGATGGCGGATTCGGTGAGCTGGCCAAGCTCTTCACCAATCATGGAGCAATGTTGAAAACAAGTTTTTCTCCTCCTTTAAAAAAAGATTTAGCGTCTGCATCCATTTATATCATCGTAGATCCAGATCATGTAAAAGACAATCCCCATCCGCATTACATGAATCAATCTGATGCAGCAGTTATCGCATCTTGGGTCAAGAAAGGAGGTGTTCTACTGCTGATGGCCAATGACAGTTTGAACTGTGATATTGAACATTTCAACATCTTGGCAAAACAGTTTGGCATTGCTTTCACAAACAGATCAGCAAATATGGTGAAGGGAATCAATTATGATATGGGGAAAGTATACCCATTGAATGGTAATGCAATTTTCAGCACGGGATTGAACATATTCATGAAGGATGTAAGTGCATTGCAGCTTTCTGGCAACGCAACTGCGATTGCGGGCAACGGAACTGAAACGATTGTTGCCTATGCAAGACATGGCAAAGGACATGTCATCGCTATTGGTGATCCTTGGATTTACAATGAGTACATTCATCACAGAAGGCTTCCAAATAGATTTCAAAACTTACAGGCAGCAGAAGAACTCGTTGCTGCGCTGATACAATTTTCATCCAAAAAATAATTCGCATGCAAGTAAGATTCACAGAGAGTCCCACTGAAACACTTCAACTCGGCACTTCAGATTTGAGAACACGCTTTTTAATTGAACAACTCTTTCAAAAAAACAGTATCCAGCTGACCTACTCTCATTATGATCGCATGATCATTGGCGGCGTGATGCCGGTTGACAAACAGGTAGTGCTTTCTAATCCCGCTGAACTCCGTGCAGATTATTTTTTGGAGAGAAGAGAAATGGGCATCATCAATGTGGGTGGAGATGGAATGATTGAAGCAGATGGTCAATCATATGAACTTTCAAAAATGGATTGCCTTTATTTGGGCAAAGGCGTCAAAACTGTTTTATTCCATTCAAAAAATAGCAAACAGCCTGCATTGTATTATTTTCTTTCCCCCCCTGCCCATCATGCATACCCCACAGCAGTTTGTAAAAAAGCACAATCACAGCCGGTTGATTTGGGAGCAGCAGAAACAGCCAACAAAAGAACAGTGTATAAATATATACATCTAGAGGGAATCAGGAGTTGTCAGTTGGTCATGGGACTCACATCTATGCACGAAGGTTCAGTATGGAACTCTGTTCCTCCTCATACCCATACCAGAAGAATGGAGGTTTATTTTTATTTTGATCTTGCTACGGATCACCGCATTTTTCATTTTATGGGGGAACCACAATCTACAAGACATCTAGTGGTAGCTAACCATGAAGCAGTTATTTCTGCTCCCTGGAGCATGCACTTCGGTTGTGGAACCAGCAACTACAGTTTCATCTGGGGAATGGCAGGCGAGAACCTGGTCTATTCCGACATGGATCCCTCACCCATTGCCACGCTGAAGTAAGGGTTGAATTACAGAACCTTTTGCCTATAAAATTATTTAATTTCAGAAATGTGAAACATATTATATGTTTACACATTACGAATTCAGAAACTTGTGATCTGTATTGCACAAAAGTTGTAATCAATCACATAATTTTATCGACCTAAAAATTAAATGTGATCATGGGAAACAATCCGCATCCAAAAGCTTCCAACAACGGTGAAGCAAAATGCCCCTTTCATGGTGGCGAGATCAAGCAACCTGCAGGCAACGGCACAACTAACCGCGATTGGTGGCCGAATCAATTGAAGCTGAACATCCTCAGGCAACATTCATCCTTGTCAAATCCAATGGGTGAATCATTTAATTATGCAAAGGAATTCAATACACTTGATCTTGCAGAAGTAAAAAAAGATATCATCAAAGCACTTACCACTTCACAAGATTGGTGGCCTGCGGATTATGGACATTACGGTCCTTTTATCATCCGCATGGCATGGCACAGTGCTGGTACCTATAGAATTGCCGATGGCCGAGGCGGTGGCGGGAAAGGAACCCTGCGTTTCGCTCCGCTCAACAGCTGGCCCGATAATACAAACTTGGACAAAGCAAGACTCTTGCTTTGGCCCGTAAAACAGAAATACGGAAAAAAATTATCATGGGCTGATCTCATGATCCTCGCAGGCAACTGTGCGTTGGAATCGATGGGATTCAAAACTTTCGGTTTTGGTGGAGGAAGAGAAGATCTTTGGGAGCCCGAAGAGGATGTATACTGGGGATCAGAAAAGGAATGGTTGGGCGACAACAGGTATTCTGGCGACAGAGAATTGGAAAATCCATTGGGCGCAGTACAAATGGGATTGATCTATGTAAATCCGGAGGGTCCCAATGGCAAACCAGATCCTATTGCAGCTGCAAGAGACATCCGTGAAACATTCGGAAGAATGGCCATGAACGATGAGGAGACGGTTGCATTGATAGCAGGTGGACATACATTCGGAAAAACGCACGGTGCCGCTGATCCCGGCAAGTATGTTGGAAAAGAACCAGCAGCTGCCAGCATCGAAGAACAAGCTACTGGATGGAAAAATACATTTGGAACAGGTAATGCACAGTACACGATTACCAGTGGCTTGGAAGGTGCCTGGACTACCACTCCAACTCAATGGAGCAACAATTACTTTGAGAATCTATTCGGATTTGAATGGGAACTGACCAAGAGTCCCGCTGGTGCACAACAATGGAAACCAAAAAATGGCGGAGGTACAGGAACCGTTCCTGATGCACATGTGGAAAGCATCAAGCATGCGCCAACCATGTTGACGACTGATATTGCATTGAGGATGGATCCGGCATATGAGAAAATCTCCAGAAGATTTTATGAAAATCCCGATCAGTTTGCCGATGCTTTTGCTCTCGCCTGGTTCAAATTGACACACCGCGATATGGGTCCACGTTCCAGATACCTTGGACCAGAAGTCCCTTCAGAAGAATTGATATGGCAGGATCCAGTTCCTGCTGCCAATTACAAAATGATCGACGATCAGGATATCGCATCTCTCAAGAAAAAAATATTGGATACAGGTTTAACTGTTGCTCAACTCGTTTCAACCGCTTGGGCGTCTGCATCCACTTTCAGAGGATCCGATAAAAGAGGCGGTGCCAATGGCGCGCGCATCCGACTGGCACCTCAGAAATTTTGGGAGGCAAACAATCCTGCTCAACTTTCAAAAGTGCTCGACGCATTGGAAACCATACAAACTGCCTTCAATCAATCATCAGGAGATAAAAAAGTATCGCTGGCTGATTTGATTGTATTGTGCGGATGTGCAGCAATTGAGAAAGCAGCCAAAGCCGGAGGCGTTGATGTAAAGGTTCCTTTCCGTCCCGGAAGAACCGATGCATCTCAAGAGCAAACCGATGTAGAATCATTCGGCGTATTGGAACCAGCTGCAGATGGATTCAGAAATTACATCAAGAAAAAACATACAGCACATTCCGAAGAGATGTTGATTGACAAGGCACAGCTCCTTACCTTATCAGCTCCAGAAATGACTGTATTGATTGGTGGATTAAGAGTACTTGATACCAATTACGACCATTCAAAACACGGTGTCTTCACCCAACAACCAGGTGAACTCAGCAATGACTTCTTCATGCATTTGCTCGACCTGCAAACAAAATGGGAAGCCAGTGCGGATGGTTTCTATGAAGGGAAAGACCGCAGTTCAGGAAAAATTAAGTGGACTGCCACACGTGCTGATCTGATTTTTGGTTCCAACAGTGAACTCAGAGCCATAGCAGAAGTATATGCATGTGCAGATGGCAAAGAAAAGTTCGTTCATGATTTTGCAGCTGCATGGAACAAGGTAATGGAACTGGATCGATTTGATCTAAACTGATACGTTTCAATAAAAAGGTTGTTAAGCTGAACAACCTTTTTTTATGTTGATCTCTGATGTTAACCCTATTAAAATGTAAATGATGGAGCAAACGCTTTCAGATACTTTTCAGGAAATTGTTTTGAAAAGAAGATCCAACCGCTACTATGATGAAACCATACAAGTTCCGGATGATGTCATTCAAAGAAGTTTAGAGAGAGCCATTTTATCTCCCAACAGCAGCAACATGCAATTGTGGGAATTCTATTGGATCAAATCAAGAGATGAACTGAACAGGTTCACTCCCATCTGCTTGAATCAAAATGCTGTCAAAACTGCTTCGCACATGGTTGCCTTCGTAACGAGAAGAGACTTGTGGAAGCAACGCATGGAATGGCATAAAAAAAATATTGAATCTGAAATAAAAGATGGTATACCCGATAAATACCAAAAACGTATGCTTAACTATTATACCAAAATCGTTCCGTTTGCCTATTCAAACGATTGGTTTGGGTTGATGGGTTTGCTGAGATGGATTGTATCCAATGGTATATCCCTATTCAGACCCATGACCAGGATGGCAGGAGCAGATGGTACAAGAATTGTTGTACATAAATCATGCGCACTCGCTGCTCAAACTTTCATGTTGTCTATCGCTGCAGAAGGTTATGAGTCATGCCCCATGGAAGGTTTTGATCAGGTCAGGGCAAGAAAAGCCTTGGGACTCCCAAGCCAAGCGGAAATTGGGATGATTGTTTCTGTGGGCAAGGGGACTGAAAAAGGAATTTGGGGCAAGCGATTGAGAGTGCCCTATGATGAAGTTGTCAAGGTATTGTAGAATTATCAAAAAACTTCTCCAAGGTTCATGAAAAATCCTCTTGAGCCATCTTTCCCCCATGCATAGTCCAATGCAATATTGGTATTGGATTTCTTGTTGTATTTGATCCTGATGCCTACACCATACCCTGGAATCATGGAGGAAAAGCGATTTGAAACTGCATTGGAAATTGACTGAACATTTCCATATAATACTCCACCTAAAAATCCATTTTCGGTTATAGAAAATCGATACTCCATTTCCTGCATCAATATACTTCTTCCCCTGTAACGGCCTTGAATATATCCCCTGCCTGTATTCTTGAATGGATCCACAGCAGTATGGGGAAGAACTAGGTAAGGAGGCTTCCCATCCAAGGTAATTACATTGTAAGACCAAAATGCAAGAATATTATTTGAAGATTGGGGGAATGCAAGATATTTCCTAGCATCTACAATGAGTGATGACCATTGAGAGGAACTTCCAAAAAGTGTTGAACTGTTTCTCCAGATGGTTTGAAAATAACGCTCCCCTGCCAAAGGATGAACTGCATTGCGCCTTGTATCATGCAAAAGATTCAAAGAGATTCCATTGGAAAGTGATGAGGTGCTGAACCCATATTCCCTGAATCCAACTACCGGCTTATTGGTACTGGTCGTATCGGAAACACGCCAGAAATAATCCATTCTTATCCCAATGCCCGCATACCAATCTGGCGCAATTTTTACTGAAACTGTCTGGTGCAGTTTCAGGTAAGAATAATTGAGCTGATCAAAAAGATTGCGCGTTGATTGGGATCCCAATCCGAAATCTTTTTGTGGGAAGCGCATGATGCTCCAATCTGTATTGAGATTCAAACGATCTTTTGCAAACCACATGTTTGATACCAGCTCAACGATGGTTTGCTTTTTGACTGTTCTTTTTAGATCAAAGTAGATGAAAGAAGCATTGTTGACTTTTTTGGGAAATACAATATTTGAATTGATGGAAGCTGCCAATCCGGTGATGATGCTATACTCTACACTTGGAATAAAGGATATCTGTGGCTTCGTCAAAATTGCTTCTTCTTGTTTCTTTTTGAGTCCAAGTATACGTTCAAACCCATCCCATACATCAACCATGGAATCATTGCCTGGTTGTTTATACATACCAAGGGTGAAGATATTTTTCTTATGCTTCCAGTTTTTGAAAAGACTATCCTCCTGTGCCAATGAAAAAACATGAAGGAAAAGGGCAACTGAAAACAGCAATGATTTCCTGAACTTGATCATCCTGCTTTCTCTTTCTTAAAAAACATATAAGAATAAACTGAGGGCAACAATACCATCAAAATAACCAAGGTGATAAACAAAGGGAACATGATACTTCCATCAAGGATAAGGCCCAACATAAATTGAAGAAAACCTCCAATAGTCCAGACTTTTCCTGCGAATGCATGTGTAGCATTCCAATTGGGCTCACTATCCAGCGTCCATGGCAGTCTCAATCCAGCAAAATAATTCTGCTTCAACTTGGGCATGTAGATCCCAAACAAACCAAAGGCCAAACCCAGTAATGGAAGGAGAAGTTTATCAATTTTAATACCCACGTGTGATATCGCATAGAGAATCACCATACTCAGTACAGTCAGGAATAATACTGTGTAAAGAGCAAAATTTTTCAACACCCCATCATCTGTTTGTTCGTACCGCTTGGGGTCTAATTTTTTTGAATTGATCAAGATTAAATAAACGAAAATACTGGTAGCTCCCATGATGGAAGGCAAGAGAAAAATGGTGGACTTGTGTCCCCATGCATCTACTTCACCAGATGCATTGAAATGAGTAGGAATCCGATAAGGCAGGGAAGGAAACAGGTATGCTGCATAAGCAAAGGGGAACAGCATCAAGACCAAAACAAGAAGATATCGATATGACTTCACTGAATTAATTTATCAAATATATGCATTAATCGTTTGTTGATGCTGATTGCAATACTTGGATATCTTTGATCAATTGATTCATATCCAATTGAATTGTCCCGTTGTAAATCCCTCGAATTCTTTTCTTACCATCAATGAGCAAAACATGTTCTGTGTGTAAAAAATTTGTACTGTCTTTGGTAAATCCCAGTGCTTCCTCTGCAAAATAAAACCGCCGTGCAACATGGTATATTTCCGAAGTCTTTCCCGTCAGCAGCTTCCATTGTTGATCATCAATGTGATGCAAATCAGCATATGCCTTCAAGCGCGGAACGCTGTCCGACCAGGGAGTGACGCTGAATGAAAGAAAAGTAATATTATCATTCATTACTGCTTTCTGAACTGCTGACAGCTTTTGCATCATGCCTGGACAAATGCTGCCACAACCTGTAAAAAAGAAATTGGCGACATGCATCTTTCCGTTGAGTAAATCTGAGTTAAACGTCTTTCCCTGCTGATCAGTGAAATGATATTTTCCTATACGGTGTGATATTTTCTTGTCAGCATCGGATGCATTCAAAAACATTGGTGTAAAGGAGGGATCGTTGTAATAAGGAAGTTCATCAGTTTCAGATGTTCTACACCCCAAGATAAAGAGCAAGTTAAAAACGATCCAGGCTGTCTTTGACATTGATGCAGTTTTTGGTTCCAAGCAATCCGAATCTTCTTCCATGGATCATGATGTAGTTTGATCTTACAGAGCCGTCATCATACCATTGTCTTTGCTGACCAACTTCAACACCCCGTGCATAATTCATTTTTTTGGTCATGACACCATTTCGATTCCATTCAAAACAAGTACCATCGTATTCTCCATGCATGAAACGATACAATACCTGTAATTGCCCATTGTCCCACCATGTTTTCAGTAAGCCTACTTTGACACCATGTTTATAAAATCGTTTTTCTTTGAGGATTCCATTTTCATGATACCCCCTCCATTCTCCCTCTTCAAGTCCATTGACGGTTTGATTATACAATACCGGCACAGAAGATTGATTGCAACCCAAGGAGAGAAACAACAAGACAACGATGTTATTGAGTAACAGTACCCGCAACTCCATAAAAGCCGTTTCCGTTCAAATAAGGATCTGCATCCGTGATATGATAATGGTATATCCCATTCGGGAATTCAGTAGTGGCATGCTTATGTCCATGATAGGCGTCCAACTTGTCATTGGTTACCGTAGTTCCATTTTCTTCCGGACCATATACCGGAAACCCATCAAGCAAAAATCCCAACAATGCAGATGTTGAATATTTTATTTTGGTAAGATAGGTGGGCTCCACATGATAATGGTAATCGCCTCTTTGTGCAGGGTGCCCCCAATATTGATCAAAACTCACGATTTCCCCGGAGAGTGGTTGATTGGGACCGGCATATTGATTAAAGAATGGAACGCCGTTCAATGCAACACCAATGGGACCCAAGGGAGTGGCAGCCTTGGTTGAAGCCTCTGTTGGGGTAATTGGAATTTTAAAAGTAAAACTCTGAGAGGCTATTGAATTTGGATTTTTGGAGAAATTGGTTCCCTTGAAAGTAGTCCCGGAAAAACTCTCATACAATGCATTGGCTGTATTGTAATAAACACTTTTGTGGTCAGGCAAGCCATTGGTTTTTACATAAACAAAGCTGGCATCTGCAGTGATGCTGGTAGCTCCATAAATTTTTTTGTAGATATCCGGCACTGTAGCACTGTTCTGTTAAACTGTATTGGATACTTCATCTTCTTTTTGACATGAAAAAAAGACCAGCATCAAAAAGCTATAAATGAAAAAGGGCTTTAGGGGTTGCATCATACTACTTAGACTGTTGAACTTTTCAATGGTTAAAAGCATGTGTTTGAAATTAACGAAAGTCAGGTTTAAAATAAACGTCTAAAAAAGAGATTGACATATATAATGTATATATTGTAGGAATATTACCATGCGAACGCTTCTCATCTTGTTGATAATCAATGTATTTCCATCTACTCTGTTCGCAGATGCCGCTGTTGATACAACTGGTCCCATTAGCCTGCTTTACAATGGAGCGGAATATGTGAAACAATTCAACCCGACCAAAGGAGATCCATTTTTCCCTACCACCAAAAATGCCGGAAGCGTCAAGTACCATCAAAACTGGTACCGTGACATAGAGGTGCATTATGACTGTGAAGATGATTTTGTGCTGGTTCGGGATATGCAGGGACTTCTCAAGCTGAGACTGATCAATGAAATGCTGGATGAATTCTTTATTGACGGACATCATTTCGTGAAAAAAACACTCAATAATCCATCAGGTGAATTTTATGAATTGCTATTTGAGGGGAGAAGAACACTGCTTGTCAAATGGAAGAAAAGATTAAATACTGATGCCAAGATAACTGATACGTATATTTTGAAAAACAATATTTTACTGATTGAAAATGGAAAAGTCAATCAAGTAACACATCAACAAGACATCCTTGGATCAGCAAAAGAAAATGCTAAAACTTTGAAAAAGATGTTAAAGGACAATGAAGTGAGTTTCAGAAAAGATCCAATCAGAGCATCAAAATTGATGATACAGGAAATGGAGGCAAAGGGATGGTAAAAAAATTATTGTCTATACTGCTTTTTATTTGCATTGCAAAGGTAGATTATGCCCAAAAGGTTTCACCATTTGACAGCCTCGTGCATGTGCTTGAAAAAAAATTTGATGTTCGTTTTTTATATGACACAAGGCATACAGAAGGATTGATCATAGGCACTGCTGAAGGATCGCTGGATAGCATTCTCAAAAACTTACTTGATGGTACCGGACTGAGCTATTACATGGATCCTCACAAAAGGGTTATCGTTTCAAGGGGAAGCAGTGTGTTTACAGCTCTCTCAAAAGATTTTTTTTCGCAAATAGGTGACCAAACAGCTAACCAGAAAACAGTAGAAGATAAAAACGATGTTGTGCTGGCTGCTGTCGACAACAAGGTATACACCATTGGCACCAAAAACAACAATGCTCCTGCAGCGATCATTTCCGGATACATCAGAGATGCAAAAAATGGAGAACCCCTCAGTTCAACTTCCGTCATGATTGATGGGAATCAGGGAGGTGTTTCAACTGATGCATTCGGATTCTTTTCGATTACAGTCCCCAAAGGCCGACAACTGTTGAAAGTCAGCAGCATCGGTATGAAAGAAATAACAAGACAATTGAATATCCTCGGCAATGGAAGAATGGATATTGAAATGAACGAGGAAGTGAGAAGTCTTAAGGCTGCCGTGATTGTGGCACAAAAACAATCGAATGTAAGAGGAATGCAAATGGGCGTGGAGCGCTTAAACATCAGAGCGATCAAGCAAATTCCAGCAGTATTGGGCGAAACAGATATACTTCGCTCATTGCAAACATTGCCCGGAGTAACATCTGTGGGTGAAGGTACAGCTGGCTACAATGTCAGAGGAGGTGCTGCTGATCAAAATTTGATTCTGCTGAATGATATGACTATTTATAATCCGACACATCTGTTTGGATTTTTCTCGGCAGTAGATCCTGAAGTCATCCGTGGACTCGAATTATATAAAAGTGCGATACCAGAAAGATTGGGAGGAAGAATTTCATCCATTATGGATGTAAGTACCAAAGACGGAAATGCGAAAAAAGTTACAGGTACAGTCGGCATAGGTCCACTGACCAGCAAATTCACCCTTGAAGGTCCACTTGGTTCTGAAAAAACAACTTTTTTGGTTGGCGGCAGAGCAACTTATTCCAATTGGTTTTTACAATACCTTCCGGATGTTACTTTCAAAAAAAGCAAGGTGTCTTTTGCAGATTTGATGATCAACCTGACACATGAGTTTTCCGAAAAAGACAAATTGTACATATCGGGATATATCAGCAGCGATGCGTTTCGGTTGAATCAGGACTCCACCTATGCATATCAGAATAAAAATGCACGCATCAAGTGGAAACATAATTTTACAGATAAATTCTACAATGTTTTATCCGCTGGTATTGATCAATTTGATTACTCTGTAGATGGCAGCAATAATCCAAAAGACGGATTCCTATTGAAATTTGGTATTCAGCAACTGAGTGCAAAATCAGATTTCAAATTTATTCCAAACAACAAGCATGAAATCAATTTCGGCTTGCAGCATATGATATATAATCTGGATCCAGGTTCATTGACTCCAACCAATCCTGGATCACTGGTCAAATCAACATTTGTTGAAAAGGAAAAGGGCACAGAGTCTTCTGTTTATCTGGGCGATCAATACAGAGTGAACAATAAAATTCAATTGCAAGGTGGCTTGCGTTACAGTTTTTATCGGTTTACTGGTCCGAAGAAATCATACGAGTACAGTCCGGGTATACCCAGAACATCATCATCGGTCATTGACTCGGTACAATACCAAAATGGTGAAACCATACAAACTTATCATGGTCCTGAGTTAAGGGCCTCCGCCAGATATCTTATCACTCCGAGAACATCATTGAAGCTGAGCTACAACAGCCTGCGGCAGTACATCCACATGATCACCAATACAACTGCGCTTTCACCTACAGACATATGGAAATTGAGTGACCAATTCATCAGACCACAAGTGGGCCACCAAGTTTCACTCGGATTTTACACTCAGCCGGGAAACAAGGGTGATGAATTATCTATTGAGGCGTATTACAAAAAGAATTTCAATTACCTCGATTACAAATCCGGTGCAAAACTGATTTTAAACAATACATTGGAAAGAGATGTGATCAATACCAAAGGCAAAGCATATGGTATTGAGTTTTTATACAAAAAGCCTGTCGGTAAACTCAATGGCTGGATCAGTTATACTTATTTGAGAACTTTCCTGAAAGTAGACGACCCCATCGCAGGGGAAACCATCAATGGTGGAAATTTTTATCCTGCCAACTTTGACAAGCCGCATATTGCGAGCTTGGTTGGAAATTACAGGTTCACACAGCGATTCAGCATTTCACTCACTTCCACTTACAGCACAGGAAGGCCTATCACCTATCCAATCGGTGTCTTCAACATGGGAGGTGCACAGCGGGTATTGTATTCCGAGAGAAATGCGTTCAGGATTCCAGATTTTTTCAGAACTGATTTCTCTGTGATCGTCGAAAACAATCATAAAGTGACGCAAAAAGTACATGGTTCATGGACATTTGGCGTTTACAATATCACCGGAAGAGCCAATCCTTACTCTGTATATTTCATAGTAACCAACAGACAAGTGAAGGGATACCAAATGTCTGTTTTTGCGAATCCTATTCCGTTTGTAACATTTAATTTAAAATTCAATTGAGATACCTGATTGCGATATGGTTGATGGCGCTTTTGTATACAGGATGCACAAAACCTTTGGAGCTGCCCGATACAAAGCCCAATGCAACCATATTGATTGTAGAAGGTGATGTCATTGCAGGAAACAATGCTGAAAATTCTTTTTATTTAAGCAGACTCAAAACATTGCAGGGAAAGGACAGTATTCCAGAATTGAATGCACAGGTGGAAATTATATCCAAGGATGGGGCAAAATGGCAGGTTCCACAATTGGGTCGAGGGATTTACAAATCAACATTGAATTTGCCAATTGATAAGGCGCTATCACTGAAAATTCAAACAACGGATGGGAAGATATATCAAACCGAATTTCAGCAACCAGCCATTACACCTGTCATTGACAGCCTTACATTTAAACAGGTAGAAGAAGGAATGAGCGTTTTTGTACATACCCATGATGACAAAAACAAAAGCAGGTACTACAGATGGAATTTTGAGGAGACCTGGGAAAGACATGCATGGTTCGATTCTTACCACAATTATGTAAACGGTAGAATCGTTGCGAGAACACCCGATGAGCAGACATTTATGTGCTGGAAAACAGCACTCGCACCCAATATCATAATTGATAACAGTACTTCCCTCAGCAATGATGTGATCAGTTACAAAAACATCACGACAGTCCCTTTTCTGTCTGAAAAACTTTATGTTCGATACAGCATTCTTGTTAAACAAATAACGCTTTCAAAAGAGGCATATGAATTTTGGAATATTCTAAAAAAGAATACAGAACTGACAGGAACCCTTTTTGATCCCCAACCCTCTCAGCTTCCCACAAACATCGTATGTGTGAATGATGCCAGCAGAAAAGCGATTGGATATGTTTCAGTTGGGACCCAAACTGAAAAAAGATTGTTTGTTATGAATTCAGCCATGAATCTATGGCCAACAAAAAACCAGGACGATATCTGTGAAGCGTATGAATTTCCTACTGCTTTTGCAGCAGAGGCTTTTTTAAAAAATTATCCCTCCTACAATGTTGCTTACCTGATAACAGGTGGTGGATTTGGTGTAGCGATGAAAACCTGTATTGATTGCCGGTTTTCTGGAGGCACAGTTGTAAAACCTTCATTTTGGTAACATGATCAGACGTCTAGCTATTTGGATATTGGTTTTCAATGCAGCATTTTCGGCAGCGGCCCAAGATGCAAGCATCACGTTGTGGGGAGATCAACAGATTTTTATAGTGGGCGAAGACATATGGTTTGATGGACTCATACAAAACAGGAAACCTGTTTCAAAAACCCTGACTGTAACGTTGCTGGATAGAAATGGAAATAAAAAAGCAGAGGCAGAAGTACTTTTCAATGGGAACAAGTTCCGTGGATTGATGACAGTCCCAAACAACCTGCCATCTGACTATTATTTTTTGGATGCCTTTACACCAGGAATGAAAGTAACAACAGCATTGTTTCCCATCATGGTAATTCATCCTAAAATGCCAGCCTCCATTGGATGTAATTTCACCAACATCAACAAACCGCAAACATCCTCCTCCATCAATATATATACTGATAAAGAAGAATATGCTCCAAGGAGCGAAGTGAAAGCATCTTTGACAGGCTTGAATGAAATAAGAGATGTCGATATCTCAGTGGTTAAACATGATGAACTCAATGCAATCTATGAACAAGCTGTCAGTGGATTCAATACTGAACACAAACACAATGAAACTGTTGAACAAGAAACAGAGGGAAAAGGATTTGTCTTTACTGCAAAAAAGGATGGAAAACCTATAGAAGGTATATCAGTGCTTGCAGCATTGAAAGGAGGTTCTGCTGCGATTGCCATCGGCCATACGGATGAAAAAGGTATGGTAAAATTTATCTTCCCTTTTAAATTCGAAACAACTGAAATTGTTTTGCATACACTGAACAATGAAAAAGGAATTGTATTCGAATCACCACTTATATCAAATGCAACACCTGTATCATTCCCATGTTTAAGATTAGATGAAGCAAGCAGATCAGCCATTGAATCGAGATTGATGCATGTAAATATTACCAAACAATTTTACGCCGATCTGCACAGAAGAATTGAAAACAAAATTGCAGATACGACTGATTTTTATGGCAACCCGGATATTAGGTATTACCTAGATGATTATGTTCGTTTCCCAAATATTGAAGAAGTATTTGCTGAAATCATTGCAGAAGTACGCGTCAAAAAAACCAAAGACCAGGCAATGTTGCAAGTGTTGAATATTCCATTTAAATATTTCTTTACCAATGAACCACTGATACTTGTAGACGGGATACCGTATTATAACACAAAAGAACTATTGGAATCAGATCCCTTGTTGATCAAGTCCATCGATGTAATTTATCGAAAATACATATTGGGCAATCATGAATTTGATGGAATCGTGCATTTCAAAACCTATCGAAATAATATGGGCAGCTTAAAAATTTCAGATGCTGATCTTGGATTTGCCATCACGGGATTACAAAAGAACAGATCACTTGAACCCGCTTTTCAAAAGAATGTGCTTTCATCCTTGCCGGATTTCAGAAACCTGGTTTTCAAAAAAGATGATCTATCATCAGATTTCAGAGGGACAGCTACATTTACCTTCAGGCTATCTGATGCAATCGGCAGTTACAAGATCCTTGCAAGGGGTTTTGACAAATCAGGGAAAATTCAATTTTCTTCTAAAAGCATCATAATCAGTCAATAAGCATTTGTTAATGCCTTGTTTAATAAATAATTACATTTTTTAAACAAAATTCTTCTTGTGTTGTTAATTAATCAAACGATTTCTTTCCATATGCAATTCCTGGATGAATATTTTATCACACAAAAAGAGGCTGAAATCACCCTCTACCCAGAACTCTGCCAAGATGTTTTAGAGTGGGATATGTATGTCAACGAGCTCGAATTCGAGTAATCAGAGTGGCTTGAAATCAGTCACGATATACCCCATCTCCTCATCAGCAATCATTTCTGACATATCAAAATAAATATTGGTAGGAAAAAAATACTGAGCGTCAAAAGCCAGTGTTTTCTGTACAGGCTTTTCAGCAAGTGTTTTTTGAATATAGGTAAACAGTTGTTCAATTGTTTTTACAGAAAAATGAATGTTGGGATCATAGGGCTTTCCGTTTACGGTAATGATTGAGTTCTTTTTTACTACAATTTTATGCGGACCGACTGTTTCCGATGTGCAAAAGCAGTTCACCCTCAAGGTAAATTCATAATCTGTAATTCCAAGTTTGCTCCACTTTTTGAAATAGTCGTCTACTTCATTCAGTTCTGTAGTTTTTGTACAACCCAACAACATCAGCGATATTAGCAACCATTTCATCATAAGCAAATAAAAGAAATGCCCTTCATAAGAAGGGCACTGTTTTAATTTTTAACTAATTTTTGTTGTGAGATCAGCCTGCCATTGCCATCAACTATTTTGATGGTGTAAGAACCTTTGCCGAATCTTGTCAAATTGAATTCGGCTCCACTCAAAACATTGTTACGTTTCATGACTTCTCTTCCATTCATGTCATATATTAATATGCTCACACGTGAAGCAGTAGATCTGTCAAATTCAATATTGAGGTGACTGGAGACAGGATTAGGATAAAATTTAACAAGTTTGGATACTCCGGTGTTGAAAACTGCAGTCGACAGATAATAGTAGTTGTCAGAAGCTGCACTTGAACAACCGCTTACACTCACTTTTACATTGTAATTACCCGCCTCAGTTGGTTTGAATGATGCATTGGTTGCACCAGTGATGGCAGTTGTCTCTTTGTACCATTGATTGCCTGTACTTGCACTCGAAACCAAATTACCGTTGGCATCTCTTGTTACAGTTGGTTTAGATGGCGTTGTCACAACTGAAACAGCGGTGGCGTCACTCAGTGGACTCGCACAATTATTGACAGTTGACTTCACCGTATAACTTCCGGCAGCAGCAATAACCAATTTATCTCTAGTGGAATCTTTGATGGCAGTTCCATTTAAATACCACTGATTACCTGTTGTCGCAGAAGAGCCAAGTGTTAAACTCGAACCTGAACAAAAAACAGATGCCCCTGATATGACAGGTTTAGCCGGTATGGCATTTACAGTGATCTTGGTAGTGTCGCTGAGCGGACTCGAACAACCATTGGCAACAACTTTTACGTTATAGCTTCCTGTAGCCTTCACAGCTAATTTATCTCTTGTAGAATCAGTGAGCAATGTTCCGTTCAAGTACCATGCGTTACCAGAAGATGCAGATGATGACAGTGTAACAGTTTCACCCGTACAAATGTTGGCAGCTCCTGAAACGGTTGGTTTTGAAGGCACAGGAAATACATTCACTGTCAAAGCCGTACGTTCGCTCTCGCATTTTTGTGTCTCATTATACTGACTCAGGTAATATATTGTTTTACCAGCAGTGGTTGTACCAGGTGATGGAGCGGTTGTTGTTGCAGTTCCTCCTACTGCAGAGGTACCATACCAACGTATAATGTTTCCTGAGGATGCAGTAATATTAATTGGACTGGCTGCTGCTCCTACACACAATGAAACATCAGAAACACTTGGTGGCAGGGCTGAACATCTCTCAAGACTGAAGATACTGATTCCTACCTCCTCAGTCAGATCCATATCACGGCTTAATACAAAGATTCTAGTACCATCATCTGACCAATAGGCCCATTGAGCTTGCTCACCACCAGTTTTAGTCTTATCAGTACTATCATAGTTATTTAATTTCCCATTTGCATCACCCAATCTGTCTCCGGTTTCACTCATAATAGTGACAGCGTTATCACTATAATTTCCATTATTAAATTCAACGCGATCTGCTTGCATTAAATACTTACCATCTGGAGAAAAATAAGGGACACCGCCTCTTCCAGTATGGCCTAAAAACTTACCATTATCGGTTTGGTAAATATATCCACCAAAAGTTGCAAATCGATTATGGTCTGGAGTAAATGCAACATCAAAGTTTCCAGTGAATTTTGTCCAGAGTACTTCACCGGTTTTTGCATCAATGACAGTTTGATCTTTTGATTTGGTGCCAGTTCCTATATATTTTCCGTTTTTACTAACAGTTAACCCATTAATAAAACCCCATCCACCAACGAAGGCAGTCCATATTAATGTGGAAGATTTCTTATCGGTTGAAAATATAAATTTCCTAAGACTGCCATCACCAGTACTGATGACTATTGCAGAATCTTTATCAATCCACTCCAACTCACGATTTTGTCCATATGATCCTAATCCAGTTCCTCTTTGAATCAATGTTTTACTTGCAACTTCATAAATATGAAAAGTACCAGTTTGATCACCGATAGCAAGAAACTTTCCATCTGAAGAAAACTTTACATTGCGACTTTGAATCCCTGAAAAAATGGTATCATAGACACTGCCATCCGACCCATTTAGAATTGCTATAAAATCTCCTCCCCTATAACCATTGAGGGCAGTTTTGCCACTGCCATTGCTTGCAACAGCTACGTACTTGCCGTCCAATGTCAAATCACCTCCCCATGCCTCAGCGCCTATCGGTAAATCCCATTTGAGATTTCCATCAAAGTCAAATAAATAAACTTTACTTACTGATTTTTGAGAAGAAAATGACCCCCAATTTTCCTGACCTGGTATACAAACAAATGTTTTTGCTTGCTCTGATACTGCTCCACGCCAAAAACCTGTCGGTGTTTTTACTGATTTAATCAATTTAACTGTATATGGCGATTTACCTATACTTTCCTCTGCCAGAGACAGGGTGTTAACAGACTTAGATGTATCAATTTTAAAATATTCGGATTTGTAACCAGTTTTACGAATTTTTACAAACCAATCATTTCTTGAAGCCAGCTTAAGATCAAATAAATAGGGCTTACTGCTATCACCACGTTGAACAAGAGTAGGCCCAAAAATATTTGTTTGTTGACTAGCATTTGCTTCGGTAAACAACTCCGCGTTAAAGTCGCCACTGGATTTTGCAGACACTGAGAGTCGTATAGCTTTTTCGCCAGAATTATACAATCGTGTCGAATCATCATAAAAACTTATGCTCACGGGTAAATCTAAAACAGTTGTTCTATTTTTTGGAAAAGGTCCTTGAAGTGCACCTTGATTTTCAGAGAATAAAAAGTGAATAACATAGGTTTTTGTTTCCCCAAGTTGGGGTGGCTTGTTACCCATTCGGTCTTCATAAGCCCCTTGAGTCCAACATTGCGCATAGGTCTGTTTACCTTTATCAACCTGTATCGCACCGCCATTTGGAAATGTAGCCCACCCAAATTCTCCGTGTAAATTTCTTTGTGAACTTGGAGCAGTCAACCCTTCAATAAATAAATCAAAATACAAAGGTGCTGCAACTTGATTAGTGATATTCTCAATCGATAATTTAGCGTTTTGATTACCATCCATTTTTTTATTTATCAACTTTTTACCTACGTAACTTATACGATATCCATTCCAAGATGTATCTTGAGCCTTAATTATATTAATGGATACAAAAAAAAGAGTGAACAAAAAATACTTTTTCATTTTAAATTTAATTTATACATTACTTTATATTATTTATTTCTATCCAATACCCATCGGGATCTTTGAAAAAAAGCTGGTTTACTCCATCAACACGATTGGTCATTTTGAAAGCATCTCCTCGTGCACTGTACCAAGCAATTTTATGTTCATCTAATTTCTTGCTGAATGATACAACATCATCTGTACTGAAACACAAATGGTTGTTCTGAAAATATTCTTTCACTTTTTGAGCACCTTGAATAATATGCAACTGAACACCATTCCCGATACTCAACCAAATATGACGGTTGTCGTGAAAAGGTTCAGGGATTGTATCGAGGTTCAAAATATTCGTATAAAATTCACCTGATCTTTTAAGATCTGTAACGTAAACAGCTGCATGATTGATCTTAAAAACTGGTTTTGTTTGAGAGTGACTTTTTATTTGTAAAGCACTCAAAATCAACATCGCAAATATGTACTTCATTTTGTGTAATTGAAGTTGAATATACAAAAAAGCATTCAAAATCATTTTCTTCCACCCTACCTTGTACCTCCTCCCTTTTTCTTGTACCTTTGCCACCCATGAAACTTTATAATTTTTTCATAAGATACAGACTGCAAATCGGATTCATCTCTTTGATTGCAGCAGCAGTGGTCAACTATACATCCGGCTTCTGGCCCACATTTGCACTCTACCTGATTGCTGTGCTCTGCATTTTTACCCACTTCTTTATTGGTCCACTGCGCCTTATCCAGGAGTACCTCGAGCAGGGAGATTTTGAAGGGGCTGAAAAGATCCTCAATGGTATCCAATTCCCGAATTTGCTATACAAACCCGTGCGTTCTGTTTACTATACCCTGAAAGGAAATATAGCCATGACCAAACAGGACTTTGATGCAGCAGAAAAGCACATGAAAAAGAGTCTTAACCTAGGTTTGCCCATGAAAGAAGCAGAAGGTGCCAACAAACTGCAATTGGGTATGATGGCGATGCAAAAGGGAAACATGAAAGAAGGTGAAAGCCTTATCAGACAGGCCATTCGTGCTGGAATTCCTGACAACGAGAGTCTCGCCATGGCTTACCTGCAAATGTGTCAAATCATGATGCAAAAACGTGAATTCCGCGCAGCAAAAGATTTCTTTAAAAAAGCCAAAGCACAGAAACCGAGCACAGCTCAAGTAGTTGATCAAATCAAACAAATCGAGAAGTATATTTCGAGGATGCCGGGTTAAACAGCCAGGGACAAGAAACATGGGTGGAGGGAGATGTTGTAGTGCTTGTAATTGTTGTAGTTGTTGTAATGGTTTTTTGAATTTTACCTTAACGACAATGATAATTTATAACAATTAGAACAACTACAAATACTACAACAATTACAACCTGAGTCTAGAATATTTCCTCGACCTTCTTCCTCCTGAACTCAAATATCCCTTCGAGCTGTTTCTTGATGAACAATGCGACGGCTATATCTCCGAGGAAACCAAGCGGAGCTTTGTAATGTACAATATCTGTCATCTCCACTCCTCCCTCGACTACTTTGAAATGGTGCTGGTGATGCCATAAGGCATAAGGACCCACACGTTGTTCATCCACAAAAAATTTCTTGGGATCCACATGGGTTATCTCTGTCATCCAAAACAGAGGAATTCCCAAGACGGGTCTCACTTTATAGGTAATCACCTGACCGGGATACATTTCATCACCAAACAACTGATTGGTGAATTTCAAATTCAAATAATCGGGTGTCATCACTGCCAGATTCTTAGGGTGCGAAAAGAAATCCCATGCCTCATCCAGTGAAATGGGGAGGAATTGGGTTTGTTTGAGGGAGTAGACCATGAAAAGTTTTATGTTTTTGGTTTTGAGTTATCGGTTGTCGGTTGACAGTTAACTGTTAAATGAATAACATTCTGAATGAAAAGTTGTTGTAAATTGATCCACTAAATAACTGTTAACCTTACCCTCTGATGTCCCCCTTCGAAGAAGCATACCAATCACTCAACCCGGCACAAAAGGAGGCTGTGGATGCAATCGAGGGACCAGTAATGGTCATCGCGGGACCCGGAACGGGAAAAACACAAATTTTAGCCATCCGCATCGGGAAAATCCTGCAGGAAACCGATACCCAAGCACAACATATTCTCTGCATGACCTATACCGATGCAGGGGCATTGGCCATGCGCAAGCGTTTGCTCAAAATGATTGGCACTGATGCATACAAGGTCAATATCCATACCTATCATTCCTTTTGCAACCAGGTCATTCAGGACAATCTCTCCTACTTCGAAAAAAACACCCTGGATCCTGTTTCTGAATTAGAGGCGATTGAACTCATGAGGAGACTGATTGATCGGTTTCCACATGGACACCCGTTGAAAAGATACCGCAGCGATGTTTACTATGAAACGAAAAATCTGCGACAACTTTTCAGTACCATGAAAAGAGAGGGCTGGGAACCTGCTCAAATCATCAATGCCATCCAATTATACATCGAAGATTTACCAAACCGAGAAGAGTTTGTGTACAAGAAAAAATACAAACAATTCAATGCTGGTGATGTAAAAATTGAAAAACTGAATGAAGAGAAGGAACGCATGAGCAAACTGGAAGCTGCGGTAAAAGAATTCGATCATTACCAGCAACTCATGCACGAGCGAAGAAGATATGATTTTGACGATATGATCAATTGGGTGATCAAAGCATTTCAGGAAAATAAAAATCTGCTTGCTCAATACCAGGAACAGTTTCAATATGTATTGGTGGATGAATACCAGGACACCAGTGGTACGCAAAATAAACTGGTAGAGCTACTCATCAGCTTCTGGGATGATCCCAATATTTTTGTGGTGGGTGATGATGACCAATCCATCTTTCGATTTCAGGGAGCAAATATCGAAAACATGCTTTCCTTCAAAAAAAAGTATCCTGATATCAAAACAATCTTACTGCAGGAAAACTATCGTTCAACACAGTCCATTTTAGATAGCTCAAAATCATTGATCGACAGAAACAAAGAGAGGCTTATACATCATATAGATGGACTCGATAAGAACCTGGTTGCTGCTAAGACCTCCATTGATTCTATGCTGCAAAAACCTGTCATACATGTGTACAGGACACCCAGAGAAGAAATGATTGGCATCACCACAGCGATATACAATCTAGTACAGAATGGCACTGAACCAAGTCAAATTGCGGTCATTTATCGTGAAAATGTGTACGGCGAAGAATTGGCAGATTTTCTGAAAAACAAACATATACCCTACTACAGCAAACGAAACATCAATTTATTATCCAACACGCTTGTAAAAAAAATCATCCTGCTCTTTGAATACCTGGATGCCGAAATGGATATGCCGTTCAGCGGAGATGAGAGACTCTTTGAAATACTGCACTTCGACTGGTTCAATGTTAAACCGCTGGAAATTGCTACACTCAGTATCGAAAATACACAGAGACGTTTTACAAAACAAGAAGCAGGCTTTAGAAAAATCATAGCCGAAAAAACAAATACTGTATCTGTATCATTGTTTGAAAATAATATCTCTGATGAACTCGTTCATGCAGGAAAGGTAATCGAAGGACTGATAGCCGCCATCCACAATGTCATACTGCAACAACTGTTGGAAAAGGTAATTCATGATACGGGTCTCCTTTCCGTGATCATGCAGGCAAGTGACAGCCATTGGCAACTGCAGATTCTCACTGCATTTTTTGATTTCATGAAAGATGAAACAAAAAAAGATCCTTCCATGGATCTTAAAAAATTTGTCAAGGTGATTCAACTTATGGAACATGAAAACATTCGATTACCCATTGTGCAGGTAGGTGGCAATGAGAAAGGGGTGAATCTGTTAACTGCACACGGATCCAAAGGTTTAGAATATAAGTATGTGTTCTTGGCTGGTTCCAATGCCATGTTTTGGGAAAAGAAAAACGTGAGCAACAACGGTTACAAATTGCCCGATACACTCTTTATTTCAAATAGTCCAGCAAGCATTGAGGAGGAATTGAGAAGATTGTTTTATGTAGCAGTAACCCGTGCAGAAACTGATTTGATTATTTCATACGCACAACAAAACAAGGATGGCAAAGGAATAGAGTCAAGTCAATTTGTGGAGGAAATCAAAGAAAAACAACAGCTCGAAGAAATACCTGTTTTGTTAGACGATGAAACATTGTATGCCTACAACTTGGTGAGAATGACATCGGCATCAACACCTGTGATTGAAAAAATGGATACAGATATCATTGATAAGGCACTGGATAAGTTTTCAATGAATGTGACTGCACTGAACAATTATCTGAAATGTCCAATAGAATTTTATTATAAAAACCTGATACGCATCCCCTCTCCTAAAAATGAAACGTTGGAATTCGGATCAGGCATACATGATGCACTGGATAAATTTTTCAATAAAATGAAAAATCATCCAAATAAATCCTTCCCTTCAAAAGAAACATTGCAGGAAGATTTTATTATGTATCTCTATAAACACCGTGAGAGTTTTACCAAAGAGGAGTTTGAGAGAAGACTGGAGTACGGAAAAGATGTTTTGTCAAAATACTATGATAAAAAAATCAACAGTTTCAATAAAATTGTTTCCATTGAAAAAAATATCAGGAATATCTTGGTGGATGAAATTCCACTGAAGGGGAAGATCGATAAAATGGAATTTGATGGACATCAAGTGAATGTGGTTGATTACAAAACAGGGAATCCTGATAAGGCAAAAGAAAAATTAAAAACGCCTGCAGAGCTTCCTCCTTATGGAGGCGACTATTGGCGCCAAGCTGTTTTTTACAAGGTGCTGATTGACCATTATGAAATGGGCAAGTACCAGGTGGTAAGCACTGAGTTTGATTTCATAGAACCCAATGCCAAAAAAGAAATCAAATCCATCAGGGTCCAAATCACATCAGACGACACCAAAGCATTGCGTGATCAAATTCAACACGTCTGGAGCCGAATACAGGCACGTGATTTTTATACAGGTTGCGGAGAAGACGACTGTCATTGGTGCAATTTTGTAAAAACAAACAAGCTGGATACTTCAGCAACAGAAAATCAGTCACACAAGTTGTAAGTTTTGTGTTGCAAGTTTGGGGTATTCATTAGAAAATGACCTGCATTATCGTTAATTTTACCCCTTCATATGAACAGACTTTTTATTTTATTCTTACTGGGCTTTATGGCTGTAGGATGCGGTCAGCAAGTACCGCCTACAGGCGGACCCAAAGACAGTCTTCCGCCAAAATTGCTGATGGCTTTGCCTGATCACAAAACCACACAATTTAAATCAGACAAAATAATTCTAACGTTCGATGAATATGTGAGTCTGGATAACCCTTTCGAAAAAGTTAGTTTTTCTCCTCTACCAAAATACAATCCGGTTATTGAAAGCAAACTCAAAACCGTTACTATAAAAATAAAAGACACCCTCGAGGAGAACACAACCTATCGGATTGATTTTGGCGAATCTGTACGCGATATCAATGAAAACAATATTTTAAGAAACCTGAATTATACATTTTCAACTGGTACATATATTGACTCTGCTTACCTGACCGGGAATGTAATCATTGCAGAAACCGGTAAAACTGACAGCACTATTATTGTTGTATTGCATAGAAACCTGGACGACTCGGCAGTGGCAAAAGAAAAACCACGTTATTTTTCCAGGTTAAAAGGAGATGGCAGTTTCATTTTCAGCAACCTCCAACCTGGCAAATACAACCTATTTGCTATCAAAGACAATGATGGTGGGAAAAAATACGATCAGGTCAGTGAACTGATTGGCTTCCTTGATAAACCTCTTGAAATTGGAAGAGACACCATTGCGCGTCTCTTTGCATTTGAACAATTTTTTGAAGCGAGTACAGCGAAAAAACCAACAGCCACCACACCCGGTAAAAAAGACGAAGACAAAAGATTGCGTTTGATCAATAACCTGGATGCAAACAGACAAGATATCTTAGGAGATTTTATACTTACCAGTATGCACCCGTTGAAAACATTTGACAGCAACAAAATACATTTGTACGACAAGACATTCAAGACCAATCAATCGCTCAAGATTTCAAAAGACAGCACCAACAAGAAAATCATACTGGCACACAAGTGGGTAGAGGGTGCTGAGTACAATCTTGTGATCGAAAAAGACGTCGCCACCGATACCTTGGACAATAAATACATGAAAACGGACACCATTCAATTTTCGGCAAAAAGAACATCCGATTATGGAACCATCAAAATAAAAATTGACAACCTGGACACCAGTTCATACCCAGTTCTGATGCTGAAGAAAGACAACAATATATATTACCAGCAAAGACTTGCTCAAAAGAATTATACGATTCCTCTTATACTGCCGGGTGATTTTGAAATTTCCATTCTTTTTGATTCCAACAAAAACGGCAAATGGGATACAGGCAATTACTGGAAGAAAATACAGCCCGAAAGAGTCGTTGCAAGAAAAGAAACCTTCAATGTTCGTCCCAATTGGGAAAATGAACTTTCCATTGATCTAAGCACATTGCAATGAGGTCAACGGTTAACAGTTAACCGTTAACTGTTAACCGTTAACAGTTTACTGGATATAGCTATCAACAGGCAGTCTGTTTCGAATGCTTTTGGCAAGTGTCATCTCATCTGCATATTCCAATTCGCCTCCAAATGAAATTCCCCTGGCAATGGCAGTGTATTTAAGCGAGGGATTGTTTAATTTCTTCCTGATATAATATATAGTTGTATCGCCTTGGATCGTGGGATTCAATGCAAAGACAATTTCTTTGGTACCCTCCTGTTGAACCCTTTCAACAAGTGATTCAATGGTGAGCTGTTCCGGACCAATTCCGTCCAATGGAGAAATGATACCACCCAATACATGATAAACCCCATTGTATTGTTCTGTAGATTCAATGGCTATCACATCTCTGATGTTTTCTACAACACAAATGACATCTTTCTTTCTTGATGGATGCAGACATATAGAACAGGCATCTTGATCAGAAATATTGAAACATGTTTTACAAAACTTGATTTCTTTCCTCATTTGGTTAATAGTATCACTGAAATGCGCAACGTCCGACTCCTCTTGTTTCAAAAGATGCAATACCAAGCGCAATGCAGTCTTTTTACCGATACCAGGAAGTTTTGAAAACTCTTTGACAGCCGCCTCAAGCAATACCGATGACAAATTCATACGTAAAATTAGTGATTTCTATTGTCCCTTGTCTTTATCCCTTGTCCCCGTTTAATATGTATCTTTGCGCCACTCAAGGCATGAAAGACATCCAAACTTTATTACAGGAAAAAATACTGGTAATTGACGGTGCAATGGGCACCATGATTCAACGTCATAAATTGACTGAAGCCGACTACAGGGGTACTCGTTTTGCCGATTGGCCATCTGATCTCAAAGGCAACAATGACCTGCTTTGTCTCACTCAACCAGACATCATCAAAAATATTCATCTGCAGTATTTAGAAGCAGGTGCCAATATCATTGAAACCAATACGTTCAATGCACAGGCTGTTTCCATGGCAGACTATAACATGAGCGATCTGGCGTATGAAATAAATGTTGCAGCTGCAACCTGTGCAAAAAAAGCTGTGAAAGAATTTCTAAAGAAACATCCTGAGAAAAAAAATGAAGGCGGTCCATTTGTTGCAGGCGCTCTTGGTCCGATGAACAAAACCCTCTCCCTTTCACCAGACGTAAACAATCCTGGTTTTCGTGGAATATCATTCGATGAAGTAACTGATGCATATTATGAGCAAGTGAAAGGATTGATGGATGGCGGTATTGATCTGATGCTTGTAGAAACCATCTTCGACACGCTGAATGCCAAAGCAGCCATATTCGCCATCAAAAAATACTTCAGAGATCATCAACTGAAAGAATTGCCGTTGATGATCAGCGGTACGATCACTGATGCGTCTGGTAGAACATTGAGTGGACAAACACTTGAAGCATTCTACACAAGTGTAGAACATGCCAGGCCTCTGAGCATTGGCCTGAACTGCGCACTGGGAGCGAAGCAGATGAGATCACATATTGAGGAACTCTCTCAAATTGCTTCATGCTATACATCAGCATATCCCAATGCCGGATTGCCCAATGCCATGGGCGAATACGATGAAGAACCATCTCAAACTGCACACTTCATCGAAGAATGGGCACAACAGGGATTTGTAAATATTGTTGGTGGATGTTGCGGCACCACACCTGATCATATCAAACATATAGCCGATCATGTGAAAAAGTTACCGCCCAGAAAACTGCCGATTGTTGAAACTGAATTGACTGCATCCTAATGAGCAAAGTCGTACACATCAAACCATATATGCGTTTATCGGGACTCGAACCATTGGTGGTTCGTCCTGAAACCAACTTTGTAAACGTTGGTGAAAGAACCAATGTAACTGGTTCTAAAAAATTTGCACGCCTGATCAAAGAAGAAAAATACGAGGAGGCATTGAGCATCGCCAGACAGCAAGTAGAGAATGGCGCACAGATTTTAGATGTGAACATGGACGATGCCTTGCTGGATGGTGAAAAGGAAATGGTGATCTTCCTGAATCTTCTACAAAGCGAACCAGATATCGCGAAGATTCCCATCATGATTGACTCATCCAAGTTCTCCATCATACAGGCTGGACTCAAATGTGTGCAGGGTAAATGTGTGGTGAATTCCATCTCATTGAAAGAGGGTGAAGCAAAATTTATTGAACAGGCCATCATTTGCAGAAGCTTTGGTGCTGCAGTGATTGTAATGGCTTTTGATGAAAATGGACAAGCAGATACATTAGAAAAAAGAATAGCTATCTCCGAACGTGCCTATAGAATACTTACTGAGCAGGTTGGATTTCCCCCGCAGGATATCATATTCGATTTGAACATATTTGCGGTTGCAACTGGACTCGAAGAACACAATAATTATGGTGAGGACTTTATTGAAGCAACACGCATTCTGAAGAAAAAATTTCCACTCATAAAAATTTCAGGAGGTGTTAGCAACCTCTCTTTCTCATTTAGGGGAAATGATCATGTGCGTGAAGCCATGCATTCCGTATTTCTGTTTCATGCCATCAAAGCGGGTATGGACATGGGAATTGTAAATGCAGGACAGTTGGTGGTGTATGATGAGATTGAACCAACCCTTCGTGAATTATGCGAAGATGTCATTTTGAATAGAAACAATGATGATAACCAGGCAACTGAGAAGTTGATTGCATTTGCAGAGACGGTTAAAGACAAGGGACAGGGGACAAGGGACAAGGTGGAAGGAGAATGGAGACAAGGTACTGTTGAAGAGAGATTGAAACATGCGTTGATCAATGGTATTACTGAATTCATTGATGCAGATACAGAGGAAGCACGACAGAAATATCCCAGACCTTTGGATGTGATTGAGGGTCCACTGATGGATGGCATGAACATCATTGGGGATTTGTTCGGATTGGGAAAAATGTTTTTGCCGCAGGTGGTAAAAAGTGCGAGGGTGATGAAAAAAAGTGTTGCAGTATTAACCCCTTTCATAGAAGCTGAAAAAAAAGCAGGAAGCAGTGCGGGTAAAATATTGATGGCCACAGTGAAAGGAGATGTGCATGATATCGGAAAAAATATTGTGGGCGTTGTTTTGGGATGCAATGGCTATGAGATCATTGACTTGGGCGTGATGGTGCCTGCTGATAAAATTTTGGATGAAGCGCAAAAACACAATGTAGACATCATTGGATTGAGCGGACTCATCACACCCTCGTTGGATGAAATGGTTCACGTGGCTTCTGAAATGAAGAGAAGAGGAATGAAACAACCACTTTTTATTGGAGGTGCAACCACCTCTCGTATGCATACTGCCTTGAAAATTGCACCTCAATATGAAGGAGGTGTTGTACACGTATTAGATGCATCCAGGAGCGTATCTGTAGCAGGCTCTCTTTTGAATCAACAGAAATCATCTTTCCTTACAAGCCTCAGCAGAGATTATGCAAAGCTCAGAGAAGAGTTTGCCAACAAAAAGACCAGCAAAGAACTATTGTCATACGAAAATGCTGTTGCCAACAAGACAAATATCGATTGGGAGACAACTGCTTTAATTGCTCCAGGTTTTACAGGCAAAAAATTGGTGAGTGATGTATCAGTCGACACACTGATTCCTTATATCGACTGGACTCCCTTCTTTATTGCATGGGAATTGCACGGAAAATATCCTGCCATTCTTACTGATGCAACAATTGGAGTGGAAGCAACCAAGTTGCACAATGATGCAACAGCTATGCTGAAAAGTATTGCATCTGAGCAATGGCTGACACCCAAAGCAGTGATAGGCTTTTGGCCTGCCAACAGCAATGGGAAAGATTCAGTGGAAGTAATGGATACAGATGCAAAAGAAACAATTGAATTACAATTTCTACGTCAGCAACTTAAAAAAGCAGAGGGTCAGCCTAACTACTCATTGGCCGATTACATAGCACCCTCTACAAGCACAAAACAGGATCATATTGGTGCATTTGCAGTAACCATTCATGGCATTGAAAAGAAGATCAAGGAATTTGAAGCAGCACATGATGATTACAGTAAGATCCTGCTGCAGGCATTGGCCGACCGCCTGGCAGAAGCCCTGGCAGAGTACATGCATGAAAAAGTAAGAAAAGAATATTGGGGATACGATCAACAAGAGTCACTCACCAACGAAGAACTCATCAAAGAAAATTATACAGGAATACGTCCAGCTCCCGGCTATCCTGCTTGTCCGGATCATACCGAAAAGAAAAAACTCTTTCATCTCTTGGATGCAACCAATCAGGTAGGTATTTCTCTGACAGAATCACTCGCCATGTATCCTGCATCATCAGTTTGCGGCTGGTATTTTGCACATCCTTCCTCCAAATATTTTGGCGTTGGAAAAATCAACAAAGATCAACTCGAAGATTATGCATCTCGCAAAGGCATGAGCATTGAAGAGGCTGAGAAATGGTTGAGGCCGATATTGGAGTTATAATGGTTGTAGTGGTTGTAATTGTTGTCATTGTTATCGATGTTGTCTAGTTGACCAGGTCTTTTGGCTATCTTCGAAATTCATTTCTAATTACCTTTTTCGTTTAATTTGATTTCGAAAGACTCAAGACAACGATGAAAACAATTACAACAATTACAACCACTACAACTTGATCCCATGCGCATCATCTCCTACAACGTCAACGGCATACGTGCAGCCATCAAGAAAGGCTTGATCGATTGGTTGAAGACTGATCCAGCTGATGTGATATGTTTGCAGGAAACCAAGGCATCTAAGGAGGATGTCGACATCTCAGCGATTCAGGAAATGGGCTATTCTGATTATTGGTTCAGTGCACAGAAAAAAGGTTACAGCGGCGTCGCAGTTTTCACCAAAATAAAACCAGACAAGGTTGTACATGGAAATGGACATCAGACAAGTGATGATGAAGGCAGGGTCATTCAACTGCAGTTTGGAAAAATAATGCTCATCAATGCCTATTTTCCATCCGGCACATCCGGAGATGAAAGGCAGTCATTCAAAACGCAGTGGTTGGAGGAATTGCAGAACTATCTAAACAAGATCAAACATCACTACAAAGGGATCATTCTCTGTGGTGATTACAATATTGCGCATCAAGAAATTGATATCCATGATCCCAAGGGAAATAAAAATTCTACAGGATTTCTGCCGGAAGAAAGAGCTTGGATGGATGATTTTTTTGCGTCGGGGTGGACGGATACCTTCCGCTCAGTACATCCCGAACCCAATCGCTATTCTTGGTGGAGCCAGCGATTTCCGAGTGGCAGGCTGAATAACAAAGGATGGAGAATTGATTATATCAACGTTAGCAAGGAACTGAGCAAGAAAATAAAAGATGCTGAAATCTATCCTGATGTAAAACACAGCGATCATTGTCCAGTTTACCTTGAAATAGACCTCTAACATGTATCTATACAACATCACCTATCTCGTATCGCATCCAATCAATCAAGCATGGTTGGAGTGGATGAAACAAGAACATGTTCCTTCAATGCTTTCAAGCGGACTCTTTACGCATCACAGGATCATGCGGTTGATGGAGGTGGATCAAACCGAAGGCATTACATATGCATTTCAATTTTATTCGGAGAGCTTATCGAACTACAAAAAATATATCACCGATTTTGCACCTGCACTCAGACAAAAAGCACAAGAAAAATGGGGGGATCAGGTAATGGGTTTTCGGACGCTGATGGAAACTGTGCAATAAGTGTGGATAAGAATAATTCGCCCGAAAGTCCCGTTGTTGCTGAATTTCACTAAATCTTCCTGTTTACAACACAAGTAATTTCATTTAGACAAAACCATGAAATCCTTACCCATATTGATTTTCAGAGGTTTTTAGTGTAAATCCCAGGGAAAGTCATTTAATACAAATCTCTGTAAATGCCCAACAGGACTGAATCACAGAAAAAAGAAAAAAAGAAAAAAAATTTTGTTGGAATAAAAAAGCATCTTAATTTGTTCCACACAAACCAATTAAATTTTCAAACATGAACAAAGCCGAATTGATCGCTAAGCTCGCAGACGACGCTGGCATCACAAAGACGCAAGCAAACGCTGCTCTTGATTCATTCATCGCTGCTATCACCAAAACTTTGAAAGGTGGTGGTAGAGTAACACTCGTAGGTTTCGGTACTTTCTCAGTATCTAAGAGAGCTGCCCGCAATGGCCGCAATCCCCAAACTGGTGCAGTGATCAAAATCAAAGCTAAAAGAGTTGCTCGTTTCAAGGCTGGTAAAGAACTTTCTTCCAAGCTCTAATTGCAACCAAAGCATTAAAAAAGCAAGACGCTGTCTTGCTTTTTTTTTCTCCACATCATCAAAAACAAACCATCATGGGAAGAGGCGATAAAAAGACCAAAAAAGGAAAAATTTTCAAAGGTTCATTCGGTAAATCAAGACCCGCAAAGGTTACAAAGAAGGCTGTCAAGAAGGCTGTCAAGAAGACTGCGAAGAAGAAAGCATAACTAAATGGTTATAAGTTGTAAGTTGTTGGTTTCGAGTTGCGAATAATTGCAACCCACAACTTACAACCTAAAACTTACAACTCTTACGGAGCCAACCTCACAATACTCCATGCTCCACCCGATCTAAGGTATTTGATGCGATCATGCAGGCGACTGCTGCGGCCTTGCCAAAATTCAATGGTTTCAGGAATTAATCGATAACCTCCCCAATGCTCCGGACGAGGAATCTCACCCGTTGGAAACTGTTTTTCAAGAGCAGCAACTTTTTCAGTTAAAATATTTCTATCAGCTATGACCCTGCTTTGTGGAGATGCAGATGCGCCTATGCGGCTTCCAATAGGTCGACTTTTAAAATAGGCATCGCTTTCACTGCTTGACAGTTTCTCGCAAATACCTTCAATTCTCACTTGTCGTTCCAGTTCTTTCCAGAAAAAAACAAGACAGGCATGTGGATTCTGTTCAATCTGCTTGCCCTTGTCACTTTCATAATTGGTATAAAATACAAATCCGGATGAATTGAAATCTTTGAGAAGGACAATTCTGGCACTGGGACGATTGTGCTGATCCACTGTGGCGAGTGTCATTGCATTCACCTCATCAATTTCAGATTTCACCGCCTGATCCCACCACTGAGCAAATTGACCAAAGGGCTCTGCCGCCACATCCTGCTCGGAGAGCGATTGGAGCTGATAGTCTTTGCGAATGGAGGAGATGTCCATTTAAGCTCAAATTGTAGATTATAGATTTACTCAGTTTTAGGTTGTAAGTTTTAAGTTATAGGTTTGAAATGCTGAAAAAACCTACAACTTAAAACTTATAACTTGAAACTTATTTAACCAAAGTCCCCACCTTCTCACCACATACCAGTCTCTTTAGATTGCCTTCCTGATTCATATCGAAAATAATGATGGGTAAATTATTTTCCATACACAACGTAAAAGCAGTCATGTCCATGATCTTCAGGTTCTTGTCGATGCACTCTTTAAAACTGATTGTATCATATTTCACAGCCTTGGGGTCTTTTTCAGGATCAGCAGTGTAAACACCATTTACACGAGTACCTTTCAAGATCACATCAGCTTGGATTTCTATTGCTCTCAATGATCCAGCTGTGTCGGTGGTAAAATATGGATTCCCTGTTCCTGCACCAAAAATCACAATACGGTGTTTTTCCAAATGTCTGATGGCCCTTCTTCTGATATAAGGTTCAGCAATCTGTTCCATTTTAATGGCACTCAATAACCGGGTATACATTCCCTGCTTTTCTAACATTGATTGCAAAGCCATTCCATTGATCACGGTTGCCAGCATGCCCATGTAATCTCCCTGCGCTCTTTCAATACCTGTCTCAGATTCATTCATGCCTCGATAAATATTGCCTCCGCCGATCACGATGGCTACTTCCACGCCCAGGTCAACAATTGATTTGATCTCTTTGGCATACCTGGCTACAATATTGGGATCTATGCCAAAACTATTTTCCCCTGTAAGTGCTTCTCCAGAAAGTTTGAGCAGCACACGTTTGAAAGTTGGTTGCATGGTGCGAATATACAAAAAGGGCCTTCATGATGAAGGCCCTTTTCTTTTGAATATCTTGAAGGGAAATTAACCGAGTGCTACACGCTTGAAAGAAGTAATTTTCAAGTCAGCTCCCTTTGATTTTATATAATCTCCTACCGACTGTCCGGCATCTTTCACAAACGCCTGTGCAAGCAAAGTGCTTTCCTTGAAGAATGCATTCAACTTACCATCGGCAATCTTAGATACCATCTCCTCTGGCTTTCCGGCCATTTTGGGGTCATTCTTGATCAACTCAATGATGACAGCTTTTTCTCTTTCAATCACCTCTGCAGGAACAGAACTTGCATCGATGGCAACTGGATTCATGGCTGCAATTTGCATGGCAATATCCTTGCCTACTTCAGTTTCCGCCTTGTTCAATCCAACCAATACACCCATTCTGTTGGCGCCGTGGATATAAGAGGCTACATGATCAGCGTCTACTCTTTCAAATTTGGAGATGCCGATTTTCTCACCAATGCTCGCCAGTTTGTCGTTGACCAAGTCAGCCACTTTTGCACCATTGATGCTTGCAGCATTCAGTTCGTCAACTGATTGAACATTGTTTGCAATTGCAGTATCAATCAGGATTTGAGCAAATGCAATAAAATCAGCATTCTTGCTCACGAAATCAGTTTCACAGCTCAGACAAAGCGCTATACCGGTTTTGTTGTCTGATGTTGTCTTCGCAAGAACAACACCTTCTTTTGCTTCCCTGTCACCCCTCAAAGCGGCAACTTTTTGACCCTTCTTCCTCAACCAATCGATCGCCGCTTCAAAGTCACCATTGTTCTCTGTAAGTGCCTTGCGACAATCCATCATTCCAGCTCCTGTCATCTGACGAAGCTTATTAATATCAGCTGCTGTTATAGTTACTGTTGACATATCAATATTGTTGTAGGATTTGGAAACCACAAGGGTCTTTGCATCCTGTTGTTTAATGAATAATTCGCATTACTTTTTCTGTGCAGGTCTTCTGCCACCTGTTCCAGCTGCAGGTACCCTGCGCTTGGGTGCACCACCCTTGCCGCCAGCTCTCTTGCCGCCTTCTGCTGTTTCAGCATCTTCTTCAACAGAAAACTTCAAAGCGTTGTCTGTAGATTCCTCTGATTCATCCTCCTCTGCCTTTTCAGCCTGACGCTCTGCCAATCCCTCGGCAATTGCAGCTGTTATATAATTGGTGATGATGGCGATTGATTTGGTAGCATCGTCGTTTGCAGGGACCGGGAATTCAACCTTGTTGGGATCGCAGTTGGTATCTACCATTCCAAAAGTTGTAATGCCCAGGCGCTTGGCTTCAGCCAATGCAATATGCTCATGTCCGATGTCGATGATGAACAAGGCTGCTGGAACTCTTCCCAATTGAGCGATACCGCCCAATACCTTTTCCATTTTGTCTTTATCGCGCGACAACTGCAATCTTTCTTTCTTGGTGATGCTGTCGAAACTGCCATCGTTCAACATCTTTTCAATGCTCTGCATTTTTTTCACTGACTTGCGAACTGTGTTGAAGTTGGTCAACATACCACCCAACCAACGCTCAGTAACATAAGGCATGTTTACACGCTTTGCACAATCAGTAACAATTTCTTTTGCCTGTTTTTTGGTACCAACAAACATGATTTTCTTACCACTCTTGGCAATGTTCTTAAGGGCATTGGCAGTTTCCTGCAGGCACTCAAGTGTTTTATTCAAATCAATGATATGTATGCCTTTTTTCTCTGCGTAGATGTATGGCAACATCTTGGGGTTCCACTTCTTGCGAAGATGACCAAAGTGAACACCTGCTTCCAAAAGTTGCTGCTGCAGTGAAGTATTATTTTCCATTGTATTCTGTGTATTTTAAATTCTTGATTGATATACCTGTTAACGCTTGCTGAACTGGAAGCTTCTTCTGGCTTTCTTCTTACCAAACTTCTTCCTTTCTACACCTCGTGGATCTCTTCTCAGCAATCCAGCTGCTTTCAATGCAGGTCTGAACTCTGGATTCAAAGTGATCAAAGCACGTGCGATGCCCAGTTTGGCAGCTTCTGCCTGGCCTTTTTTACCACCACCGGCAGCATTGATTTTGATATCATACTTTCCTACACCATCAACGGTTTTGATGGAGAGTTCTACTTGGTTCTGCAAGTATACCTGCGGGAAATATTGTTTATAATCCAGGTCGTTCACGGTGATGCTACCATTTCCTTTGCTGAGAAATACCCTGGTAACCGCTTCCTTTCTGCGACCCAATCCGTTTTTTTGCTTTTCCATTATGATTTATTTGAATTCGTTTTGAAATTAGAATTTGAAAGGAGTTGGTTGCTGTGCTGCATGTGGATGCTCAGCACCTGCGTATACAAATAGCTTCTTGAACATCTTGCGACCAAGCCTGTTTTTTGGAAGCATTCCTTTTACAGCTCTCTCCATGATTTGCTCTGGACGACGTTTCAACAAATCTTTTGCAATTTCAATTTTCTGTCCTCCAGGATATCCAGAAACATTCTGGTATTCCTTGTAGTCAATTTTGGTACCTGTGAAAACAACTTTGTCAGCATTGATAACGATGACAAAATCTCCGCAGTCAACATGGGGAGAATAATACGCTTTGTTCTTTCCGCGTAATACAGCAGCAATCTTACTGCTGATTCTTCCCACCGTTTGATTGGTCCCGTCAACAATATGCCATTTGCGTTGAACGGAAGCAGCATTAGCGTGCTTTGTGGTGAAATGTAGTTTGCTCATTTTTACTTTTTTGTGGGGACAAGCCCCGTTTTAAAATCTGTTGCCGCCATCCCGGAAACAGCCCATTCTTCCAAATGGGAGCGCAAAGCTAGGCGAATTCAGCTCCAAAAACGAATAAAAAGGGAGCTTTTTTAAAAGACAGCCTTATAAACAATTGAAAATCAATAAAAATTTTGACCTGTTCTAAAAATTGACTTGAAGCCAGGATGGAAAATTGATCAAAAACGAAAACTGACGTAGGATTTCTTTTTGATCTGCTCGTAGGTTTCTGAGCTGAAGGAGAACAACTTACCTGGACGATGATTGACTTTTTGTTCCATTTCCTCTTCGTCTTTCAATAAGCCTGTTGAAAATATTTTTTTACGGAAATTTCTTCTGTCCAAACTTACCCCAAGTATTTGCTCATACACGTGCTGCAGGTCGCGCATCGAAAATTTCTTTTCCAGCAAATTAAAGATGATGGGCTCCTCCTGGATTTTTTTTCTGAGAACTTTGAGTGACTGATCAAGGATTTCTTTGTGGTCAAATGCCATGGTCTGAATATCAGTCACAACATGCCAATGCAGATTGTGATCTAATTTTTTCAATTGATAATCGCGCACATTCACCAAAGCAAAATAGGCCGTGGTGATCACCCTTCCTGCCGGGTGCCTGTCGATTGAGCTGAATGTTTTGACTTGCTCCAGAAACATATCATTGAGTCCGGTTCTTTCTCTGAGGATGCGGTGTGATGCCTGATCCAGGTTTTCATCGGGATGCATCAAGTCGCCCAAGAGCGACCACTGTCCCTTGTAAGAAGGCAAATCACTTTCAATCAGCAGCACCTTCAAAACCCCTTTATCGTATCCAAAAATTACACAGTCCAACGAAAGTGCAAATTGAAACTCCGGTACGAGCTGAACAGGATTGGTATTGATATTATGTTTTTTGCGATGAGGCATGCGGAGGAAAATCGTTGATTCTGAATCGGAAGATATAAAAAAATAAGAATCTTGACAGCTGCATCAACTCAAACGTTTTCAAAAAACAACACCCCTTCATGCAGGGGTGTTGCTGAACATGCTGTTCAATTTATTGCTTGCTGATCTTGTAAGTATAATATCCCGGATTGGTAAGATCAAGAGAAATCTTATACGTTCCTGCTCCTGGAAGAACAATATTGGCTCCGCCATATTCAAGTGAATTGTCGGCACTGTCATCTCCCAAATTGATACCCCAATCGCTGTTTGCTCTGAACTTGAACTCCTCTCTTCCACCAACCGTAGCAGTTCCATTACACTGGAACCAGGAGAATTCCATGTGTATTTGAACAAAAACCTCAGCAATACAATCATCACTTCGCTTTCACAAAACAGCAGCCCGCAAACGGAGCAGTTGACCATCATCCCCAATCCCATTCACGAAACCACCATGATTGGATTAAAATTATCAGATGCTTCACAGGTTGACATCATCCTGTTCGACAACCAGGGTCGCGTGGTAAAAGAAATCATGCGCGGTTTCAAGCCTGCAGGTCAGTACCAAATTCCTCTCCCCAAATCACAGCTGTCTTCCAAGATCCTGAGCAAGGGCATCTATTATGTGGTATTGAAAACAAACAAGGGCACCCTGATCAGCAAACAATTGCTCTATCATTAGCATCTTACCGCAGCATTGAAAGCAGCATCCAATATTGTCTTCAAATTAGCAGTTCAAATCAGCTGAAATCAACCGCTATTCATTTATTTTTATTCTTTGATTCAACCATGTTTGACAAGGAAGAGGTAAAAAAAATACAAGAGCTGAGCAAGACATTTCTTGAGAAAAGAAATGATGATGCATGGGTCTCAAAGCAGATTGAAGAGCTGCGCACCTGCATTCGTTTTCACGAGCATAGGTACTATGTCATGAACGATCCGCTCATCGCTGATGTTGAATTCGATCAACTCTACAAATTGCTCGAAAAAGCAGAGGCAGCCAATCCATCTATCAACACACCTGATTCACCAACCCAACGGGTAGGTGCAGGCTTCACCAAACAATTCAATTCCGCACAACACCTTGTGCCAATGTTGTCACTCGAAAACTCCTACGATGCAGATGACTTGTTGGAGTGGGATAGAAAAGCAAGGGAGCTCAGCGGACTCGATGAGTTGTCTTATTGCATTGAACCAAAATTTGATGGAGCAAGTATTTCACTGGTGTATGAGAACGATCTCTTTGTAAGAGGAGCAACCAGAGGCGATGGAGTTGCAGGTGAAGACATCACCCTCAACCTCAAACAAATCAAATCCATTCCTCTTTCTGCACCATTTTCAAAATACGGTATTCAACAGGCAGAGATCAGAGGTGAAGTGTTGATGAATAAAAGAAGTTTTCAACAATTCAACGAGGGACTCATTGAGCAAAACCTTCCTCCACTGGCAAATCCCCGCAATGCTGCATCAGGATCTCTGCGCATCAAAGACGCATCCATTGTAGCAAAAAGAAATCTGGAGGCCTTTATTTATCACCTTGCATATGTTCATTCCGAAGGAGCTACAAAAGAAATCCCTTCCCATTCTAAATCACTTGAAATGCTCTGGGAGCTTGGCTTTAGGAGTCCCGTGCAGGAAATGAAAGTCCTCAATGGCATTCAATCCGTCATAGATTTTTGCCATGCATTTGAAGAGAAAAGAGATGAGTTGCCTTATGAAATCGATGGACTCGTCATCAAGGTAAATGAGTTTTCATTGCAGGATCGCTTGGGCATGACCACCCACCACCCACGATGGGCCATTGCCTATAAATTCAAAGCGCGACAGGGTACGAGCAAATTGCTGCAAGTTGAATTCCAGGTTGGAAGAACGGGCAGTGTAACACCCGTTGCAAAAATTCAACCCGTCCCGATTGGAGGTGTCACCGTTGCATCGATTTCATTGCACAACCAAGACTTCATCCATGAAAAAGATATTCGCATCGGAGATACACTGCTGGTAGAGCGAGCGGGAGATGTGATCCCATACATCGTCAAGTCTTTCCCCGAACTGAGAACAGGCACAGAACAACAAATATCATTTCCGACTGTTTGTCCCGTTTGCCAAACACCATTGATCAAACCGGAGGAAGAGGCCGTATGGAGATGTCCCAATGATCAATGCGATGCACAAGTAGTGGAACGCATGATCCATTTCACCAGCAAAGATGCGATGGATATCCGTGGACTCGGAGATGCCAATATCCACAAGTTTCATGAATTGGGCTGGTTAAAGCATATCCCATCCATATATAAGTTGCCGTTTGAATCCATTCAACAAATGGAAGGATTCGGTACGAAATCTGTCACCAACCTTCGTGAAGCAATTGAAAAATCAAAACAACAGCCCCTCTACAGATTGATCAATGCACTGGGTATTCGATATGTTGGTGAAACAACTGCAAAGACCATTGCACAATCAGTCGTTCATTTGTTGGACCTGAGCAGGATGGATTTGGAAGGTTTGCAAAAAATGGAGGACGTAGGTGTAAAAGTTGCATACAGCATATACCAGTATTTCAGCAAGAAAGAAAATGTAGAAATGCTGAGGGAGCTGGAATCACTCGGACTCCAATTGAACAGCATCAAACAACAATCCACCGGAGGAAAACTGGAAGGAAAAACTTTTCTCTTTACTGGAACCCTCAATCAACTCAAACGCTCACAAGCAGAAGAAATGGTGGAGTCCAATGGAGGAAAAATACTCTCAGGAGTAAGCAGCAAGCTTGACTTCCTTGTAGTAGGCGAAGACGCAGGATCCAAATTAGAGAAAGCAAAAAAGATCGCTTCTATTCAGATTTTGGATGAGGATGGATTTATTAAGTTGATTGGGTGAGATGCAAGGGAGTAGGGTGAAGAGAGGAGGGAGTAGGTTAAAGAAAAAAATATTTAATTTAATTAAACACACTCCTACCTACTCCCTTTTCCCTCCTCCCTCTTCTTTCTAAATCAACCCCTTCCCCAAAAGATACTCCGCTACTTGAACTGCATTCGTAGCTGCTCCTTTGCGAAGGTTGTCACTTACAATCCACATGTTCAATGTCTTTGGCTGAGTCTCATCCCTGCGCAGTCTTCCAACAAATACCTCATCTCTTTCATGCGCATCTTTAGGCATGGGATACTGCTGCTTTGATGGATCATCCACCAATACTACTCCAGGTGCAGCAGCAAGAATTTTTTTGACTTCACCTATATCAAACTCTTCTTCAAATTCAATGTTTACACTTTCGCTGTGTCCACCCATCACTGGAATTCGAACAGTGGTGGAGGTAACCCGTATGCTGTCATCGCGCATGATCTTCTTGGTTTCATTCACCATCTTCATTTCTTCTTTGGTGTATCCATTGTCAAGAAATACATCAATTTGAGGAATCACATTGAGATCAATCGGATAGGCATATGCCATTTCACCCTGCACACCTTTGCGTTCATTCATCAACTGATTCACTGCTTTCACCCCCGTACCAGTTACACTTTGATACGTACTTACCACGATTCTCTTTGCCCTGTATCTGTTGTGCAAGGGAGCCAATGCAACCACCATTTGAATAGTAGAACAATTTGGATTGGCAATGATTTTATCATCTGGTGTCAACGCATCTGCATTGATTTCAGGGACAACCAATTTTTTGGTGGGATCCATCCTCCACGCAGAAGAATTATCAATCACCGTAATTCCTGCAGCTGCAAATCGGGGAGCCCATTCAGTGGAAGTACTGCCGCCAGCAGAAAACAATGCCACAGCAGGCTTCATGTCAATTGCCGTTTGCATGCCAACGACCTTGTACCCTTTGCCTTTGAATGTTACTTCCTTGCCCACCGATTTATCTGAAGCAACAGGGATCAATGCTGTTACCGGAAAATTTCTTTCTTCCAAAACCTGCAACATCTTGGTGCCAACGAGTCCGGTTGCACCTACTACGGCTACTTTCATATTCAATTTTTTACCCTTGCGGGTGATTTAAAAAAAAGACCTCCCAACATCTGGAAGGTCGTTACTTATTTGATGTACAAAAGAGAACCAACCTTCCTTCAGGAATGTTTTTTGTTCTTCTTTGTATTTTTTATCATCGTCATTGGGGTTGCAAATCTAACAAGCTGGTTATTTTCTACCAAATAAATGTTGATTTCACTTTACGCAAACGTTTTATGGATATTAGTTTCATGATGTGAACTGGAAATGGATATCGATATACATATTTAACATGAGTGTATTGCATGCACAGGTTGAGAGATATGCAGTAGTGAACAATGAACTCGTGGTTGACCCCACACCTGTAGTCGGTCTCCCCAATGCGGAATACATCGAACTGAGAAACTGCAGCAAACAGACGATCGACCTCAACAAATGGAAGATTGAAAAAGGGAATACCAGTTATTCAATTGGAACAGCAACACTGTTGAAGCCGGATAGCCTGTTGGTACTTTGCTCCAAATCAAACACAGCATACTTCCCATCTGTTCGGACTGTTGCAATGAACGCTTTCCCGGTGTTGATCAATGAGGAGGGGACACTTGCGTTGAAATCACCCGATAACAGAACCATACATGCTATACGATATCAATCATCCTGGCATGAAAATAAGATCAAAGCAAGTGGCGGATGGAGTCTGGAAATGATTGATCCTCATAAACCATGTGATAAAAACAATTGGGGATCGAGTGTACACAGAGATGGTGGAACACCGGGACTTGAAAACAGCTTGTACCTGAAAAAGCAGATACAGAGTGGATTTAACATCATCCAATGCGTGGGAGTGAATGAAAAAACTCTTTTGCTGCAGCAGGAGAATGGAATGGACAGCAACTCGCTTGCGAATCCAGCCAATTTCCAGTTTACCAATATGCCTGATCAAATTCAAGAGGTCAATCCCATAGGACCTATGTTCGATGCCGCATGGGTCAAATTGAAAACGCCCATCCAACCCAATACCATCTACTCCATTGAAATAAAGAATATCCTGGGTTGCAAAAAAGAGAAAGCATTTGAAGGGATTGTTCAAACGGGACTTCTAAAAGAACCTTCCCCAAAAGACATTTTGATCAATGAAGTGCTCTTCAACCCTCCATCGGATGGCGAGGACTATGTTGAATTATATAATAACGGTAATGCTGTAATCAATATATACGATCTCTATCTTTCCTCATACAATCAACTCGGTAGTTTGAATACCAGTTATAAGATGGGCGTTGGTTTTTACAATTTCTTTCCTGGCGATTATGTAGTCATATCTGAGGATACATCATTTGTCAGAAAACAATGGCCTGATGCAATTCCAAAAAAAATGATTCAAATAAAAACGATCCCATCCCTATCGGATGATGAAGGGAATATCGCAGTGCTGGATAAACAAGGCAGACTGATTGATAAAATGACATATACCGAAAAGATGCACGATCCATTTCTTGCTGATCCATCGGGCGTTTCCCTCGAACGCATTCAATTCATCATGCCATCAGATGATCCTACAACATGGCATTCAGCTGCATCGACCTCAGGATATGGAACACCGACGTTGGAAAATTCACAACACAGCGAGTCGCTATCTTCCTCAGCAAATTTTCATGCTGCTTCCAAAATCATTTCACCCAACAATGATGGCATAGATGATTATTTATTCGTTGCTTACCAAATGAGTGTGCCTGGATATAGGTGCAGCGTGTACCTGTTTGGATTGAATGGAAACATGATCTGCAAAATTGCAGACAATCAATTGATCGGAACAAATGGAAGCATTGTCTGGAATGGATTGAACAAAGGACAGTTGTTGCCATCAGGGCAATACATCTTATACATCGAAGCATTCCATTTGAATGCAAAAACCGTCAAAGAAAAAATACTGATGGGGATCAGATGATGCTGATATCAAAATTAACCAGGTCAACAAATTGCTGAATCCTGCTTTGAATATCCTCTTTGCTTATTTCCTTCATCCTTGTTGTTCCGAATTTCTCAACACAGAAAGAGGCCATTGCAGAACCAACAATGATAGCTGTTTTCATGTTTTCAAAAGAGATGCCCTTTGTTTTGGCAAGATGTCCTACCAATCCACCTGCAAAAGTATCTCCTGCACCTGTTGGATCAAATACTTCTTCCAATGGCAATGCAGGCGCAACAAATACTTTATCGCCATGAAACAACAAGGCGCCGTGCTCACCTTTCTTCACTACCAAATACTTGGGACCCATGCCCATGATTGTTTTGGCAGCTTTCACCAATGAATACTGTCCACTCAACTGTCTTGCTTCACTGTCATTCACCAGCAATACATCTACTTTTTTCAATACTGCTTCAAGATCTGCCATGGCTGTTTCCATCCAAAAATTCATCGTATCCATCACCACCAACTTCGGCTTGTTCTTCATTTGATTCAATACACTCATTTGCACGGCAGGAACCAAATTTCCGAGCATCAGAAATTCAGCATCCTGGTAACTGTCGGGTACCACAGGAGTAAAATTGGCAAGCACATTCAATTGGGTATCCAATGTATCGCGCTCATTCATATCCATGTGATAACGTCCTGCCCAGAAAAAAGATTTTTCATCCTTTTTGATTTGAACGCCCTCCAATTGAACCCCCAATGAGCTGAGATGATCCAATTCAGATTGAGGAAAATCCCCTCCTACAACTGAAATTTGTTTAATAGGCTTCACAAAATTGGAAGCACTCAATGCAATATATGTTGCGGCACCACCAATGATGCGGTCGCTCTTTCCAAACGGTGTTTCAATGGCATCAAAAGCCATGGTGCCAACTACAATCAGAGACATATTTGATTATTTGTGTGCGAAGGTAATGAAATGGGCAAAGGAGTCAAAAAGAATGCCCATTGTCTGGCAAATAACTACTCGATTATTTTGTCCTTTGATGAGTATTTTTTATTTTGACACAGACTAAATCATCTGCTTATGAGCATGCAACCTACGATGCAGCCAACCATGGCCAATACCAATCACAAAGACATTCCTGGAAATCCATCGACCGCAACGTCCAGTAAAATAAAATTGAATGACCGCTCCAACGGAAAACCATTGAGGGTCTTGAGCGAAGAAGATTGGAAATTCTGGAAATACAATGGATATGTTGTCATCAAAGAAGCAGTGCCGCGCGAGCAGGCGCTCAAAACTGCGGCCTTCCTTTGGGAGTTTGAAGAAAAAGATCCGAACAACAAAGAATCCTGGTATGCCCCGCCCCGTGCAGAAATGCGCATGAAAGAACTGACCAACAGCGGGATGGTTGAGGTGTACAATCATCAATTGCTCTGGGACAATCGTCAGCAACAACGCGTGTACGAAGCATTTGCAGATGTATGGGGTACAGACAAACTGTGGGTAACAATCGATAGAGCCAATCTCAACTTTCCAATGAGAGAGGGATTCGAATTCAAGGGTTTCATTCACTGGGACTATGACCCTGAAACCAAACCTGAAAACGTGCAGGGTGTATTGGCACTCGCAGATCAAACGGATGAAAACATGGGTGGATTTCAGTGTATTCCCTCACTCATGCGAGAATACGATACGTGGAAACTGAGTCAGCCGGAAGACAGAAACAGGTTCCAGCCAGATACCAAGGGATTTGAAGATAAAATGGTAAAAGTAAAACTCGAAGCCGGCGACCTGCTGATCTTCAACAGTCTCTTGCCACATGGCATTCGTCCAAATTTATCTGTCGATAAAGTACGCATTGCACAATACATTTCCATGATGCCTGTTCAGGAAAACGATGAAGAGCAAAGACAATGGAGGATCAACTCATGGCGCGACCGCATCGCACCAGAAGGCTATGCTTTTCCAGGTGATCCCAGGAAGTGGGAACAGACAAAATATACAACTGCTGAGCTGAATGAATTGGGTAAGAAGCTCTTGGGACTCCAATCATGGGATTGACAAATCAACCTTTATATACAACACTCAACAATGGCAGTCAAATGCCTTTATTGGGATTGGGTGTGTACGATATGCATGCAACAGAAGCAGTGAATGCAGTACAATTTGCATTGGAAACTGGATATCGCCTGATCGATACTGCAGCGATGTATGAAAACGAAAAACAAATTGGAGAAGGCATACGCCGTTCAGGAATCCCAAGAGATGAAATTTTTCTCACCACCAAAGTAAACAACTGTGACCAGGGCTATGATGCTACATTGAAAGCTTTTGAAAAAAGCATGAAGGCATTGAATGCAGAACAGATCGACTTGTATCTCATTCACTGGCCCATCAAAGATCATCGCAAAGAAACATGGAGAGCCATTGAATTTCTGTACAATAATAAAATGGTTAAAAATATTGGTGTCGCCAATTACCTCATGCCTTTTCTACTGGAATTGGAAATGTATGCAAATATCACTCCAACCATCAATCAAATGGAGTTCAGTCCGTTTTTACTCATGCAGGAAGAATGGAATTATTGCAAAAAGCATGATATCATTGTACAGGCATATACTCCGTTGATCAGGGGACAAAAATTCAATGACCCGCGCCTGATGAGGCTGGTAGAAAAATATAAAAAAACACCAGCTCAAATCATACTGCGATGGGCCGTGCAACAGGGTATTTCAACCATACCAAAATCATCCAACCCATCTCGGATCCGAGAAAACTTCTTCATATTTGATTTTGAAATTGAACCAGCAGATATTCAATTCATGAATACATGGAATGAAAATTTCAGAATAGTTGACAACCCCCTTGATATGCTTTAATCTTTAAATCTGTATAAAATGAAAAAATTTGTTCTTGCGTTATTTATGATGATCACCGGACTTGCTTACGGCCAAAGTTCATCAGGTGAATTAAGACATGTGGTCATATTTAAATTCAAAGAAACAAGTTCGAAAGCTGCGGTCGACAGCGTGGTCAGCAGTTTCATGGGACTCGCCAGGAAAATTCCAGTGATCAAATCAATGGAATGGGGATTGAATGACAGCCCCGAAAATTTTCATCAGGGCTTCACGCATTGCTTTGTGCTGACATTTTCCAACAAGAAAGACCGTGATGAGGTGTATCAAAAACATCCTGCGCACATGGAGTTTCAAAAAGTACTGGGTCCGCACATGGAAAAAGTTTTTGTGGTTGACTACAAAGCAGAAAAGTAAACATATTCTTAAATCAGAAAGGGCTCAGCCTGAAACAGCATTCTCGAAAATCGATGGTGAATTGATTTCACAAAAAAAATTGGCTATTCATGCAAGTGATTCAACTGAATTTTGCAACTGTACTTTATAAAACAAGATGCAGAGATGAAAATGAAGTTGAGAAAGCTTGTATGGCCGTTGATGGCAGTCGGTTTATTGATCCTTTCCATCTTACCAGGCAACGGATCAGAAAGCAGAAAATACAACATAAACATTGACCCAACCAGCAATCGGCATTTCAATATGCTCTGAGAAAATATTGCAAAAACCGGTGCAGGTATTTCAGAAGAAGTATTTTCCTTGGCACTCAGGGGATTCTCGAAATTGCAGGCATCAAACAGGTTGAGCAAAGACAGCATATTGGCGATTGTAGATTTTTCCAAATCATCCAAGGAAAAAAGACTTTACATCATCGATCTCAAATCACAGGCATTGAAATTTCAGTCACTCGTTTCTCATGGAAGAAATTCGGGGGAGGAATATGCGACTGATTTTTCCAATCAGCCCAATTCACATAAAAGCAGTTTGGGATTTTACATCACGAAATCAACCTATACCGGGAACAATGGATATTCCCTTCGACTGCAGGGTGTAGAAAAGGGATACAATGATTTGGCAGAAAAAAGAGCCATTGTCATTCATGGTGCACCTTACGCAGAAGATCCGAATGCCACCCGAAATACCTACTTGGGAAGAAGTTTTGGATGCCCGGCTGTTCCGATGAGCATCCACAAAGCCATCATTCAATCTATAAAAGAGGGGAATTGCCTGTTTATTTATTACCCTGATAAATCCTACCTCAACCATTCAGCTATGCTCAATGGTTGAATGAATCAAATCCACAGCGAAATCAACTGAAACAGGAAGCCAACGAAAAAACCTCCGATCAAATCAAACCAACTGTGATCAGATGCTATTTTTCTTGCTGTAATCGTAATCCCTGCAATGAGCAAGGCAGCAATAAAGGCAGAACCATTGTATTGACTCCCATCTATGATGGATAAGGTTATGAGTCCCATCAATCCACCAATACCCACTCCATGCATGCTGATCTTAAAATAGTTATTCAACAGCAAAGACGCTGCTGCAGACAGAAACATGCCTCTGCACATGCCCACCAGCACTGCAGGCGTGCCAGTCTGATTTTTGAAAACATAATAAGACCAAAAGAAAAATGTAATACTGGCGATATAGGGAACAATTCTCTCTTTCTGCGTTTTCAATAGAAATGACTTATTGAATCCGAGTCCCCTCAACAAAGCCACCATCACCATCGGATAGAAAACATTGTTGTTGATGACAATCAGCAGCTTCATGACTTTGGCACGCTCAGAATAGCCAATAAAATAAGTGGGATGGATGAACAATAGATATGCTGCCATCATCACACCTATAAAGAGAGGATGAAACAAAACAGAGAAAATGTTAGATAACCTTTGAACCCAATGGGGGAAATGCATGGATGCTGTTTGTTCTTCCATCGTCTAAAATTCTTTACGCATTCTGGCAACCGGAATATTCAATAACTCTCTGTATTTGGCAACAGTTCTTCTTGCAATATTATAACCACGTGCTTGAAGCATCTCTGTAAGCTCGTCATCGCTGAGCGGATTCTGCTTGTTCTCTGCATCTACAAATTCCTGCAAAATTGTTTTGACTTCTCTGGTGGAAACTTCTTCACCGCTTTCTGTACTCAATGCTTCGCTGAAAAAATGTTTGAGTCGGAAACTTCCAAATTCTGTTTGAACAAACTTGCTATTGGCAACCCGGCTGATGGTGGATATATCCAGGTTTGTTTTTTCGGCAATATCGCGCAGGATCATTGGCCGGATGGTTGTTTCATCTCCGGAAATAAAAAAATTCTTCTGATGATCAATGATCGCCTGCATGGTGATGGTAAGGGTATGCTGACGTTGCTTGATTGCATCGATAAACCATTTTGCAGCGTCGATCTTTTGTTTGATGAAAGTGACTGCTTCTTTTTGTCGCTTGTCCTGCTTGCTACCCCGCTCATAATTCTTCAACATATCCCTGTATTCGCCGCTTACCTTCAACTCAGGAGCATTCCGCTGGTTCAATGACAACTCTGGAATGCCATTGTTGTTGTATACAAAAAAATCTGGCACAATATATTGCTCGGCCTTGTTCACAGAAGCGAAATGTGCCCCGGGACGTGGATTCAATTTCTTGATATCGGCAATGGCATCTTTCAATTGTTCTTCTGTAAGTTCCAGCGACTTGATGATTTTATCAAAATGTCTTTTGGTGAATTCGTCAAAATGGAAGTCAATGATGCGCAACGCATTTTTCAGAGAACTGCTGGACACTCCTTTCAATTTTCTTCTCAACTGAATCATCAAACTTTCTCTCACGTCTCTTGCACCAATTCCAGGCGGATCAAACTGTTGAATAGATGCAATCAGCGACTCCACTTCTCCTTCTGTTGTTTCGATATTTTGCTTGAAAGCAAGATCATCTACAATAGAGTTGGTATCTCGTCTGAGGTATCCATCGTCGTCGATGCTTCCAATGATTTGTTCAGCGATGGTTGTTTGATGGTTATTCAGATTGAGCAGCCGCAACTGATCAAGCAATATTTCATGCAACGAAACAGATGTTGGATGAGGGATGGAGCCGCTTTCCTGTAATTCAGGAACTGGATCATCCTTCAATTTATAATCAGCAATTTCGCCGTCATCATCATAGTCGCTATACTCAGCAGAGATCTCATCATCCCCCGATGATTCATCCCCCATAAAATCTTCACTGCTTTCAGTTGGCTCTTCCGGTTCAGGGTCCTGCTCATCTTTACCAAGTTCCAGTGCGGGATTTTCTTCGATTTCCTCCTTGATTCTTTCATCCAATGTGGCAGTAGGCACCTGCAACAGTTTCATGAGTTGGATCTGTTGGGGAGACAGCTTTTGCTGAAGTTTTTGATGTAGACCTTGGTAGAGTGCCATGCTTTTGCTGGTACAAAGTTACTGAGGTGACCTAAGATTATCCAACAAAGTATTCAATTGTTTGAGTTCGGCATCAGAGAGGTTTTTGGTGATGCTTGTCATAGCAGCTTCCCTGCTGTCAATGGCTTCCAGCATTTTTTTACCAACATCCGTGATGTTTACATCTACAAGCCTTTTGTCGGTTGTACAAACTTTCTTTACAGCAAGTCCTTTGATCACCAATCTGTCTACGATTCTGCTGGTATCGCTCATCTTATCGAGCATTCGCTCTCTGATGGTAAGCGTGGAGAGAGGTTGAGGGTCGCTTCCACGCAGGATACGAAGGATGTTGAATTGCTGCAGGGTGATGTCCTGGTCATCCAATACGGCTTTGATATGCTCTGTTACCCAGTTGGAAGTATAAACCAGATTGATGATTGCTTTCTGGCCTTCACTTGTAAAATGATATTGGTTGATGTCTTTCTCTATGCCCATGATGGGTTATTAATTATAGGACTTTGCAAATTCGTTTGTATATATCTTGATCAAAATGATGGCATAGCTAAAAATCAGTGGACCAAATATGAATCCCATGAATCCAAAAAGCTGCAATCCAACGATGACCCCAAAAACAGTAATCAGTGGATGTACATTGCCAATTCTTTTCATCAGCGTTACTCTTGCAAGATAATCAACATTGCCAGTCACGATAAGGCTGTAGATCAACAACTTCGTCGCATCGCCATCCAGGCCTTGGGAATACATATAAATGACAAGCGGCACCCAAATCATCATCGTACCGATGATCGGAAAGAAAGCAAACAAACCGGTTAAAAATCCCCACATCAACGCATCACCTGGTCCGAACAAAGTATACCCAACCCAAGCAGCGAGTCCTTGGATGAGTGAAATCAATGGTATACCAATTGCATTGGCCTTTACCATGTGATTAGTTTCTGTAGCGAGTGCAGCAATGCTGTCATCATTCAATGGGATGAACTTTCTGACGGTTTCTTCCATGTCTCTCCCATTGGAAAGCATGAAGTAGAGAACAAAAAACATCACCAACATATTGCTCACCATATTGGCAGAACTGTTTAAAAATGTTGGAATGAATTCAGTCAGGCCAGATTTAATAGAAGCAATATTGGCTGCATTGAACAATTCTTGTCCTGTTAACCTTTTGATCTGATCAGACATTGCCTGCAGACCACTTAAGAGTTCATCGATATGTGCAAACACATTCGCAATCCTGGGAGATATGAGTACAACGGCATAATAAATGGGACCAGCTATCAATGCAAGAAAAATAAAAATGAAGAGTCCACCTGTCAACCCCGCATGCCATTTTCGTTTTTCCACCAAATTGAAAAAAAGAACTCTGGTAATAATGTAGGTTGTCAGTGCCCCCAGCAACCCAGGCAGAAACAGATAGAGTTCTTTGATGATCAAAAATCCCAGAAAAGCGATGATGATCAGCAATACAATTTGTCTGACTTGGTTGTTAAAGGGTGTCATCTGTTCTACCCAACATTACAAATGTTGGATCCATAATTTTTTGAAAAGTTTCATCAACATGACAAAACTAAGCACAAGCCAGCAATAAAAAATGATATTGCCCATGAGGCGACTCTTATCGGGAATGGCCCATTCAAATTTCAATCCAACCAATGTATTGATCAGTAGCCAAAGCATGGAAGCAGAGAGTGTCCATACAATTCTTTGCAAGAATTTTCTTACCTCAGGTTCCAATGAAAATGTTTTAATGTAAATATTAGCTGCTGTGATCTGCTATGATCACCCAGGCTCCATTTTTCTTTTCAAATGTAAGCGTATAATGTCCGCCTACATCTCCTGCAGCTCTTTTTAATTTCCACTTGCCCACCACCAGGTAGTGTTTCTTGCCCAGTTTTCGCAAATGGAGAATATCAAAACTCAGCTGACCCATTCTGTCGGCACCAGCATAATTTTTCTTGTAATTGGCAAGTGTGGATTGAAAACCATAGGTAACACCGTTTTTACCGATGTACATGAGCGAGTCACTTTCCAGGTAACCAACCATGAATCGGTCTAAATCACCTGCGTTCCACGCTTTGGTTTGCTGATCGAGTATATCCAGGATTTTTTTCTCGTCCTTGGATTGAGAAAACAATACTGCCGGGAAAAGTATAGCGAGGATGATCTGTTTCATACTAGGTAGCCCAGGCCTTGTCGCCCTTGTTGTAAGGAATGCATCCTTCATATTTACCTGGAACAGCAAGATAACGCAATGCCTGTGTGGCTCCAATTTCAGAAGTAAAATAACCCAACAGTGTGAGTTGCTTCATCAAGCCAAAATAATGATTGGGATCTTTATCTTTTTTCGCTTCGTTGTATCCTTTGAGTTCTTTGTTCAATTCATTGAGCAGTTCAGTTCTTTGAGTGGCATCGCTTTCCATAAATCCTTTGCTGAATTTTTTCTTAGCAGCTTCATCGATCTTGGAAATACCATCCACAAAAATTTGCTGATCGGCAGCAACATAACAATCCTTCACCATGGTATGCATGAATTCACCCACCTTGGCTGCTTTCGCACCGGGTGTATTGGTGGTTGGAATGATGGTCTCGGCAACTTCATCCAAAAAAGCAATTTGTTCTTTGGTTAGTGAAAAAGTTGCACCCTTGGTATCGGCTGACTTACATCCTTGTAAAAATGTTGCACCTCCAATGATGGTTCCACCCATGATGAGTGCTACGCGTTCTAATGCATCCCGTCTATTCATATAAATAGGTTTGGTACTAAAATACAAAAGAATCATCAAAAATCGCAAATGCATAGTACCTTGCACAGGATGGCATTATTAGAAATAGGACTGCCAAAATCGATTGCCAAGGCGCTGCGTCTGCCTACCAATTCACCCAAAAGACAACAGCTCAGGGTGCTCAAAACCCTATTGAAAAAAGCCAAATACACCCAATTTGGACAGCAGTACGGATTTGAAAGCATATTGGGTCAGCGTGATCCGAGAAGACAGTTTAGAGAGCTGGTTCCTGCACACGACTACAATAAAATTTACCAGGAATGGTGGAACAAAACACTGGACGGCACTCCCGATGTATGCTGGCCGGGAATGATCAAATATTATGCACTCAGTTCAGGCACTTCAGAAGCAGCCAGTAAATACATCCCCATCACCCAGGATCTGATGAAGGGGAACCGGGTGGCCATGATCAAACAACTGCTCTCCCTCTTTAGCTATGAAAATGTTCCATTGAAATCGGTAGGGAAAGGATACCTGATGTTGGGCGGCAGCACCGATCTGCAAAAGGGTCCGGGTTATTTTGCGGGCGACCTCAGTGGTATCACAGCCAAAAAAGCGCCATTTTGGTTTTCTCCTTTTTATAAACCCGGGAAGAAAATTGCGAAAACGAGGGACTGGAACAAGAAACTGGAAGCCATCGTTGAGCAGGCACCCAACTGGGACATTGGATTTGTTGTGGGAGTGCCCGCCTGGATACAGATGTGCATGGAAATGATCATCGAACGCCACAAACTGAACCATATTCATGAAATATGGCCCAATCTGGCTTTTTTCTGTCATGGAGGGGTGGCTTTTGAGCCTTATAAAAAAGGATTTGAAAAACTCCTGGGTCAGCCGCTTACATATATTGAGACCTATCTGGCTTCAGAAGGGTTCATCGCCTATCAGGACCGTCAATATCCGGATGGCATGAAGCTGGTATTGAATGAACATATCTTTTTTGAGTTCGTTCCATTCAACGATGAAAATTTTGATGGAGACGGAAACATCATCAGCATGCCACAGTCACTCATGATTGATGAAGTGGAAGAGAACAAAGATTATGCATTGCTGTTGAGCACAAGTGCAGGCGCATGGAGATACCTGATTGGGGATACGATCAAATTTGTAAACAAGGAGAGATCCGAAATCATCATCACCGGAAGAACAAAACATTTTCTGAGTCTTTGTGGAGAGCATCTCAGTGTAGACAACATGAACAAAGCTGTTCAAGTAGCCTCTGAAAAATTAAATATATCCATCGCAGAGTTTACCGTCAGTGCCATCAGTGAACCAGGTGCATTTGGACACCATTGGTTTGTGGGAAGCGATGACAAGGTTGATCCTGAAGCATTGAAACATATCATTGACCAAACATTGATTGAAATCAATGATGATTATGCAACAGAGAGGAAGAGTCCATTGAAAAATATTCTGCTCACCGTACTTCCCGAAAAAACCTTTCTGGAGTTTTTAGAAAAAAAAGGTAAAATTGGCGGACAACACAAATTTCCAAGGGTTTTAAAAGGATCTTTGCTGGAAGATTGGAAAAGCTTTCTTCACAAAGACAACCTGTAGCCACATATGACTGAAGCAATTTTCAAGGGAATCGGATTGGGATTGATTCTGGCAGTTTCAGTTGGTCCGGTCATATTCACCATCCTCAAACAAAGCATCAACAACGGACAGCAAGGCGGTTTCAGTTTTGTTGGCGGCGTATGGGTCAGCGATATCATCTGGGTGATCATCAGCAATTTATTTTCCTCGCTAGTAGCAGAACTGCTGCATTATAAAGTAACCATTGGAATCATTGGCGCAGCTTTTGTTTTTTGTCTAGGTATCTTTTACGTTTTTTTTAAAAGAGTTCAGGTCGATGCGAACAACCTGGTCGTCATTGACTTTGGAAGAAAAGATTTCACAAAAGCCTTCATGTCTGGTTTCATCATCAACACCCTTAATCCTAGTGTCATTTTTTTCTGGCTGATCAATGCGACTGCCTTTGGGACGAGTCATACTCTTTCAGAAAGAATTGTATTGTTCGGGGTTTGTTTGGGCGTGAACATCCTCGCAGATATTTTGAAAGTAATGATGGCTGCTAAAATCCGGCACAGGCTGACACCACATAATGTAAGTATCATCAACAAAATATCCGGATCCATCCTCATTATCTTTGCCATCAGCATTGCATATGGTATATTATTTTTGAATAAATGATGCATAAAATCACCTGCATACTATTTCTCCTCTTTGTCAGCACCATTTCTGTACGTGCTCAGGGAAGCGACATGGTGCTGTTGAAAAAGAAAAACAACAAGACAGTCAAAAAATATCTTGCAGAAACCCCTATCCACCTGATCACCAAAAATGGTGAACGCATCAATGGAATGATTAAAAAAATTGACAGGGACAGTTTATTTATCAATACCTATGTTGAAAGATCCGCCTATACCATGTGGGGGACAAGATTCTGGGATACGCTATCGATTGCACTGATCAAGGTGCATTGCAATGAAGTTGGAGAGATTGTTAAACCCAGGGCAGGGTTGGGTATCATCAGAAATGGATATCTTTTCATGGCAGGTGGACTAAGTTATGCAGCACTGCATCTGGGGAATGCACTTATTTCAAATGAACCTGTTGATGGAACCTTGTTGGCAAGGGCAGGTGCGGTTGCGCTGACTGGCATCATCCTGAAAAAAACATACCGCTCAACCGTAAAAATCGGCCAACGATACAAGCTGCATTATATTCCTTTAAAATAAGATTCCTTGTTGAAGTTTTTGAAGAAAATATTTTTTATTCTGTTGATTTCTCATCTTTTGTATGTGGTATTGCTGAAGTTCATGCTTCCTCCCATTACCAACACACAGATCAGTAGCTTGATAGATGGAAACGGATTCAAGCGCGATCATGTATCAATGAATGAAATTTCTAAAAACGCAAAGCTTGCAGTGATGGCTTCTGAAGATCAGCTCTTCCCAGATCACAATGGCTTTGATATCAAAAGCATTCAGAAAGCACTCGATTTCAATAAAAAGAAAAAGGGCAAAAAAATCAAAGGTGCCTCCACTATAAGTCAGCAGGTAGCCAAGAATGTATTTCTGTGGCAAGGAAGAAGCTGGGTCAGGAAGGGATTGGAAGTATATTTCACTTTTTTGATCGAACTTGTTTGGGGTAAAAAAAGAATATTAGAAGTTTATTTGAATGAAGCGGAAATGGGAAAAGGAATTTTCGGCATTGAAGCAGCTGCAAAAAAGTATTTCAAGAAATCTGCTTCAAAACTAACCCGCACAGAGGCAGCTATGATTGCTGCCAGTTTACCCAACCCAAAGCGATATACTGTCAAGCCTATTTCGATCTATGTAGGAAGAAAATATCCCTGGGTATTGCGACAGATGGGGAACCTGGATGATGATCCAGATATAGCGCGTTTGATTGGCTCACGCAATTAATTGCTTGACCCATTCCAGTGCATCCGCAGTTCTTGAGGGATCCTCACCATTGACTTCATACCAGGGTGTTGACTGGTTGATCAAAATATCGCGGTAATGATGATAGAGCAGTGATCTTGTTTTCAGATCCGGATATTCACGGAGTTCATCTTTCACCCAAGGCAGATCAGGCTTGCACAAGAGATAACCATCATAGCTTCGATGCAGAATTTCGTTTAAAATGAATGAATGGCATTTCCCAAATACAAACTCACACCAAACCTTCATTACATACATATCTGTGTCGATGAAGACAAGTTTTTTTTCTTTCAGCTGCATAGACTGAATGAACGCATCTTCTGCATTGGTTTGACCTTTTGCCACCTTCAGTAAATCATCGTAGGAATAATTCGTTCCGTGTGCCAGCAAAAAATCTCTTACGTATTCTCTGCACCAATCAGTATTGAAATGATCTGATAAGCGCTGACACAAAGTGCTTTTACCGGTGGACTCCGGACCAATGACAACGATTTTGAAAATCTTATTTGGAATCGGCTGATTCATTTGCTTTTTTTCTCCAGGCTATGAGTCCAGCAACTGCCATCACCAACAAGATAGCATAATAGCCTGCTGTGAAGGTATAGCCTTTTACAAAATACAATGGAATGGAAGCAATATTGGTGATGATCCACCAGATCCAGCTCTCCACTTTTTTTCTTGTCATCAGCCACATGCCAGTAAATGCCGCTGCAGAAGCCAAGGCATCTGCCCATGGTATCGCACCTGGATTGAAATACTGTTTGATCAGATATAAGCTTGCATAAATAATGGTGTAGACTACAAGAAAAAATATGATTTGCGCAATCCAATCTTTTTTATCAGAATAACTGACATAAACAACAGGTTTCATTGCAATGTCTTTTCGCAACCAGTTGTACCATCCATAGATACTCATGATGGTATAAAATAGATTGACCGAAGCCTCCCCGTAAAGATCACCTTCTATACTGAGGTATACATATAAGATTGTTCCAACCAATCCGGATGGATAAACCCAAATATTTTCTTTTCTTGAAAACCAAATGGAGATGATGCCTGAGAGTATGGCGACAATTTCAAGTGCCTGCATCATGTGATTGGATTACTCGGCTTCCGCAACTACCTCTGTTACTTCAGGAATCATGCGCTTCATCATTCCTTCGATGCCAGATTTCAATGTGATCATGGAAGAAGGACAACCACTGCAACTTCCTTGCAACATGAGTGTGACCACCCCCTCTTCGAATTTTTTAAACTGTATAGCACCTCCATCCATTTCAACAGCAGGCTTTACATAATTCTCAAGCAATTCTTTGATGCGCTTTACCACATCCCCGTCCTCAGACAATACGATATTGCCATCGGTTGATTGAGATGCTGGAAGTTCATCCTCGTTTACGATGGATTTCCCATCTTCCAAATAATCTTTTAAAAACTGTCTGATGGATGGTTTCACATCTTCCCAGTCTGTTTCAGATGTTTTGGTAAGGGTTACGAAATTGCTGGCGATGAATACGCTTTTTACAAAAGGAAAGCTAAAAAGTTCCAATGCCAACGGTGAGGGCTTTGCGGCATCAACATCCTGAAAATCAACACTTTTCCCAGGATATAACAGCTTGTTGGCAACAAACTTCATGGTCTCGGGATTGGGAGTCATCTCAGTATAAATGCTAACAGTAATATTTCCAGTCTTGATCATATAATCGCTTGTACAGCAAATTTAGCAAGAACTTAGAGCGCATGTTGGCAATGGAATGTAAAAAAGAGCCTGCAAACGAGGTTTTGAGAAATATTTCCGTCTTTCGAAAACAAAACCCCGTTTCGAACGGAGTTTAAAAAATTTCCAAACTGATATTGGATTTTTATAAAATCAAGGGATGCTTACATAGGTTATAACGGCTTTTCTACAGCAATAATAACTGTAGTGTAGCCAACTACGTATAAAAAAAGATTTTAATAAGTTGTTTTTTAAGTACGTGAAATATATAAAACATAATGTGTGTTATGTATTGATTATATTATAATTATATATAAGTGATATACTTAATATATTATAGAAAGTTCCAAAGGATGTTTTTTTCCCCTTTTTTTAAATGGAAAATATGTGATATTGTCACTGGATGAAACTAATTTTTTCAGTTTTAGTTACTTTTCTAACAGTTGCAGTTCACTGCGAGGAGAAACCAAAGCCCTTTTTAAGTAGAATACTGAGGCATAAAGGCTCGGTTCTGTTATTTAATTTTCAACCTTCCATCAATGATATTCCTGTTTATAAAATCAATGATCTTCATGTGACATTTGATTATACTGGGCAGGGAATAACAAAAAATAGCAAAGGTCTTTTTTTACACCATATTGGAACTGGAAGGGTTTACAAATGGAGAGGTGATGCACAAGCAGGTGAATGGATAAGAATAGACTCAACTTTTTTTACTGGCTATAATTTCCTTTCATTGTTTTTTTCCAAAGACAGTTCCCTTTATTCATATGGAGGAGTAGGATTTTTGCAACAAAATGGACACCTGAGGAAATACAATTTCTCCGCAAATGAATGGAAAGCCCTACAATTAAGTAAATCAATTCCCTGGCTAAGAAAAAGTCGAGAAATATTTTTTGTCGATACCACAAAAGCAGTTTTATATTTCAATGGACAAGGTAGATTTCATGATGCACTGATGAATGACAACAAACTTGACAGCAGCACATTTGATAAATTGTACATGATCGACCTGGAAAAGGGAGAAGTTAAAGAACTAGGAAACTATCAAAGTGAAAAAGGTGGTTTTTTTGGACAAACACCTTGGGGAACAATAACTGACTTTTATAAGTTAGCTGATTTTAGAAACAACCAGTACTACAGCCTTTCAGAGATGGTTCAAAACAATTTGTTCAGAATACTGGCAAAATCAAGTAGCAACCATTACAATTGGCAGTATACATTTTGGTTGGACTCAGCATTGTATTTTACAAATTCTAAATTTGACTACGACTCAGTCGTCATCCATTCATCTGACCTGATAAAGACAAATATCCCGCTGTATACACCTATTGAAGTAAAAACAAATCAAAAACCATTCTCAAATAATCTGTTATTAATTATTGTATCTATTCTAGTAGGTGGAATCAATATTTTTCTAATTCTAAAATATTTAAAACAAAAAAGGGCTATACAAAATACCTCGACTGATCAGTTGATGTATGAAAGTAATGTGCTGCAAAATAACAGAATCAAGTTATCAGAAATTGAAACTAATTTACTGCGCGTGATATTTGAAAACTCTGTCCTGAAAAAAATGACAGAGATAGCAGAGATCAATAATACCCTTGGATGTGGCAATAAAAATATTGACGTTCAAAAAAGACTTAGAAGCGATGCAATCAATGCATTGAATGAAAAACTCAGTCTCTCTTTTCTCACAGATCATAAAATCGTTGAGAGAAAACGATCTGCTTTCGATGGAAGAAGTTTTGAGTATTATATCGATCAGCAGTATTTCAATGCCATTCAACAATTACTGAACAATTCGACATCATCTTGACTTCAAACGAGCAGACAACATACTGACGAGCGATAATGCCAAGAGTGCACTGCTTGCAAACAATGCAGCATATCCAACTATTTTGGATGCATTGATCTGGCTGGAATAAATACCTAAAAATGCCCATGAAAGCACAAAAGCAAACCCATATTTTTTATAATGAAGTACAAAGTAGTTCCCCAATAGGAATCCAATGATGATCATGGCAGTACTCCAAACAGCAGGAGACAAAAATCCACCCTGCCATCCTATCCCAACCAACAGAGCTGTGACATTTGCAATCGTGGCAACAGAAATCCAAGCCAGATAGACAAAAAAAGGTTGTTGCAACCAAAATATATACGATGCTCTGGAAGGTCTTTCCATCTCTTGAATTCGGAGAAATATTTTACACAGAAAAACAAGCAAGCCGATCATGATTACCAATGAGAAGCCAAGCTGCAAGTAATGCCATGCCAAGATCCAACCTGCATTGAATAAGCACGTTACCTGAAAAGGAAAGCTGATGGCTTGCATGATCTTCTCAGACGCAGCATCACCTGCACCAAAAGAAATGGCTATGGAAAATATCACAAATCCAATCAGCAGGATATAGATGATCCCCCAAATGCCAAATGTGAATCCAGCCGGGACAAAGTAATTGGGATAGAATCCTGAAATCTGTCCCGTGTTCAAGCCATTGATGGGTAAAATATTGGCAAGTGCATTGACGGCAATGACCAATGTGAGACCCAAGAGATTTAAAAATCCATTTACTTTGAGGTGCATAATACTATTTTAATCATTTAAATTTAATCAACCTGATCGGTAAATAAAAAACGTTCCGCTTTCACGGAACGTTCTACTAATCAGAGCCCTTGGTACACTTAAAAATACCCAAACGGGCGAAATGAAGTACACCAGAAATGCAAAATGACAAATATTTGTCATTTTGACAAATTAATATTTATTCAATTGCAAGGGTGAAAAAGAAAAAAATTCATCTGGGCGATAAGATAAAAAGAATCCGTTCCTTCAAGGGTTATACACAATTTGATCTTGCCAAGGGCATTGGGAAAACACGCACCCTGATCTCCCATTTTGAAAGAACAGGCAATATCAATAAATATACCCTCGCAGAAATCGCTGATTTTCTGTGTGTAAGCATAGATAACATTGAAAATCTGGGGGAGGAAATCCTCCTTTCATCCAACAGTGATTCCTCAAAAGACGAGCATGTAATGTGGCTTCAACACCTGGTGGAAGAGCAAAAAACAGAGATCAGTTTTCTTAAAAAAACAATTGCACAGCAGCTGGACCTGCTTCAGAAACTTTCTGATAAAAAAATACAAAATAGCATAAAATCAAAGTGATCTTGATCAGCAGCATCATCAATCTGCCACACACCTGAATCCGGTATGTTCGAGTCCGGTGTCTGTTGCTGTCTTCATTCTTGAACTTACCCTGTACCCTTTGCAATAACTGGCATTGCATAAAAACGATCCGCCCCGAACAACTTTTTTCGGGACTGTGGGCTCGTCAGGATCAAAACTACGGTCTGGTCCAATTGGATTTACCAACAGTGATTGTCTGTTTTGTTTATAAAAATCATGCTGATACCAATCAGCACACCATTCCCAAACATTCCCTGCCATATCATACAATCCAACATCATTTGGAGGGAAAGATTTCACCGGAGATGTATTGTTAAATCCATCCCATCCTGTATCAAAACTGGGAAAACTGCCCTGCCAGGTATTTGCTTTGGGACGTTGTGCTTCCACATCCTGATTACCCCAGGGATACTTTGCATCTTTCTTTCCTCTTGCAGCATATTCCCATTCTGCTTCAGTTGGCAACCGTTTGCCACTCCATTTGCAATATGCCATTGCATCATCCCATGATACATGAACAACTGGATAGTTTTCCTTGCCTTTGATATCTGAACCAGGACCTTGCGGATGTCTCCAATTGGCTCCCTTTTTCCATGTCCACCAAACACTGGGATCTCCCAAACCGGATCCTGCAGGCTGTTGTACAAAAACCAAAGAAGCGGCAACCAGCATGCTGTCAGGCGGCTTTGGTGTTCCAGGGGGCAATTGCTTTTTCAATTCATTCCAATCAGGCGCTTTTTCAGCAGTGGTAATATATCCTGTTGCATCCACAAATTGTTTAAACTGTGCATTGGTGACTTCAGTTGGATCCATCCAAAATCCTTTTACCTTGACCTTGTGTGCGGGATACTCATCAGCCCTTCCCTCCTGATCCTGCGCTCCCATTAAAAAAGTCCCCCCTTCAATCCATACCATCCCTGCATGATTGGCCTGTCGGGAAGTCAGCACAGTGCTGTCACCAGCTGACTGTGCACCAAACCTAGATGGCAACTGACTTGCACAATGCGCAAGACTGTCCTGATTAACGACCAATTCCGCAACACGCTGTTTGCATGACATTGTGCTGAGGAAGAACAGAAAAAAAATTAATCTTATTTTCATTTGCAAGAATCATAAATATAATCATGAAGCAGGTTGCATTCTTTTTTGGCTGTATATTTTTTTCTGTCTGTTTTAGCGCATGCAATGATGAAAAATCATCGAAAGAATCTTGGACGATGGAGGGGTTTGTAAAGGTAGACAGCGCAAACCCAATTCTGAAGCCCGATACTGCTCAAGTATTTGATTGCCCGATCAGCAAAACCACCATACATTGGGAAGAAAAAAATGTATTGAACCCCACTGCACTGGTGAGGGATAATAGAATATTCTTGATTTACAGAGCGCAAGACAGCATGGGAACATCCAGGTTGGGAATGGCCATCAGCGAGGATGGTATTCATTTCCTGAAAAATCCGACACCTATTCTGTATCCCGATCAAGACAGCCTGCTGAAATATGAGTGGAAGGGAGGTATTGAAGACCCGCGCATTGTTTCTACAGAAGACGAAAGATACATGCTTACCTATACAGCCTATGACGGGAAAACTGCGAGATTGTGTTTTGCATTTTCAAAAGATCTCTTGCACTGGGAAAAAATGGGACCGGTACTGAAGGATGAAAAATACATCAATACTTGGACAAAGTCAGGCTCTATTGTTTGCAAAGAAATCAATGGAAAAATGGTGGCCTCGAAAATCAAAGGCAAATACTGGATGTATTTTGGAGATACAAATCTTTTCATGGCATACTCAGATGATTTGTCGCATTGGACAGCTGCAGAAAATGCAGAATCCAAGAAATTGATTGCCGTCTTGCATCAGAGAATGGGATACCACGACAGCCGACTCGTTGAGCCGGGACCCTATGCACTGATTACCAAGTTTGGCATCTTGCTCCTTTACAATGGAAGCAATGCTGCCAACTTCAATGACAGTACATTGCCAATATTTACTTACAGCGCTGGACAAGCATTGTTTGATTCCTCTCAACCATATAAATTGATCAACCGAACTAATAGCTATTTCATCAAACCTGACAAGGACTATGAAAAGGTAGGAGAGGTCAATGAAGTCTGCTTCATCGAGGGACTGGTGCATTTCAACAATAAGTGGCTGCTCTATTATGGAACAGCTGACAGTAAAATAGCCGTTGCAATAAAGTAATTATTTTTTTACGAATTCAATGATATAATCGGAGATATAATCAGCTTTCGTTCCCTGCATATCCTTTACAAACAGCCTTGCTTTTTTCCCCAACCTCAAACAGGTTCTTTTCTCGTTGATATCTTCCTCTGTATTCAGTGGCTGCAAAGATGGATACCATAATATATGTCCGGGTTTCTGCAAAACAAGTTCAGGCTTTGACCATTGTTGTGAATGATTCCCCACCCCCAGGTCTTTATTTGTATTGAAAGAGATATAAATTCTATCGCCAATCCATTTTTGTCCCTCAACCCTACCCATCATCATAACCCAACACTGCAGGTATTCGTTCCAGCTCACCGATGGACCCCAATGAAAATTACCTCCAGCCCTGGAAGCCGCACCACCCTTTTCTGCAGCAGGAATCAACAGAGATTGAATGGGTTTGCCGATTCCATTGTAAGCTGCATCAAAAGATTTTCCATTCCATCTTTTTGCTTTTCCAACTGGATTGTCGAGGTCAGCTATTTTGATTCTGGCAATGCTGATGCATTGACCGCTCGCTTCAAATACTGAATCATATTGATCAGCTTTGTATTGACCGGGATATCCATATTCACCGTAAAATAAATAGAGGTACTCACCACTTGCAACTGCAGATGGATCACCCACCCCACCGGCAAATGTCAATGAATTATTATGTGGCTTCAAAATCATTCTGGGCTGGAGGTCTTCGATAAAGATTCCTTTGTTCTCCCATGAGTGACCGCCATCGGTAGATTTCATGACGCCAATCCTGCACACAGCAGCGGCTGAACTTGCATCGGTGAGTCCCTGTGGCCACAATGTATCAATATACCCTTCACCAGTTGCTGCATTGTACGGCAATGTGCCCGGATAATTTTCATTGTGATATATGGCATAAAGCGTTTTGCCTGATAGATCTTTTGCACTCTGATAAACAGTTTCAAACCATACAGCACCGTGCAGACCATGCTCAGTGGGCTTTACATTGGGAGGCATGATGGGATCAATGAATTGATCAGCAGGTGTTAAAAAAACTTCATCGGCGTTTTTTCCACTTGCAAATTCCAATTCTTTGGAATCGCCCCACACAGGATCTTCCCCATATTTACCCGCAAAAATGCGCAGGGTATCTCCGATCCAAGCCTCTGCCATGTTGCAATCAACAAATGACTTGAAAACAAATTTTGATGAAGGTATCAATTTGAAGGATGGAGTAAACTCCGTCTCCTTGCTCTTGCAAGAAATAATACCTGCAAAGAGAAACAGCGCAAAAATATTTTTCATGGCATTTTATTTCGTTGGAGCAGCAAATCCGCTCTTTGCCAAATCATCGAATAATTTTTTTACTTTAGCAATACCACTCGGATCATTCAGGTCATAATACCTGTACACTTCCAAATCGGTTCTATGTATTCCGTTTTCCTGAATCGCACCTTGTGACTTGTATTCAGAAATAACCCAGTCAGCTACTATTTTGTAACTAACCTTGTCATTTTCTTTAAACCTGAATGCCCTGTTCAAAGTAAAGCTTGGGGCAGTCGGACTGATTTTTGTTTCAGGATATCCCTCCAACATCGTGAATTCAACAGGCTTGGAATCTGCACGGGCAGGACTCCCTGCGATGATGATGGGTTTGTTGGCGCCCTTGTAACGCTGAACAGCTCTGATGCCCATGAGCGCAGCAGTTTTATGATGACCATGCTGACCAGGATGTGGCAACATGGTTATGACAAAGTCATATTGTCTTTCCGCCAAAATTTTATCCATTCTTCTTTCCACATATTTTATTTCCCAGTTTTTTCCGGATATATATGGATTGATATCAAGGGTATAATAGTCGTCTTCCTGTTCCATGAAAAAAATATTTCTCACGCCCATGATCCTAGCAGCATTGGCGATCTCCTGTTTTCTGAGCAACGGCAGATGTGTTCTTGCAACAATTGAATCAGTAAGATTCAGCCCGTAATAAACAGCTCCAAGTTGAGAATCTGCAAATCCTCCACCACCATCTGTCATCACTGCCATATCAACCTCCCCAAGGAGTTCTTTGGTAATCTTGAACATGGTAACAGAAAATCCAGTTTCATCATCTGGATGTGCTGTAACGACCAATACACGTGGACCTTGTGCAAAGGTGGAGAGTGAAAAAAGGCATGCAATAAAAAAACTAGCAATCGTTGATTGTTTCATGGAAAATAATTTGAATGTATAAGTTACTAAAAGAAATTTAATCTTCTATACTGGTGGTTTTTAGGGGTGCTTTATCGGTCCATTCGCTCTTTTGGAGTTTTTTAATGACAGGAGCAACTTCATCACCATTGTCACCATTGTATAGTCTTCCATTCTTCATCACGTATTTGATGCTATTGGTGTTTCGAATATTATCGAGTGGATTTCTATCCAAAATAATCAGATCTGCCAACTTACCTTTTTCTATACTTCCCAAATCCTTGTCCAGTCCCAATGCCTCTGCCCCTTTGATGGTTGCAACTTTGAGGGCATCGATATTTCTCATCCCTCCGCTTTGCATCGACCATAGCTCCCAATGGAATCCAAGTCCCTGTAATTGCCCATGGCTTCCAACACCTGCCAATCCGCCTTGCTCCACAATGGATTTCATGCTTTTGGCATGTTTTTGAAATACATGCTCCTCAGGCAAGAACCAAGTTGCTCTTCTTCTTGATTTTGCTGCCAACTCTTCGTATGGTGTAAAGAATTGAAGTTTTTTATTGCTGTAAGGATTCTCATTTTCATAATAATAATTTTCCGCCCAGGGTCCGCCATATGAAACCAGTAAAGTAGGTGTTACAGCCATTTTTGCATCTGCAATTGTTTTTGTTACATCCTTGTACAAAGGATAAATGGGAATCGAATGCTCGTGTCCCGGATAACCATCCAATAAGTTGGTCATGTTCAATTTGAAATCTAAACCACCTTCTGTTGTTGGCATAAGCTTTTGATTTCTTGCAGCGTTGATAATCCACTGCCGTGTTTGTCTATTTCCGGTCAAATACATTTTGATATACTGCGTATTGTAGTATTTGCTGTATTGTTTCAACACACTCTCCGCCTGGGCTGAATCTTTGATGTTGTAAAACCAATATCCTACACCCGGACCAGTTGAATAAACCCTTGGCCCAACCATTTCACCAGCCTCAACCATATCGGCATATGTCAATACATCTGTAGTAGCAGTTTGTGGATCACGTGTAGTGGTGACACCATAAGCCAAATTGGCTGCATAAATCCACACCTGTGTTTTGTGAATCCCCCACGAAGGCCACATGTGCGAATGCACATCTACAAACCCGGGTATGATTGTTTTTCCTGCAACATCCACTACTTTGGTTCCTGCCGGAGTTTTGATGCCTTTCCCAACAGATTGAATCCTGTTGTTTACCACCAATGCATCTCCATTGATTACTTCATCGCCTTTCATGGTTATGATCCTCGCACCTTTCAACAGTATGGCTGATGAAGGAATATCTTTTTTATAAAATACTTTCACCCAGGTTTCTTCGGGTTTATAAGTAGGGTCTTCTTTCTTGGGAGCAGCTTTTTTAGTAGTATCAGTTGATTTTGTTTGCTCTGCCAATTTTTTTGCAATCCTCAAACTGTCATCCAATGCTTTTGATTTATTGAGGTCATACACAAAATGTGCAGCACCGAGACTGAAATGAACCTTGTCTGCATTTGATTCCCAATAAGGAAATTCTCCACCCAATTCAGTCAATTTAACTGCTGGAAATTCTGCATTGGCAGCATCTGCAACTGAAATATTTGTTGTTTTACCAGTCTGAGGAATCGTTACCACGTATACATTGTTGTTGACTTTTGCAATGGCCTTTTCCCCTTTGGGCGACAACCAAATTTCACTCGCGGGTGAAGGAGGATTGTTTTCTTTTGCATCACCATCATTCAACTCTTCAGGAATGATGCAGGGATCGGTAGATGGTTTTCCATTATGTGTTGGAACAGAACCATAGGTAACAATGCCGGTAATTTTTGCATGTGTTTTTTCATCTGTTCCATCCCACTTGATAGAAACCAAACTGCCACTGGCATTTAAATAAATCCTTTCATCATTGATGGCAAAATGGGGATTGTACCTTCCATTGGATTTATCAATAACATGCTCTTCACCGCCATTGGCATCAATCCATGCCAATACATCTTCGCGATCATCATATCCGGGATCAAATGCGTCCTTGAATTTTTGATATGGCGCTCTTGCATAAATAATTTTGTCTCCACGCATGGTATACCTTGGCGCCTGAAACAGTCCATTTACATTGGTCAGCTTTTTCAATCCTGTTCCATTGGACTGAATGGATTGCAGCTGACCGCCGCCTGCATTCCACGAGCTGAAAACAATGGTAGAACCATCCGGACTCCATGCAGGTTGTGCTTCTGTGTAATCGTTGCTGGTGAGTCTTTTTGGACTGCCATTGGGATAGTCCATCACGTACAATCTATTCAGAACAGTGAATGCGAGTTTTTTTCCATCAGGAGATGGAACTGCATCTCGGATTTGGGTTGCAAGTGCGAATGAGGTGTCTTTGATGGGATATTTGAACAATACCTCCGATGCCAACTCTAGTTTTCCGTCCACTGAATAAGGTATGTTTGAAATATTTCCATTGCCGATATCAATCTTGTTCATCTTGCCACCAAAAGATGCAATCAAAAAACGATTGTCTGGTGTAAATGACATGGCAGGCAAGACACCGGAAACAGCTATAGATTCTTGGTCATCTCGCTGCACTGGATATGCCAACCACTTTTCATCACCTGTTTTTAAATCGCGGATGATGAGTCCTGTTTTGTCTTCATGTCTGCTGCCATACACCAACCATCTTCCATCTCCAGATAAAACCGGAGTGAATGCACTTCCATATTTAGAAGTAAGACTAGAAGTTTTCCCATTGCTCTTGTCGTATACGCCAATTTGATATTGGGGCAGCTGTGCATTGTAATTCCATGAACCGGTTCTGTAAGAATAATAAATCAGTTTCCCATCATGGCTTACTGAGGGATCAATTGTTTTGAGTGTAGCAGGCTCGCTGATCAATTGCGTTCCGGCACCTCCATCCTTGTGGATCATGTATAGCTTATTGATTCTGCGGCCCTTTGAATACACAATGTAATCGCCATCAGGCATCCACTCTGCGGAAACAAAATTTTGATTGGTCTCTTTGGTAAGCTGAATGGTATCTTTTTTCTCGGTATCAATGTACCAGAGATTTTCAGCTCCACTTTTATCAGAAACAAAAAGAATTTTTTTGCCATCGGGACTGAACCTCGGATGCTGGTCAAATGCGAGTCCGCGGGTAACCTGTGTAGCCCTCCCGCCATTGAAAGGAATCGTATACAAATCACCCATCATGTCAAACACAATGGTAGAGCCATCCGGACTCACATCGATGGATGTCCAGGTACCCTCTTCCGTTTTCAATTCAAACATCCGCGTTGCTTTCAGAGGAAGATGCTTATAGGTTGTGAAACTAGTGTCTTTTTGAGCAAAGACAACAAATGATAAGATGAACGATGCCATCACCAGAGTTAACTGCTTTTTCATATTGATTCTATTCTATTTGTTTGAAAGGATGATTTGCTTGTATACGTTGGGCAATGCAAGTTTGATTCTCTCGTATGTTGCCGTTGAAATATTATACTGGTCAAAAGGAACATAGTTCACAAATTTTTTCTGCTGCCCTTCTGTTCGTCCATATTTGTATGCATAGGAAAACCATCCATCATCTTGTAATTGGACCTCACTTAATTTTTTATTAGGGATGGTGATAAAAAAATGGTGCTTCTTTGGCTTAGCATGGTTTTCAAGTTCCAGTTTTCTCAATTCGATGTAGGCTTCTTTAGCTGTTTCAACAGAGGGATCAATCAACTCTACATGTTCAGCCAGTACATTTCTGTAAAGATAGTTGCCGTTGGATTTCAGATGATACAGCTCATCCAATACGTGACGAATGGTATCGCGCATGAAAGGATAATGGGTGCATCCGAGGATAAGTGTATTCATGGGAACTGTATACCGTTGCTGTTTCATTTTTTCCAACAGTGAAACGAGGTGATAACGGACATAATTCTCCGGATCGTTCAATTGAATATCCAGACATGTCCCCTTGTCATCAAACTCACAGAGCAATTTATTTCCATCGCGCTTGAAATTATAGACGCTCAATAGAGTAGTATCAATTTTATATTGATTGTTTTTCAAAGAAGGTCCCTTGTAATCATTTCTCAAACCCGTTACTTGCTCGGCAAAGAAACTGTAATCGCGGTCAATCGCATCTGCCAGGCCATATCCACCCTGACTGACAATGCTCGGCGCAGGCATGTTCAATTGCTTGGCCATCGCAAGGATTGTTGTAGGATATCCATCTGATGCAACGGTTCCTGCAGTTGCAAAAACACCAATGGTTCCTTTTTGATGTGTGGATTGATACGCCAACGCCGCTTTCACTCCTGCATTGATAACACCAACCACCGGAATATTTTCATGTTGTGATTTGGAAAAATCTTTCACTTCATTCAATGCATAGGCTGTTGCTGTATTGCAGGCAAGCACGAGCATTTTTACACCCTCTTTTTTTGCAGGAATATTGTTCAAAGGTTGATCATATTGAGCCTTCAGCAAGAAGCCCATGTTTTTGATGACATGTTCCTGCAATAATTTGGTTTTATTTTCCCCTGCATAGTTGCCATAGGGCATATTGGCCTGGTCTGCGAGGTATTGAAAAAATTCATGTTGAAAATCAGGTTTTCCATCCGGTCCAGGTTGTCCGGTCTTGTTATTGAACGCATCCAAAGTCAGCATGGCTTCCAACACGGTAAGTCCACCGGTTCCTGAATCAAATACGCCGATAGGAGCAGCAGATCCTGCCTTTTTTTGGGCAAAAACAGGCATCAGCAGCAACATAGATGCGAAGCCTACAAGAACAGATTTCAAAACTGACATAAAAAAGACGTGTTGAGTATTGGAAATTAGACAATGTATAGCAATTTTGCAGTCGCAGACGCAAATTATCTCACTCGATTTCCTACTCATGAAACGCATGCTGTTTATTGGTTTGATTTTCACGGCTTTATTGGCTTGCAGGGAGCAAGCAGTAAAAAATGTTGAAATACCGATGACAACATCAGATACTTCCCGATTTACACCCGAGATGGTAGTGAACGAAAAAGATTATGTATGCGGAATGCCCGTAACAGCAGGAATTTCAGATACCTGTCACTATGAAGGAAAAGCATATGGGTTCTGCTCAGCAGAATGCAAGGTTGCGTTTCTGCAAGACCCAAAAAAATATTTAGCCACTAAATAATTAAAACCATGCCAATAGTTAAAGCCTACGCAGCAAAAGACAGCAAAAGTGATGTTGAGCCACTGAACATAGAAAGACGTGAACTCTTGGCACATGATGTGCAAGTAGAGATATTGTATTGCGGTGTTTGCCACTCTGATATACATACTGCAAGAAATGAATGGGGTGGTACGATTTATCCAGTGGTACCCGGACACGAAATTGTTGCAAGAGTAAAAAACATTGGTTCAGCTGTTACAAAATTTACAATCGGACAAACAGTTGGTGTGGGTGTAATGGTGGACAGCTGTCGTGTTTGTCCCAACTGCCAGAACAATTATGAACAGTACTGCAAGGAAGGTATGACCGGCACCTACAATGCCCTTGAAAGAAATGGTTCAGGTAAATGAACAATGGGAGGATATGATGCTGAGGTTGTTACAGATGAAAATTATGTTTTGAATATTCAGGAGAAAAAAAATCTTGCAGGAGTGGCTCCTTTGCTTTGCGCAGGCATCACCACGTATTCTCCACTGAAATTTGCGGGTGTTAAAAAAGGGATGAAAGTAGCGGTGGTAGGTTTAGGCGGACTCGGACACATGGCAGTAAAATTTGCAGTTGCTTTTGGAGCAGAAGTTACTGTGATTTCAACATCAGCAGCTAAAGTGTCTGAAGCACATACGTTAGGAGCACATCATTTTGTGCTTGCCAAAGATGCAGCAGCATTGAAAACATACGACTCCAGCTTTGATGTTGTACTTGATGCTATTTCAGCTAATCATGATTATACCCCCTACCTGAATTTATTGGGGTTAGAGGGGAAATTACTGGTAGTGGGATTGCCTGAACACAATCCAAAAGCTTTACCTTTTGCTTTGATCAAAAACCGCAGAAGCATTGTTGGTTCAATGATTGGAAGCATCAAGGAAACACAAGAAATGCTTGATTTTTGCTTTGAACACAAGATTTATTCAGAAATTGAAAAAATTCCAATGGCCTCTATCAATCAGGCGTATGAAAGAATGATCAAAGGTGATATCAAATACCAATTTGTCATTGACATGTCAACAATCTGATATGAAACATTTCGACAGAAGAAATTTTCTGATGGCCCTTCCATTGTTATCAATGACAAGGGCTTTTTCATTGCAGCAACACTTATTACCAGAACAGAGATTCAAGCTTAGCCTGAATGCCTACTCATTCAATGATTGGCTGATGCAGAAAAAAATCAGTCCGCTTGAACTATTGGATTTCTGTCAGCAAACCGGCTTCGATGCTATCGACTTTACTGGATACTACTTTTCAACATATCCCGGTACGCCCAGCAATGATGAAATCTATTCGTTTAAAAGAAAAGCGCATGCACTGGGACTTGAAATCAGCGGTACAGGAATCAGAAATGAATTTTCATTTGATAAAGGGGAGCAGCTTGAAAAAGAAATAGACCTGGTAAAAAGATGGATAGAAGTTGCTGCCAAATTGGGTGCCCCTGTTTTAAGAATCTATACAGCAAAAAAATATTATACCGGAGAGGAGAGAAAAAAAATTCTAGAAAACATACAATGGTCTCTGCACAAGTGTTTGCCGGAAGCTGCATCCCATGGAGTTATTCTGGGCATCCAAAACCACAATGATTTTCTCCAAACATCAGATGAATGCCATGCGTTGATCAAATCCATGAACAGCAAATGGCTGGGACTTGTTTTGGATACAGGTAATTTCATTGCAGAAGATCCTTATGAAGAAATTAAAAAATCAGTACCTCTTGCCGTCAATTGGCAATTAAAAGAGAAATTATTGATCAATGGTATACAAACACCAATGGATCTTGAAAGACTCTGTAAGATCATAAAAGCTTCTGATTACCATGGAACTATTCCCATCGAAACACTTGGAATGAAGGATCCCCTCAATGAGGTGCCAGTCTTTTTTAAGAAAGTCAAAGAAGTACTCTTCTCTTAAAAGATTCAATTACGACCCCAACCCATCCAGCACTTTTTTTATATATTCTTCGATGAATGACTTTAATACTGTCGATAATAAATGTTTTACTTGCATTCAATATTAGTAACCCTCGACATGAATCAACATGACTTTTGTCACAGATACTACATAAGTATTACATTTGTGCCTTAACATGAATCGGGGTTTTTTTCTTTTACTTATATCCGTTGCCACTGGTTTCTCTGCAAAATCACAGCAAGTCCCCTACACAACAATTTTTGATAAACTGGATACCAGTTACCATGCTAAGAAGGCCATCGATCCTGTAAAAATAGACGGAATCATCTCTGAACAAACCTGGAAGGACGCCCAAAAGACAATCTATTTTATTCAAAACTTTCCGACCGATACGCTTACCAGCAAGGCCATGCAGGAGATCATGGTAGCATACGACGAAAAATTTTTATACGTCGCAGCGAAAATATTCAAGTCCATCAAAAACCAACCCTATACTACACCTTCATTGAAAAGAGATTTCCGTGGAGAAGCTTTTGATGCTTTTGTGGTAAGCATCGATCCATTCATGGACCGCATGAATGCATTCTCTTTTGGCATCAATCCTTATGGTGTTCAAAGAGAAGGACTCGTTGTGAACGGAGGAGTGGTGGGAGAAGACCTCAGTTTATCGTGGGACAACAAGTGGTACAGTGAGGCAAAAATTGAAGATGCATATTGGACTGCTGAAATGGCCATCCCGCTGAATACCATCCGCTATCGAAATGGAACCAACAAATGGCTGATCAATTTTTACAAACTAGACAGCTACAATACTGAGCGATCCAGTTGGTCGAGAGTTCCGAATCAATTTACACCCATTTCACTTGCATACTCAAAACCAATTGTATTTGAAACACCAATACAAAAAAAGGGAGTCAACATGTCGCTTATCCCTTATGTTTCTCCAGGTACATTTAGAAAACCGATTCCAGGATCAAACAAGTATACAAATTCTTCTAATCTCACTTTTGGTGGTGATGCAAAAATTGGGATAGGCTCTTCATTGAATCTTGATCTCACTGTAAACCCTGATTTCTCTCAAGTAGAAGTTGACAACCAGGTAACAAACCTGGATCGATTTGAAATTTTATTCCCTGAAAAAAGACAATTCTTTTTAGAAAATGCTGACCTCTTCGCCAATTTTGGAATGGATGGATTGCGGCCATTTTTCTCAAGAAGAATCGGCGTGACCAGAGACCAAAGCACCGGACAAAATATTCAAAATAAAATTGATGCAGGGTTTAGACTCAGTGGAAAAATAAATGATAATCTGAGAATAGGCTTGCTAGACATGAAGTCCGCTGCCCTTCCAGACAACAATGAGCCTGCTTACAACTATTCTGTACTGAGCCTACAACAAAGAGTTTTTGGCAGATCTAATCTTAGTTTCATTCTTACCAACAAGGATGGAATTGGTGTAAAAGATTTTAACAGAGTAGCGGGAGTAGATTATAACCTCGCTTCGAAGAGCAATGTATGGAATGGCAAGTTCTTCTTCATGAAATCTTTCGATCCAATCAAAAAAAATGACAATGCAGTTTTCGGAACCACCATGTTTTACAACAAACGGTTTTTTGAAGCGAAACAAACTGTATACTATATTGGCGAAAATTTCAATCCCGAAGTTGGATACCTCAAAAGAGCAGGATTTTATAGATTAGCTGGCTACGTACAACCAAAGTTTTATCCCAAACAGGGACGTGTAAACAGATGGGGTCCTATGTTTGATTATGACCTGACAATATTCCCAACGATCGGGGTTACTGATTATGACGTAAATATTTTCTACAATGTGCAATACAAAAACTATGTTACCCTTTTGATGAGGGTAAGAAAAGATTATACAAAACTTACAAGTGATTTTGACCCAACCAATTCAGGTGGTGAAAAATTAAAGGCCAATACATCTTATAATTATGTATCGTTTATCTGCAGCCTAGTGACAGATCAGAGGAAAAAAATTGCAGCAAGATTGAACTCACGTGCCGGCCAATACTTCAATGGCTCAAGGGTCAACCTGGATGCTGAAGTAAACTACAGGATTCAACCCTATGGAAGCATCGCGTCTGTATTTTCATTCAACAGATTGCGTTTCCCTCAACCATATACCAGCAGAGATTTGATTTTATTTGGACCTAAATTTGATCTTACGTTTACCAGATCATTGTTTTTATCTACCCTCATTCAATACAACAATCAAATCAATAATATCAATATGAACGTCCGTTTTCAATGGAGGTTTGCACCAGCTTCTGATCTTTTCATTGTGTACACGGATAACTATTATGCGGATGTTTACCGATCCAAAGGGAGTGCGCTTGTACTGAAAGCCACCTACTGGTTTAATTTATGATCTTCTTCTTAGGTATTTTTCTAAAAACAATTTCCGTGTACTTATTGCGCTCAAATAAAATTCCAATCGAATGTTTATTTACGTCTACCAAATCGCTGTAGGCTGACCAATCGCCCTTGAATGCGGCAGGCGCTGTTGTCACAACTTGAGCAAGACTCCAACTCCGACCATCATCCTTGCTGATATGTATACTGAGACTATCACGGGCGCTTACAGCATTTGCATTTGAAAATAATAAATAGTTTTTACGCTTGTTTGCGATGCCAATCATGGATCCTTGACAAACAGGGTCTCTCAAAAAGCTGGAATAAAAAGAACTGTCCCAACTCTTGCCTCCATCTGAACTGTATGCAAGAATTCGGCTTCTGGGAACCCCAAACTGATTCCTGATATTCATCAAAACTCCCCCATTGGAAATTTCAGCAGCGATGGATTCATTGGAGCCGGGTAATTCAATGTTTGCAGATAGTTGAAATGACTTTCCGTGATCATCTGAATAAAAAGCATGTGCGCGATAATCCTGAAATGAAGGCTGAGGTTCTCCGAATGAATGATTGGCAGGTACCAACAACCTGCCCGCATATTTGCCGGATCTTATTTGCAATGCATGTCCTGGTGCAATAGCATAACTTCTCCAATCCTCTTTGAATGTATATTGTGGATTGACATCAGGATGATTTGGGCGATGCACTTGCAATGTAATATTGACTGGATTGGACCATGTTTTTCCTTGGTCGGTTGATTTGACGAACCATGCTTCACGGACTCCCTTTCCTTTTCGAAGCTCATTTTCATGATTGTTACCGGTATTGTAAAACAAATACAATACCCCTTTAGGATATTGAGGATCCATGAGATCCATCACTGGAGCGGGATTACCTGCCTGCAGCGCTTTGTTATCAATCAACACTTGTAGGTCCGACCAGGTATTCCCACCATTTTTACTGGTTTTATAAACGATGTCAATATCTCCAAAATCACCGGATCCATTGACACGTCCTTCTGCAAATGCAATCAAGTGATCGCGCGAAATCTGTACGATGGCGGGTATGCGAAAAAAATCAAATCCTCTTTCTTTTGACTCAAATACAATGCGCTCTTGTGCATTGGATTGTAAAGAGAAAAACATCATTGCCAAGTAAACATACCTCACATTAGAATTTTTTAGGCTTCAGAAATGTCAGCTGCACAACGATGATCAACAAAACAACGGAAGATAAGTATGCAAGGTCACGACCCAGATTACCGGCATCGGTTGACTTACCCAAAAAATCAGTGATGATGGCGCCTGCAAATATTCCTCCCATATTTAAAAATCCATATCCGGTTGCACGCTGATTTTTGTCTACAAATTGACAAAGTATAGGCATGTTATTGGTATCAAACATTCCAAAGCCGAGTCCAAAAAATACTGCAGCAGTAATGATATGAAGAAAGCCAGCACCGAAACCAAGCAATATCAAAGATGGAATGGTAAGTGCGAGTCCAATTGAACTGGTGTACATCCTTCCCTTGGGATTGCTTTGATACCATTTATCCGCCAAGGCCCCACCTATGAGTACGCCAAAAAAGGAAGAGAGAGAGATGGAAATCGTAGTAAGCGGACCTGCAACTGCCATGTCCAAATGCAGACTGCTGGCGATCAGTGTTGGTGCCCAATTTTTGATGGCCCATCCAGGCAGGGAAGGAATGGTGAAATACAAAAGAATGATCCAGAATGGCAAAGAAGTAAACAATGATTTTAAATGTGTGCCCAATGAGAAATCGGTTTCATTTTTTTCACGCTCTTTTTCATGCACAAAAAATATCAGGACAACTGCATAGAGCATCCCGATGACACCGAACAATAAAAAAGTATTTTGCCATGAATAAGCTTTGGAGATGGTTGCTCCGAATCCGCCAAATACTTGTCCCAAATAAATCCCTGTTGCATGAATACCTACAGCTCTTGATCTGGTGCGATGATCATGGTAGTCTGCAATCAAAGAAAGTGCAGCAGGAAAATACAATGCTTCGCTGAATCCCATCAGCGCTCTCAATATGTACAATTGTTCAAATGTTAAGGCGAATCCATTCAATAAGGTAAGGGTTGACCAAATAAACAGACTGGCTACAATCAACCATTTTCGATTGATCCTGTCAGCTATGATGCCAGAAAATGCACTGATGCTTCCATAGACCCAAAGAAAAACTGCCATGAGTCGACCGAAATTGGCTGCAAGCATCAGTTCTTGTATATCCACTTGCATTGCGGGACGCATGGTGGAAATCATTTGACGATCAATGTAATTCAACATGGCAACGACTGCCAACATGATCGTTACGAGCCAGGGATAAGAAGGACGCTGTTTCATTTCATGGAGAAATTTAAAAATCCGATCTCAACTAACTTTTCTTGCAATGCATGCTTATCGGTATTAGAAAGATTTTTCAAAGGACTCCTGGTGGGCCCGCAGTCAATCCCTAGCAATTTCATGAAATATTTTCCGGTTGACAGCCCTGTATAGGTATTCGAAAGATTCACAACTTCTATGGAGCGCAACTGAAGTGATTTTGCTGATTGTACATCATTCGATTGAAAAGCCTTTATCAATTCAGCATATAGGGGTGACATATAATTATAAGTGCTTCCAATTGCTGCAACAGCACCAATGGACAACGCACTCAACAATGTTTCATCTTTACCCCAAAATACATTGTAAGCACTTTGATTGTATTCAAGGCATTTGAAAAAATCAACATGGTCTTCATCTGAATATTTTATACCTGCGAAATTGCTGATGGATTGACTCGCCTGTTCAATAAAATCAATCATCGGAAATCGCACCTGGGTGAGAGTGGGTATATGATAATAGTAGAATGGTATTTCTGGAGCCGAATCTGCTACTTTTTTACAACATACTATCAGATCTGTAATAGAAGATGGCTTGTAATAATAGGGTGATATGTATGAGATGCCATAGCAGCCATGCTGATGGGCATGTTGGGCCAGCTCTATTGCTTCATGAATTCTGTTGGAGCCAACGACAACGATGACTTTGAAATCTTTGTTGCTTTTTGATACTGAGAGCCATTTTTCTGTCAACTTTTTTCTTTCATCCAATGTCAAGAGCTCTCCCTCTCCAGTTGTTCCGCAGATGAATATGGTTTGTATGTGATTGCGGACCAGCAATGCATAATAATCTTCTATAAGGTCATAGTTCACGGTTCCATCGGGGAGCATAGGTGTATAAGTAGCAGGAATGGGACCAAGTAATTTTTCAATTTTCATACGGAAAGCATATTTGATTAAAGTTAATGTAACTATTTATCTGTTGAGCCTAAATTATTTTTAGATTCGTATACGGTATGGCTAGAAATCTTCATCAGGAATTTACATCATTGGGGGAGGTCAATCAGAGTGTTGATACCAGAAAACGCAATGGCATCAAAAGAATACTGGCATTTTTTGGTCCCGCTTATCTCGTAAGTGTCGGCTACATGGATCCAGGCAATTGGGCTACCGATTTGGCCGGTGGCAGCAAATTTGGATATACCCTTATTTGGGTTTTGCTGATGAGCAATCTGATGGCGTTGCTGTTGCAAAGTTTATCTGCCCGGCTCGGCATTGTGAGAGGAAGAGATCTCGCACAAGCAAACAGGGAAACCTATCCGCGCTATGTCAATTTTATATTTTATGTACTGGCAGAGATTGCTATTGCAGCAACCGATTTAGCAGAAATACTTGGAATGGCCATTGGAATTCAGTTGCTGACCGGATTGTCATTGATATGGGGAATCCTTATTACGGTAGCTGATACTTTTTTATTTCTCTTGCTACAAAGATTGGGCATCAGAAAAATGGAAGCGTTTATTATATGTCTGGTTGCCATCATTGGATTCAGTTTTCTTTCTGAAATGTTCATTGCAAAACCACAACTGGACGAAATTGCAAAAGGCTTTATTCCAAGTCTACCAAATGAAGAGGCATTGTACATTGCCATTGGCATCATTGGTGCAACAGTAATGCCCCACAACCTTTATCTCCACTCTGCATTGGTTCAAACAAGAAAAATCAAAAGAAACAATGAAGGGATCAAGAAAGCACTGAAATTGAATTTTATTGACAGCGCCATTGCATTGAACGCTGCATTTTTTGTGAATGCATTCATTTTGCTTTTATCTGCTACTGCTTTTTATAAAACGGGAAGAAATGATGTGGTTGAAATCAAACAAGCACATGAAATGCTTGCTCCCATTCTCGGCACCAACCTAGCACCCATGCTGTTTGCCATTGCCTTGATTGCTGCAGGACAAAGCTCTACCATCACTGGTACACTCGCAGGACAAATAGTGATGGAAGGATACCTGCATCTCAGAATCACTCCTTGGGTAAGAAGACTGATTACGCGTTTGGTTGCAGTTGTTCCCGCCATGTTGGTCATACTCATCAAAGGAGAAGAAAATGTAGATGCATTGCTGATTTTCAGCCAGGTACTGTTGAGTCTTCAATTGGGATTTGCCATCATCCCGCTCATTCATTTTACGAGCGACAAAAATAAAATGGGTGCTTTTGCCATCAAGCCCCTGATCATTGCTTTGGCATCATTGATCACTGCCGTTCTGGTTTATTTAAACATCAGAATGGTGGTTGAACAAGCTGCGCAATACTTTGCTGAATCTGACAATACCCTTGTAAAGATCTTGATCTTATTCGGCGGACTCTTATATGTTGCACTCTTGATCATTGCCATTGTATATCCACTGATCAATAAACACAGAGACAAAAAAATTAAATTGCATCCTGAATCAGATGGATCCATTCCATTTGAACTGCCTGTCTACAAAAACATAGGCATTGCACTCGATTTCAGCAGGGATGATAAGAAACTGATTGCTCATGCGCTTGGACAGGGAAATGCATCGTCAATTTATTATCTGATACATGTTGTTGAAAGTGCTGCAACCAGAATCATGGGTGATTCAGTTGATGATATGGAAACCAGAAATGATCAGGAAAGACTGGAGCATTACGCCGCGGAGCTTTCTTTAAAAAATATTTCATCAACAGCTTGCTTGGGATACAACGACCGGGTAAGTGAAATTGTTAGAATCGTGGAAGAAAACAATATTGATCTCCTGGTTATAGGTTCTCATGGCCACAAAGGCTTGAAAGATATTGTGTACGGACAAACCGTAAGCAGCGTAAGACATAATTTAAAAATACCCGTTCTTGTAATCAACGTATAATATGAAACATATCTTATTGTTTATTGGATTGATCGCATCAGCAAGCTCTTTTTCACAGGTAAAAAGAACTGAAATTTCCGACAGCTTGAGAAAAGGAATCATTGCCGACGAATTTATTTACGAAACCGCTACTTTCCCACAATGTCATGCATCGACGATTGAAGAGACGCCTGGCGGACTCGTTACAGCATGGTTTGGTGGAACGAGAGAAGGAAACAATGATGTAAACATTTATGTAAGCCGATGGGTAAACAACAAATGGACTGCTCCAGCCATTGCGGCAGAAGGAAAAATAAATGAAAAAACCCGGTATGCCTGTTACAATCCTGTATTGTACCAGGTTCCTGGAGGAGAACTCATTCTTTTTTATAAAATAGGACCCAGGGTGATTGATTGGACAGGCTGGCTGGTTAGAAGTTATGACCATGGAGCCACCTGGAGCAAACCCGAGCAACTTCCTGATGGTATCTTAGGCCCTATAAAAAACAAACCTCTGTTGATTGGGAATGCGCTTGTTTGTCCTACCAGCACCGAAAGGGATGGTTGGAAAGTACATTTTGAATATACCAAAGACAATGGCAGAACATGGGAGAAGGGTCCAGATCTGAATGATGCAAAACCCATCACAGGCATCCAACCTTCTATCCTGCGTCACGATGCATCAACACTGCAGGCACTTTGCAGAAGCACCAATGGAACAGTCAACCAAACTTGGAGCAAAGACAACGGAAAAACCTGGTCAGTTTTGAGTCAAACCTCTATTCCCAATCCGAATTCAGGAATCGATGCCATTACGCTGAAAGACGGCCGACACCTGTTGGTATACAACCATGTGGTTCCGAGAAAAAATGAAGAAGATGGATGGAGTGACAGATCACCATTGAATGTTGCAATATCAAATGATGGTATCAATTGGAAGCAAATCCTGGTCTTAGAAAACGAATCAAAAGGAGAGTTCTCTTACCCCACCGTTATGCAAACAAAAGACGGGAATATTCATATTACATATACCTGGAAGAGAAAAAAAATAAAGCACATTGTCATCAAATCTATCTGAGCAATCCCGCAGCCCATTGATTGGCAATGATGCTTCTGAAGAGTTTTATTCCCTATTTCGTAAGCAAGAACAATAGAAGAGGGACTTTCGGCCCTATGAAATCTGTTTATTTTTTTGAAATTTCAGGCATTTGAACTGCCATCATTTTCCCTTTGGAAGCGAGCACAATATTGGCCGCATCCTGCAAGTCTTTTGCAGAAAATGCATTTAAATAGTTCTCACCGTTCAAAATGCGGTCAACCGTTCTCTCCCCATTTTTAAGAGATTGCAAAACAGAAAGCCAATATTCATTTTTCTTGATGTCCACTTTCCTCTTCTCAATCCAAGCCTTCTTGATCTTGTCTACATAGGATTGATCCAATCCCTTCTCGGCAATGCGCTTCAACTCTGCATTGAATGCACTGATCAGGGTATCGACTTTATCCGGACCACAAGGAAGCTGCAGCACCATCTGATATTTGCCTGTTGGAATTTTGTCCAGAGATGCATTGGTACCACCCCCATAAATTCCCTGAATTTTTTCTCTCATTTCTTCAATGATCAGAATATTCATCGCATCACTGAGCCCGAGTAGTTTCAACGCATTGGCTTCCGAGTATGGAAGATCGCCATGCAGAATACCAAGAATCAGACTCTTATCTTCTTTGCCTCTCTTGAATTGAAAATTCTTGACGCCGGTAAACTCTCTGACCTTGTTATCGATGAATTGCGACTTCCCCTTTGCGGGCAATGAAGCAATGTATCTTTCCAGCAGTGGCAAAATGGTTTGCTCGTCAAAACTTCCTACAATGGTAAAATGCATTCCACCCACATCCCCAAGTCGCTCTTTGTAAATATCGATGGCCCTTGCCAATTCGATTTTTTCGAAATGCTCCATCTTGGGAACAGTTGTTGGTGCCAGTGGATTCACATTGTAGATTTCTGTATACAATGTATCAATGAATGCAATTTGCGGATTAGATTTCAACATCGACACCTGGGCTTTTGCCCTTTGTATGTAAGAATTGTACAAGCCACTGTCTTTTCTGGGTGATGTAACATATAGATAAAGCAACTGAAACATGGTCTCCACATCCTTGTTTGCACTGCTTCCACTGAAACCCGCGCTGTATTGACTCATCACCGGACGAACAGATGCTACTTTCCCTGCGAGTGACTTTCCAAGATCAACTGGACTGAATTCTCCAACCCCCATGCTGGAAACAATGGCCACTGCATTTTCTGCACTGTACTTGTCTTTCAATCCATAATGAGTAGTGCCTCCATAGCGTGTGGCAGAAAGCAGGATTTGATCATCTTTGAAATCGGTTTTTTTCAATGTCACTTTTACCCCGTTGGAAAGTGAAATTTCTGTTGTAGAAAGTGCTGCATTTTTTGTTGTTGCAAGAACTTTTCCAGATGTTGGAACCTTACTCAGCAAGGAGGCAGCAACTGCCTTTTCTTCATATGGCTTGATGCTCGCATCAGTGGCCCTTGCGTCGAGCAGCTTTACAATATCTCCTTCTGTTGGAAGTTTGATAGTGGAGGCATCGGGACCCATTACAAAACTAAATCTGTTTTTTTCATTCTTATAAACATCGGTCACAGCATTGACCTCAGAAAGTTGAATGGTGGGTAACAGTTTTTTGATCAGGTCAAATTCATAATCAATTCCGGGAATGGGTTCATTCTCAACAAAATTGCTGATGTATTCTGAGGCGAAGTTTTCTGATTCAGTCTTATCACGGTTGTTCCATGATTTTTCATAATTGCTCAAAAGATTCTTTTTGGCCCGCTCCAGTTCTGCTGCAGTAAATCCAAATCTCTTCAGCCGCTCTACTTCCGTCAAAGCAGCATCGATGCCCTTTTGCACATCATTCGTTCCGGTACTACCCTGAACCATGAATGATTTAAAATTTCTTGCATAGCCATCAAATCCCGCATAAGCAAATACAAACGGAGGATTCTCCTTTCTAACCAGCTCTTGCAATCTGTTGGATAACATGGAAGCATAGAGTGACTGAATCGTTTCCTGTTTATACTCTTTCACATTGGTTGCGCGCTTGTAAGGCATTGCAGGATAAATAATTCCAAATTCAAATCCAGTTGATTCTTTGTCAGTCACCACCATTGCCTTGGATGATTGATACGGTGGAACATCAAAATATTTTCTGGGACGATTGCCGGATGATTGTATGCCTGCGAAATGTTTATTGATGTATTTCAACGCATCATCTTTGCTGATATCCCCTGTAACAATCACAGCCATCAAATCAGGACGATACCAATCACGGTAATATCTTCTGATGGCATCGGGATTGAACTGCTTGATGATGCTGTCAACACCAATGGGCAATCTGTTTGCATATTGCGAACCCTTGAAAAGCTCGGGATAGATTTTTTTGAACATCCTCTCCTCCCCACTTTTACCCAGTCGGCTCTCCTCCAAAATAATAGCTCTTTCGCTGTTGATGTCCTCATCAAAATAGGTTACCTGATGAGCCCAATCCTCCAGAATTTGAAAACCTTTCTCCAGGTTGGAAGGTTGATCAGTGGGAATGGGAAGAATGTAGACTGTTTCGTCAAATGAAGTATAAGCATTTAAATCATTGCCGAACTCAACACCAATGGATTGGAGATAGGATACAATTTCATTTTTTTTGAAATTTTTGGTTCCATTGAATGCCATGTGCTCTGCCATATGGGCCAACCCCTGCTGATCATCGTCCTCGACTATAGATCCTACCTTGACCACCAATCTCAACTCAACTTTTTTCTCAGGTTTTTTATTTTCTCTTATATAATACGTCAAACCATTGCTCAATTTGCCCATGCTCAATTTGGGGTCGGTCGGCAATCCTGCATTCAAATCCAATTGGGAAAAAGCAGGCAGGGTCAGGACCAGTGTAAGTAAAGAAAACGCAGTTAACTTCAGTTTATTCATTGCATATTATTGTGGGAGTAAAATTAACCAGGTATGTCCAAGGTTGATTACCGCACATCAAAAAACCCATGTTAAAACATGGGTTTGATACAGGTGTCTAAACATAAATCAGCGTAGATATATTCATATCATAGGACAAACAGAATAAACTCATCGCAAATTTGAAACATATTACATACACTTAATATATGTAGGTTATGTAACCGGATAATTTCTGGGTTATTACTTATATTTATGTAGTACTTTTAGAGAATTATATAGGAAATTACCTGTTATAATATTGATATTCAATTATTTATGAAATACAATCTTGTTTTCATTTCACTACTGTTATTGATGTCGGAAATAACCTTTTCCCAGGCAACAGATTCAATTGTATTTAGTAGAAAAGTAGAGTATCTAAAAGCTATTGCAGCGATTAATAAACGAATATACCCCATTAGATCCAAAAATGCATCCACTTTTATAGAAATCCCTATCGGAGTATACCCAGAAAAAGAGCAAATACTCTTTAAGACAGAGAATGGTATATATGTGAGATTCGATGGGACTGGATTCATGTTTAAGTTGACGTCGTTGAATGACAGCCTTGCCACTTTTATGAGAATTGATAAGACAGTCAACATCAATTACAACCTGGGTGCATTCAATTTTATTGATGGCAATGATATTTATAACTACGGTGGATATGGCTTCTGGAAAGGAAATGGAATAATAAGAAAATATGATGCGAAAAGTAGAGAATGGAGCATCATCAAAACAAATATGGAAGTACCTCAACAAATTTTCAAAGTCATTACTTCCTGGTACGATCACGAAAAAAAGATAATTTATACACCATACAGAACTGATGTTCATGCCGGACTAAAAGACAATGATTATCAACATGGCAAGATAACTCCTGTTGCGTACCAATTTAACTTAAAAACAAGTGATTGGAATGTTTTAGGAGCATCTACAAACCAAACCATTGAAATATTGAAAGATGCCAATCTTTTTTTGAGTACTGATAGAGGTCTTATAGTGCTTGCATTTGAACAACTATATTTATTTGACTATGTCAACAATAGAATTTTAAAACAAAATGACAATGTGTTCGCGCAACTATACATGCGCATTACAGATGTAAATGCTGTGTACCACATAAATAATACCCTCTATACAATCAACAGACAATCCGGAAAATTAGATTCTGTTCATCTTGATCTGAGTGCCTTTCAAGATATAGGCCAACCGATTTACAAACCTATCAAAAATTATACATGGCTTTGGGTATTGGCTGGAGCCATCGGACTTATTTCGTTGGTGTTGGGAATAAAATTATGGATTGACAAAAAGATACATGCTTTGAAACCCATCCATCAAGCTGCAAAGAATTTCAAGCTTGAATTCTCGGATATTGAAAAATCACTGATCCAAATGCTGCTGGAAAAATCAACATCCAATCAAACAGCCACCATCAATGAGATCAATTATGTGCTTGGGGTAAAAGATAAAAACATCGGACTCCAAAAGAAAGTCAGAAGCGAGGTATTCAATGCAGTAAACGAAAAATTCAAACTGATTTTAGACTGGGATGAACCACTGGTGCAAAGCATCAGAAGCGAAAGCGACAAAAGATACTTTGAATACATGATCAGAAAAGACATGATCAAGGAAGTAGAAAAAGTATTACAGAACTAAACGATTTAATTCTTTCTCTTAAAAACTTCCTTGCCGTTCAAAACGGTGCTGATGACTTTGACAGCTTTTATCTGAACAGGATCAATCTTTCGCAAGTCCTGTTCCAATACAGCAAAATCAGCATAGGCTCCTGCTTTGAGTATTCCGGTTTTACCATCCATGAATGATGCGTATGCATTGTTGATCGTATAGGCCTTCAACGCATCTTCCACAGAAATTTTCTGAGCAGGATACCAGCCTTTCTCATTTTTTCCGTCCCCAGTTTGTCTGGTAACAGCAGCATAGATTCCGTAAAAGGCATCAACGGGTGCCACTGGCCAGTCTGATCCAAACGTTACACGTACACCTCCATCCATCATCTCTCTGAATGCATATGTACCTCTCAATCTTCCTTCATCCAATCGTTTGCTTGCCCAAATACCATCATCATATAAATGATAAGGGTGCATGGATGCAATCACCTGCTGATTGGCAAAATTTGGAATAGCTCCCAATTGAATGTGTTGAGCATGTTCTACCCTGAACCTTCTATCACGCGATCCATTTGCTTTTTGAGCTTCAGCATAAACAGATAAGATAAAATCATTTGCACGGTCTCCAATGGCATGCACAGCAACATGCAACCCTGCCTTGTCCGAGCCCAACACCCAATTCCTTAAATCAGTTGTATCCGTAATGGTCAACCCATGTGATTTCGGATCATCCAAGTATGGCTGATGAAACCAGGCAGTAGTTGATCCCAATGACCCATCCACATATCCTTTCAATCCACCCCACTTCACCATATCATCTCCTCTTCCATTTTTTTGCACAAATGAATCAAGTCTTGACCAGGTGGCAAGTGGAACGAAAGAATACATCCTGATCAGTGCATTGTTTTTGTTTGCAACCCTTCGATATGTTTCCAAATCAACCCATCCCCCATATGACCCCATGTCACAAACCTGTGTAACACCTCTCTCCAACGCATGTTCTGCTGCAGCTTTGTAATAAGTTTCGAGCTCGCTTTCACTGGGCGCAGGAATGGCTTTGTCAATCAGCGACATCGCCTGGTCTTTGAAACATCCTGTCAATTCACCTCTTGCATTTTTAACCACTACTCCTCCTGCTGGAGAAACTGTGCTTGCATTGACCCCTGCAAGTTGCATAGCCTTTGAATTGGCAAACGCCATGTGTCCGTCGTATCTACTGATGAAAATCGGATGATCGCCAGAGACTGAATCAATCCACTCCTTGCTGGGCAATTCTCCTCCCCAGTTTTCATTGTCCCAACTTCCCTCTTTGATCCATGCATCACCGGGATGCTGTTTGCAGTAATCACTGATGCGCTGGATGAATTCCTCCTTGGTCATGGCATCTTTCAGTTTCACACTGGATAGTGCATACCCTGCAGATAAAAAATGGGTATGGTTATCGGTAAAACCAGGCACTACCATCTTCCCTCCCAAATCAATTTTCACTGCTGCATCAAATGCAACTGCATCATCCCCAACGTAAATGATCTTTCCTTTTTTAATTGCCATAACAGTGGCAGTTGGATTGGAAGAGTCGCCTGTCCAAATATTTCCATTTATATACAGTGCATCAACTTGATTGGATGAGTTGCATGCGAACAATGCAATGCAAATAAGTAAGACCAGTGCGATTTTTTTCATTTGATTATTTATTGAAATGATTCCACAACAGTTTGGATAATTTTCGCGTCAGCTGCCAGGCTTCATTTTCATTGCCCCAGCTGATATCTTTGTTGTTTTTTGTGAATACACCAAAGATATATGGATGTCTTCCATTAACATAAAGTATCTCACTTCGGCTGGCATTGACGGCTCCATTCTTGGAAGCTACAAATACATCGGGAGGAATAGCTGACAAGGCTTCTTCATCCCAATACTGGCGACCCATGATGCGAAGCATTTGATCGCTTGCCTCTTTGCTGATGATTGTCCCGTTTACAATATCCTCCATCAACCGCCCCATTTCATTCGGCGTTGTTTGTCCCCAGCCATATATTGCTCTATCAGCTTCTCTGCCGGGTGTTCTGCTGTTCACGCGGGTTGCACGATAACCCATGTTATCCAGCAATTGATTGATGGTCGACCCCGTTCCTGCAATGCTTTGCAGCCATAAACTTCCTGTATTGTCTGAAATGGTCATCATGAGCATCATCACTTTGCTCAATTCAATTTCTGTTTGTGGTTTGAGATAAGCAACAACATCTTCGCCTGGATCATAATTCAATGTATCGTACCAGACCAACTTCTGATGATAGTTCAACTCTTTTTTTTGTATGCGGTTCATGATGCCGATTAGAATCGGGACTTTAACAATGCTGGCAGTTGGGAAAATGGTATCTCCGTTGATGGAAACAGTTTTTCCATTTTTAAGACCCTTTACATACACACCTATATTCCCGTTGAAGCCCTGAATGAGCGCTGCAATTTTTTCTTCCAATTTTTTATCCCCCTTCTGAGCATGAGAGAAAAAAAGTGAAAACAGAAAGATTGAAGAAAATATTATTTTTTTAAACGGATTGCTTACCTGCATTTGATTCCTGAATTTTATGCAATATAAATGTATTCAGCTTGTAATACTGCTGTTGATCAGGTGTCAGGTAGTACGCCCCTTGAATATTACCAATGCAGTTGGGCGCTCCGCAAAGACATTGAAATGCCCTGTCCATTTTCCATTCGGTGGAGGGATAAAAAAAAGTGATGGGGTCACCAGCATGCAAATCCTTGAGCGCTATCAGTTTCATTTCAGTGGTATCAAAAAACGCAGAGGGATCACAGCTGTGATTCACATATTGTAAAAATTCAGGCCCCAATAATATATGCTCTGTATCACTGAGTTGAACAGTAAGGTAGGTGGGAGCATGCAAAACTTCTCTTGCAAAAAAGGGAGAAATAACTTCTCCTTTTGCAAAATGTTTATTTGATAGCAACCCCTTGTTGTCTTTTTCGTCCTCGACCAACAAAGCAAATGTGTGGTCTGACAGGATTTTATGTGGACCAATATTCATCTGTGTATCAACCGCGCATGATGCCTTTCACAAATCCAACAGACTCAGCCATACCCACCAAAGGATCAGTCATGTCTTTTTCATATTCAACACTGCAGACTCCTTTATAATTGACTTTTCTCAGCGCCTCCATGAATGCAGGATAATTGATGGCACCACGTCCGATTTCAATCACCTTGGCATCCTTGGCCATCGCAGTTACATCCTTTACATGCAAGTCAAATAAACGATCACGGTATTCTTTCACTGCTTTTTCAGGCAATACACCCGCACGAAGAGTGTGCCCGATATCGATGCAGAGTCCCACGCGGCTGTCAAAATTTTTAATGCGGTCGTAAATATCTTTTGGGGATGGATACAATTTGTCTTCCGGACCATGGTTGTGTATCGCGAGACGGATATTGGTTTCCTTGACTTTTGCCTCCGCATAACTGAGCAAATCCTGGTTAGGAACTCCAACAATCATTTCAACCCCAACTTTTCTTGCATACTCAAAAGCCTGATCCACTGCCTCTTTCGAACGCATGTATATTACACCAACAGTATAAACATTGATACCGCCATCGGCAAATTTTTTCTTGGCTACTTCGATGGCCTCAGTAGAACTGTTCAAAGGCAAATGAATCTCTTTCAGTGATAAATTTTTCACGTTGAGCTTCTGCAACATGGATATCATTTTATCGATGTCAAATCTTGCAAAAGAATACCCTGCGAATCCCAATGGAAATTCAGCTGCACCTTCGAATGATCCCATTGCAAAAGATGGGTGTGCAACAGCACCTGTAATGCCGAGTACGGATAATTGTAAAAATGACCTTCTATTTTTCATAACAGCAAATTTTTGAATCGGTTAATTTTATATAGAATGCTTAAATTACTTAAAGTTTTATAATGGCAAAACATTTGCCCTAATATATTCACGCAATGCTTTTCATAACGATTGCCTTTTGTATCGTCTTGCTGATTCTGCTGATCTCTTGGCTGAAATGCAATACATTCATTTCGTTCATCATTGTGTCATTGGCAGGGGGACTCCTCCTGGGAATGCCGCTGGAGAAAATTCCTCTTGCCATCCAAAAAGGCGTTGGAGATACCTTGGGATCGCTTCTGATGGTGATCCTGTTCGGTGCAATGATTGGTAAGCTGGTCGCAAAATCGGGAGCAGCGCAAAAAATAAGCGATGTGTTGCTGAAAATATTCGGTGAAAAAAGAATTACCTGGGCATTGGTACTGACCGGATTCATTGTGGGCATTCCTCTGTTCTACAACGTGGGCTTTGTTTTGCTGGTCCCCCTGATTTTTTCTATTGTATACCGCCTCAAACTTCCTGCAGTTTACGTAGGCATCCCCATGCTTTCTGCTTTATCGGTCACACACGGACTCCTACCACCGCATCCATCACCTGCAGCATTGGTCAATCAATTGCATGCAGACATGGGCAGAACCTTGATGTATGGAATATGCATTGCTATCCCAACGATCATCGTTGCGGGTCCGATTTTTGCCAATACTCTGAAGAAAATGGATGTAGAACCATTGCAGACATTCAAACCAAAAATCATTGAACAGGCAGCACTGCCAGGATTCATGAACAGCATCATCACCTGTCTGCTTCCTGTTTTCATCTTGCTCGTTACTACTTACTTCAATCTGAATCCAACTGCAGGCAAGTCGCCCGCATTCATCCAGTTTGTTTCAGATCCAAGCATGCTCATGTTCGTATCCATGCTGTATGCAACAGTTGCACTGGGACTCTCAAGGGGCAGTTCTATCTCATCAATTATGTCAACCTATGCAGATTCTATCAAAGATGTGCTGATGATCATCTTGATTGTTTCAGGTGCAGGTGCACTCAAACAAGTATATGTTGACAGTGGTGTGAGTGCACAGCTCGCAGCAGCATTCACGCAATTACAAATGCCCCCCTTGCTGTTGGGTTGGATGATCAGCGCCATCATCAGAGTTGCCATGGGATCGGCTACAGTAGCCGGACTCACAACAGCCGGTATCATAGCGCCCGTGGTGGTTGCCACCAATACCGATCCCAGTCTGATGGTATTGGCAGTGGGCTCCGGAAGCCTGACCCTCTCCCATGTGAACGACAGCGGATTCTGGCTGTTCAAAGAATACTTCAACCTGAGCATCAAACAAACACTGAAATCCTGGACCATCATGGAGACGATTGTATCCGTCATGGGACTCATCGGTGTATTGATCATTGATTACCTGATCAAATAAATCGATTTCGTAGTTTACCAAACACATGAATACTGAATCCGTAATTTAGAATGAGTAAATAATATTTAAACTGAATATATGTTTCCAAGAAGAACTTTTTTGAAATCAACCATCGCTGCAAGCGGGATGCCATTGCTTTCTTCTTTTGGCTATTCCAATCAACAAGAAATCGTTGCTGAAAAAAGAATCCGCTTCTCCGTCATCAATATCAACCACAATCATATTTATGGCATGTGCAATGCTATTATCAATGGCGGTGGAGAGTTGGTGGCAGTCTATGCAAAAGAGCCTGAATTGGTTGCCGCATTCACAAAAGCATTCCCCCAGGCAAAAGTTGCATCCAGTGAAAAGGAAATTTTGGAAGACAGTTCCATTCAATTGATCCTCAGCTCTGGCATTCCTGTTGAAAGAGGTCCGCTTGGCATTGAAGTAATGAAACACGGAAAAGATTACCTAGTAGACAAACCAGGCATCACCACTCTTGAACAATTGGCTGCAGTAAAAAAAGTGCAGAAAGAAACCAAGCGCATCTACGCGATCATGTTCAGTGAACGCTTTGAAAACAAGGCAACCATCAAAGCCGGTGAACTTGTCAAACAGGGATTGATTGGCAAAGTGATTCAGACCATTGGTCTCGGTCCGCATCGGATCAATCCAAAATCAAGACCAGATTGGTTTTGGGATAAAAAGAAATTTGGAGGAATCATCACAGATATTGCTTCTCATCAATTTGATCAATTTCTTTTCTTCACCAATTCCACCAGTGCAGAAGTAGTGGCCTCACAAATCGGAAATGTCAATCATCCGGATAAACCTGATTTTGAAGATTTCGGAGATGTGATGCTGAAAGGCAATGGCGGACAAGGTTATATAAGAGTGGATTGGTTTACTCCGAATGGATTGAAAACCTGGGGCGATGGAAGACTAACCATTTTGGGAACCGAGGGATTCATTGAAATAAGGAAAAATATAGACATTGCCCGTTACGACAGCGGCAACCATCTTTACTATGCCAACAACCAGGAAACAAAATACATAGACTGCAGAGATGTACAGCTCCCATTCGGGAAAATGTTTGTTGACGATGTTGTCAACAGAACCGAAACAGCGATGTCGCAGGCACATTGTTTCCTGGCAACAGAACTCTCATTGAAAGCCCAAAAATTTGCCAAGAGCATCTGATCAGAGTTTGATTTGCTGATGGCCCGAGCGAAGCGCAACAATCTTCCCCTTCCAATAAAAAGTTCCCGGAACATTTTCTGGCAATGTAATATCGGCCATGATTCCGGCATTGCCATTTTTCTGGATTTCAACATTGATCATACCAGCCGGGTGAGGCATGCTGCCCACCACATGGTTTAACTCACCCAGGGCAGGTGCAATGCGCACTGCAGCGAATCCTGGTTTGGATGGCGTGATTCCACAGATGGTTGCAAAGAAATCGTAATTGGGACTCGAACTCCATGCATGACAATCTGAGCGTGTGGGATCTGGCTCTTCAGCAAATGTTGTCAATCCAAGATCAATCATATCTCTCCATGGCTGCAGCTCCTTGTAATATTTATTTGCATTTCCTGTATAGTTCAAAGCCCTGTTCAAATAAAAACGATAATAAAAAGTAGCTTGGCTGAGCGAAGTATCAGACAATGTATTCATCATGATTTTTTGCTGCAATGCTACTGGAACACTGCCAGATAAAATAGCCATGATGTTGGCATGCTGACTGAAACTGTTTTTCAATGGTGTATTTGCAATGACTGATTTTTTCAGGTCATAACATGCATTGAAGGTAGATTTCCCCAATTTGTCTGCAAGCATGCGATAATGATTGGCCTCATTTGTTTTGCCAAAAAAACTGAAGAGTTCTGCAGCCTGTTTCAGGGTATATATATATTGAAACGTTACGACAGAAGAATTCCCATCATTTGCACCATCAGGTGTTCCACCAGGGAACTTTTGATTCCAGTCCACAAAATTCCACCACTTCATGGGACCCAACATGTTTTTTTGCTGATCAATTTTTTTCTCATACCAATCCAATACCCCCGCAGCAGCTGTCAAAAATTGTTCAACAAATTTGAAGTCATTTCGGTGCATCCAATAATCATGCAACATACTTATCCAATAAAGTGAAAATGGTGGGATGACCTGCAATCGACTGCTTGGGTAGCGTCCCTGTGTGAGTCCCTCTGGCACCCGCGAATGATAAAAATCCAGTATCGCTTTGCGCATCAAACGATCATCACCTGCAACATAGAGAGAAATCAATGATTGTATTCTCGTGTCGCCTTCATACTGCAGTTGTTCGTAATAGGGACAATCAAAATAGGTCTCTCCCGCACAGAGCTGTGCAGTCCTCCACCCTATATCCCAAATCTGTTGTAGTGAGGAGTCATTGGATTTGAATGATGCCTTCACTTCGAATGGATAACCAGTTGCCATTCCGTACAGGTCATTGATCAGCAATGGTTCATCTTTTGTGGTAATATCTACTTGTACATAACGATAGGTCCTGAACCAAAGGGGTCTAAAAATTCTCTGCTCTCCACCATCGGCAATAAAAATATCATAGTTGCCAATGACAAGTTTGCTGTCAACATCATTTCTGTTTCCTTTTTGAAAATCCTTTCTTCTATGTGGACCATTTACATTGATCCCTTTGTATTTTGCAGCGTTGGTATCAACCAACAAGGCCTCGGTATAACTCAATTTGATTTCAGCATTATTACCTTTACTGGTTATCAGTTGAGGATATGCAACAGTATTGAATGTTTGATCCAGTAAAATGGAAACTTTCTTGTTTGCGGGAATCATCAGCGGCTGATTGCCTGCAAGAAAACCACTGCTGATTTCCATCCCCTCTGTTCTGCGAACGCTTGGAATGCGTTGCTCTTTCTCAAACATCAATGGAATATTTCTGGGTTGAAGGCTCCATAAATTATCCGAACCATATCCAACATTCACCGGATTGCCGATGGATACAGCTTTCTGCCATGCATCATCGTTGTATACCGGCTGTTCCCATCCCCAGGGATATTTGGAAGCATCCACTTGATCGCCTGGTCCAACCACCATGTATGATTTCACCCTTGCCCCGTTGTCGAGTGAGCAAGGCAAGTAAGAACTGTCGCGCAAAACTTTCCAGGTTTTATCGGTGTTGACTAATTTTTCTTTTTCTCCATCTCCCTGCAATGCAAATGCAGTTTGATTGGAAATCTGTGCAACAGGTGCGTGAACACCCATGTTCCAAACCAGGGCTGCAATGGTATTGGAGCCTTTGCGCAGATAGGGTGCTATGTCAATGGATTCAAAATACCAATTGTAGAGGTCGCCCCTGGCAGGACCGCTGCAAACTGCTGTGCCATTGACAAACAAGCGATAGCGGTTGTCGGCACTGACGTGTACAATAAATTGTTTTGACAGGCTGTCCATCGAGAAATTTTTCCTGAAATGATATACCCCGTAATCTCTTTGTGGTACGTTGGGACAGGTGATCCAGGATGCCTTCCAGGAGCCTTTCAGCAGCGCTGGATTGATGGGATGTTGGCCCTTGGTAAGTAGACCATGAACGAGCAAAAAAAGGAATAATTTGATTCGCATGAGATATTATTTAAAACAAGGGCTGCCCTTCAGCGCAATAAAAGAAGTCACATTGTCATCCAACCTTCCGCCGGGTGATTAAAAATTTTATTCATCTAAATGTAATAAATCTTCCGCTCGAATTGTAACTTAGGTATTCATCATTCATTAAAAAGCTTGCTATGTCGAAACAAAAAAATCGAAGAAATTTCATCAAAGAAAGTTCACTTGCAGCAGCCGGATTTTTTATCGTTCCCCGTCACGTAATCGGGAAGGGCTATACCGCCCCAAGCGATAAACTGAATATTGCTGCTATTGGTGCTGGTGGTAAAGGACAGTCAGATATCATCAATGCATACAACAATGGTGCATGCAATGTTGTGGCGTTGACAGACGTTGACTTTGATAGAGCAAAAATTGCAGTGGATAAATTTCCCAATGCAAAGCGCTACAAAGATTTCAGAAAAATGCTGGAAGAATCCGGCAAAGACATTGATGCAGTAACGATTTCAATGCCTGATCATTTTCACGCATTTGCTGCGATGGCATGCATGCAAATGGGGAAACACGTGTATGTGCAGAAGCCACTCACACACAACATTGCTGAAGCCCGCATGTTAACCGAGGCTGCTAGAAAATACAAAGTTGTTACGCAGATGGGTAATCAGGGTTCATCCAATCCTCATCAGCAAGTGGCAGTTGACTGGTTCAACAAAGGCTTGATCGGACCTGTACATAAAGTAGAGATCTGGACCAATCGTCCTGTTTGGCCTCAGGGCATTCCCGTTCCAAAAGACAAACCAACATTGCCTGCATCCATGGCACCTGAGGACTGGAATACCTGGCTCGGTCCCGCTGATTATGTAGATTACCATCCATTGTATCATCCATTCAAATGGAGAGGATGGTGGAACTTTGGAACAGGCGCATTGGGAGATATCGGATGTCATACCATCGATTCTGCATTTAGAATTCTGGGATTGGGATACCCAACTGAGGTAGAATGCAGTGTGGGACAGGTTTTCATCAGAGACTGGACACCTGAATTCATTCCAGAGGTATGTCCCCCTTCTGCTTTGGTTGAAATCAAATTCCCTGAAACCAAGAAAAATAAATCTCCCTTGAAAATGGTTTGGATGGATGGAGGTTTGAAACCTTTCCACCCTGATCAGATTCCAGCCGACGAGCCATTGAGTCCGGATGCTGGAGGTGACAATGGTGTGTATCTCCACGGTTCAAAAGGTGTGATGGTGATTGGTATGTATGGCAACAATCCAAAAATATACCTCAACAATGGCGAAAGAATTACCATGCCGGCTCCCGATCCAAATGCGCCGAAAGGTTTGCCTGAGTGGGGACACCAGGTATACTGGACGGAAGCATGCAAAGCAGGATTCAACAGCAAAGAGCACAAAGCACTGACTTCATCATTCGACTATTCTGGCCCGTTAACAGAAACAGTTTTGATGGGTAACCTCGCGATCAGAAGTTATATGCTGCGCAGAGAAGTGAAAAATGCGATGGGCAGAAATGGTTTCGAATTCTATGGAAGAAAGAAACTGCTGTGGGATGGCAATAACATGAAGATTACCAACTTTGAAGAAGCAAATCAGTTTGTAACGAGAAATTATCGTTCAGGTTGGGAGATCAAAAAGTAAGATTTCACCTTATAGATTTCTATCTCAAGCTCCACTTCGGTGGAGCTTTTTTTATACCTTCAGTTCCCTTAAAAATGTATTCATAGATCAAACCCCAGTTATGAGAAAATTGCTTTTACTATTGTTTGTCTTTGGTATGATGCATGCAAATGCTCAAAAGAAAAAAGAAGTTGCTCCTGTTGTGGCAACCGTGTGTCCTGATTCTACTTTCAAAAACCTCAAATGGAGAAATGTTGGTCCGTTTAGAGGCGGGCGCGCCAATGCCGTCAGCGGTGTCATCAGCAATAATCAGAAATTTTATGTAGGATATACAGGTGGTGGAGTATGGACCACTGAAGATGGAGGCATCAGCTGGAAAAATATTTCTGACGGATTTTTTACAGTAGGAAGCATAGGTGATATCGCTGTTGCTGAATCTGATCCAAATGTCATATATGTTGGAACTGGTGAACATGCTGTAAGAGGTGTGATGACGAGTTATGGAAACGGTGTATATAAATCTACCGATGCCGGTAAAACCTGGAAGAATATAGGTTTGGAAAAAACACGTCATATTTCAGACATTGCTGTTCATCCAAAAAATCCAGATGTAGTGTATGTGGCATCACAGGGAACTGTGCATGGTCCAAACAATTATCGTGGTGTTTACAAATCGGTTGATGGTGGAGCAACATGGAAAAAAGTTTTGTACATCAATGACAGCACTGGTATTTCTTCGTTGTCTATGGACATGAACAATCCGAGAATCCTCTATGCTGCGTCATGGGAGCATAGAAGATTTCCATGGACGGTTTCAAGTGGTGGACCGGGATCTGCGATCTGGAAATCAACCGATGAAGGAAATACATGGACAAAGTTGACTGACGGACTGCCCAAGCAAATGGGTAAAGTAGGTATCAGTGTTTCACGCGCAAATTCAAACAGAGTGTTTGCCATTGTTGAAACCGAAAAAGTGAAATCAGGTTTGTACCGATCAGATGATGGTGGAAAAAATTGGGCAATGCTTTCCAACAACCAAGACATCTGTTCTCGTTCCTGGTATTACATGGAAGTATTTGCAGATCCAAAAAATGAAAATGTAGTGTACGTATTGAATGCGCCATTGATGAAATCAATCGATGGCGGAAGAACATTTGCACCTGTTAAAGTCCAACACGGTGATACACACGATCTTTGGATTCATCCCAATTACTCAGGTGTGATGGCATTGGCTGATGATGGTGGTGCTGAGATCACATATGACAATACAAAGTCATGGTCATCGATTATGAATCAACCAACAGCACAATTTTATAGGGTGAATGCAGACAATGTATTCCCCTATAAATTATATGCTGGTCAACAAGACAACACTTCTGTAATTGTAGCAAGCAGAAACAACGGACCGGCATTGACTGAAAGAGATTGGAGCATTGGACCTGGTTGCGAATCTGCGTTCCCTGCATTTGATATCAATGATCCATCATTGATTTATGCTGGTTGTTATCAAGGATATATTGAAGTGTTGAATACGAAAACAAATGAAACAAAAGATATCCAGGCCTACCCAACCATGAACCTTGCGATTGAACCCCGCAACATGAAATACCGTTTCAATTGGAATGCGCCTATCATTGTTTCTCTACATGATCCAAAAACCATTTATCATGGTGGTAATGTTTTGTTGAAATCCACCAATGGTGGAATGAGCTGGGAAGCAATCAGTCCTGATCTTACACGCAATGAAAAATCAAAACAAGGTCCTGGTGGAATTCCTTTCACCAACGAAGGAGCCGGTGGAGAGAATTACAATACACTTTTCTACATCGCCGAATCTCCATTGGAGAAAGGAGTGATCTGGACAGGAAGTGATTGTGGTTTTGTGCAGTTGACAACCGACGGTGGAAAAACTTGGACAAATGTTACACCTCCAGATTTAGCTGAATCACAAATCAACAGCATTGAACTATCATCATTTGATAAAGGAACTGCTTACGTTGCAGCTACCAGATATAAGTTCAATGACTATGGTGCTTATTCATATAAGACCACAGATTATGGAAAGACATGGACTAAAATTATCAATGGAGTAAAGGCCGATGACTTTATTAAAGTAATTCGTGAGGACAAGAAGAATAAAAATATTTTGTATGCCGGAAGCGAAAGAGGTTTCTATTTGTCGAAAGATGCCGGAGCAACATGGGAAACTTTCCAAAGAAATCTTCCAATCGTTCCAGTAACTGATTTGATGATACGCGACAACGATTTGATTGCAGCTACAGCAGGAAGGGCTTTTTGGATCTTGGATGATTTAGGAGCAATTCAACAATACGTGGATGCATCCTCTGTAAAAATCATATCACCAAAACCATCATACAAATTTGGAGGTGGCAATGGATTGCCAGAAGAAAAATATTCAGCAGGACAAAATGCACCAGAGGGCGTGATCCTTGATTATTTCCTTCCTGCATCATTAGACAGTGAAACGGTGAAGCTCATCATCAGTGATGCAGCAGGCAATGTGATCAGAACTTATACGAATAAAAAAGATGAATCATATAGTAAATACCCTGGAGGTCCATCACCTGTTCCAACCATTCCAGTCGCAAAAGGCCACAATAGATTTCTGTGGGATTTTAGAGTGGATCAGGTAAGTCCTGATGTAAAAGGAGTATATGTATGGGGCACCTACAATGGATATGCTGTGAAACCAGGAAAGTACAAAGCAAAGATTGAGACAAAAAATGGTTCAGCAGAAATAGACATTACTTTATTGAGCAATCCAAGTATTCAGGCTACTGAAGGAGAATGGAATGAGCAACAGAATATTTTGAAAACCATTGTTTCAAACATCACTGAAATTCACAAAACTGTGAATGAAGTGAGAAAAGTTAAGAAACAATTACAAAATCAGGTTGATGTATTGAAGGATAAGACAGGAGCAGAGAAAGTGTTGACTGAAGCTAAAAATTTATTGAAGAGCATTGAAGGATGGGAATCGAATATTATAGAAAGCAGAATTCAAAACGGGCAGGATGTCATCAACTGGCCAAGCAAGATCAATTCAGAATTTTTCAATATCAAGGGGCTTGCAGATTCTCCAGATCCTCGCGTTACACAAGGCATCAAAACACGTCTTACTGATTTACAAAGTGAGTGGAGTAAACAAAAGAAAAATCTCGAGGGATTGAGAAAATCGATTCTGGATTACAATCAATTGTACAAGACGCAACAGTTAGACGCTGTTATCCTCTAAATAAAAAAGGCCAGATATTGATCTGGCCTTTTTTTATCTACTACAACACGGAGAGGGCTGCATCTATATATGTATAATTCTCTGGTTGATGATGGTGAATCGGTTTGATCACTTTAGATTCACCTAACCTAACAACAACCGCATTTTTTTCTGGGATGATGTAGACATATTGTCCGAAGAGTCCGTTTTGAGCAACAGCAGTTACTCCGCTGTGATTGACAATCCAATATTGATAACCATAAAAATCAACCGGATTGTTGTTTTCATACCTGTCTTTCAAATAAGACGCAGGAGATGTTGCTTCAGCAATATACTTTTCAGAAACGATTTGCTTATCCCCCCACTTACCCTTGTTTAAAACAAGCTGACCGAATCTGGCATAGTCACGCGCAATGCCATTGAAACAGCAAAAAGCTTTCTCGTGCTTTTCGGCGCCATCCAACAACCACAATGCATCTGCCTCTGCTCCCATTGGTTTCATGAATCGATCAGAAACAAGTTGAGAAATGGATTTATTGAAAACTTTTTCAACTATCAATCCCAATACTTGTGTATCACCACTTCTGTACTGCCAATAAACGCCTGGATCTTCTTTTCGTTTCATCATGCTTACCATATATGATTCATCGTCTCCATAATATCCGTAAGCATTTAGGCTGAAATAACTTTTGTCTGCCTCATTGTAGTTGGTACCTGAACTCATCGAAAGCAAATCTTTGATGCGCACTTTCTCCAATCCGTTTGTTTGAAAATGAGGAACATATTTTGCAACTGGCTCTTCGAGTGAAGTAATTTTACCTTCATCCAGGGCAATTCCGATCAACAAAGAGATGATGCTTTTAGCAGCAGAGAATGATCCACTCAATCTGGCGGTATCATACCCATCCCAATACTTTTCATACAAAAGTTTCCCATTCTGTAACACTAAAAATGCATGCGTATCATTGGAGTCAATGATTGACATGAATTGCTCAGGAATTTCCTTTTTATTGTAGTTGGAATCAAACTGCCAAGGCTGAGGGGCATCGGCTTTACCCACCAATCTGGTTGGATGCGATTTATAATCATGAATTGTATGCTTACCCCAAACAGCAAAATTTTTCAAATGCGAAAAACGATTGGTAAAAAGGAGTCCCACGATGATTAAAACCAGGACCAGCAATGAAATAGAAATCTTCTTCAGCATATGATAATAATTAGATGAGGTGAATTTACTCACTAATTGCTACACGATCATGTAAATATCTTTTAAAAAATTGAGGTTTGGAAGTAGCTTTGCATCTTCACAAAGTATATGACAGAACTGGTTTTAGAACATGTTGTAAAAATGGAGCAGGGGCGCACCGTTCTGATGGAGCTCAATTTCTCCATGCAACAGGGAGAGAAAATTGGATTGTGATGGGAGAAACGGGATCTGGTAAAACTACCTTGTTGAAGATCATCGCGGGACTCCTTCAGCCTACCTCAGGTGATGTTTATTTTCAACATGAGTCAACTGGATTTGATGAAATCGATGCCAATCAATCATTTGTTGCTCCAGGTTTCATAGACATACATGTGCATGGAGGCGGAGGTTTCGATTTCAAGGATGAATCCATTCATGCATTTTTAGGTGCTGCTGAAACGCATGCACATTACGGTACCACTTCCATATTGGCAACAACACTTACTTCCGACAAAGAGGGAATCCTCAGAACACTCGATGTATACAACCAAGTGCATGCAGCAGAGAGCAAGGGTACTAAATTTATAGGACTTCATTTGGAAGGTCCGTATTTCTCTATGAACCAGAGAGGCGCACAAGATCCCCAATACATCCGAGATCCAGATCCTACTGAGTATATGGAGATATTGGAAAGATGCCCACACATTAAAAGATGGAGCATCGCGCCAGAGAAAAAAGGAGCCATTGAATTGGGGAAAATATTGAACAAGCGGGGGATCATCCCTTCCATGGCGCATACCGATGCGGTATACGATGAAGCCAAACTTGCCTATCAAAATGGATATTCGCTGCTCACCCATTTTTATTCAGCCATGTCTGGAGTTGTCAGAAAAAATGCATTGAGGTATGCAGGTGTCATCGAAGCTGGATATTTGCATGATGACTTGGATGTTGAAATAATAGCAGACGGCATACATCTTCCAGAAGCACTGCTAAAACTGATCGTCAAAATAAAAGGAACTGATCACATTGCTTTGATCACTGATGCAATGCGAGGTGCAGCCATGCCAAACGGTATATACAAACTAGGCAATTGCCATTCCGGAATGGATGTAAAGGTAGCAGGTGGTGTAGCCAAACTGATGGATGATTCAGCATTTGCTGGCAGCACAGCAACAGCCAACAGATTGATCAAAACAATGACAGAAACAACGGGCGTTTCGCTCGTTGATGCCGTAAAAATGATGACAGCTACACCTGTCAGGATTTTACAGCTCGGGCGTCAGATCGGTTCCTTGAAAAAAGGAATGGATGCTGATATTGTTATATTTAACCAGGACCTAGAAATTAACAGAACGATATCAAAAGGGAGGAGTATTTTCACATCCTGAAAATACCCACCCATGAAAATATTGATCACCACATGTTTGATGCTACTTGTATTGAACAGCAATGCACAAATCAAAGGAATCCTTCAAAAAGCAAATCAGACACTTGGAATATCTGAGGCGAAAGGCTCTGACAAAGAAGATATGATCGCCGGACTCAAAGAGGCGCTGATCATTGGTGCTCAAAAAGGAGCAAACGCTCTTTCAAAAGAAGATGGATTTTTCAAAAATGAAATCCTTAAAATCGTATTGCCTCCCGAAGCTGAAAAAGTAGAAAAAACATTGAGAAGCCTGGGATTGGGCAATCAGGTAGATGAGGCCATCCTCAGTATGAACCGCGGTGCTGAAGATGCATGCAAAGAAGCAGGTGCCATCTTCATAGATGCTGTAAAATCCATGAATGTCGAAGATGTTGTATCTATTATCAGAGGCAGCGATACAGCAGGAACACAATACTTGAGAAAAGCCACCACTGCCTCACTGCTCAACAAGTTCAGACCGGTCATAGAAAAATCACTTGATAAAGTGAATGCCACCAAACATTGGAGCACCATCATCAATGCATATAATAAAGTTAGTCTCAAGAAAATCAATCCGGATTTAGCTGCCTACGTTACCGAGAAATCTGTGGGAGGAATATTTTATCAAATCGGAGAAGAGGAAAAACAAATCAGAAAAAATCCACTTGCCAGAACTTCAGAATTACTTAAAAGAGTATTTGGCAGCAACGCAAAAAAATAATTTATCTTTCATGCTCAAACCTCAAGCATGAACCGCCGGAAATTTTTACAAAGCATCTCCACTGCAGTCATTGTTTTAAACAGCAAGTCTGTATTTGCTACAGACCTGAGTGCATTTGAAAACAAAAAACCTGTTCTGCGTTTTGCCATTGCATCAGATATTCATTTTGGACAGCCTAAAACACCCTATCAAGAAATGCTGGATACCGCACTTTCCCATATCAAGTCAGTTCATGGGCAAGACCCTTTTGCATTTTGTGTTTTCAATGGAGATTTGGTACATGACGATATCAGTCATATCCCCACATTGAAATCAACGTTTGATCAACTCCCATTCAAATATTTTGTTACACAGGGAAATCATGATACCGCAACAAAAGAGGAATGGGAAAACGGTTGGCAATCGCCATTGAATGTTGATCACGTGATTGGCAACAATGTTTTGTTGTTTGCTACCACATCCAATAAACAAGGAAAATACTTGCCGCCTGACCTGGATTGGCTTTCCAAGAAATTTGAAGAACATCAACATGCAAAAAATATTCTGCTGTTCATTCACATACCGCCAATCAAATGGACAGCCAACGGCATTGACTCACCAGCATTTCAGGAACTGATCAAAAAACAAAAAAATGTAAAGGCGGTATTTCATGGACATGAACATGATCAGGATGGTATCAAATGGAAAGACAATATCCCCTATATTTTTGACAGCCATGTGGGAGGAAATTGGGGCACACCTTATCGTGGATACAGAATCGTTGAGCTGTATAAAAACGGAACCATACTCACGTATATCATGAATCCAACGGAGAAAATAAATATCGCAGAAGTATAACTGTCAACTGTTAACCGTTAACTGTTGACAGTTGACGGTTAATATTTTGCGGGTTGCCCCGGCTTTGGAGTTGTTTTCTTGATAAAATTTCTCAAACTCTCATTGCTTGTTTCAAGATCAGGACGGCGCAGATACATCATATGTCCGCTTCTGTATCCTTCCCAACTCAACCTGTCTTTCATCTTACCACTTGGATCCAATTGCCACATATTATACTTCGCGTTGAAATAATCACAGGCACCATCATAATAACCAGATTGAATCAACACATGGAGATATGGATTTTCCGCCATCGCCTTTCTTAAATTTTCTCCTGTCTGGTCTCCACTTCTGTCCCAAGGTTGAACAGGTCCGAAAACATAATACCTTAAATCTGTTTTGAATTTAAGCTCCTCGCGCAAATACATATTGATGGCAGGAGTGAATGAGTGCTCCCAAGAAATCAACTCTGCATTGAAATCAGGCTGCTCACCCCCGTCTTTTTTATCAATTCCTTTGTAGCGTGAATCGAGTCTTCCTACGGTATACCCTTTGTCTCTCAATAATTCTTTCCAAAACAATGAGGGAACTACATCCAAATTATTTTGTGCAACCACTTTTTCATTGATGCCGCTGTATCTGGAAATTTTAGCTGCTATTTCCTTTCTCTTGTTCTCTTCCAGGAATCCGCCCTTCGTCAGTGCAGGAATCAATTCATCAACAGTAAATTTCTCTACTTCAGGCAACATGGCAGTCAAATCTTTTTGCTGCAAATCAGCAGACAACGCTTTGTGATACCATGCAGTTGCTGCATAATATGGCAAACGAAGTGCAGCTGCTACTGGTCCATCGCGCTCAATTCCAAGCGTAGTGGGAGAAACCAAAATCACTCCATTGAAAAACATCCAATGACTGTTCTGCAATTCCAATGCGAGTCCGGATACTCTTCCAGTGCCATAACTTTCCCCAATCAGGTATTTGGGAGATGCCCAACGGTTCATGCGTGAAACAAATGTGTTGATCCACTCTGCGAGGTATTTTATGTCTGCATTGACACCAAAAAACCTTGAGGTTGGAATGTCTTTGCTGACAGCTCTTGAAAATCCTGTGTTGACCGGATCCACATATACGATGTCTGCAACATCCAACAATGAATATGGATTGTCTCTCAATCCATAAGGTTGTACGGGATATCCTTCATCATCTATATTTAAAATACGGGGACCGGTATATCCGAGTTCCATCCACAATGAAGCGGTACCTGGACCCCCATTGAATGAAATCATCAATGGTCTTGATGCGCGGTCTTTGACATCCGATCTTTCATAATAAGTAAAAAACACGCCTGCCTGCACTTTCCCTTCGGTATCCCAAACAGGCATCATCCCAGTGGTTGTTTTATAAGGAACCTTTACACCTTTGATGGTTACTTCGTGGTCTGCAGTAACCGATTGATCGGGATTGAATGGAATATTGGCAGGATTGGGTCTTGCCTCCGCAGCCGGCGAAGATGGTGCGGCAGCAGGAGGTGGTGCAGGGGTACGCTGTTGTGCAATCGAAGCAAGGACATTTAAAAGAAAAATACCAACAAGAAATTTTTTCATAACCTACTTTTTATTGTACTTACAATCAGATGGATTTGATTTGATGTAATATGATTTATAGTTGGATGCCTTTGGATCCATGCAACCTTCTAAATTCAGTATTTCAATATTTTTGAATTCAACAGGATGGCTCTCGCTCTGCAAAGAAATGGTACCGCCTGTTAGCAATTGACCGGATTTACCAAATACAATTTCTTGCCCATCAACATTACCTCCGCCAATCTGCGGCTTCATATACACCAACACTTCTTGTCCGTTGGCATAATGTTTCACGACAGAATCACCCAACACAAGTACCTCTGCTTTCACCCACTGATCACCATGATAGGTTTCAGAGGTTGAATTGATGCAATGTGCTTTTTCAAGTTTACCATTTATTTCAACATGTGTACCGGGAGTACAGAGGTTGCAGGTTGTTCTTTTATTTTTCCCGTCACCTCCCAACAATTGCACTTCAATAGAAACAGGAAAGTCCTGTTTGAGTCCCATGCTCTCCGGCGTCTGACCATGCACCATGATTCCGCTGTTTCGGGTAGCCCATCCTGGTCCGTCCTTCGCTTGATCACCTACAAATCTGTATTCCAAGCGAATCCTATAATAGTTGTAAGGCTTTTCATAAAACAGGTGGCCAAATCTTTCATCAAATTTGTCGTATGCATCATACTGTACAACCAATTTGCCTTCTTCCACCCTGAATGTATTGCCATAATTTTCACCTGCCGGATAATTGCGAATTTTGGGTGTCCATCCCTTGAGGTCATTGCCGTTGAACATGGACTCCCATTTTTCAGCTGATTTTTTCTGTGCATGGATTTGAACAGAAAAACAAAACATGGCAATGGCTATGAGTTGTATTGTTTTTTTCATATTGTGTCTTTGAACTTGGCCGATGAAATTATTGAATTTTATTGAGTTCAAATTAGTGAACTTGATTAACTTCAAACCAATAATTATACATGAAAAAACTACTCGTTGTTGGGCTCTTGATCACCCAAATCGCATTTGCACAAAAAAAATCAACCCCCTCATCCCCGTATTTCCCCCCAAAAGGAGTATGGGAGGAAAGGAGTCCCGCTTCAATGGGGATGAACGAACCCAAACTAAAAGATGCCATTGCATTTGCAATATCACATGAAAATGCGATGCCCAAAAACCAGGAGCTGGCGCAGATATACAATTTTTACAAGGAGCCATTAAGTGATGCACTTGGACCATTTGCGGATCGCAAAGCAACCAGTGGTATGGTGATTTACAAAGGTTACTTGGTGGCTTCCTGGGGGGATATCCATTTTACAGAGCAAACCAATAGTGTAACCAAAAGTTTTGTTTCAACAGCAGTGGGACTAGCAGTGGACAAGGGCTTAATCCGATCCATCCATGATAAAGTAGTCGATTATGTTCCGATCATTGAACCTTTTGATCCCAATCCCTACAGAAGCGGAGATGAAATTGGACGTCCACAGTTTCTACGACCATTCGAATCAGAACACAACAGAAAAATAACATGGGACCATATGCTTCGGCAAACAAGTGATTGGGAGGGTGTATTGTGGGGCAAACCAGATTGGGCAGATCGCCCGAACGATAAACCTTTGGAATGGATCAACCGCAAACACAATGAACCTGGTTCAGTGTACAAATACAATGATACGAGGGTAAATGCATTGGCATTGGCAGCAACTGCAGTATGGCATCAATCACTCCCTGAAGTGATCAGAGAAAAAATCATGGAGCCCATTGGCGCCAGCAATCAATGGCATTGGACGGGATACAGAAACTCTTGGATTGTAATGGATGGAAAACTGATTCAGTCGGTCAGTGGCGGAGGACATTTTGGTGGAGGATTGTTCATCAGTGCAATGGACATGGCCAGGTTTGGTTGGCTTACCTACAACAAAGGAAAATGGAATGACCAACAATTGATAGCTGAAAAATGGATTGAGTTGTCCACCACTCCAACTCCTGCAAATCCGGGTTATGGCTTTATGAATTTTTTCTTAAACACCGCAAAGAAAGAATTTCCCTCAGCACCTGAATCTGCCTATGCACATATTGGCAATGGCACAAACATGATTTATGTTGACCGTGAAAATGAATTGGTGATTGTAGCAAGATGGATTGAAAACAAACATGTGAATGAACTGATTGGAAAATTTTTATCATCACTGAAATAATCATATATAAAAGAAAAGTAGAATGGAAGTCCACCACAAACACCACGCTCCAAAAAACTGGAAAGAGTACATCACTGAATTTTTTATGTTGTTCGCTGCAGTCAGCATAGGATTCCTGGCAGAGAACATCAGAGAAAGGCAAATAGAACAGCACAGAGCTGAGGAATTCATAGAAATGTTTAAAATAGAAATAGGGAAAAATGAATATTTAATTGACTCCGTGATCAAGCAAGACATGCCATTGCTGAATTACTATGATTCATTGATGTATGCATTGAGAGATAAGAATCAAAATATTTCGCTCTATGATATCAGCAAGAATATGAGTTTGTGGATTTACCGATTTGCAAATGATAAACGCATCTTTGATCAAATGAAAAATTCCGGATCACTGCGCTACATCAAAGACCCGATTTTGATTGATAAAATAACAGGATATGAAATGGAGGCTGATGTTGCAGAGTTCAGAAGCTTCACTCAAGAGCAAGACCAATGGCTGAACTACTGGGATAAACTTAAAAATCATTTCCCAGCAGATTTCTTTATCAGTTCAAATCCCGCAGTTTACGCAAAGATATTCTCAATAGGAGATGTAGGAAAAGTGCTGCAAAAAAAATACCAACAGGAAATGGAAGACGGTCTGAAAAACAAATATGTATCAGATGAGGCAAGAGATGTTTTTGCAAACGAACTTTTCCAACGAACTACATTTATGCGGATCAGCATTGCCAATCTGTTGAGGGTAAAAAACAAAGGACAGCACTTGATTGAGGCATTGAACGAATACCAACACTGATCATTCTTCTAATTCTTTGTTCAAAAGCTTAACCAGGTTTTCGGCCTCCAGCAAAAATGGTTTACTAGAAATACGGATGGTATTTGTAAGATTGACACTAAATGATCTAAAGGCATTTAAAACTTTAAATTTTGTTTCAGGAGAATTATCAAATAATACAAGGTCTTTCGTTTTGATATTGATATGCCCTGAGTCTATTTTATAGAAAAAATCTTTGGGAGTAATATTTCCTGTAAAATGGACAGTATCCATCGGTGATAAATTTAAATAATTGACGACGATAGGTTGCATTACATCATAGAAATATTGTTTCTCCCTTTCATTTCTTGATTCGACAACATTGATTAAATTTCTATAATTGGAAACCGCTCTGATCAAATCTTTATTTTTAAAATATCTTAGAGATCCCGAGTTGATGATCTGGTCTAAGTTGGCAGTTGTGGGTTCGAAATAGGACCAGTAATAGGCGGTACGCAATAAATTCCGATACTGAACCACATCTGATCTCTTGAATCCATTTTCCTCCACATCGATTACAGCACGTTTCGCAGATACCAGGACTTCCTCTCGATTAATAATCAACGCTTTGATTTTTTCTATATCCTGCTCAACATCCGTCTTCAACGCAATGGCCAATTCATGTGATCGATGCCTTTCAATAAAGCCCTCCCGGATATTTTCAGCCAAAAAACCCAAACTTACCGCAGCAAACAGCATTAAAAATTCAGTGATATGCTCTTTCCAGTTTTTAGGCCCATGGTGCCCGTGAGGATGATGCACTTCCATTAATTTACTTTTTATGAAAGTAAGAATTTCTTACCTTACTGTATTGTAAATAATCGATTGCTATAAAACAGATTGCCATGAAAAAAATTTTACTTGTTCTTTCACTTTTGATTGCCGCTAACTGTATCATTGCTCAAGAAAAAAGCAGGATCATCGTCATAGGTGCCCATCCAGATGACTGTGACAGTGATGCCGGGGGACTCGCAGCCCTGCTCGCTGAAATGGGTCATGCTGTAAAGTTTGTTGCTGTTACCAACGGCGATGCTGGTCACCATAAAATTCAAGGAAAAGCACTCGCTGAAAGAAGGTATGCAGAGACCCAGGAAGTGGCCAAAAGATTGAGCGTTGCTTATGATGTACTGGATAATCATGATGGCATGTTGCTGCCGAATCTGGAAGTAAGATTGCAAATCATCCGTAAAATCAGAGAATGGAATGCCGATGTGGTGATTGCACCTAGACCAAATGATTACCATCCTGATCACAGATACACAGGAGTGCTCGTTCAGGATGCAGCATACATGGTTGCAGTACCCAATATCGCATACGACGTTCCTGCACTCAGAAAAAATCCAGTGTTTCTGTACACTAGAGATAACTTCCAAAGACCCAATCCTTTCCGACCTGATATTGCAGTTGATATCACCTCTGTTTATAAAAAGAAAATCTCTGGATTGGATGCACATGTTTCACAGTTTTATGAGTGGATGCCTTGGATTGGACATTATGAAAAAGAAGTACCCGCCGGCAAAGAAGAAAGATTTCAATGGCTGATGAAAAGATATGAAGAGACGATCAAACCTGAATTCCGCGCTTCACTGGCTAAATGGTATGGAGAAGAAAAAGCGAAACTGGCAAAATATGTTGAAGCATTTGAAATATGTGAATACGGCGCACAGCCAACTGAAGAAGATATCAGAAGACTTTTCCCCATGCTCCGCAAATAAATGAACATGAAAATATTTCCATTTCTTTTTGCCCTGCTCCTTAATCACCTGTGCATGCAGGCACAAAACACATCTCAAGATGAAGCAATATTAAAAGTCAAAAAGACAAAGGATTTCGAAGTGAGTGGGAAAGGAGATGCGGCCAATTGGAGGGAAACATCCTTTGTACAACTGACCCATAGAAAAGGAAATAAAAAATATGCCAGCCAATTTAAAATTCTATACTCCGACAAAGGCATTTACTGCCTTTATGTTTCGCAAGACAGCCTCATCACCTCTACCCTCAGAGAGGATTTTGCTGATATTTACAACGAGGATGTGGTAGAGGTATTTTTTTGGCCAGACGAAAAATCAAATATCTATTTTGAATACGAACTCTCCCCCTATAATTACGAACTGCCGATTTTAGTGCCGAACTACGATGGAAAATTTCTGGGATGGAGACCTTGGCATTATGAAGGTGATCGCCTCACCCGCCATGCAGCCTCCATCAACAAAACGAACGGAAATGTTACATCATGGACAGCAGAATTCTTTATCCCATACACTTTGCTTGCTCCACTGCAAAACGTTCCGCCTGTTTCAGGTACAAGCTGGAGAGCCAATTTTTATAGAATAGATTACGATAACAATTCTAGTCAGTGGAGCTGGATGCCCACCAGGAAAAATTTTCATGATTTTGAAAAATTCGGCAAAATCATTTTTGAATGATGATTGTTTATAAACCAGGAATCATGAAAAATATTTTTTTTGCCTTCCTATTCCTGTCAACCGGAGCCATCTCCCAAAATAAAAATCTGGGTATTTTTTCTTTTGCAGCAGACATCGGCAAACTTTCGCAAACAGGCAGTTCTGCATATAACCAACAGGAACAATACTATTTTATTTCAGCAGGATCATCAGAGAAAAAAAACAACCAGGATGATGTTCATTTTTTATACAAGAAAATAGAGGGCGATTTTATTCTCACGGCTGACTTTTCCATCGATCCAAATATTGCAGCGGCAGAAAAAGAATTTGGATGGATGATCCGTTCATCGCTTGCACCTGATAGCAAACGGTTCTCTGCATGCAGAAATGTAAAAGGCATCATGTATTTAAAGTGGAGAAAAAATACAAATGACAGCATTTTGAACCCACGGAACATCACGATGTTTCCTAAAAAAAATATGCAGACCATTCAATTGGAGAGGACTGGCAATCAATACAGCATGCGGGTTGCCAACTATGGCGAACCTCTTCAACTGTTGGGAGAAGAGAACCTGCCAGAGCTCGGAAACGAAGTATTCGCGGGACTCTTCATTCAATCTGTGGGCGCAGATAAAGAGTCTGCTGTCAAAGCATGGAATGTAAGGATTGACAAGCCTGTTCCTTATACCTATCATCCCAATCCATTGATCCAGAAAACAATCAATACAAAAGAGGCAGTGGTTGGCTGTCGACTTGAAACCATTGAAATCAATACAGGTATAAGAAAAATTATTCATGAAGCTGCACATCGCTTTGAAGCTCCCAATTGGATGCCTGACGGTGAAAAACTTCTGTTCAATGATGGAGGGTTCCTTTATAAAATTCCTGTAACCGGCGGTCCGCTTGAAAAATTAAATACAGGCAATGTGGTTAAAAATAACAATGACCATGGTATTTCTTTTGATGGAAAAATGTTGGCCATCAGCAGTCAAAAGCCTGAGGACAAACTATACAGTTCAGCAGTATTTGTCCTGCCATTGGAAGGCGGAACACCCAAACTGGTAACCAAAGAAACACCATCTTACTGGCATGGATGGGCTCCAGGAAATAAAGAAGTAGTGATTGTTGCACAACGAAATGGAAAGAAAATATACAATATCTATAAGGTGGATATAGAGACGGGAAAAGAAGAAGATCTTACAAAAAACACCACGGGACACGTAGACGGCTGTGAATACTCACCTGATGGAAAATATATTTATTACAATGGCAATCAATCAGGCACGATGCAAATCTGGAGAATGAAACCAGATGGCTCAGAAAAAGAGCAGTTGACATTTGATGAATACAACAATTGGTTCCCTCATATTTCTCCAGATGGGAAGTGGATCTCTATCATCTCGTTCCCAACAGATATCGATCCCGACTCACATCCTTCATACAAGAAAGTCATGCTGCGCATCATGCCGGCAGCAGGAGGCGCACCCAGGGTGATCGCTCATTTATACGGTGGGCAGGGTACTTTGAACGTCAACTCATGGTCGCCAGACAGCAAAAAGCTTGCCTTTGTAAGCAATGCAGAAAAAGTCAAATGATCTGGTAATTTAATCAACCATCTTGCCCCAGATTTGTTATTTGAATGATGGGACAACATATTGTAGAAGTTGAGGGACTGTCTAAATCATTTGTAAGCTTCCAAGCAGTCAAACATATTTCCTTCCAGATTGAAAAAGGCAGTGTTTACGGATTTCTCGGACAAAATGGTGCCGGAAAGAGCACAACCATGCGCATGCTCTTGTCACTGATTCAACCCAGCTCAGGCAAGATCAGCATCTTCGGAAAACCACTGAAAGGAAATGAAAAATTTATACTGAGTAATATCGGTGCCATCATTGAAAAACCTGATACTTACGGTTACCTCAGCGGTTATGACAACCTAAAAATATTTTCCAACATTTTTGGCCGATCAACATCTTTGGTGGCACTGGATGCATTGCTTGAAAAAGTGGGATTGAAGGGCAGGGGCAAAGACAAGGTCAAGTCATACAGCCAAGGAATGAAACAGAGATTAGGGATTGCCATAGCATTGCTGAATGAACCTGCATTTATTATGCTGGATGAACCCACCAATGGACTCGACCCTCAGGGGATCACGGAAATAAGAAATCTGATTGGTCATTTCAGCAAAAATGAAGGGAAAACAGTCCTGGTCTCTTCACACCTGTTGAACGAGATTGAAATGGTGGCCGATAGCATGATCATCCTGCACAAAGGTGAAAAAGTAGCTGAAGGCAAAGTCAGAAAACTCCTGGATCCTGCAAAAACCCTCGTCAGCATTGAAACAGAAGATCTGCAACATTCGATGAGCCTGATACAAGAAAGCCTTTGGTCTAAAAAGCTTATCGCGCAAAATGAATTGAAATTTGAAATGGAAAAAGAAGAAATCCCATTGCTGGTTAAGTTTCTCGTTGATCAACACGTCGCTGTATCAAATGTCCAATCCAATCATTCCCTCGAAAACTACTTTTTAAAACTGACCAATAGTTGAGTATGAGGAAACTGCTTGAAATAGAATTATTCAAAATCAGTAAACGTCCAAGGACATATATTTCCTTTGCTGCTATTTCAGCGATTGTATTGATCTTTCAATTTGCCTTCAAGGCAGATGGTGAAAATTATATGAACCTCATGCTGCAAGGCATCAACGATAGTTTTCAATTGGACAAACAACATGCCATGAATGGATATTTCATGTGCTATATCATACTCAATACTTTGCTGGTGCAAGTGCCAATACTCGTTGCCTTGGTTGCAGGAGATGCCATCAGCGGTGAAGCCAACATGGGGACCCTGCGACTGATATTGAGCAAACCCATCAGCAGAACTGAAATATTGATGGCTAAATTTTTGGCATCCATCATGTATACCATCATACTATTGATCTGGATGGCATTCTTCTCGTTGATCCTGAGTTTGTGGATTTTTGGATCCGGCGATATGCTGGTCTTTCGCGTAGCAGGTGAAGTATCTCAAATCATGCAAATTGCCCAGGACGATATCGTTTGGAGGTACCTTGCTGCCTTTGGCTATGCGGCAGTGGCACTGACCGTCATTGTTTCCCTTGCTATTTTTTTCTCCTTGTTTGCGGAAAATTCAATCGGACCTATCATCACTACCATTTGCATAGTATTGGTTTTTACCATTGTATCCAATATGAATATCCCAGTGATTGATAAAAATGTAAAACCATTTTTATTTACAAGTTATTTGGTAGGATGGAAGGGGTTCTTTTATATCGCCACAACAGAGGATGGCATCCCCATCAAAGGAAGCATGGAAAACATACAATCCATTCAAAGCAGTTTGATGATACTGTTTGCTCATATTGGTGCATTGCTGCTGACCAGTATGTATATCTTCAAAAGAAAAGACATCTTATCATGAACAACGTGAAAATCCCTACTCTCTTAGCTATATCCGCATTGTTTGTCTTGCATGCATCAGCGCAAGATGTGAATAGCTTGATTAAAAAAGTCAAAAATAAACTTGATAACATCAAAAAGTACGAAGCAACAGGTACAATGAAAACATCAATTGCCTATTTGAAAATACCTATTGCAAAAGTGAAAATTCAATACAAAAAACCCAATGAGCTGGCCATCAAAAGCAACAATGGCGTGACATTTTTACCAAAAAGTGTTGATGCGATTTCACTGCAAAAAATCTTCTCCAACGATTTCACGGCAATTGATGGAGGAACAGAAAAAGTAAAGCAAAAAATACTACGGGTTGTAAGACTGTTACCAACTTCACAGCAATCCAACATCGTACTATCAACTTTATACATCAACGAGGCAGATCTTGTCGTGGAGAAAAGCAGTACAACCACAAAAGATGAAGGCACCTATGAAATGGATCTGCAATATGGCAAATACATCCAATTTGGACTGCCCGACAGGGTTACGTTTACATTCAACGCGAAGGACTACAAAATTCCAAAAGGGTTGACACTGGATTTTGACAATGTCTATCCCAAAAATCAGAAAATTGACAAAACGATGTTAAACAAAGGGAAGGCCGAAATTGTCTTCCAGCAATATGCCATCAACTGATTTTTTAAATTGCATTCAAGCATCATGCTTTTTTGTAATTTCAAATAAAAATAACAACATGAAAAAGTTTTTCATCATCCTTTTAAGCGTTGTTTCTACATATACTACAAGTGGACAATCAAACAATGCAAGCATTGATATTGAGATTATAAAAATTTTGGACAAGCATTTTTCGAAGCTTGGGTCGCTTTCACTGATCAACAATTCCATACAGGAATCAGCCGCTCAAAGAAAATTTGAAATACAGAATAATTATCTGATCATATATTACTCAGACCCAAATGATTTTGTAACTGGCAAGGCCATAAATGATACCATTTTATTGGAATTAGATGAATTGGGGAAAGTTGCACTCAAAAAAGGGAAAGGTGCAAATAGCGAGGATGGTGTGGGAATCGAATGGACTCCAGAAAAAAATAAAATCAATCAACTGGAAGAGTCAAATGGCAGCAGGAGCAAAATTGATCAAAAACAACTTGCTGCAACAAGTGGAACCGTAGTGCAAAAAATGCAGGGACAGGCAGCTGGAGTGTTTGTCGGGAACGACAATTCTCCAGGTGGAGTCCCCAAAGTAAGGGTAAGAGGTATCTCATCTGTCAATTCAAATTCAAATCCCCTTTACATTGTAGACGATGTACCTATCAACAATATCAGCACAATCAATCCTGACGATATCGCATCTGTTGAAGTGCTGAAAGACGCTTCTGCTACAGCTATCTATGGTGTAAGAGGTGCAAACGGAGTGGTCATAATAAAAACAAAGAAAGGAGGATATGACGATGTCATACCCCAAGAATTGAAAGGCCAGAAAGAGTTACCCTATACACTTTGGATTTTTGGTGAGAGAGCATCCAATTTTAAAAATTCACCTGACAGCAAGACATTGATGAGTCTGCTTAAAGAAAGGATTCGAAACAATTAATCAATTTTTATTCTCAAACAATGAAAAATTAGGAAGAAAATTGATTTGCATGGTTCTGTTGTTTTCAACTTTGGTACCTGCTCCTCTTATAATGTGCTGATGCATATATCCAGCTTCCACCCTGCCAAATCCAGGTAACACATATCCAAGACCGAGATAGATCCTGTTCTGATCAAAATGATAGTCACCTATTTGTTTACCGAAACCATAAAAAACCTCATCCAGTGCAGTTGCATAAAGCACCTTGTCTTTGATGATCGACCCATTCAATGGCAATGAAACTCTTTGCATCAGACGAAACCGTGTTGAATATATTGAAGGTCCGGGTTCATAAATGGTTCCTGAAGGTACAGGCTGATACACAAATCGTTGCTCAAGTCTCAATCTGCTTATGAGTTCAAAACGCTTGTATTGTTTTCGCAATTGCAGCTGCTCCCACAAGCGGTTCTCCGGAAAAGCTGACTTGCTGGGCATCCCACCATAAGGATAGGTTTCTACAAAACAATAGCCTCCCGCCACACTCCACCCCTTTCCCAAATTTCTCAACAAAGCGGTCCTCAAAAGCAGTTGTTGGGGATTTCTCAGGTATCCATTTCTGCGCAGAGAAATCTCTGCATGCATGGAAGTTTTGTTATTGATGGAGTGAACCCCCGTATAGGAAATCCAAAGGTTATCATTGACAACTTTCGAAACCTGTGCAAATATTGGATCAAAGGAAAAAATGAAAAGAAGTAAAAATCCAGACTTTAAACTTATACGCATATCAGGGGTCAAAGGTAGGATAAACAATTTCAGGAAATTTATCATTTTATTGGGCTATCGCCCTGCAGCTTTCGTAAATTGCATAAGAATCCATACACATGAAAACAGCTCTTTTCTTTTTGACCATCCTCATCGCACAAGTTTCTTTTACCCAAGAAGATTTATTGGCAGAACTCAACAAGTCGAGTGATACCAGCAATCAGCTGCTTCCACCTAAAATGCTGTTGACACAGAGAGTATTGTGGGGAGAAAAGGGACTGATGAGGCCGATGATACAATTGAATACAGCCAACAGAGAGAAAGAGTTGAAAGTCCGAAGAGCCATGCTGGTGGCCCATCAAGTGCTTGGATTCATCACATTAGGAGGCATGGCAGGGCAAGGCATTACAGGATCTCAACTCTACAAAGGAAATTATAGAAATTATGAAATTCATGAAAATCTTGCAACCTCTGTAAATATTTCCTACGGTGCCACTGCTCTCATGTCTTTTTTTGCACCGCCCCCATTGATCAACAGAGATAAAAAACTTTCAGCAATCAGATTGCACAAATGGCTTTCGGTGGTACATATGGCAGGAATGATTGCGACAAATGTAATGGCAGAAAACGGTCCGAAGTCACTGCACCGTGCAGCCGCTATCACGACCTTTACGAGTTTTGGGGCAGCCATCATCAGCATAAAATTCTAATCCATGAAAATCATATTGCAGATACTTGTCGCATCGCTTCCTATTCTCTCGATTGCTCAAACCAAATTGCCGTTCAATAAAAATAAATCTACGATCACCTATGCTATGAATCATATCATGCATGCATGGGATGGGACTTGCAATCAGCTGAATGGACTTGTGCAGTTGAACGTAAACGGACAAATTGAAAAAGTGGCTATGATTGCAAAAGTCAGTTCCTTTGATTCAAAAAGCTCCAACAGGGATGCGCATATGCTCGAAGTGGTTGAATCTTTGAAATACCCCAACATATCTTTTCAATCAACCTCTGTCGCAGAATCTGGTAAAGATAAACTGCTGGTCAAGGGCATATTGGAGTTTCACGGAGTCAAAAAAGAAACCTCATTTGAAGTAATCTCCAAGAAGAAAGACAAAGAGACCATCGTTAGCGGGAATTTTATCTTCTTGTTGGAGGATTTCAAAATCGAAAGACCTTCTTTTATGCTGACCAAGGTTGACAATGAAGTCAAGGTCAATTTTGAGATAACCTTTTAATCTCATTTGAACCGAAAAGCCGATCAGTTGTTAAGGACTTCATGAAAGCTTTCCTGATATTTCCACACCAACTGTTCAAAGACACTTCCCAGTTTCAAAAGTCGGACACTATTTTCTTAATCGAGAGCGATCTTTTTTTCAACCGGTACAACTTTCATAAACAAAAAATCATCCTACACAGGTCCTCCATGAAATACTACGAGGAACTGCTTCGTTCTCAAGAGCTCAATGTTCAATACATCCAAGCAAATGAAAAAGAGAGCAAGGTCTCCTTCCTGATCGAGAAAATTCGCAAATCAGAATTCACACACATCAAATTGTATGACCCACATGATAATTGGCTGGAAAAACAACTTGAGCAGAGCACAAAAAAACAGCACGTAAACATTGAATTCCTGCCCAGTCCCAACTTCATCAACAATCAAAAAACAGATACTGAACTGTTGGGCGCCCGAAGACCTTTTTATCAAACAGGTTTTTACATCGAGCAAAGAAAAAGCAGGAGAATACTCATTGATAAAAACAACCAACCGGAAGGAGGTAGCTGGACCTACGACGTTGAAAACAGGAAAAAAATTCCAAAAAACACCTCCATTCCCCCTATTCACTTTTTCAAATCCAATAAATGGATTGATGAAGCAATCACATACACTGAAAAATATTTCAAAAAAAATATTGGTGCATCTACAGCTCCTTTTTCATACAATAAAGAAAAAATTTACTACCCCTGTACACATGCAGATGCAGAAAAAGCGCTCGAGCAGTTCATCAGCGAAAAGCTCGACCTGTTTGGCATATATGAAGATGCCATGCTATGGAAAGAATCCACTTTGTTTCACAGCGTCATGAGTCCACTGCTCAACATCGGACTCCTTTCGCCGCAGCTTTTAATTGAAAAATTATTGGCAGCATACAACAAGAAGAAAGTCCCGCTCAACAGCATCGAAGGCATCATCAGACAAATCATGGGCTGGAGAGAATTTGTTCAACTGACGTATCAGAAAATTGGCACAGCACAAAGAGCAAAAAATTTCTGGGGATTCAAACATCCCATGCCTTCTTCATTATATGATGGAACAACGGGTATACATCCCATCGATACAACGATTCATAAATTATTGAACAGCGGTTATTCTCATCATATTGAACGATTGATGATACTCGGAAATTTCATGTTACTATGTGAAATCGATCCCGATCATGTGTACAAATGGTTCATGGAAATGTACATCGATGCATATGATTGGGTGATGGTGCCCAATGTATATGGCATGTCACAATTCAGCGATGGGGGCATGATCACCAGCAAACCCTATATCGCAGGCTCCAATTATCTATTGAAAATGGGTGATTTTGAAAAAGGTGAATGGCAAGGCATCTGGGATGGACTGTTCTGGAGATTTCTCTCTACTTACAGAACGGTTTTTTCAAAAAATCCCCGCTGGGCCATGCTGTTGAAGACATGGGATAAAATGGATGAAGCCAAAAAATCATCGCACCTTCAAAGAGCAGAAAAATTTCTAAATAAACTCCACAAACGTGCATAAGTTTTTTAAATATTGCAATAAATCGTCTCTACATTGTTAAATATTTAAACGACGCTATGAACCATCTCCAAACATCCTATTCAGATGGATTTTTCAATGTAAGTGCCACGCATGGATTCCTTCCCACTCAGCTTCCCCTTGAAATTCTTCCTGAGCGTTACAACCAACTGCAGGAAATACTGGATGCAATGCCTGTAGTGCTTCCCAATGGGCAAAACGGACTCCTGCATTTCCCCAATAAAATTGAAGAAGCAGTAGCATCGTTGCCAAATTACATAGAGCTCGTAAAAAAGGAAACCGATATCCATATTGTTCAAGCGCTGTATAGGGGGTACTGTTTCCTTACCTCAGCTTATACATTAGAAACATCCTTTCAGCATTATAGAACGACAGGCAATTACGGTAAAGCAAGAAATATTGTTCCGCCACAAATTGCTCAACCATTGATACATGTTACAGATGCATTGCATGCATTTCCATGGTTGGATTACCATTATGGTTACTCATTGGGTAATTATAGAATGAAGGATAAGAACGGGGGACTCGAATGGAGCAATTTGGATATGTGTGTGAGATTTTCAGGACAACCTGATGAAGTTGGGTTCATCATGCTGCATGTTGATATCAATCAATTTTCACCGCAGCTGGTCGGCTCAGTGATGAATACCGTCCAAGGAATCGAATCAAGAGAAAAGGATAAAATTGAAGCTGCGCTGGATGAGAACATGAGAACGCTCAAACGCATGAACGAGCGCAGAAGAGAAATGTGGAAAGCCTCCAGATGGCAGCACTACAATGATTTCAGGGTTTTCATCATGGGTGTGAAAGGGAACGATGAAATATTTGGACCCGGACTCATTTACCAAGGTGTATGGGATGAACCCAAACAATTCCGCGGACAAACAGGTGCACAAGATGATATCATACCAATGGAAGATATCTTCAGCGGTATAATCAATTATTACCCCAAAAATGAGCTAACAAAATACCTGATGGACTTGAGGGCATATCGCCCGAAATGCATCCAACAATTTTTCATTGATCTTGAAAAAACAATGGAAGAAATACATCCCAACGGATTGATGGGAGTATTGAAGGAACTCAACAGCTTCTATGGACTCTCAAGATTACTCGGCATTTTGGAGGAAATTTACTTCTTCAGAAACGGTCATTGGCAATTCGTACAAAAATATATCATGGCCAATACGCCTTATGCCAAAGCAACAGGAGGTACCCCCATTATAAGTTGGCTGCCCAATCAGATAAAAGCTGTTTTGAGTCAAATACAAGATGTACTCGATGCGATGTCATCAATTGAAAACAATGGTGATGCAAGCTCCAATGAAATTTTCAATCGACTTCAACAGACCATCGATCAGAAAAAACAATTGCTGGCAGATCAGCTTGCTATGGTAGAGGAAGCGCATTTCTCACCTGATAAAGTCTTCTCGCTGAATGAGAAGTATGGATTGAAGGACGAGCAGCATTGATCAAATTATATGATTACTTTTATGAGCAGTACCCAAGTAACGTGGATGACAGTCTCATTCAATTGAAATCATTTTTCATTGACGCATATTTTACAAAGAATAAACAATGTTTTTCATCCCGATCGGTATCAAGGTTGGGGCAAGACATCGCGCTATTTTGAAGGATGGTACTTTAAATTGCTCAACAAAGATGGATCGGAAGCTTTTGCAATCATTCCAGGTATAGCGATGGATGAACATGGAAATAAACAATCATTCATCCAAGTGCTCGATGGCAAAAGAAAATCAGCCCGCTACCACAAATTTTCATTTGAGTATTTCAGCGCAGATAAAAATGCATTTCAAATCTCGATCGGAAATAATTTTTTCTCACCTAACTCCATAAAACTGGATATTGAAGAGTTACAGGGTGAGCTTCGCTTCAGTAATAATATTCCCTGGCCGAAATCTATTTGGAGTCCGGGTATCATGGGACCCTTCTCATTTGTGCCATTCATGGAATGCTACCATGGAATCGTAAGCATGAACCATGAAATTGCCGGTCAACTCTTGGTAAACGGGATATCAATTGACTTCAACGGAGGCAAAGGTTATCTTGAAAAAGACTGGGGAAAATCATTCCCTTCATCCTATATCTGGCTGCAGACGAATCACTTTTCAGAAGAAAACATTTCACTGAAATGTTCTGTTGCAAAAATTCCATGGTTGGGAAGTTCCTTTATTGGATTCATTGCAGGATTTTGGTGGAAAGACAGATTGATTCGATTTACCACCTACAACCAGTCAACACGCAAGAAAACTTATGCGGATATCAAACATGTAATCATTGCATTGGAGAATAAGCAATACCTGCTCGAAATATACGCATTGCGTGATGCGCCTACTGCATTGGCATCACCCATATTGGGTTTGATGGATGGAAGAATTGAAGAAACCATGAATGCAGTTGTGCATGTAACATTAACGGAGAAAAAATCAGGCAAGGTTGTATTCGATGACAAGGGATTGCATGCCGGATTGGAAGTTGCTGGCAACATCGAAGAGCTGTTTATGTAAAGAGCCTCCTATTTTAAATCAGACAACTTGCTGCAGTAACAATACTCCCACCAAACCCACTACTGCCAGTATGGTCTCCATGATGGTCCAGGAACGTAAACTGTTTTTTACACTAACTCCAAAATACTCTTTGTACAACCAGAAGCCTGCATCATTGACATGAGATAAAACCATAGAGCCGGCTCCAATGCTCAAAGCCAATAAATTAGGGTTTACTTCCGTACTGGTAAGAAGTGGTAATATAATTCCGGCAGCAGTGATTCCAGCAACCGTAGAGGATCCGGTAATAACGCGCAGCATGGCCGCTATGAGCCATGAAAGGATCAGTGGATTGATAGCATTGTTCAATGCAATTTCCATCACCACCTCACCGAGCTTCATCAATTGCAATACCTCTTTGAATGCTCCGGCACCAGCAAATGTCAGCAACAACGGAGCGATGTCTTTTGCTGCCTCCATCATCCAACCCTGCATTTCACTCCAACTGACTGATCGCCTGAAACCTAAAAAATACAGGGCCACCATCAAGGATATCAACAATGCCACTGTAGGATCACTGATCAATGCCACCCATTCGTACTTGAAAAAAGAATTGCTTGCTATCAACAAAACAGGAAGCATGACGATGGATAAACTCACAATGAAAGAGGGAAGACGGGAAGACTTCTCATCAAAATTGACATGCATGGGATTGGCTGGAATATTTTTCAAGCTCTTTCCAAATAGCCAACCCGATAACAGCATGGCAGGAATGGATATGATGATTCCCCAACCCAATGTAGTTCCCATATCAGCACCCGGCAGATGCGTCACCAAATAATATGGAGCAGGATGAGGGGGAAGAAATCCCTGTGTGATGGACAAGGATGCCAGCATAGGTATACCCAAGTAGACGGGATTCATGTTTTGTTTCTGTGCGGTTGCCAGTACCAATGGAGTAAGCAATAAAAATGCAACAGAGAAAAACAAAGGCAATGAAACGATGAATCCAATGATCATGAATGCAAACGGCAATCGCTTGGGTCCGAATACATTGATCAGTTGATCTGCAATGACATGACTGGCATTTGACTTAGCAATGATTTTACCGATCATGGCACCCAATACAATGATCGATATGATTGACCCGAGGGTGGCACCCATTCCTTTTTGAATCGCCTCCATAACCATTTTGCCGCTCAACCCATGTGCGAGTCCCATGAAAAGAGCAACAATCAAAAAAGACAGAAAGGGCTGCACCTTGACATAAGAAATCAATACAACCAATAAGGCGATGCCAAGCAGAAGCAAGATCCACATAGATTTCTCTTAAAAATTTTACTTCTTAAAGATATAGCATTCAGGAGGTTAATTTTCATTTCAATCAATAAGGCAAAGTTGTTGTAGATTTTAGTAGCTTCATTTAAGCACAAATCTTGTCATCATGAAAAATTTCATTCTGGTATTTGCTTTGCTATGCAGTACAATCATGCAAGCACAACCTGTTCGCCTGGCTGTTGCAGGAATATCCCACGGACACAACGCATGGATACTTGGCAGAAAAAATGATGCTGCAGTTCAGTTGGTGGGTATTTATGAAACCAATAAAGAATTGGTAAAAAAGATGATGGATAAATTTCATCTTGATCCCGCTCTTTTTTATGATGACATGAATACAATGCTTGAAAAAGTGAAGCCGGAAGGTATTTTGGGATTCGGTACAACACTGCAACACCTTGGTGTAGTGGAAGCATGTGCACCAAAAGGAATTCATGTGATGGTAGAAAAGCCCATGGCAACGACGGTTGCAGATGCAGAAAAAATGGTTGCACTTGCCAGAAAGCATGGCATTCTGCTGCTGACCAATTTTGAAACATCCTGGTATCCTACAACAGATAAATCTTTTGCGCTGACGCGTGACACTGCTTTCATGGGACCCATCAGAAAAGTGGTCGTACACGATGGACATGAGGGTCCGAAGGAAATAGGTGTTTCAAAAGAATTTTTCGAATGGCTGACCGATCCTGTTCAAAATGGCGGAGGTGCGTTGATGGATTTTGGTTGTTATGGTGCGAATCTCATAACCCTATTGATGAATGGATCCATGCCTCTTTTCGTCACAGCTGTTACTTCGCAATTCAAACCTCATATTTACCCAAAGGTAGATGACGAAGCAACCATCATTTTGCAATACCCCGATGCACAATGCATCATTCAAGCCTCATGGAACTGGCCTTTTGCAAGAAAAGACATGGCCATTTATGGCAGAAGTGGTTACATCGTAACCAAAGACAACAACCAGATGAAAGCAAAAGGAAAAATTGGATCTGAGGTTGATTACAAACTCACTGCGCAAGAGACCAATACATATACCAGTCCGTTTTTATACTTCGCAGACGCAATCAGAAAAAAAATCAACATCCCTGCCTTTGGCGCCTATTCAATGGAGAACAATTTGATTGTTGTCAAGATCTTGGAAGCTGCCCGCAATGCTGCAAAAACCGGCAAGACTGTTTACCTGAAATAAGATGCCCAAAAACATCAAAAAAGAAAATCTCCCACAAAAGATTTGCTTGGTCTGCCAACGTCCCTTTAGCTGGCGCAAGAAATGGGAAAAAGTATGGGATCAGGTTCAATATTGCAGTGAGAGATGTAGAAACAACAGAGGAAAAGCTCCAAAAAATGGAAATTTGAGGCTGAATCCTTAGATAATTGTCAAGACATTGTAAAATTCTTGGCCTTTTTTAACCATTAGTCAAAAAGGAGATCGAAATCGATCTCCTTTTTTTCATACTTATAATATCATGCAGCTATTTCATCATTGTGAGTACCTCTGCCATGCGTTTACCCAAACGAAAACCTTTATCTAAAAAATAATTATCTATTTCTTTCGATTGATATTTACCCTCTTCATGTATGCCTGATGCACCAAAAGAGGATTTCCAATCATCACCACCCATCACGATCATACCGTAAACCAACATCGCATGCAATAAACTGGACTGTACCAATTCTTCACCAGAAGAGAGTCCTCCTGCTGTTACAAAAACAGCACCCAGCTTATTCTTCAAAGGTTGTCCTTCAAAAGGCCAGGTTTTGATGAAAGATAAAATATCAGGAGATGGATTTGCGTTGTATACTGGTGAACCAATTACAATGGCTTTGGCATCAAGCAAATCTTGACGCGTTACTTCGTTGACTGGCTTCAAAATGACTTTAATATCACTTGATTCGAGTATTCCTTTTTGGATAGACTTGGCCATTGTTACTGTATGGCCATTTACCGAATGATAGGCAACTAGAACAGTATTCTTCTGTGCAAGACAATCAACCGTTACTACAAAAATAATTGCGAATATAAATCCTGTAAATACTATTATTTTTTTCATACACTAAATTTACTTTAATACAGCAAACAAAAGATGAGATTTTTAAGACTACATTTGCATAATGAAAATCTACTACGATGGAATATGTAGAATGTGCACAGGATTTATTTCCTTGGTAAAAAGATTTTCAAAACCAAGAACTTTTGATTTCTGCCCTCTGCAAAATGCTGACTTCGAAATTCCTACCCATTTAAACAATACCGTTATTGTAAAAACAACTGACGGGAAAATATTGGCCTACACTGAAGCAATATCCTTGATTCTTGATAACATGTTTCTGCCATTTAGAATAGTAAATATTCTGTTGAAAATCTCCCCGAAATCTATTCGAAACAAAGGATATATATTCATTGCAAAAAACAGGTATCAATGGTTTGGTAAACACGACACTTGCCAAGTAATCAAATGAATTAAAATTTAATACCTGCTGTCAAGAAAAATGTTCTGCCATCTGCAGGCATGGCACCGGGTCCCGGATATCCACCTGCCCTTCTGGTAAAATAAAATTCATTGGTCAGGTTATTGATACCTGCTTTACAATTGTACTGCTTGTAATTCCATGCAATCGTCAGATCCCAAACAGCATAAGACGGGATGCGTCCGATGTTACCATTTGCCGACGCCTGAACTGTATTGTTTGCATCGCTGAATGCATCGCTGGTATAACTGTGCTGAGATGTAAGAGATATATTTTTATACGCAATTGTCAATCCGCTTCGAATGATTTGGTTGGGAGCATTTTCAACACGCTTCTTGCGCAGGTTGGTTTCCACCAATTGATTGCTGCTGTTTTTTGTAATGACCTTGAAATCACCATAGCGACTATCATTGAGTGCCACGGAAGAGAACATCCGCAACTCCCATTTTCTAGGATATAACTGCTTCTTGAAAAAACTGTATTCAACCAATGCCTCTATGCCCTTGCTGCTGCTGTTACCTACATTCGTTCTGAAATTGTAAAAACTTTCGTCTTGTCGCTGTTGCACGATGGTTCCAACTCTGTTGTTGTACTGCAGATAATATATGCTTGCATCAAATATCAATACATCCCCATACTTCCCTCTCAAACCAAGATCAGCATTGAACCCTTTGGCGTCTTTCAACTGCTGATCAATGATATCTGTGGTGGGAGGTGCAGCCAGATCAGCAAATTGAACGGGGCGATACGCCTGTGAAATATTGGCATAGATTTCAGTCAACTTTCCTACATGATACTCGGCACCTATTCCAGAAAGTAAAAACCATCGCGATCTATTTTGATTTTGCAATGAAACAGGCGTAATTCCTGCAAATCCATTTCTTCCTGATGCAGTTCCTTCAACATATTCATATCTCAATCCGGGAACGAGTAAATATTTTTTTCCTATCCTGAAAACATTTTCTATGAATGCTGCTGCATTGAAACTTGTAAATTGGATATCTCTTGTCCATATACCATCTCGCACACGTATGTCGTAATCAGCCGCATCTGAACCCTTGCCATCTGCAACCAACCTGCGGGTTTGGCCATTGTATATTCTGAGGCCGGATGAAAAATGATGCTTATTACCAAACAATGTATAGTTGGTAAGCGATCTTATTTCTGCTCCGTAGTTTCTGTACTGATCAATATTTAAATTCCGTGGACTGAATACTCCAGTAACACTATTGATGGTATCAGCCATCAATATTCCAGCAGCTGGCATAAATCCAACACTGTTGCGGTCTCCATGCAATCCGAACAATTTCATTTGAAATGATGTGGATGGTTTGGATTGCCACTTGGCAATGATTGCCATGGTTGACCAGTCAATATCCATCCAATTTCTGCTGCGGTAACTTTTTCGGATATCGGTCTTGAAGTCAATATCAATAAGTCCGCCAGGTTGCTGACTCCTAATATGTGACTGCATATATTCAGCAGTGATTTCAAAGCGCTGACTAGGTTTATAACTAAAGGTTGCAAAACCAGCATTGGTAGAGAATTTACTATTATTTCTATATCCATTAGCATTTCTATGATCAAAAAATGCATAATAATAAAGCTTATTGGATTTACCGCCAATTGCATTGTAAGTATTGAAGAGTCCATTGCTGCCAACAGATTGCTGAGATTCACCCTGAAATTTCTTGGTCATATCACTTCCATTGCGAAGAATATAGTTCACCATTCCACCAAACTGCGGTCCATATTGCAACGCGCCATGTCCGCGGATGATCTCAATTCTCTGTACAGCCTGTAATTGCGGATTGTAATAGGCCTCCGGATAACCATATGGATCGGCTGCAATGTCATATCCGTTTTGACGGACATTAAATTCCCAACTTCGATTTGGACTGAGTCCGCGTGCTGCAATGCCAATCTGAATCCCGCTGCCATCGTTTTCCCAGATTTGAATTCCCGGGATCTTCGCAACAACCTGACGCATAGTATTACTGACAATATTACCCATTACATTATCCATTACAATCAGCGAACTTTTCTTTCCTGCATAAATAGATCTCCCTACTATTTCAGGCATCAGCTGGATATCCATTTTGCTCGATCTACCAACAATTGTGATATCATCCATATACTTGATATGAATGGCACTGTCTCTTCTCAACGAATCGATGCCTTGGGAGTACATATTGGTAGAAAGTAGTATAGGGAGAAACCACCAAACCCTTATTACAGTCATAATCCTGTAAAAGTACATCTACCATACATTGGGGACTTACGATAACAGAAAAACCAGTTTTCGAAATCAGAAAATATTATAATGATTACCTTCGGTACACAATTCAAATTAAATTTTCGCCCGTAGAGCATCAATATGTTTGCTATAAAAGTTTTGGAGGAAACAAAAATTAATCATTTAACCCGTGTTTCAAAGTAATTTTAAATTAATTTTTAATGATAAGAGATATGCTAGGAAGTGTTGCAGCATAGCATTTAGTTTAATTGCACTGATCAATATTTTCTGGGAAAACGATTCCCTGTTCTGAATATGTCCTTTTGCTCTCTCTATCCTACACACTAACATTTAATAACTTTACCATGCTTAGGTGCACTGGAAAACCAATTAAGGCGTCTAAATAATCAAAATCTACTTATATGTCACATGATTTACAAACTACCATTCTAAGCAATATACAAAATGCACATGTATTGGAAGACCTGTATAGAAAAGATAAAACTGCTTTTAAAAAATCGTTCAATGCAGTTTATCCCCAGATATTATCTTCAGTGGCTGCACAATGCTGGAATGAACGACTGAATCATGTTTCCGCGACAAGCATATTTCTTACTAAACAGGAATTGATCTTTATCGTCACTGCTGTATTGATTGCAGGTTGCATTGCGAAATTACCCCATTGGATGGATTGGAATCCGGATCATTTTTTCCGCAGAAACATCAGTTTTATTGTTTTTGAAATATTGCTTTTCTTTTTTGCATGGAAGGAAAAACTGCAGTTTAAAAATATAGCAGCCCCGATCGGCATATTTGTGATATCTGCGATCTTCATCAATAATTTACCCATTGATGAAGAGAGTGATATACTTTTATTGAGTTACATTCATTTACCGATTTTTCTTTGGTCAGTTGTTGGATTTGTATTTGTAGGAAATGAATTTCGTAGTCCCGCGAAAAGAATCGGTTTCCTGAGATTTAACGGCGATTTACTCGTTATGAGCGCTGTGATGCTGATGGCAAGTGCCTTGTTTACAGTAGTAACCATGGAACTCTTTAATTTGATTGGAATGAATACCGAGGAATTCTTTGCCAACTATATTGTTTTCTGGGGACTCCCTGCCATTCCAATAGTCGCAACAGTGTTGGTTAAGCAATACCCTTATTTAGTGGGGAATGTATCTCCCATCATTGCAAAACTTTTTACTCCTTTGGTAACAGGAACATTGTTTATTTTTCTAATCTCTGTGATCAGTTCAGGCAAAGATCCCTACAACGACAGAGAGTTTTTATTTATTTTGAATACCATGCTTATAGGTGTGATGGCAATCATATTTTTCTCTCTCAGTGAATTTTCAATAGCGCCGATAAAAAGATGGCAATTGATCATATTGTTCACCCTCTTGATTTTGGTAGTAGTCAATAACAGTATTGCATTGTCGGCCATTATTTACAGGCTCTACTTATTTGGATTAAGTCCAAACAGATTGGCAGTGATCGGAAGCAACCTATTGATACTTATACATTTGATTTTTGTTGGCGTCGATATATTCAAAGTAATACAAAAGAAAAGATCAGTTGAAAATATCGAAAACAGCATTGCCAAAATGTTACCTGTCTACAGTGCTTGGGCTGTTGTAGTTGCTTTCCTATTCCCGATTATTTTTAAAATGAAATAATCAATGCATGTCAGCTCCATAGTCGGTCATGATGGCATCGTCTAATTTCTTACCGATTTTATACAATGCCGATAACCTGGATGTGATATAGCGATTTGTATTCAATCCAGTGGCAACAAGATTCAATAATTCATTCAGTGCTTCCGGATCTTTCCGCTTGATATCGTCAGCATTTGAAGGCATAGGAAAACGGAGGATACCATCTTTGGTCTGGCGAATGGACATGCCATATAAAATGTTCGCATCAAATATCTTAGCCATTTTGAATCGACCTTGCTCAAGCGTTCTGTCGCGCAATTCTTCAAGTTTTTCAACGCTGGAAAGAATTTTTTCATACTCCTGAATACCAGAAGTAATAGCCTTATTTTTCACCATCCGCAAACCTCCGGCAGATTTGATTTGATCGAATCCAATATGAGAACTCTCGAAAGTTGAACGAAGGGCAAGATTGCGTACATAATAATAAATCTCTTCGTTAGATGCCTTGTTGGATTTTAAGTGAGTGAAAAAAATATCCAATGCAACAAGCCTTGCATCATTTAAAATAATTACTGTATCAATTGATTTCAGATCCAGCTGCAGGTCTTCATGCACATTTTGGAGATAAGAGATTTCCCTGTGTTTTTCAATTTGCTGTTCCCGCAGGTTTTCAGCAAAAAAGCCGAGTGAAACAGCAACAAACAACATAAGAAATTCAAGAATATATTCATTCCATTTCTTTTTGTGAGCAATGTGGTGGGGATGATGTACTTCCATAAATACATTTTTCTTGGTGATTGATTAAAATTATCATTTTATGATGAAGATTTTATCATGAAGTCTTCCTACATTCATTAAATCTTGCTTTCTTTGCAGCTCTGCCCAGGTGGCGAAATTGGTAGACGCACTGTGTTCAGGTCGCAGCGTGGGAAACCATGTGCTGGTTCGAATCCAGTCCTGGGCACATTCCTAGTTTGAAGACGATTCTTAACTGAATCGTCTTTTTCATTTTCGAATGAAATGCACGCCAGCAAAGGAATCACAGCGAATAAACTATTAACTCGTTGAGTTCGAACTACCCCAATTTTTCTGAAATGCTCGCAATGAGCCTCATTACAGCATGCGATATAGAATAGGGAGGTTTCATGATACTATCATTTGATACTATCAAATATACAGAACGTTGTTTATCAACACTCCGGCAATCCAATAGAAATCTGACTGGCGAGTCCGCCGTCTGCCGTTTCCTTGTACTTATGATTCATATCTAATGCAGTATGCCACATAGTGGCAATCACTTTATCCAAACTGACAATGGCATCATCTGGTGTGCTTTGCAACGCAAGTTGTGAGGCAGTAATTGCTTTGATAGCACCCATGGTATTTCGCTCGATGCATGGAATTTGAACCAAGCCACCAATCGGATCGCATGTCAGTCCCAAGTGATGTTCCATCGCAATCTCTGCTGCCATCAAAGCCTGCTGCGGTGTGCCACCAGTGCCTTCGGCCAAAGCAGCAGCTGCCATAGCAGATGAAACTCCGATTTCTGCCTGACATCCACCCATAGCTGCAGAAATTGTAGCTCCTTTTTTAAATATGCTTCCGATCTCAGATGCAGTCAGAAGAAAACGTATGATTTTATCTTCATCATTGCCATCACAAAAAATCACATAATACATCAATACAGCAGGGATGACTCCGGCAGCGCCATTGGTGGGTGCAGTTACCACTCTTCCAAATGAGGCATTTTCTTCATTGACGGACAATGCAAAACAACTGACCCAATCAAGAATATACCTGAAATTATTTCCTCCATTGTGCACTGCCTGCATCCAAGAAGCACAATCTTTCGGATCTTGATTTTGAAACAATGATTTGTTGATGGCACTGGCTCTTCGTTTCACTTTGAGTCCACCTGGCAACTCCCCTTGTACATGACACCCACGATAGATACAGTCACGCATGGTTTCCCAAATATGCATTACCCCTTTTCGAATGAAAGATGCATCATGCCAAGTCAATTCATTGGCATATACTATCTGATGAATATGCTGTTCTTTTTCTTTACACCATTTTAGTAAATCATCTGCATGATTTACAACATAGGGGATTACATCATTTGTTTTTTGATCTTTTGCTTCACCTTCCTGTGCCACAAATCCCCCACCTATAGAATAATATGTCTGACTGATGTGCTCATCATCACTCAATTCAACCTGGAAATTCATGCCATTGGGATGAAAGGGAAGTATTTCTGATGTTTGAAATACGATATCAATTGATGGATCGAAATCAATCCAATGCTGATTGCCTAAACATATCTTTTTTCCCTTCCCTACTTTTTCAAAATACGGACTTATGGATTCAACAGGAATGGTAACGGGATCTGAGCCTGAAAGTCCCAATACAATAGCCAAATCAGTTCCATGGCCCTTACCAGTTTTAGCAAGTGAGCCATAAAGCAACACCTTTACACTTTTGACAAGCATCAACTGATTGGTTGATTGCAAGGATTGAATGAGTTTTTCTGCAGCACGCCAGGGTCCTAGGGTATGTGAACTCGAGGGACCCACACAGATCTTAAACATATCAAATACTGAAATCGCTTCTGTACTCATATGCTGCACTCATTGTTAACCCAAAGATAATGAATCATATAGGTAGTGGATATGATGTATTACCTTAACAAAACTTAAAAACGGAGTAAATATGCTTAAACAGTTTCGATTGATGATTGTTATTTACAATGATGAAGCAGGAAGAAAAAATCATTCGCAATCCAATCATTGTTTTGACTACCGTCGAAACAGACCGCATCATCGAAATGGCATGGGAGGACAGAACTCCTTTTGAAGCGATTTATGCCCAATTTGGATTAAAGGAGTCTGATGTTATTGCCCTGATGAGAAAAGAACTAAAACGGTCCAGTTTCAATTTATGGCGAAAGAGGGTCAACAGCGGTATCAGCCAAAAACATGCGGCAAAAAGAAATCCAGCCGTCAACCGCTTCAAATGTGCATTGCAAAGACAAATTACACACAATAAAATCAGTAAAAGATAAGTGCCTATACCCCTACCAACCAATTACAATGAAATCGTTCAACTCTTTGAACTGATTGATCCCGTTCGCTATGGAAAATCAAGGAATTTCACAGATGGAGCAGTCACACAACTTTCCCCTTACATTTCCAGGGGAGTAATTGACGGCAAACAGGCACTATCACATCTAATTGATAAAGGATATCCTTATTACAGTTGCGAAAAATTCATCCAACAACTTTTTTGGAGAGAATATTTTCAACGTGTTTGGCAAACCTATAAAGGCGGAATCAACCAAGACATCAAACAGGCACAGTCAGACTTCAACAATCATGGTATTCCTACTGCTTTATTGAATGCGCATACTTCTATTCAAGCAATCGATAAAGGGATTGAGTTGTTGAAATCATCTGGCATGATGCACAATCATCTCCGCATGTACACAGCTTTTCTTGCATGCAACATGGGTAAATCACATTGGTTGCATCCCGCCAAATGGATGTATTATCATCTGCTGGATGGTGATTGGGGAAGCAATGCGTTGTCCTGGCAATGGGTAGCAGGATCTTTTTCAAATAAAAAATACATCGCCAATCAGGAGAACATCAATCATTATACCAAATCCAGCCAGACAAACACATTTCTGAATGTCAGTTATGATGAGCTCCAGTTACTTGAAACTCCATCTGTTCTGGTTGATATTGAATCAGCCACCCTACATACAAACTTACCATCTGCCAGTACATTGAATATTCATGCAGAACTACCTGTATTGCTATACAATTACTACAACCTCTCACCCAAATGGCGGGCAGATATGAAAGCAAACAGAATCTTGCTATTAGAGCCTGAAATATTCAAAGTATATCCTGTTGCTGATCATTGTATTTCATTTATCCTCCAACTCGCTGAGAATATCGATGGAATCCAGCCGTTTATTGGCAGTTTCAGTGAATTGAAAAAACTGCTGAAAAATCAACCTGTTTATTTCAGGGAGCACCCATTGAATGCCCATTATGAAGGCATAGAGGATTCCCGCTCATGGATTATTCCTTCCACCAAAGAAGTACGCGGCTCATTTTTCTCCTTCTGGAAAAAGAATGAACAAGCTATAAGGCGGATGTTTAGATAAAAGGTGTGAATATATTTAAGAAGAAAATACCTGGATCACAAAATGAGGTATCGTCTTTGAGGATCAATGATTGTGACTGCCGTCACAATAAGGCGGATTCTTGGTCTTCTTGCACTGACACAACCAGACCTCTTTGTTCTCTGTTGCTTCAAATCGTAAACTCTTGTAAGGCATGCCCTCAATTTTTTTATGCCTTCCATCACAAAAAGGTTGTTTCTCACTGAGTCCGCATGTACACCAGGCGTAGGCCTTTCCAGCTTCAACGTTTACACAACAAGGTTGGTTGGCAGCGGCTTTTGGAAAGCCTTCATTGGGGATCATTTCTTCCATGGGGTAAATTTTTATAAAAAATAAAACAACGTTTTCAAAGTATTGTTCAATATACACAACAGATAAGCCAACAAGTATTTTACGTATATTCATAAGAAGGATATCTACACCATGGGGCAATTTCTCGGACAAATCAGCCTGCTTGTAAAAGATTATGATGAAGCAATTGAATACTTCTCCCATGTGCTCGAATTTGAATTGTTAGAAGATTCCAAACTCTCTGAAACCAAAAGATGGGTGGTGATGCAACCAAAGGGTGCTGGACATGGCTGCAAACTGCTGCTGGCAAAAGCGTCCACAGATGAACAAATCAAATGCATAGGCAATCAAACAGGTGGCAGGGTATTTTTATTTCTGTATACAGATGATATCATGAAAGATTATGAAGCTTACCGAAGCAAAGGAGTTGAATTCATGCGTCCTGTTCAACAGGAATCTTACGGGAAGGTGACCGTCTTCAAAGATCTGTATGAAAACCTATGGGATTTGATAGAAGAAAATAAATAAAATTATACCTATTCATCATGAAGAAAATTTTTTCTCTGCTCATAGGCTTGATTGTTTTAATCTCTGCCAATAGCAAAGCACAAAACTATGTGAGTCCTAATATCATCCTCATTTACATGGACGATATGGGATACGGTGATTTATCATGCTATGGTGCTGTAGATATTCATACACCTATTTTGGATAAAATGGCTGCAGAAGGCATGCGGTTCACCAACTTCCTGACTTCACAAGCAGTGTGCAGTGCATCCCGTGCATCGCTGCTGACAGGCTGCTATGCCAATCGAATCGGTATATCGGGAGCATTGTGGCCGAAAGCGGGTGTGGGATTATCACCGGATGAAACCACTATTGCAGAATTATTGAAACAAAAAAAATATGCAACTGCTGCATTTGGCAAATGGCACCTAGGTGATGTGAAAGGATACCTGCCCAAGAGCCACGGCTTTGATGAATACTATGGCATTCCTTATTCCAATGATATGTGGCCGGTTTGGTACGATGGAACACCTGCCAAACAGGGCACAAACAAAGCTGGCTATCCCCCTCTTCCTTTGATCGAAGGAGACGAAAAGATTTCAACCATCACATCATTGGATCAACAAGCGCAACTCACTTCAACGCTGACGGATAAAACAATTTCATTCATCGAAAAAAATAAACAGCATCCTTTCTTTGTATATCTCGCTCACCCCATGCCACACGTACCCATCAATGCGAGTGCAGCTTTCAAAGGCAAAAGCAAACAGGGACTCTATGGCGATGTCATTCAAGAGATCGACGCAAATGTGGGGAGAATCATCCGAAAAATTGAGCAACTCGGACTCACAAAAAATACGCTCATCATTTTCACAAGCGATAATGGTCCCTGGTTCAACTTCGGAAACCATGCAGGCAGCACAGGAGGCTTGCGAGAGGGCAAAGGCACTTCATTCGAAGGAGGACACCGTGTGCCTTGCATCATGTGGTGGAAAGGAGTGATTCCCGGTGGAAAAGTCGTCAACCAACTTGCATCCACCATTGATGTATTGCCAACCATTGCTGCACTGACCCAAACAAAACTACCCGAGAAAAAAATTGATGGAGTCAATTTATGGCCACTGCTGCAAGGGGATCTGACCAAGTCACCACGCTCAGAATTCTATTATTATTACAGAAAGAATGCATTGGAAGCAGTGAGAAAAGATAACTGGAAATTGGTTTTTGAACATCCTTCAAGATCTTACTTGAATCAATCTCCCGGAAAAGACGGTTTCCCTGGACAAGCACCAGAAAAAGTCTTGATGCCAAAAGCATTGTATGACTTGAGGAGAGATCCAGGTGAACGATATGATGTACAAAATGAATTTCCAGCAATTGTAAAAATGCTTGAATTGATTGCCGAAAAAGCAAGAAATGAATTGGGCGACGATCTTCAAAATAGAATTGGATCAGAAGTAAGAACTGCAGCAACGATTGTATATAAATAAATCCAACCACCGGATATCATTTCTCATATTTGCAATAAGGCAGAAATGAATAATGATAAATTGCAAATGCTTTTGGATGAGTAAATATGTCGTGGCAATCATCAACTAAAATAATACAAGGCCCAAATTGTTATAGAAAGTAGTATTGAACTTGAAAGCTTTACTGTATCTCGTGATTTACCAATATCTATCAAAATGAAAAAGCCGATAACACCAGCAACCCAGGCCAAATTGTTTGCTGGGACATGAAAATAGAAAATCAATGTGAGCAGAAAAACATGTAGTATAAAATAAAAAACGATTCGTTTCCATTCAAATTCAACTTGCAAAAAATCAACTACCTGTCGTTGTTGCATTTTTACACTCATGCCAATTTGAATCAATATGCATATCACAAAAACAACAAAAACACGGTGCATAAAGTTAAGCTTGATGCCAAAAATATTTCTCCAATTTGCATAATGAGACAACCAATCATCATACAACCACTCTACTCCAATGCTCAAGAAAGGTGCAGCGACAATGGCCACAGCAGCAGATGCAGGATGCACTCGTTTCCACATCACTCCCAATAGAAAAGCAGATACCACGCCAGGTTTGAAGTATGAAGTATTTTTGGAAAGGACCAGAAAAAAATTTCCATCTTCCCGAGGGTCAAAACTCCACCATGCCAACAAAGCACCTGTAAGACATGCCAGTAGAACAGCAGTTTTACCAACTTGTACCAATAGCTTGTCGTTTGCTTCTGCATTGAAATACCTTTTATATACATCAATAGCTGCAATGGTTGAAAGCGAGTTCAACATCGAATAAATACTTGAAAATATTGCACCTATAAAACCTGCAAGAATCAATCCAACCAACCCATAACCCTGTGGAACTACCTGTCCCAACAGATAAACAAATGCATCATCTGGCTTTACATTGAAGAGTCCGTATTTGTATTTAAATAGGTATGCAGCTGCCACACCGGCTGAAATTGAAAAAAAAGGAATCGTCAATTTAAGAAACCCAGCAGCAATGGCACCTAGCTGCGCATCGCGATCAGTGCGTGCTGCCAATACGCGTTGCACTTCAAACTGATTGGTTGTCCAGAAAAATCCATGCAATATCAATAAACCACTGAATACACCCGTCCAGGGCAGATCGGGGTGATCACTGGGTAAATACAAATTCATTTTGTGCATACCTTTTGCAGATGCATCCAAATCCAACAATCCTGTAAATCCTCCGATCTCAGGTTGCCAAAGTGTTGAAATACCAACAGCAATAACAGCAACGACCATTAAAACTGTAATGATGTTTTCGGCCCGCACCACTGCATGCATCCCACCAAAAAAAACCAATATGCAAGCAATAGCAGCAATCAAAATAACACCTTCAAGATATCCTGGCACCAAAGCAGTTCCTTGTAATAGCAAACCCAACTGTCTGCTGCCAATATACAATCCCCCCACCAATAGAATAATAATCACTGCAATGATGACAAGGGTATATAATAATCGGGCTGTTTCATTGTATCGATCACCTAAATATTCTGACAATGTAAATGCTTGTTTCTTTCTGTAAGTGGGAATAAATACAAAGCAAAGCATGAGTATGGTTGGGATCGCAAGAAATTCATAGTGACTTTGGGCAAATCCAATAGAATATCCAATGCCCAACATGCCAATGATTTGAGAGAGGCTGACATTGGTGCCGTAAATAGAGCCCGCAACAGACCACCAAGGCAAATTTCGCTCTGCCATGAAGTAGTGAGCAGAGGTTGATTTTTTTGAATAGGATTGAACCGAAACATAGATCAGCAAAATGATGCAAACAAAAAATGCTGCCAAGTCCAACCCTTTGAGCATCCCGATCATATGCAAGGTTATGATTAAAAAATAGAAGATTTATCCAGTTCTGCCCTGCAATACATTGAGCTTTGCCTGAGGCAAATGTGGCAATACCCACTTTGCAAAATGCCTTGCTTCGTCCATCAATGGATACCCGGATAAAATAAATGCGCGGATTCCCATCTGCATGTATTGATTTAGTTTATCCAATACCTGCTGTGGATTTCCTACAATGGCACCGCCACATCCGCTTCTGGCTCTTCCGATTCCCATCCATAGATGTGGTTCAATAAAATCATCTTCATCAGCGAGTTGATTTCTTGCCTCATCCTGCCTCAACACCCCAGCTGAATGACTGTCTTGCGCAAGATGTTTGAGATTGAAGGCATTGGGATCAAACTTGCTCATGATATGTTTGGCGTAAGCCCTTGCTTCTTCTTCTGTTTCTCTTACAATGACATGTATGCGCAATCCAAAATCGATGGTTCGATCGTATTGCTTGGCACGCTGTGACATTTCATTGATCGTTGCCTCAATAGCAGATTGTGGTTCCGGCCACATCAGAAACACATCGCATTGTTTTGCTGCAACCTCTTTGGAGCCGGGAGAGATGCCTCCAAAATACAACAAGGGTCCACCGTTTTTTTGATATGGTTTCACTGGAGCAGCATACATCGAGAAAGACGGATATATTTCTCCGCTGTGCTCGATGCGATTGCCGGTCCAGCCCTTTCTCAATATCTCAATCACCTCCTCACATCTTTTATAACGCAGCGTGGGATCTTCTTTCAATCCGGGTAAATCAGAATTGATGATATTGACTGTAAGTCTCCCTTTCAACATATGATCAAGCGTAGCAAGATGGCGTGCCAACATGGGTGGATGGATTTCTCCCGTTCTGACAGCAGTCAACAAATTGATTTGTTTTGTTTTTATTGAAGCGGCAGCAGCAAAAGGAATGGTTTCCTGACCCAACATATAAGAAGTAGGCAATAATATATTATCATAACCCAACTCATCCGCCAATTGTATGATCTGCGTACAATGTTCAAATGTACTGTTGCGTTCAGGATCGGGTACTCCGAGAAATGCTGTGTCGCCACCGCATAAATCATCGAACCATCCTATCTCACAACATAGCTGATGCGTTCTCGTAATAGAAGAAGCCATGGTTAAAAATATGAAATTGATTGCATGAAATGATCATATCATAGTTTTCGTTTAGATCATTTTTTTGGTTGACGATTTACATGGTAGTCTTTGGTCTATCAATGGGCCTACTACATCTTTTCTAAGTTATACCAGCAGGTATACTTTTTTAAGCAACTCTGAAACATATAATTATGCTAACATTTATAATTTTCCTACTGTTGCAAACAATAATTCAAACGCAGGAGGGTACTTGGCCATTATTCAAGGAATGATCACCCCCTCTGCAAATGGTACAGTAACAGTAAGGTTTGCAAGTGAATTGGGAGCACCTCAAAGCATAACTGCAAAAAAAGGAGCAACCTTGGAGTATTGGTAAAAGTTAAAACCATTTTTAAATGCAATATGATTTGAAATGATGGTGGTTAATAGATTTTACTGCCGTAATTTCATGGCATGCAAGCTTCGTTTTTAAGATCAGTTCGGAAAATTCACAGGTATACAGGGATATTCCTGTTTGTATTTTTTTTCGTCATCGCCATCACAGGATTGCTCTTGGGCTGGAAAAAAAACAGTTTTGGCATCATCCTCCCCACATCCGCAACGGGCACCAGCACGAATCTGCATGAATGGAAATCAGTTGAAATACTGCATCATACAGCTGACAGCATTCTCAAAGCCAATACCGGAATAGCAACTCCTGTAGATCTCGACAGAATTGATATCAGAAAAGACAAAGGCATCGTAAAATTTATATACATCCACAACTACTGGGAAATACAACTTGATGGGGCAAGCGGAAAGCTGTTGCAAATAAGTCAGCGTAGATCTGACCTCATTGAAGATATTCACGATGGATCCTACTTTGATTTGTATTTCAACACCAAAGGAGAATCCATAAAACTTACTTATACACTTATCATGGGTAGCGCTTTGCTCGTATTCACCATAACCGGATTTTGGCTTTGGTACGGACCCATACAAATCAGGAGACAAAAGTCAAAAAAACTAACGTGACATCCGTCACATACTATTAGCAAAAGTGAAGACATTTTTGCAGTATCAATTTTTTACAATGATCATAGCCGGATACATCGCTTCACTTTTAATAGGACTATCACTCGGACTCATTGGAGGGGGAGGTTCAATATTAACCGTACCGGTACTGGTTTATCTTTTTGGCATTGATCCTGTCCTGGCAACCGCCTATTCATTGTTTATTGTTGGTGCCACTAGTTTGGTTGGCGCATTCCCAAAATATAAAAATGGAGAAATTAATCTGAAAACAGCCATCTTATTTGGCATCCCATCCATCATTACTGTTTACGTAACAAGAGCTTTTATTGTTCCGGCCATCCCAACTGAAGTTTTTACGATAGGTTCTTTTGTAATTACAAAAGCCATCCTGATGATGATGATTTTTGCAGTCCTGATGGTATTCGCCTCTGTCTCTATGATAAAAGACAATAAGAATCAAGAACATACTGGTGAGCAAGTTTTCAATTACCCAATGATTCTGTTGGAAGGTATGGTTGTGGGAATATTAACCGGACTCGTAGGCGCAGGTGGCGGATTTCTCATCATACCAGCACTGGTCATTTTCAGTAAACTTCCAATGAAACAAGCTGTAGGCACCTCATTGCATATCATCGCGGCCAAATCATTGATAGGTTTTACAGGCGATTTGGGAAAGCAAACGATGGACTGGCAATTGCTGATTTCAGTTACCATCCTCGCTATAATTGGTATTTTTATGGGGAATTTGCTCAGTAAAAAAGTATCAGGCCGTGGTCTGAAAAAGGGGTTCGGATGGTTCGTACTAATCATGGGCATCTACATCATTATCAAAGAAATTTTTTTAACCAACTAAATATTCGAAAATGTTTTTTCAACACTTATACGATAAAAGCCTTGCACAAGCCAGCTATTTTATCGGTTGCCAAAAAGCAGGTGTTGCTGCAGTGATTGACCCTAAAAGAGATGTTGATACCTATCTCGAAATTGCCAAACAAAACAATATGAAGATTACGCATGTCATGGAAACCCATATCCATGCTGATTTTCTTTCAGGTGCAAGAGAATTGAAAGCACTCACGGGTGCAGAACTTTATCTGTCGGATGAAGGCGGACCTGGATGGGAATATGAATTCGATCATATTGGGTTGAAAAACGGCTCTAGCTTCATGGTGGGTAATTTGAAAATAGATGTGTTACACACCCCCGGACATACCCCTGAGAGCATCAGCTTCTTGCTGACAGATACCCCGGCAAGTCCGGAACCTGTTATGTTCTTTACAGGTGACTTTGTTTTTGTCGGCGATATTGGTCGTCCGGATCTGCTCGAAAAAGCAGCTGGAATGACGGGTGCCATGGATGCAGGTGCGCACGAAATGTACAAATCAATCAAGAAATTCAGCGACCTGCCAGACTATATTCAAGTATGGCCCGGACATGGTGCGGGTTCCGCTTGCGGAAAGGCTTTGGGAGCTGTTCCCAGTACAACTGTTGGTTATGAAAAAGTACGCAACTGGGCATTTCGATTTGTGAATGATGAAAAAGGATTCATAAACTTTTTATTGGAAGATCAGCCTGAGCCGCCCAAATACTTCGCGATGATGAAGAAATTGAATAAGGTAGATCGCCCGCTTCTTACTGAAGTCCCAAAACTGAAAAAACTCAGCAACAATGAAATGATGGAGGCGATGGGCAAGGGAATAAAACTGATTGATGCAAGAGTAAAAACTGAATTCGCAAAAGGTTATATTCCGGGCAGCATCAATATCCAAGGCAATAACTCTTTCGCAACATGGGCTGGATGGTATCTGAACTATGAAGAATCATTCATGCTCTTGGCAGATGAATCCCAATTGGATGATCTCACCCGTAAACTGATGCGCATCGGCTTGGACAATATCATGGGATATGTTCCTTCAACGGATGAATTTGTAAAAGCTGGCGGGAAACTTGATATGGTTCCAGTGATCGATATCAATACATTCAAGAAAACATTAGAAGAACCAAATGTTCAAGTTGTTGATCTGAGAGGTGCTGCAGAATTCAAATCAGGACATATCAAAAATGCTGACCATATATTCGTAGGAACCTTGCTGAAAAATCTTGATAAAATCAGCAAAGACAAAAAAGTCGTGATTCACTGCCAGGGCGGTGACCGTGCAACTATCGGCTACTCACTGCTCGCAAGAGAAGGATACAACAATGTATTGAATTACGCTGCCAGCATGAATGAGTGGATTGCATTGGGTAATCCGGTTGAAGTATAATCAGAAATCATCCCCATGCAACAACAAAACTGGATCATCATTTTTATTGTAAGCGGCCTGTTTCTGCTGTTATTCAGCGAAATCATGGAGGCTGCAAATACTCCTGAACAAAAAATTCCCGAACTGAAACAGGATGCATGGGTTGCACCAAGTCTTTTTCTGGATCGCACCTTAGAGGGGAAAGAAAGAGAGCTTGTTATATATGGTGAAGAGTTGATCGCCAATACTTCCAAATACCTCGGGCCCAGAGGCTCTGTTGCAGCAGTCACCAACGGAATGAATTGTCAAAACTGCCACTTGAATGCAGGAAGAAAATCATGGGGCAATAACTATGGTGCTGTTGCAGCAAACTATCCAAAGTTTCGCGATCGCAGCGGTAGCATAGAAACAGTATACAAAAGAGTAAGTGACTGCATGGAGAGAAGTCTCAATGGTAAAACACTAGATAGCAACAGCAGAGAAATGCAGGCCATGATGGCTTATATCAAATGGGTGGGACATGCAGTTGAAAAAGACAGTATTCCAAAAGGCAGCGGCATTCAGCCTCCAGTATACCTTGAGCGTGCTGCGAGTCCAGAGAAAGGCAGCGCAGTTTACTCGGCAAAATGTCAATCCTGTCACGGTGCAAACGGCGAGGGACTGTTGGCAGTAGATGGCAAAAGTTATACATATCCTCCCTTGTGGGGTTCAAACAGTTACAATTCAGGAGCGGGACTTTTCAGATTGTCGAGATTTGCAGGATATGTGCGAGACAATATGCCGCTCAACCAGGCATCGCACAATGCCCCTGTATTGAGTGACGAAGATGCATGGGATGTTGCAGCATTTGTAAACTCAAGACCCAGGCCAGGAAAAGATCTCAGTGGAGATTGGCCAAATATTTCAAAGAAGCCCATTGATCATCCTTTTGGTCCATATGCCGATGGATTCTCAGAAACACAACACAAATACGGTCCCTTTAAACCCATCATCGAAGCAAGAAAAAAACAAAAACAAAAATTGGCCTAACCTGTTGGCCGATATTTTTTCTTGTACATAAATATCACATCATGTCAAACATGCACATGCAACATTTTAGATGTACAAGCTGCACAGCAGAAGCGATCAGCAAAGCGGAGCAAGAAATGCATGTGCAACTTTCAGAAATTGGACAAGCCCATGATGGCATGACCGGATGTACATCCGCCTGCGTAACGCGTGCTAAATCCAACCAAAAATCCTCCAAATGTCATCATGATCAGTCCACGTGGCATACTCAATTCACTCCAAGCAAAGAGTTGCTCAGGAACCAATCCATTGATTTCAGTAAGTCCATACCCCGATAACTCATTGATGAGCGTTGGATTGACAACAATAGCCTGATCATCTTTGAAATACATTGCTGTAAGAATACCACCGATAAAAATACCAAATACAAAAAACAGATTCCAGATTTCTTTTTTCCAATCATACTGAAAAAAAAGAATTTTTACTGGCATACAAGCGGCACATATATGTCGTAACGATGAAGAAATTCCGAATATCTTGTTACCAAAAATTAGCAGTACTGGAATCATTTGTCCGATAATAGGACCCGCTACATGCCATAGCCAGGACTATTTAATGAATTCAATAATTGTCATATGAGTTAACTGTGTGAACAAATATAATGAAGACAAAAATGATCAATTCAACAATATGGTTTTGTGATTTTAGTCACATCACGAAATATTAAGTCCCCCTGTAATCTGTATTACTCAATTATTACCTCTATTGTGAATTATTCATTAGCTGATCCATCATTCCCTCTTCTTTTTCTTTTTTGCGGATACCGAAGTTGTAACGAAGATTCAACCCAAATCTACGTGTGTCTCCAAAACGTTCCCCGCTTGCATTGACAGTGCCCTGTGAAAGCAAAAAGTTATTTCGATTGGTATATAAAATATCATTCAAGCTCAATGTGATTGTTAGTTTTCGTTTTAAAAGCTGCTGAGAAAGATTCGTGTTCATCGCACCAAATGTGCTCAACTCATAAAATTGTAGCTGGCCTTTGAACCGGACAAATCCCTGAAAGGACAATTGGGTTGTTTTGGTCAATTTCAAATTGTGAAAACTGAAGAGCGTCCATGATCCTCTGCGAAATACCAAGGGAGCACCTTCGTATTTACCATCATAATTGTTGTGATTGTACTGCGCACCAATAACAAAAAAATATTTTTTACCTGGAGGAATGGCGGCGATTCCCCTGAAATACATCTCCCGGTTACTGCCCACATTGTCATATGTACGAAAAGCCTGTCGCCTACTGGAGTCGGCCTGATAGAGCACCTGTGTAAAAATATCCTTGGTCTGGTTGATGCCTACTGCAAACAGTGGACGTTCATCTACAGAAATATTCGCTTCATAATTTTGGGTAAACTGGGGACGCAAAGCGGGATTGCCTTTTTCATAGAGGAAGGGATCTAAAATTCGTATAGCTGGGTTTAACAAACTATATGATGGTCGAGTGATAGACCGACGATACACCAAATATCCCCTCAATTCATATCCTGCAATTTTCAACAAAGAACGGCTCAAATACACATAAGGAAATGCATCCGTCCTGCGCACCGTAAAGGTTGTATCGGTTGGAACAGTTTGCTGTCCAATCATATTGGTATTCTCCAAACGAAGTCCTGTTTTCAAAACAACTGTCCCCATTGTCTTTGAACCTTGTAAATAGCCGGCATGAATATACTCGCTGTAATTGTATTGATTGGTTCTGCGCGTATCAGGCGTTCTGCCAGAATTGTTCAAGAAAAAATAACGCGTATCATTATCAAACCAAAGATTGGCAGTCTTGATACCCGATTCAATCGACAAATTGCCTTTTAATTTTTGTATAAGATTGGCCTGATAAGTGATGAAATGCGATTGATTTTTTGCTTCTCCCTCAAGTTGTTGCTGATAAAAAAATGGAAGCAGAAAAATGTTATCCAGTGTTTGATCATTCTGGCTTGGATCAAATGAATAGGAAAGATCCTGATTCAATTCTGAGCCAATCGTGTCGAGCTTATACTTGGCATTGACCGCAACATTGGTATTGATGCTTCTTGCATTGTTTTCTGTTTGAGAAAGTGTTGAAAAAAATACCTGACTATTAGATTTTCTGAAAATATCTGTGGGATTTTCATTTTCACTTCTGGAACGATTGATATTGATGCGCGTATCCACACCAATGGTCAGTTTTGTATTCAATTCCCTGTTCATGCCTGCACCTATATACAGCCCATTACCTGGAGCAATGGTTCTGGAAAACTGTTGCAGCAATGAGTCAATACCAAATTCACGTGCAGTATTGATTTGATCATATCCATTGCGCCTGTTTGTGTTTACATTCAGATAAGATGAACGTGGACCGTCACTGTGATTCAGATTGAATCCCGCATACTGATTTCCATATTTACCTTGATTGAATCCTGCATTCATGCTTCCTGTCAAACCAATCTTTACATTTTTTTTGAGGATGATGTTCACAATTCCTCCTACGCCTGACGCATCATATCTGGCAGAAGGTGTTCTCACCAATTCAACACGATCAATTGCACTGGGCGGAAGACTTTTCAACATGGTGGCGATATCAGCACTGCTCATGCGTTGCTCACGGCCATTGATCCAGACAGCAGAGGGACTCGTACTGTTCAAATAAACATTCCCATCTTGGTCAATGAACAAACCAGGAATTTTTTCCAATACTTCAAATGCATGGGTAGAGCCAAGAGCGACTGGTTCTGGGTCCACAATTGTCTTGTCATCTTCCTGACGCATCAGCGGTTTGCGTGCAGTCACCACAACTCCTTTCATCAGCTTTGCATCACGCTGCAATAAAATGACAGTGTCTAGGTTTTTGCTGATGAACATTGTTTTCTTGTACGCTTCAAAAGAATAGGCTTCGACCCTCAATATATAGCGAGCCTTGGGCACAGAAAGTTTAACCAGCCCAGTACTGTCACTGACCCGCATCCAATTTATGTTGCTATCAGATGCATTGTACAGTGAAACAGTTGCCCCTGCAACAGATTCTTTATTTTGATCAACCATTCGAATGGTAACAGCATATTGAGCATGCAAAGCATTGACAGCCAATAGAAAAACGGTAAAAATAAAGAAGATTTTTCTCATAACCATGACCACTACAACATTTGGGGTCGCAAAGATATTTAAATACAGGCTACCATTATGATACGAATTTCGATTATAAATGTTACTGAATCACAACATACAACTATGCATTTTGTTTGGTATATTCATTACAAACTTGATTGCTTGATATATGAAAAAATATTTACTGTTGATTTTCATGACAATGTTGATGCAATACTCCATTGCGCAAACTTTCTTGGTTGGTGCAGCGAGTAGAAATATCAATCCAGATGGCGATAGCTTATACATGGCAGGTGGAAATCCAAATCGTCCTTTTATTGATGTGCATGACAGTTTATATGTAAAAGCTGTATTCGTTGGAAACAAGAATCAGCATGTCACCATACTTACTTTTGATTGCATTGGATTGATGTATCCTGCTTTATTGGAAATTCGTGAACAGGTTAAACGCAGCATGCCTTCAGTTGATCCAAATAGTATTGTGATGAGCTCTACACATACCCATGCCGGTCCGGATGTGGTTGGCATTTGGGGTAAAATTTTACACAAAGTGGTGTGAACCAGCGACACATGCAAAAAATAGTCAGTGCTGCAATTGACGCCATTAAAGAAGCATACGAAAAAAGAGCAAACGCATCGATGCAATATGCGGAGGGTACATTTGGTGAAGATTGGGTAAAAAATATTTCAGAGCCGAATGAAATTGACAGAACCATCAGTGTAATCAGATTCATCAACCAGAAAAATCAATCCTTAGCAACCATTACCAATTTCGCATGTCACCCAACCATCATGGATGATGCAACCAGCGCAGCCAGTGCAGATTATGTGTGGGGATATTATCATTACCTCGATTCATTACAAGGTGGTATAAATATGTTTTTGCAAGGTGCCATTGGCGGATGGATACAGCCAGAGGATGTTCCATCATCCTTTGAAAATGCATTACACAATGGTAGATCCATGGGTAGTTATGTACATACACTTTTGCTATCTGCAAGTAAGAATTCCTCCGATAAGATTTCTTTCAAGAGTAAGACGATCACTTTTCCAATGAAGAACCAGGGATTTTCAGCATTGTCCCGAGCGGGTGTAATCAAACGCGCATTTGGAGAAACAGTTGCCTCTGAAATTGCAAGCTTTACCATCGGTGATGCACAGTTTGCTACGCATCCAGGCGAAACCGTTCCTGCTATGGGACTGGAAACAAGAGCACTGATGAAAGGGAATGGTCCGAAATTTGTATTGGGACTCTCACAAGATGCACTGGGGTATATTTTAAAACCAAGTTTTTTTTCAAAGGGAAATAAAATCCCCTATAGTGAATATTTAACAGGTATGAGCATTGGTCCCGATACCATGAAAATCATCATGGATACACTTAAAACTCTTTTAGCAAACTGATAAATTTGAAATAATTTTAAAAAATAAAAACAGCTTTATGTCAACACAAAATTTCAGCAACCATACCAGAATGCACGCACCATTCCATTATATTTCAGCGCCATTGGTAATCATTGGCCTCATTGGAAGCATTGTAAACCTTGTGAACTGCCAACCGGAAAACTGTTACAGCGCCTCCTTGTTGATATTGGTTTTCTTTTTATTGTTGGTCATTGGTTCAATGGTCAGAGCATATGCCCTCAAAGCACAGGACAGGGCCATTCGAGCAGAAGAACAGCTGCGCCATTTCATGTTGACGGAAAAACCATTTGACAGCAGATTGAATATCAGACAGATCATTGCATTGCGATTTGCATCAGACGAGGAACTACCTGCCTTGGCAAGAAAAGCTGCAGAAGAAAAACTGCACTCAAAAGAAATCAAACAGCAAATCAACCATTGGAGAGAAGACAATTACAGAATTTAATTCACTGAATCAGTCTTTGTTTTCACTCCATTCAACTGCAACAACAATTTCATTTTTTCTTGCAATGATTTGATAAGGAGGATTGTAACCCAAATACCTGAAATTGCCAATGGTTTTGATTCCTTTGGCATCAAGCAACTCTTTCAAAGCATAAGCATATTTGCGAATAGAAGCATCATTGGCAAAACCACCAAACTCAATAGCAGCAGCATATTCACCGGGCATTTCATGGATTTCAACTTTTGCATCATTAGGCTTGGGCAATGTATTGATATCGTACTTTGATGGCATTACAAAACTCATCGATGATTCTTTATCGTTGATGTCCATGTGTACTGGGGATGTCATGGCAATCTTGGTCGAAGATGCATTGTTGCCAAAAATGTAACCCGCGATTTTTCGAAAACCTCTACTCGAAAGTTCACGATACGATTTTGCAGTTGATTTGATTGTGGCAAAAGTTGCAGGAGGATAAAACCTCAACTCAAATTCTTTTTCGTTTTTTACGACACGATAAGGCTGTTTTTCAATATTGGAATTGGAAATAGACATAAAAGATTGAAAACCAATAAAAAAAATACTTAATATAATCAGGACTACCCACATCGATTTCATGTTAAATTATTTAGGATATAACAGATAAAATACGATTTCTGTTGAGTACATCGTCATAAATACGAGATAATATTTTACAAAGCCTCTGTAAACAGGGAGTTTTCATAAAAATAATAAGTAAGTTTAGACTGAAATTGAATGATATATGAAAAAAATTTTCCTGCTTTTAGCCTTTTGTTTACATGTGTATTTTGGGTTGGTGGCACAAACATTTGAAGTCACGCTCCCCGGAGATATTTCTAAACAATCTATGGATGGAAGATTGCTAATCATGCTTTCTAAAAATCCATCTGGTGAACCCCGATTTCAAATCAGCGATGGCCAGGAAACGCAACAGATCTTTGGAACGGATATCGATGGATGGAAACCCGGTTCAACAGTAAGATTGAATGTGGATGCCTTCGGTTATCCAGTTGAATCCATCAAAAAAATTAAAAGCGGAAAATATACTGTGCAGGCACTTTTGCATGTGTATGAAACATTCAAAAGAAAAGACGGTCATGTTGTAAAACTTCCGATGGATCGTGGCGAGGGACAGCATTGGAACATTGCACCAGGAAATATGTATTCCAAACCGATGGTAATTGATTTTAAAAACGATCCATCTTTCAAAATAAATATCAAAATCAATCAAACCATCCCACCTATCAAGGAACCAGAGGACACGAAATATGTAAAGCACATCAAAATTCAATCTAAACTGCTGACTGAATTTTGGGGAAGACCGATGTACCTCGGCGCACATATTTTATTGCCGGAAGGATGGGATACGCACCCAAATGTGAAATACCCTTTGGCCATCTTTCACGGACATTTTCCGGATGATTTCGGTGGATGGAGAATAACACCACCCGATTCTGATTTAAAACCAGATACTGTAAAACGATTCAACCTGATTGGATACAATAGGATCGTACAACAGGAAGCTTATGATTTTTATAAGAGGTGGACAGGTCCCGATTTTCCTAGAGTTATCGCCATCGAAATTCAACATGCAAATCCTTATTACGATGATTCTTATGCAGTCAACTCTGCCAATATAGGTCCTTATGGCGACGCGATCACCTATGAACTGATTCCTGAAATAGAAAAACGTTTCAGGGGCATTGGACAAGGATGGGCAAGGTTTATGTATGGAGGAAGTACAGGTGGATGGGAAGCATTGGCAGCACAGGTTTTCTATCCGGATGAATACAATGGATGCTACGCTGCCTGTCCGGATCCCATCGATTTTCATCATTACATGACGGTTGATCTGTACAATGATAAAAATGCATACTACCGAGAAGGTCCCTTTAGAAGTACCTTGCGTCCAGGGCATCGCAATTACCTGGGACACGTAGATGCGATGGTAAGAGATATGAACCACAGAGAATTGGCATTGGGTTCAAAGAGCAGAAGCGGTGATCAATGGGATATATGGGAAGCAGTTTATTCTCCAGTTGGAGCAGATGGTTATCCAGCCCGTGTCTATGATAAAAAAACAGGTGAAATCAACCCATCTGTTGTTGCATACTGGAAAGAAAATTTTGATCTGACCTATATTATCCAGCGTGACTGGCCAAAGATTGGAGAAAAACTGAAAGGAAAAATTCATCTCTATGTAGGAGATATGGATAATTATTATTTAAACAATGCAGTATACAATGCAGAAGATATGCTGAAGCAACTGAAAAATCCATCCTGCAATTGTGAAGTAGATTATGGCGACCGTGCAGAGCATTGTTGGAATGGAGATCATAAAAATCCGAATTACATTAGCAGACTTCGTTACCACAGTATGTTCATCAGCAAATGGGTGGAAGAAATAAAATCACGTGCACCAAAAGATGCAGACCTGAATGCATGGAGATATTGATCGAAATCAATTGAAATCAATCCAATACATAGTTCTTGTATTATTGATGTGCATACTGTATACAAATGCAGATGCACAATCACGCTATATCTATAAAGCAGGTGACTCCAATGGAATCAACAAATGGTACATGGGTAGACAGATCGCTCAAGTGATGAGCCATTTTGGAGTGGAATGGTTGGAGCGTCAGGAACGTGATTTTGAAGAAAATTCAACCTTGTTGATCAAAAATCTACAGCTCAAATCTGGTATGAATGTAGCGGATATTGGAGCTGGGAGCGGATACCACAGCAGACTGATGGCTGGCTTGATCGGAAAAGGAAAAGTGTTTGCTGTTGACGTGGAGCCCATTATGCTCGTCTATTTGAAACAAAGAATAGAACAGGAAAATCTCTTGAACATCGTCCCTGTCTTAGGTACAACAACCGCTGTTTCACTTCCCAACGAAAGCATAGATCTGATGTTGTTGGTGGATGTTTACCATGAATTTTCTGATCCCTTTGAAATGACAAGATCCATGTATAATGCATTGAAGCCAAATGGAAAGCTTGTGTTGGTTGAGTTCAGGATGGAAGACGATGCAGTACCCATCAAAACCATTCACAAGATGAGTGAAGCACAGGCTGTGAAAGAAATGAAAGTTGCTGGATTCCGTTTAGAGAAGAACATAAAGAACCTGCCTTGGCAGCATTGCATGGTATTCATCAAGAACAATAAGTAAATCATTTATTTTAAAATCAATACAAATGGAAGTCCACCACAAAAATCACCATCCAAGAAGTTTGAAAGAATATTCAATCCAGTTTTAACCCAATCACTTTTTTACACGGAATAATTTTTTAGTGAATTTTGAACTGATAAAAAACAGCACAAATCCGGAGGTTACCGTAAAAAGTCCGAAAATTGAAAATATCCGCAGAAGTATATTCCCAAAATTATCTCTGCCCTGATAATCCATCGTATGTAACATCCATAAGAAATCAAAAACCCTCCATTTGTCATTCCGGTATTTTTGAACCGTCCCGAGCTCAGATGATACATACACTGTTGTATTGGATGGATGAGCAAAGGTTACAGCATACGCAGGTAGTGGATTCTCACGGTATTCATGATGATTGTTGGTGGAATGTAGCCATTCTACTGATTTCAACTGCGTTTCTCCATTGAATCTATATGCTGCAACTTGGATGGCTTCTTCTTTGGTCAATGGACCACGTAAGCTCCCTGTAATTGCATCAGCCAAATGATTCATACCTTCCATCTTGTGCTCATGGGTTGTTTCATTGTATATGGCTTTCACACACCTTATTTGATAGAAAGGCTTGCCGATAATATCAATCAGCTGAATTGAAACAACAGAGTCGATTTGATGTATATGATTGATTGAATCCAAAACGATAGATGGACTGATCAGAGAAATATTCGATGGTAACAAAGGAACAGTCTTCTTTTGAAAGTCTCCATGAACCTCGTCCATATCAGACCAACTGAAATAGATTCCCCCGATTGTCCACATCAAAAACTGGATACCTAATAGTAACCCCAACCATCGATGTGTTTTTCTTATATAAAAATACTTACTCCGTCTCATTGCTAAACTGGTTGAGCATGTAAATGTTGTAAAATATCATTCAATAAATATGATAATTTCTAATATTAAAATATGAAATTTTGGCTTATATATTTACTTTATAAAGATGATAATTGAAAAGCTGAAACAATAATATTGTATAAAAGGCTATATCCAGACAAAGCAGATCCTTATTTCAGCAAAAGCAGCAATTGATGAATGGTAGTATGTATATTTTCGCAGAAGAGGTAAGATATCAATATATTGTGCTGTGAATATTTTGGTATTGTGTACAGGCAATTCATGCAGAAGTCAAATGGCTCATGGATATCTGCAAGCATTTGTTGGAGACAAAGCGACAGTTTACAGTGCTGGCGTGGAAACACATGGCGTGAACCCAAAAGCAATTGCAACAATGAAAGAAGATGGGATAGACATTTCTCATCATACTTCGAACAACGTTTCTGAATATAAAAACATTGAATTCAAATACGTCATCACCGTATGCAACAATGCCAAAGAACAATGTCCGTATTTCCCATCTAATGCCGAGAAATTCCATTATAATTTCCCCGATCCAGCAAAGGCGAGCGGGACCGAAGAGCAAATTCAACAGGAATTTGCCCGGGTAAGGGAGATGATCAAGAAATATTGTTTAGACTTTGTAAAGTCCTACTTGAAATAAATAATACAGCCAGCTCAAATCTGAATGCTTTGTTCTAGACTCCATCAAGTATGTTCCAGGTTAGAACTAACTTTGATAACGGGATGGGGATGCGCTTACTACAAATATTATTCTTGGTTTTTCCCGTGCTTGAAATAGCTGGTCAACAATTGTTCTACAGTACCCCGGAGCAAGGTGTAGAGCAACTCATGAAATATAAATCAATAGGAAGAATTGGAAATAATATTTTGGTTTCAAGAGAGCGCAAACGCAAACATGTCATCAGTGTTTTTGCAAACGACATGAGCCTCATTCGAGAAAATGAAATATCCCTCTTACCAAAAGAAGTATTGGATGTTGATTATATCAATGCAGGTGATAAGGCAATCATGTTTTACCAATATCTCGAGAAGAATACGCTGTATATCGCTAGCATGGGTTTAGATGAGAACGGAAAAATAATCAGTGAAAAAGTTGTACATGACTCAACACTCATAGAAAATCGAACAGAATTCCCGCTCTATCAAATTTTCAGTAATACAGCTAAAACGTTTTTCATCCATTTACTGATGAATGACAACAACGAGCAGATTACCAAAATAAATACTGCCTTGTACAATAGCAGAATGGAAAAAATTGAGCAGGCCACATTGCTCATATCCACTCCTGATGGAACAGAGAAATTGAATCAATTTCAACTAGACAATGGAGGAAATCTTATTTTTGCCCGCAATCTATTAGGAGATGCAACAGGGAATATATCTCGCTCAGATATTTTGATCAAATTAAAAGGATCGAATCAAATCAAAGATGCTACCATCCAATTCAATAAAATTGGAATCAAAGAAATCAAGACCGTCATTGATCAAGTCAATAACCGAATCATAGTAGCTGCCTTATTTTTTGGCGGTAAAAAAATGAGTGCACAAGGAATATTTTCAATGCTGGTTGATATCAATACCGGAAATGTATCGAACTGGCACCAAGAATTTTTTTCTGATAGTCTCAGAAAAGAGCTGAAAGTAAAACACACACCACATATCAGAACATTTGATGATTATTATCTGGATCAAGTAATACCATATACAAATGGCGGCTATACATTGATTTTGGAACAGAGGTTCACCGAGGGTAACAGAGGAATTGTTTCAGACAATCGGTCTTTTGTTTTAGATCCACTTCCACCGCGTGTAGTATACAACGGCAACAGTAGTGATGGCGCACTTTTCAGTATCATACGAACACCCTACCAGGCATTTCAAATACCAATAGAAACTTCCTCCAGATCATATGCAAGAAATGTAGCTGGAAATGTATTGGTTCTTTCGGTAAACAATGAAAGCCAAATAATCAATGAGCAGGTTTTAAGAAAGGAACAAGACGAAGTAAAAAGTGCCCATACCATATCTTATACAACCATTAAAAATGCAAATGGGATCAGATTTGTATACAATGAAAAGGAAAAAAATAACCTGAGTTTGAGAAGTGCCAACTTTGTCCCAGACGCACGCATGAAGAGATATCCTGCTGCCAAAGGCACCATACCCAACATGCGACTCTTGCCCAGGTATGCCTCGCAAATTGGATTCAATGAATGCATCATGCCTGCAGTAAAATCAGGGATTGGTAGTTTTGTGAGGGTTGTGTTTTAAAACTCTTTCTCTGCCATTTCACTTTGGGGCAAATTCAATTTTCGGTTCTTCTAGGAAAGGTTAAACCCCATAGAAAACTGAATTTGAACAGGCTCATATATATAATTGGTAGTAAAGTAGATGAGATTGCTCATTTAATAATCGATCGTATTTATGTTAATTTAAATAATACTATATTCGAAATAATATTTTATTATATGATATGTTTAAATGTTAATATCCCGAATGAACTGCATACAATAGATGATGAGTGCAAGGCAATCTATCATTGCAAAACCTCTGTTTGTTTTTACCTCTTCAAATCAAGAGAACTTCGCAATTCATTTGTAGAAGAAACCAAGGGAATGATGAAGACTGAAAGAATGGAAGTATACAATCGATACAATTCTTTAACTGAATCCAAATAATATGATACGCTTTATTGCTGCACTGTGCATCCTCTGTATAAGCATGTCCTTTTCAAACAACATGAATACCGGGAAAGGTAAAAAATGGATGAGTTTATTTGATGGAAAAACACTCAATGGCTGGAAAATGGGTGAGAATCCCGGGACTTTCACCATCGAGGATGGAAGCATCAAAGTTGCGGGTCCACGTTCACACCTATACTATGATGGTCCCGTGATGAACCATGATTTCAAAAATTTTGAATTCAAAGCACAGGTCATGACAAAGCCCGGTTCCAATTCAGGTATCTACTTTCACACCGTCTTTCAAGAAAAAGGTTTTCCTGATAAAGGATTTGAAGTGCAGGTCAATAATTCACATACAGACTGGAAAAGAAGCGGTGGACTCTACGACATCAAGGACACCAGGGAGGTATATGTAAAAGATGATGAATGGTACACAGAGTATATTCGAGTCGAAGAGAAACATGTTATAGTAAAAATAAATGACCAGGTTGTTACCGATTGGACACAACCGGAAGATTTTGTACCAGCAAAAAATCACCTTAATCGCATCATCGCTTCCGGAACCTTTGCCCTGCAAGGACATGACCCGAAGAGTGTTGTGTATTACAAAGACATCATGGTGAGACCTTTGAAATAACAACATACAATTGTTATAATAATGGCAAAATTCAAATCCTAAACTGGTGTAGAGATTTTGACGAGAGTCCGATAGCCATTACTTTTTCAATGATTTCTTCAGTTGATTCTTTTAGTTCCAATTTTTTATAAGAAGCTTCTTTGATCCACTCATCAAAATGGATTGAGAAATTTTCATCAACGGTTTTAACTGATTTTACACCAAAGCTTTTATCCAAAGCTGCAGCATTGCAAACCTGTTCATATTGTCCGGAAATTGGCACGACCATTAATTTTTTACCTAAATAAAGTGCTTCAGCAGGTGTCTCAAATCCCGCACTTGTGATCATTCCATGACAACTAATTAAACTAGTGTTGAATAACTCTTTATTAACGGGAAAGAATTTTATATTACCATCCTGATGGATTTTTGTAACCTCACCAGAAAATATTTGGAATGAATATTTATTCAGTTGATGAAAATATTTTCTTAGAATACCCAAACAAAATTGTGAAAGATAAACTGTAAAATGACCTTCATCTCTTGGTTCGGCTGATACAATAGATCTTTTTATGATTGGCTGAAAGATAAATCGGTCATATTTTTCAAAGTGTAATCCAATGTTACTTGAAGCTCTTGCATAATTTGATAATACGAACTCACTCAGCATATCTTTTTTAATTGGCCTTGGAACCCGCTTGCTCAAGAAACTTGCCTGGTGCCCAAAATGAATTGAATGCTTGCCTTTTAATTGGCATGCCATTGAAGTGATAGATTCAAAATCATTTATGATCAAATCATACTTTTCTATAGGCAAGTGCTTGGCCTCTCGCCAAACCTGCTTAAATCGAATATTCGTGATTGTTTTTTTAATATCAATACTGCCATTTTGCTGATTATACTCAAGACTGATCCCCTTGCTTTTATATGCAACAGGAAGATCACATTTTAAATCATAATTAGAACCACTCAAAAATACATCTACGTCACCATATTTTTTCAGATAAGGATATATTTCAATAGCTCTGCTGATATGACCATTCCCGGTTGCCTGAATCGCATAAAATATTTTCAAATTTTTAGCGTGCAACATAAATTGATTTGAAAAACAGACTTACCTCATCTGTTAAAACGTTGATCACAGGGATTTCATTATTGTGTTTCAATGTGATAACTTCTGTTTTTGTTATGGCGGTTTCTTTGTAATGATAAATTTCCCAATACCCTTCATTGTATTCCAAACAAGTAAGATTTTCAATCCAATCTCCACTATTAAGATAAGTAACTGTACCACCATCAGTTTTGACTTCCCTGATCTGAGGTTGATGAATATGCCCACATATAACATTATCATATCCATTTTCAATTGCCAATTCTGCAGCTGTTTGTTCAAAATTCCCTATCCATGCTACGGCTTTTTTAACTCCGTTTTTAACTTTCTTGCTCAAACTCATTTTTTCTTTACCGAGCAGTCTCAACATCCAATTAATAGCCCTGTTCAGTAAAATCAGTAAATCATATCCATGACCTCCAAGCTTGGCAATCAACTTTGCACTTCCTTTGGTAGTGGCATCAAAAACATCACCATGAAAAATCCATGTTTTTTGTCCATCGATATCAATAACAAGCTTATCAACCAGTTTTAAATTGCCCAATTGGAGTCCACTATATCTTCTCAATATCTCATCGTGATTGCCCGTAATGTAAACGACTTCTGTTCCTTTGGCCATCAGGCTGAATATCTCTTTGATGACTTGCATATGAGATGCAGGAAAATAGTGTTTTCTGAATTGCCAAATATCTACTATGTCTCCATTTAATACTAAAAGCTTTGGTTGAATGCTGCGCAAATAAGATATCAGTTCAGTTGCGTGGCAGCCATAGGTTCCAAGATGGAGATCACTTAAAACGACCAAATCAAGAAGTCGTCTGTTCATACAGATGTTTTTCAAAATTCCAACTATATACCTGACTAATCAGAAATCCAGTATTAATAAATGTTGAATTCTATATAACGCAATTATTATTGACTAAATTCTGCATACAGGTGTTGTATCAACCCGTCAGCCAGTCCAATTTTGGGCACAAGTACCTCATCTATGTCTGCCCATTTCATGATTTGTATGTAAATGAGCAGTGCCGGAACAATCACATCTGCCCGGTCTTCTCGCAAATTATAATTGCGAATTCGATCCTCCAATGTACAAGATGAAAATTCTTTGTAATAATCTCTCAACAATGCGATATCGAGTGACTTACCGTCTTTTTTCTTGCTGAGTGAAAAGACTTTATTGATATTACCACCTGTACCAATAGCAATGATATTTTTTATACCCTTTACATTGCTGCGTATTTCATTTTTCATTACTTCCCAATCCTCCTCAACAACCATTTCTTTTAAAAGTCGAATAGTCCCAATATTGAAAGATCGTTTGTATATAAGTTGGTTATTGCTAAAAAATGTTACTTCTGTACTTCCTCCGCCCACATCAATGTATAAATAACTGTTGTCCCTATTTAAATTTTCTGCAATGTGAGATTCATAAATCAATGATGCTTCAAAATCACCACTAATTACTTGGATATTGATGCCAGTCTCCAGAAATATTTTTCTTACAACTTCTGCTTTGTTTTTTGCATCTCTCATTGCACTGGTAGCTACCGCAATGTGCTTGTCAACCCGATATGCGTTCATGAGATGGTCATAGGCCTTCATGGTTTGAAGTATCATACCCTTTTTAGGCTTTGAAATTTCACCTGTCTCAAAAACATCAAATCCAAGTCGCAATGGAACACGAATAAGGTTCAGTTTATTGAACCTGGGACTTCCCTTCTGAGGCGTTACAACCTCGCTGATGAGTAGCCTACACGCATTGGTCCCAATATCAATTGCTGCTAATCTCAATGATTCCTCACATTATTTTCTTGATAAGAATCGGTAGATTTCATGTTGAGATCTCACCGTTTTGTCTCTATGTGAAGTTACGTAGTTGTTGTGAAAATCAATATCCAGAATGCGTGCTTTTACATTGTCTTTCAGCTGAATATGTAATATTTCAATAAGCTCATTCTTAAGTTGTACATCCAGGACCGGACAAGCAGCTTCAACCCTGTGATCAAGATTTCTTACCATCCAATCCGCGCTGGAAATATATACACGTGGATCACCATCATTGTGAAAAACTAGCACACGGGCATGTTCCAGATATTCATCCACAATACTAATGGCTCGAGGAGTTCTTTCCTTTTTCTTGAGTAATTTTTTAGCACTATATATACCCCTGATGATCAAATCAACTTTAACTCCTACTGTAGATGCATGACAGAGTTTATCAACCAGTGTTATGTCACTGAGAGAATTTAGCTTTAAAATAATAGAAGCAGGCTGACCTTTTTTAGCAGCCCTGATTTCCCTGTCGATCATTTGATTGATCTGTTTTCTCATTCCAACAGGACTCACCAATAAAGTGCTGCAATCAGTTAAAGCTTCTTTATACAACAACGGATTTTCGAGATAATAAAATATCTTATTAATATCCGCCATGATATTCCTATTGGATGTCAACAGACAATGATCCCCATAAAAATTCGCTGTACGCTCATTTAAGTTGCCTGTACTGAAAAAACCGTATTGGACTGTTTTATTTTTGACTCGCTTTTTGATCACACATATTTTGGCATGCACCTTCATATCAGGAATACCCAAAATAACTTTTACTCCCTCTTCCTCAAGCACCGATTTCCATTCAAGATTTGCTTCCTCATCAAATCTAGCCTTTAGTTCCAGCATTACTTCAACCTTCTTGCCGTTGCGCGATGCATTGATGAGCGCATTGATGATACGGGACTCAGGAGCCAATCGATAGGCTGTTATTTTGATCGACTGCACTTCTGGATCCATAGCAGCCTCTCTCAGCAAATCAGTAATAGCATTGAATGTATGATAAGGGAAATGCAACAGAACATCTTTTTTATGAATTATATCTGCAACCCTGATAGCCCCTTTCAAATCGGGATGATTAAATGATACTTTTTTTCGCTTTTGAGCTGAGAACACATCCGGAAAGTCCATGAAATGTTTGAAATTATGTATCCTTCCTCCTGGAATAATGCTGGAGTAATTATCAATTCGTAATTTTTTTGTCAAAAACATCAGCAAGCCACTGTTCATTTCTTTGTCATATACAAACCTCACAGGCTTCCCTCTCCTTCTTTTTTTCAACCCTTTCTGCATTTTCTCAACCAGTGTTGTCTGCACATCACTGTCCAGATCAATTTCTGCATCCTTTGTTACTTTGAAAATATGTGACTCAAAGTAGTCAAATCCAAAATACGAGAAGATGTATGGAAGATTGACACGAATGATGTCTTCCAATAAAATGATATGGGTTTCATTTCGTTTGGTAGGCAATTCAATGAAACGTCCAAGAGATCGGGAAGGAATCTCAATGAGTGCATACTGTTGTTTGTAGGCAGAGTGTTTTTTTCGCATCACAACACCCAGGTAAATACTCTTGTCACGCAGATATGGAAGTTCAGGGAGACTCTCAATCATGAGAGGAATAATGTTTGAACGGACTTCCTTGTCGAAGAAATCAATCACATATGCTCGCTGTTCTTGTGTGAGCTGAGTATCATTTTTGAGAAAAACCCTCTCTTTTTTCATTTCGAGCTGAATACTCCTCCAAATACGATCAAATTCATTCTGTTGGTTCAACACAGTTAAAAGAATATCATGAAGCACCTCTCTGGGTCTTTCCTCCAAATGAAAGTTCAGCTTAGATTTTTTTTCAGAAAACTCTACCATGCGTTTCAATGTCGCTACACGAACCCGAAAGAATTCATCAAGGTTGTTTGAAAAAATACCCAGAAAACGAATGCGCTCTTTCAAAGGAACTGTCGAATCATTTGCTTCCTGTAAAACCCTCGCATTGAAACTCAGCCAACTGATATCTCGTGCTACAAAAGGATTTTTTTGCATGTAAGGAAGATAACCATTTCATAAATGCAAAAACATGTATTGATTTTAACAAAAAGTGAAATTTTAAAAGATTTAAAAGAACGCGATTCATGCAGTTGAAAACTTGAAATTAACATGTTATAAACATGTAGTTTATGTAAACATTCCTTTAATTTTTAATTAATAATTAGATCACAATTTAAACCAAACTTGCTGTAAATATTCATTCATGGGCAACACCTTCGACATCATTCTTCACACGAAGAAATTACTGCAAGCTGGTATTTTCAACCACCTGACCGACGAAAGTATTTCAGTGCTGCATCACCTGATCATGCAATCATCGTTTCAACATCTCAATAAGAAGAGATTCTTTGAGATTTGGAGAAAAGGTGATTTCAGTGAACATTTTGTGAATATGCAGTTGCTTCAGGAAACCAATCTTATACTTCAAAAAAACGGAGAACAGATCATTGAAGAAAACTTTCTTGAAATGATGTACTGATTTTTTTGAATTCCTGCCATCAGCTTTGCTTGATTAATAACAATCAAGTGTGAAATGCTATTTTATTCTTTTTAACTCTCTCAAAAGCTGTTCCTCTGTCGGTAAATACAATTGATATTTACTTGTTACAATGGTTTGATTGTTTTCAGGAAGCAGGCTTATTACTGAGCAAAAGCCTTTCAAAAAGACTAGAATTTACACAAGCTAATATGTTATAAATAAAAAAGAAAATACACCCAACTTGAAATCATTATATAAAAGACTACATAATTTTATTTATCATTTTTTGAAACTCATTTGATTCTCCTTATCAGACGCTCATAAGCCTCCGCATATTGCATCATACCAATATCATTGGGATGTGTTCCGTCGACTGTGCTCTCTGTCGTAAACCCAATAGCAGATGCAGTGAGCAGGTAGATATCACGCAGACCTTCTTTCTTCAATTTTTGAAAAACCTCTGCAGCAATTTCACTGGCGGCTTTGTAACGGGCGGTCATCACCGAATCCATGTTTATACCTTCGAGTCCGCTGCAGTGTTCTGCAAGTATAATCGGGACTCCAGGATGTGTTGACTGTAAATCGGCAATGGACTTTCGAATTCTCCGTTCAATTTCCTCAGCAGGAAACTGATTTCTCAACGTCAGATTGGGCATGCAATCAAGTATGTACATTTTTGCATCGATGGAATTGATCAAATCAATCACAGGCTGTTCCAATTGTCCGTTGCCTGAAAATCCAAGGTTGATCATCTTCGCATGCAACTTTCGCCCCAATATATTTGTCCATGCGAGTCCGGGTCTGCTGGCACAAGCTCCATTCATTATGGAAGTCCCATACGCCACAATGGGCTTCCCAGTTTCAACCGGCAAAAATTCAAATCGATTTTCAATGGGTATGCCCACACTCACCCATTGCACTGCCGTATACAATGGAAGATAGAGTCTGAATATTTCATCTCTCTGTGACAAAATCATGTTTTCAAACCGATAGGTAATGGTATCGCCGAATGCATAAGAGCCTTTTGCCCAACGCCAATCTCCATCTACATCTTTTGCATACAGGTCCACGCCAGCAACCCCGGTGGCAGGCATATGGGGCATAGACTGATTTCCTTTCACCACATATCGAACAACAACTATCCTGCTGTTTGTTTTGAATCCTATGTATTCACCTGCTGTGTTTCGAGACAGATTCCAAACAACTGGTCTGACTACTTTCTCTGCAGATGAAGGGAATCGATCATACGGACTTGCCAAGTCACGATGCCAACCTCTCCCATCCACCACTGCAAAATCAGCAGCAACAGGATCAAACCATTTGATAGACTGGGAAATAGCGAAAAAAGGCAAGAGATATAAAAAGAAGAGCATTGATTGTCTCATATTTCAGGTTTGATAATTATCTATTTTAATGAACCATAATTTAATAATAAAGATTGAAAAACAATAGCAGCGTAAAATAATTTATACCTTCCGGAAAATTATTTTATGAACAAAATCCTTGCCCTCATCAGAAAATACCGAACCGAAATCATCATTGGAGTCATTGTATTTCTTTCTTTTCTTTTGAAAGATGTTCTGAAAATTTTGTTGAAGATGTGAGTATCTTCGATAGAATATTTTAAAATATTTATTCGTAAATCTCCACGTTCACAAAAGCTTCAAAAAGTCAAAAAATATTTCATGCTCAACCATCTTCTCAACGGCATCCATCATATTGCAATCATTTGTGCTGATTATGAAAGATCGAAATATTTTTATACCAATATATTGGGATTCAATATTGTCAATGAGACATATCGTGAAAACAGAAAATCATATAAACTTGATCTAGCACTCAATGATCAATACATCATAGAGTTGTTCTCGTTTCCTGATCCACCCCCAAGACCATCACGACCTGAATCATGCGGATTGCGACATTTGGCATTTAAGACAAATGATATAGAAAAAGCAATTGAGGTATTATCAGAAAAGGATGTAACCTGTGAACCAATAAGAGTGGATGAAATAACCGGGAAAAAATTTACATTCTTTTCCGACCCTGACGGTCTACCATTGGAACTCTACCAAGCATAAAAAACCCTTGCAAGTTCAACACTCACAAGGGTTCATTATTAGATACATTCAGAAGAAATTATTTTTTCAACAGTGCATAGAAAGAGGACTCAATCTTCTTGTATTCATCCTCCAATACATCAATGGCACCAATCCTTGATGGAGAAAACGGCTCAATACCCAATATAAGTGAAAAATATACGTCACTCAATCTTCTGCGATACTTAAACTCATCAAAGAATACTGTCTTTCTGTTGGTTTCGATGATTTCTTTTCTTAAGCTGTCCAATGCATTCAATTGTGTTTGTTCAGCAGAGGACTTGCTTGCCATATTGGTAAGGACTGCAATAGATTTATCCAATGAATCAACCAGCACAGCAAGTTTTTCGTGCAGCCTGAATAAACGCATCGACTGCTCATGCAGCTGATTCATCTTTGCTGCTGTGAATCCCTTTTCAGGATTGGGTTCTACAACAAAGCTCTGCTCATATTTCTGATCACCGATTTCCATTACAGCTTTGTATTTACCCGTTTTTACCCTAGGGCCCAACACAGATGAAAACAATACACTTGAACCTGCAGTGAATCCACCCAAGGCAACCTTACACGGGTTTTGATCAAGTCCCCAAAACACCCTGTTCAACCCCTTGTTGGTTGTTCCATTGATGTCTTTGATTTTTTTATTGGTCTCATCATACAACACAATTTTCACAGACTGCTCAGAACGTTGTTTCAAATAATATTCAAAAGCAGGGAGATTGGCCTTGTTGCCGGCTGTCCATCCAGCAAGATTTCCATCTTCTGATGGAACCTGAGGAGCAAAATCATATTTGAAATTTGCAACTGGATAAAAAACTACATCTTTTGTCAAATCTGTTTTGATCAGCCTGCGCAGGGATGCCAGATTATCCAATACATAAATACCTCTGCCATGTGTAGCAATCGCCAAATCACCTGTATGTGGCACAACTTTCAAATCTCTTACCAAAGCATACCAGGGAATATTCTGGTATTTACTGCGCATCCATGTTTTACCTGCATCGATTGAAATGAATAACCCCATCTCAGTACCTAAAAAGAGCAGGTTCTCCTGCTCAAGGTCTTCTCTGATTACATGGGCAAAACCTGAAAATTCCTTGGACTCAAATTTTTTCCATGTTTTCCCTGCATCATTGCTGACCACCGCATATGTAGCATGATCACCATATCCATGATTGTCCAATGTTACATATACCCTGTTCGGATTTTTAGAGGATAACTCAATACTGGAAATCCATGCATATTTGGGAACACCAGCAGACCAGATATTCGCAGAAAGATTGATCCAATTTTTTCCTCCATTGTTGGTATACTGCAAATGACCGTCGTCCGTGCCAACCCAAATGATATCCTCGTTGCGCGGATCTTGCGTCATGGTGAAAATCGTACAATGATTTTCTGCACTGGTATTATCACCAGTGATGCCTCCGCTTTTTTCGGTGTTCTGTTTATTTCTATCATTTGTAGTGAGGTCAGGAGAAATTTTCATCCAATTTGTTCCTTCATCAATTGATTTGTATAAATACTGATTGGCAATATATACATTGTACCCTCCGGGACGCTTGGTACTCTTTGCAACCACTATAGGCGTATTCCAATTCCATCGATGAAGATCTTCACCTACATTTCGCTGCGGTTTTATGCCATAACTCAATCCGTTGGAAAGACTGATGCGATTGATTTCTCCACCTTGTGACTCTGCATATACAGTATTTGAATTGATAGGAGATGGCTGTACCCAAAATCCATCACCACCATTGAGAAATTTCCAGTCAGTGCTTGATACACCGCCTGGTGAAGAACTCGGTGCCATCCAAGAACCATTGTCCTGCAAACCTCCATATACATTGAAAATTTTATCATTGCTCACTGCAACATGATAAAATTGACCTACTGGAAGATTGTTTAAAAACGACCAGGATACTCCTTTGTTATGACTGACGTACACCCCACCATCCGTTGCTAAATACATCGTATTGGTATTGAGTGGATTGATCCAAAGGGCATGATGATCTGCATGTGGCACCACATCACCAATGATTGTATTGGACCAAGAATATCCACCATCAATTGAATATTGAAAATCAAATGCGGGTCGATATACTCGCTTAGGATCTTTTGGATCAAACTCAAGCGCACTGAAATAAAATGGTCTAGCTGTAATATTATCTGTACTCGCTAATTTGGTCCAAGTATCTCCTTCGTCTTGCGATTGATACAAACCCGGAACTTTTGCTTCGACAATTGCAAGCACTTCTTTTGGCTTAGATGGATTGATGGTTACAACAATTCTTCCAAGATCACCATCAGGCAATCCAGCCTGGATTTTTTTCCAGGTCTTCCCACCATCAATCGATTTATACAATCCACTGGTGCTTCCACCTGAATTGAAGGAGAATGGCTGACGCCTGAATTTCCAGAAACTTGCCAGGAGTATATTTGGATTCGTGGGACTCATCGTAATATCCGCACAACCGGTTTCTTCATCTACATACAATATTTTATTCCAACTCTTTCCACCATCAATTGAATGATAGAGTCCTCTGTGTTTGCTTGAACTCCAAAGTGGACCAGGTGCAGATACAAAAATGCTCTTGGTATTGGTTGGATCGATGATGATTTTGCTGATATGCTCTGTACTGTCGAGTCCGATTTTCTGCCAATTTGATCCAGCATCGGTTGACTTGTATATTCCATCCCCAATGGAAACGGAGTTGCGCATATTGCTTTCCCCCGTTGCTGCATATATGATTTTTGAGGAAGATGGATCGAGTGCCAAAGCTCCAATCGATTGACAGTATTTGTCGAAGATTGGAGTAAATGATATCCCACCATTTAAGCTTTTCCAAATTCCTCCACCTGCTGTTCCCACGTATAAATTGATCTGATTGTCAACCGTAGTGCCCGCAATACTGGTGATCCTTCCGCTCATCGTAGAAGGACCAAGATTTCTTGCAGACATCGATTGAAAAAAAGAAGAGTTGTTCAGTATGGCGTTAGATGGCGATTGTGCATGTAGGAATACACAGGCAGCAAACATGACACTGCTCAGGAATAATTTAATGCTATACATATGCTTAGTTTCCTTTGAAGATGTTCTCATCAATAGCAAGATTAATTTCAATCTTATCAGTTACAAGCAATTGACCCATTTGCTCTGATTTGTGTGGGATCTTAATGCCAAATGGAATGATTTTGTAATCGAATACTTTTGTAACCATTTTCATTTCCTGACCCTGTTGCTTAACAGTTTTTTCTTCTTTGTAAATCAAAGAGGTATTGACATCAAAGAAATACACACTCTCATTATTATTCTTAGTAGTCATCTTAACTTTGTAAAATTCATTTCCATCTTCTTCATCTTTTCCTAAAAATTCGACAGTTGAACCTTTTTCAGCATAGTCGATGAATTCATCCTGTATATCTAATTCATCCAATTTTTGTTTCAATTCCTCTTCTGAAATAGGCTGCAAAGATGATCTTCCACCAAATGGATTTTGTGACCAGCCTTTTGCAGGTGTGGTGATGTCAATTATTTTTTGTCCCTGGAATTCAGCATCTACTCTTACACCAATATTGTGAACAGCCTGCTGTGTAAAATTGATTTTAATTCCCTGTACTTCAATGAAACCATTTACTTTCATTGATTTTACTTGCTTCCATTTTTCTTTCCCGCCGATGGCAGTGATGTACTTTTCGATGACTTCATCCGCTGTTTGTGCCTGGATATTGAATGAAAGCAAAACAAGGGGAAGCATCAGCGCTGCATAAACAAAGAGCTTTTTCATAAAGAATGTTTTTAAGTGTATACAAAATTATCTGGGTCGCTCATTGAACATTCAACATTTGGATGAGCGGTTATAACCCCATTTTAGGGGTAAATGTAGACAAGGAAAGCATTGGATGCTTTCTAAACAGGGAATAAATATGTTAAATATTCGAAAAGTGGTATACGTTTGGACAATCAAGTAACTGATAATGAAAGTATTCCTATAAATATTTTTTATTGCTTATATAATCTTGATGAAAGATCGGAGCTTGCTGTATGATAAGCAATAAATGATTAAATTATAGTTGAAATAAAAAGATCAAGCATTATGAGAAATCTAGAAATCCCGCTGTCAGAGTTACATAAATACATTGATAACGCTGAAAAAATGCATGAGAAGATTTCAAGTGTAAATGTTGGATGGCATATTGAACATTCACTCTTGGTCATTCAAAAAATAGGCGAAACGGTCATCCAATCAGATCCCAATAATTACACATGGAAATGGAATGCCTCAAGATGCTTGGTATTTACATTGAATAAATTCCCCAGGGGCAAGGGCAAAGCACCGGATATCGTCAAACCCACACAAACAGAGAAAACAGATTTTGATGCAATGTTTGCAAAAACCAGGAGCATCATCGAAGAATTGAAAAGGTGTTCTGCTAATCAGTTCTTTCTACATCCCATTTTTGGAAACCTGAATAAGAAAAATACGTTTATCATGCTAGACATTCATACAAAGCACCATATCCTCATCATAAATGATATTCTGCGCGCTCAATATGTCAAATAGAAATCATTGTATAATTTTTTATTGCTTATTACTGTGAATTTTAAACAAACAATGATTCTCCTACCGTATGCGAACAAATTAAAATACCCGTTGTTTTCTTTGCATGAACAACCAAGTAGACTTACTCAAAAAAGAAATCGAAGCGGAAAGATCAAAGCTCCTCGCTCATCCAGCTTATAAAAATATCAATGATTTAGAGGGACTCCAAAAGTTCTCTCAAATTCATGTTTATGCAGTATGGGACTTTATGAGTCTCCTGAAATCCCTGCAAATCGCTCTTACCTCTGTCTCCCTTCCCTGGGTTCCAGTTGGATCAGCAAATACAAGATACCTTATCAATGAAATCGTTCTAGGTGAAGAATCTGACATAGATGAAATTGGAAACAGGATCAGTCATTTTGAACTCTATCTCAAGGCTATGCGTCAAATGGGTGCAGATACCTCTGGCATCGAAAATATGCTGCAACTTATAAATGAGGGCACCTCAATAGAACACGCTATACGTCAAATTGATATTGCACCGGAAGTCAAAGCATTTCTTGAATATACTTTTCAAATTGCACTGCATGCACCCGCACATATCAAAGCATCTGTATTTACATTCGGAAGAGAAGATTTGATCCCGTCTATGTTTCATGAACTCCTTCAGCAATTATATACAGAAACACCTCAGAAAGTTTCCATCTTCAAATATTATATTGAAAGACATATCGAAGTAGATGGCGATCATCACAGTCAGCTTGCTATAGACATGGTTGCAGAATTATGTGGAGACGATGATACCAAATGGAAAGAAGCAACAGAAGCAGCTAAAAAAGCGCTTCAGGTAAGATACACACTTTGGGATGCAGTAGAAAACACGGTTGAGGTAGATTAAACATACAAAACTGAAAGCTTTTCTATAAAGAGATCTGGTCGATATCAAATGTCTGCACCAATTCTTCTCTGGTAACAAATAAACAGATCATTGTCATACTGGCTAACACGTGATAATTCAAATTCTACAAGATCTGAAATACTAATTATTTTTTCTGTACCAAATACCCCTTTTGCTTTTGAATCAATGAGCGCCTTAGGGGCTATAAATAAGTTCATCTCATCAATATAATTATTCAACATCAATTGTGTTGCCAATTTACCACCTGCTTCAACAAGTATATGATAATGTTTTAAGCCAAGTTGCATATTGAAAAATGAATCCAAATTGATATTTCCATCCTGATCAAAATCAGTAAAAATTACTTGAACGTTTTTAGGGACTTTTTTGATCTCTTTCCGATTCCCAAATAAATAAATAATTGAATTTGGATGTGCCTGGAATACAGATAAACCTGCATTTTCAGGTTCAAGTAATGTAAAATTACGGTCAATTATAAGTATATTCCTATCACTCACTGTACCATCGGATTTTCTGATGTTTAATCTTGCATCATCCTTTATAATTGTTTGATAAGTTGTTAGAATTGCATCAGCAGCAGGTCTCAACTTTTCATGGACATGATTCCGGCTTTCCTCATTGCTCAACCATTTACTGTTTCCAAATCGATCAGCAATCTTTCCATCAATTGTCATAGCCATCTTAAGAGAAATATATGGACGTTTGTGCCGTTGATTGATGAAAAATTCTCTATTCAATTCAATCAATTCCTTATAATTGTTGACCTCCACATCAATTCCAGCATTTTTCAATACCTCCACTCCTCCAACGAGTGGATTTGGATCGGTTGTACCTATGACTACTTTTTTGATACCATGTTTTTGGATCAAAGATGTGCAAGGAGGCGTTTTGCCCTGGTGGGAACATGGTTCCAATGTTACATATAGTACACAATCGGTTAAATCACTTTGCTGGCAAAGTGCGTCATTGATTGCATTTACCTCTGCATGTGCAAGCCCGAATTGCTCATGGCAACCTTTGCCTAAAATGAGCCCTTCCTCTGAAACCACAACAGCTCCTACCATTGGATTGGGTCGAACCCTCATGAAATCAGCTGTTTTGGCAATGTTAAATGCTTCTTTCATAAAAGGATTCATTGCCATTTTGAACTAGTTTTGCGCAAATTTTACTGATGTTTACTGGTATTGTACATAAAGGTAAGGTTGTTGAGTTGAAGAGCACAACAGATGGAATTGAAATAGAAATTTTATCCACTGTAAAATTACCGAGACTGAAAAATGGTGAAAGTATAGCAATTGATGGCGCTTGCCTATCAATGATTCAACAAAAAAACAATACCGTAAGCTTTTTTGTATCCCCTGAATCATTGGACAAAACCATTATCGGTCAATATAAAAAGGGGGCAATTGTCAATATCGAACTCCCTCTTTCAAAACAGGACTTTTTAGGAGGTCATTATGTATTGGGGCATGTGGACACCATTTCACAAGTTAAAAAGGTAAAAACACTGGAAGAAGTATGGTTCATTGAAATCAATTTACCCAAACAATTTGCACAATATGTTGTTTATAAGGGATCTATAGCAGTGAACGGTATCAGCCTCACTGTAAATAAAGTAAATAAATCCAGTTTCGAACTTTGTATCATACCAGTAACATTGCAAAAGTCAAATATGTCAACTTTGAAAAAAGGAAGTTTGGTCAACCTGGAATTTGACATACTGGCAAAATACACTGAGCGAATTTTGAAAAAAGGCAAATGAAATTTTCAGACCTGCATATAGCTTTGGAAACCTTTAAAAAAGGTAATTCTATCATTGTAGTTGATGCTCTCTCGAGAGAAAATGAAGGTGATATCATTTTCCCTGCAGATTGCTCAACACCTGAAAAGATCAATTTTTGTGCAACCAGAGGAAAAGGACTGATTTGCATAGCAATTGATATTGCAACAGCTGAGAGACTGGACCTAAAGGCTTTGAGAAGCAATCAGCAAGATCAATTTCACACCGCTTTTTATGATCCGATAGACGCAGCTGCAAAACATGGTATTACCACAGGTATTTCTGCCTATGAAAGGTCGACTACAGCAAAAATGGTGACTAATAAAAATTCTACCCCTAATGATTTTATAAAACCAGGTCACCTGTTCCCGGTTGTAGCAAAAGAACAAGGGTTGCTGGAAAGAGAAGGTCACACGGAAGCAAGTGTTGATCTCTGTAAACTAACTGGTCATTACCCGGCAGCCATCATATGTGAAATCATGCAAGAAGACGGAACAATGATGAGAAAAGATGGGCTGTTCTCGTTTGCACGTGAACATGATCTTCCAATCATCTCTATCCAACAAATAATGGACCATAGAATAACGACTGAAAACCACATATTACATATTTCGAAAGCCCATCTCCCAACTACATTTGGTGACTTTACAGTACATAGCTTTAAAAATACAATTACAAGAACAGAACACCTTGCATTGGTCAAAGATTCAAATCGACTAAACAAACCTATTGTGAGAATACACAGTGAGTGTATCACCGGTGATGTGCTCGCAAGCCTGCGATGCGACTGCAGGGATCAGCTTGAAAAATCAATGAAACTTATCCACCAGAATGGCAACGGAATCCTTATTTACTTAAAAGGTCACGAGGGAAGGGGCATAGGCATATCAAATAAAATTGCAGCATATGCGTTGCAGGAAGAAGGACTCAATACTTTTGAGGCAAATGAAAAACTTGGACTCCCCAGGGATAACAGGGATTACCAAGATGCTATATGGATATTGAAATATTTTAATATCAATTCATTTGATTTGATCACCAATAACAATGATAAGCTGATCGCAGTCCAGAAAAATGGACTCCAAGCGAACATGATACAAGTTCGCTCAGAAGTAACCATTCACAATGAACAATACTTGAGAGACAAAATCAGTATTGCCAGACACCAAATAATATTCGAACAATGATCGCCATCATCAGATCTACATTCAACGAAGAGATAACAGAAAAACTACTCAATGGGTGTGTTCAAACACTCACTCAACAACAGGTTGACTATCGTGTATTTGAATGTCCAGGTGCAGTTGAAACAGTTGGTTACACCAAAAAAATTGCAGCAATGCTGAATCCTGATGCGGTGATCGTCATTGGTGCTATCATCAAAGGTGATACTGATCACTATGAATATGTATGTAATTATGTAACACAGGGCCACTCCTTTCTCGCCACTCAAATTGATGTACCTGTAATTTTTGGTATTCTGACAACCCAAAATGAAGAACTTGCTCTCGAGAGAGCTGCGATAGACAAGATGAATAAAGGAAAAGAATTTGCCGATACGGCTATACATATGATAAAGGCCTTCAAAGAAATTTGAACAACGATTTACAAATTGAATGAACATAACTTTTAACCCCGTAATAAAGCGCTTAAATTTCTCCTAGAATTTTCGAAGAATTTACTTTTACCTCATTGATAATTATTTATTTCAGTCTCACTAGCAATGATTTCTTCTTTTCATCAAGTTATTGAACTATCGACTTTCAATATTGATATGTTCTGAGTGTTTATATTAAATAAATGTGAAAATCTTCTTTTTCTAAACAATTATCCCATTCCCCCGTTATATGTCTAAACATAATCATGAAAATCAAATTATTATTTACAATCCTCCTTGGAGGAATCCTCAGTGCGTCAGCTCAAAATACGGTAGTTGATGTAGCAGTTGGTTCAAAAGACCACACAACATTGGTAGCAGCTGTTAAAGCAGCCGATTTGGTAAGCACTTTGCAAAGCGCAGGTCCTTTCACTGTATTCGCACCAGTAAACGACGCGTTTGCCAATTTGCCCAAAGGGACAGTTGAAAGTTTGCTGAAGCCTGAAAACAAGGCAACCCTCACAAAAGTTCTTACATACCATGTTGTTGCAGGTAATTTGGATGCAGCTGCTGTTGTGAAAGCAATCAAAGATGGTAATGGAAAAGCTACAGTAAAAACAGTAAGCGGTGGAAGTTTGACTGTATCATTAGAGAACGGCAAGGTTATCCTCACCGACGAAAATGGCAGGACTTCAACTGTAGTAGCAACCGACTTGAAAGCAGGAAACGGTGTTGTGCATGTCATCAACACAGTAGTATTGCCTAAATAAAAGAAAGTTCTTTTAGTAAAAAGGTGGTGTACACAATACACCATCTTTTTTATTTCTACTCATGAGTAAGGTTAATCTTTGAAGCGCATTCCATATTTTTGCAAAATTTCTTCATTCAAGATTTTTTCCTGCTGTTCTAATTGTTGGAGATAAAAATTGATGTGGAGTGTTGTATTCACAGGACCGGAACAGAGATTGATCAATTTACCCAATGCTTTTCTATCATATGTTGTCAATGGTTGCGGATCAATAGGTTGATTATATCGCCTGAGCAACAGGTAGGGGTTCGTCCTGTTCATCAGATTCTGACTTCTGTTCATCTGGTTGTTTGTAACAGGATCAAGCACACTATTCAACTCTTCCCTCAACAGCAGAAGATTCTGTTCCATGCTCTGCTGTAGACTTTCAATGATCATGACTGTATTTTCAATGGCAATTATTTTTTGAATGATGGATTTGTCTTCTATCAAACGAAGTCCTCCTGCATTTTTCAATTGCGTGAAACCGGATGCAGAATGATCAAAGAATTTTCTGATGATGGCATTTTTTAACAGGTAGTAAAACCTTGGCAGATCTGTTTCATACCCTCTTGTTTGATATAACATGACTAGACTGTCATTCATTAACTGCTTCTCTATATTGAATGCAGTAATGACTTTTATCTCCTTCAAATCCTGCTCCAGATCAAAATGAATGTTTTGGAGAAATTGGATCTCTCTGTTTTTCTCAATTTGATGTTCCCTTAGGTTTTCGGCAAAAAATCCTAAGGTTACCGCTGTAAACAGCATAATGAATTCGGTTATATACTCCTTCCAATTTTTCTTGTGTCCGCCGGAATGAGGAGAATGATGAACTTCCATTGAATTTATTTGATCCAAGTTATTGAAAAATAATAAATTAGTACAAAATAGACAGCAAGTCCAGAGCAACCTTAAAATAAAGAAATAATAATCGTTTTTTAATCACATTTTTAAACAATCACATGGAAGTACATCACCCACACCATTCAACCCATAAAAAAGACTGGAAAGAGTATATAACCGAATTCATTATGCTGTTTGCTGCTGTTAGTCTAGGCTTTCTGGCAGAAAATGTACGTGAACAATACATCGAAAAAGAAAGAGCACATGAACTCATCTCCAGGTTCGAAGTGGATGTAAAAAACAATGTTTACTTTCTTGATTCATTGCTAACATTCAATCACAATATGGAGTATCAGATGGATACAGCCCTGATAGAACTGTTCCATTCCAAAGACGCATTTGACTTGAATTTCTTCTTTGCAAATGTCAAGCCTGCATTCCCCCGTTTTCTGAGTAAAAATGATACTTACGAACAAATGAAAAGCTCTGGTTCATTGAGGTATATCAAAGATGAAACTTTGTTGACAATGATGACAGACTATACAAATGAAACAGAGGGTACAGAGTACAGAAGCAAGGAGCAAGAAGCCAGCTATGTATTAGGGGAATATGCCAATATTTTAAATAAATGGATCCCCGCTGAAATTGCTGTCAAATCTCATGTAAAATCTTTTTCCAATATGAAAGCGAGGGTTCAATCGCCAGACAGTACCATTCAACTCATGAGCAAGATGGAATACCTGAGTGACGAAAAACCTCATATCATCAGGGGACAAGAATTGGCCGCATTTAAAAAGGAAATCATCCCCGCAATGACAAGGAGAATGGCATTGATGAAAACAACCATGAGCTATTTGAAAAAATCTTCTCAAAAAGGAGAAACTCTCTTGAAATATCTTGAAATCAAACATTGATTGATGAGATGAAATAATTTTTACCACAACAGACACTTCAATGATATGAAACAACAAACTAGAATACTAAAGAGAGCACTTCTTATTCATTGTGTTCAGATATTCATCTCCTAACTTAAAACCGCCTCACGCTTCTGAATGGTAATTCTTTTGGCAGACGCGCCGGTTTCAGTTTTTTGGAATGAAGGCATTTGCTTTTCAAATGATCTTACTGCATTACTACCTTCCCATTGTTTCACTGGAATGGATTTCTTGATCAATTTCTCAATATCGCGCAAATAAGATCTTTCTTCATTGCTGCAAAAAGACAAAGCGATGCCAGATGCTCCAGCCCTGCCGGTCCTGCCAATACGATGTACGTATGTCTCTGGTACATTGGGCAGTTCAAAATTGAGTACATGCGAGAGTTGATCGATATCGATCCCTCTTGCAGCAATATCTGTGGCAACCAAGACCCTGACACGTTTATTTTTAAAGTTTTCCAATGCAGTCTGTCGAGCATTCTGTGATTTATTTCCATGAATGGCAGCAGCAGAAATTCCTGAAGCATTTAAACGCCTGGAAAGCTTATCAGCCGCATGTTTCATCTGTGTAAACACCAAGAGAGACTCGATAGATGGGTCCCTGAGAATATCAACCAGCAAATCCTGCTTCTCTTTTTTGTCAACAAAATATACTGCCTGCTGAATCATCTCTGCTGTAGAAGAAACGGGCGTTACTTCAATTTTTACAGGATGCTTCAAGAGCATACCAGCAAGCTGACTGATTTCAGGAGGCATGGTTGCAGAGAAAAAAAGAGATTGTCTTTTAACTGGGAGCTTTGCAACTATTTTTTTAACATCATGGATAAATCCCATGTCAAGCATACGGTCTGCTTCATCCAATACAAAATATTTAATATTTGAAAGAGATATATGTCCCTGTTGCATCAGGTCTAATAACCTACCTGGTGTTGCCACCAAGATATCAATACCACTTCGAAGTGCATTCACCTGCGCATGCTGTGAAACTCCCCCAAATATGACAAGGTGTTTGAGAGAAAGGTGTCTGCCGTAAGCAGCAATGCTCTCACCAATTTGAATGGCGAGTTCGCGTGTGGGCGTTAGTATCAATACATCGATGCTCTGCATTCTGCTGGATCTTGATGCGCGTTCTTCATGCATCAGTTGTAAAATAGGAATGGTAAATGCAGCAGTTTTCCCTGTTCCTGTCTGCGCACACCCCAAAATATCGTTGCGGTCTAAAATGGGAGTGATTGATTTTTGTTGAATCTGTGTGGGTGTTTCATACCCTTCTTCGTCCAAAGCCTTCAAAATAGGCTCAATGAGTCTTAAATTTTTAAATAACACGTTTATATTAATTAAATGAAAAATGTGATAAGGCCATCGCTATGGGACCGATGCTTTATCTGCCTTACGTTAGAACAACAACATATTTGAGAAGAAAAAACTGCACAAACACAAAGAGCAATAACATCAAGAAGCACAAAGATAGTGTAATTATTTTATATGCGATTGAAATGGATCAAATAGGATTTGACAAATGAATTCTTTTTCTCTTTTAACATACTTATATAAATAGTAAATATAATCAGATGCTGATAAAAAAGCAAAGCATTTCCCTACAAACAAAATAAGATTGTAAATTTGAAAGTAACAATTAGCCAATGCGACTTTTGATCATTATATGCTTAGCCTCGTTCAATTGCTGTCTTGCACAACAAAAAAATCCATTGCCCAAGACATTGGTTTTCAAATCGGCCGCCTACTCTTCTCAACCAAAAAAACCACCTGTTACCATCAAGCCGGATTTCATCAGCAGCAGGCAAGGGTATGTCTGCAGACAGGAATGGAAATTTGAAAAGAAAGTCGGACTGCCCATCAGAGTCAGATTGGGCTCACTGGAATATGTGAACAAAATGGAAGGGAAATAAAGATAGGAAGACCCAAAGCGCTTAACACTATTCAATTTATCCCTACAAAAACATTCAAACCCATTTGACAGTTTAAATTTTCATCCAATTGCTGGTATTATAATTTAAAAACAATTCCTTGTGCCAATGGCATTGTTTTCCCATAATTAATCGTATTCGTTTGTCGTCGCATGTATGCCTTCCATGCATCTGACCCACTTTCTCTACCTCCACCTGTTTCTTTCTCTCCTCCAAATGCTCCTCCAATTTCAGCACCGGAAGTACCAATATTTACATTTGCAATTCCACAATCGGATCCTTCATGGCTTAAGAAATATTCTGCCTCTTGAAGATTATTGGTAAAAATTGATGATGACAATCCCTGCGGTACATCGTTCTGCATAGCAACTGCTTCTTCCAAAGATGAATATTGCATTAAATAAAGAATGGGAGCAAATGTTTCGTGTTGGACGATGGCGGATTGAGACGACATTTCGATGATGGCAGGAACTACATAACACCCGGAACTGTACCCCTTTCCATTCAAGACCTCTCCTCCAAATAATAATTTACCGCCTTCCACCTTTGCAATCGAAACAGCGTTTTTAAAATTTTCGACTGCTTCTTTGTCGATCAACGGACCAACATGGTGGATGGGATCAAGTGGATTCCCAATCTTTAATTGTGAATAAGCAGATACCAATTTTTGTTTCACATGTTCATAAATACGTTGGTGTACAATCAGTCTTCTTGTCGTTGTACATCGTTGTCCGGCTGTTCCTACCGCACCAAATACAACAGAGGGAATGACCAAGTCTAAATTGCATTGATCAGATACGATGATGGCATTGTTGCCACCAAGCTCCAACAAAGTTTTCCCTAGTCTATTGGACACTTTGCCTGCCACTGCCTTCCCCATACGGGTTGACCCAGTAGCAGATATCAGTGCAATACGTTCATCGTCCGACATCCATTCGCCAACAGATGCGCCACCGATAACCAACGAAGAAATTCCTTCTGGAAGACTGTTCCTTTTGAAAACATCAGCAGCTATTTGTTGACATGCAATGGCAGATAGAGGTGTTTTTTCAGAAGGCTTCCAAACACAAACATTGCCGCAAACCCAAGCGATCATTGCATTCCAAGACCAAACCGCAACGGGGAAATTGAATGCTGAGATGATTCCAACAATACCCAAAGGGTGATATTGCTCGTACATGCGGTGATGCGGACGTTCAGAATGCATGGATAAGCCATAGAGTTGCCTTGACAGTCCCACCGCAAAATCACATATATCAATCATCTCCTGCACTTCCCCCATTCCCTCTTGAATGCTTTTCCCCATTTCATAACTCACCAAGTTCCCCAATGGCTCTTTCTTTTTTCTGAGTTCATCTCCAATTTGTCGGATGATGTCTCCTCTTTTGGGTGAAGGAACCGTACGCCAGTAATTCTTTGCATTTGTAGCAGCATTCAATACTGCTTCATAATCTTCCTTATTTACTTGCGTTGCAGATCCTATTTTCTCATTGTCTACCGGAGAAATTGAGTTGAGAAGATCCCCCTTCCCTTCCCAACTGTTACTGCCTGTAAATACACCTTCGTTTATATCTTGAATACCTAATTCAGTTAGAAAATGATGCGACATATTTATTTATTGATTTGACTGGTAAAAGTACTTTCAAAGATTTTATCTGCATTGTTTGCTTCAAACCCTTCCCGCAAATGCTCTCTTTTTCTTTCTTCTCTTGGAATAGTCGCAAACTGTGGCAAAACTTTTCTTTCTGCAAATTCAACATAACTGCCTGCAATGGTATATTTTTCATCACCGGCAAAACTGGCTTCAATTACTTGTGCAACAGTGGAACTCTGAAGGAGTAAACCATCCGGACTAACTTTGATCTTTCCTCCGGCATCATTCAATTTAATCCCGTTTCTTTCAAGAAAATCATTGAATGCTTCCAAGGTATTGAATCCATCTTTCAAATAATGAACACTTATTGTATAATGATTCAAATAGTAGCGGTTGTAAATCACCCATGCCGCGTATTCGGATTCATTCAAAAGAGAGAGATAATCTGATTTGGTAGGAATACGCCACAAGGATGTATGCAAAAAGTTACCAACTTCAACAGGATCATTCATGTCGAGTGCATCAACTGGGTCAGACTTCACTTCATTTGTATAAGAATAAATAATTTGTTGTGCTGATGAAGAGAGGTCTTTCACCCTCAACTCACTTATAAATATCCTGGGAAATTCAGGAGATGGAGGTGCATACCAATAGGCATCGAGTTTTTTCCCTTCAAAACTGTAGTGGTCTTTTTTTGTGTATCCATAATGCAGGAATATTTTTTCAAGAGAAGCGATACCCAAGTACTCAACTCCCATGGTTCTAAAAGCAATATGGTCATTGCTGATGTCATTTTCACTTTGTATAACGTTTTCTCTGATCAAATCATTGATGACTTTTTTTACATCAGGTACACGGTCTGCATACCTGATCATCATCATATCCATTACAATTTTCAATTCATCTAATTTTTTCATATTTCAGTATTTAATGAAAGTATTTTCCATTTTTGGTTGAAAGAAAATCGTTGAATTTGATTTCTTCTTGTTTGATAAACCCCTTCTGTGGAAGCTTCTTATCTGCCACCATCTCTATAACCGCTGCCAATGAAGCAGCTGTTGTCCAGGATATGGCACGCCATTTTTTCCCATCAATTTCAATAGGATGGAAAGATCTGAAATATTCTTCACGGGCCAATTGATTATTTGCTTTCCATCCTTCTACAACTGCATAAACATGAACAACATCTTCTTCGACAGGAGGTTTGGCTTCGGTAAGTATTTTCTCAGCCAATTCTCTTTTCTCTTTTAATATAAGTTCATATAGAAGAAATCGCATCAACTTCATATGTCCTGGATATCGAATGGTTTTGTAATTGAGTGTATCCAACTTACCATTGTATGTTTCACACATGGTACCCAATCCACCGGAAGTACTAAAAGCTTCAAAGTCTCTCCCTTCTATATTGATGTACTCCACCCCATCCAGTGAAGGAACCATTTTTCTTTTCCCATTGTGTATTACTTCTGCATCGTTGATGTATTCATTGATTACTCCTGCAGGCGACCATGTAAATGAATAGCCAAGCAGTCCGTTTGGATACCGAGGTAGAGCACCGACCCGTAGTTCAATATCACGTAATTTTTTAAAATGTTTTGCCAGGTTTGCACCTACAATGCCAATAAGTCCGGGCGCAAGCCCACATTGTGGAGCAAGCACAGCTTTCGACTTTTTTGCCATTTTTCGAATGGCATTGGTGGTATAGACATCTTCCGTAAGATCAAAATAATGCACGCCCGCAGAGTGTGCAATTTTTGCCAATGGTAGATTTAAATGATATGGAAGACAGGAAACGATTGCATCAAACTGCGGAATCAGTTCTTTGAGAGCTGCACTATTTTTTGTATCTCCAGTGATAACTTTAAAAGGCACTACGTCAGCAGGTAATTGAATATCAAATCCTGTTACTTTGAAACGTTTGTTGAGTAGAGTCCCTACCAATGATCCCACTTTGCCCATGCCAAAGACCAAAATATTTTTCATATTTTTTATTTTTAACAATGACGAAATCACAACTATGTTGTGTGAGAGAATAATTTTGAATACGTAGAGGCTGACTTATGGAACATGCGAACAGGCCGACCGCAGAAAACTCAACATTGAAAGCTGTTTGGCAAGATCAGTGTTCATAAAATATTTACAGGGTAAAAGTAAAAAATTAAAATAAATCAAGTGTTAAAAATTATCTCACTTGTATGGGTTTAGTGGATTACCCTAAATGAGCAATTTTAAAATCATTTCAAAACAGCCCATTTGTCGCAGAGATGACGCAAGGAAGTCGTTTTTTCATAATATATTCATGTTGAAATTTGTATCTGGAATCAATGGGAATCATCAAAGAGATCAGGATTAAAAAGGGAATGACGCAGCAACAACTGGCAGATGAAAGCGGGGTCACCTTGAGGACAATTCAACGGATTGAAAACGGTGATGTAAACCGAGTCTTCACTCCTTGAATACTCTTGGCAAGGTGCTGGAGTCAGATCTTTCAGAGTTGTTTCAAAAATCCGCATCCAAACCCTATGAATTCAATTTCACCATTAAAATCACAGATATGAATCAATTTCTGACTGACCTGAAACAGCTGGTCAAAAATCACTGGAAAGTAATTGTATTGATCATTACCGTCATCTGGCTTGTAACCAATTATACAGATATCAAAGCGGGTATACTTGACGGTTGGAACAATAAATAAATCTTTTTCTTTATTCCTCTCGATAAATATCCTTCAACATAGATAAGTCAACCGCTAAGACCTCATTGTGATTGCCGCGAAAGTGTTTTGATGATTTTACTTATATTTAAGTAAGTCAATATCATCATTCTTAAAAACAATACATGAACAGGCGTGAATTTTAAAGGATTTCATTTGCATGTCTCCCGGGGATATCGATGCTTTCAGGTTGCATCAGCAATCCATCGCGGTTTGACCCATCTGAATTGATGAAAAAATCATTTGTGAATGGAGTTCAATTTGGTGTACAACCTTTTTGCTATCATGACCTCGTGATGAATATAGAAAAAAGAGAAACGCTGATTGAAAAGGTAAAACGAAATGGCTTTGGACTGATGGAACTGCATGCAAGATGGTGCGAACCTAAATTCAATGAACCGGGAAATAGCAAAGAAGTCTCCAGGGAAAAAGTCCGTCAATGGAGAATAAGTGCTCCCGACAGTTATTATGAAAGCATCCGCAAAGAGTTTGACGAGGCGGGGATTTCAATCCTGAACTACTATGTGGATATGGATGCTTCATATTTCAATAATTATACTGAATATACAGATGAAGAGGTAGATGCTACATTCAGGGCTGCAAAAATATTAGGCGCTGGTGCATGTGTGGGTTCAGAAGGACAAAAATCGATCAAGCGATTGGTTCCTTTTGCTGAAAAACACAATATGTTCACTTCGGTTCACAACCATTCCAATCTGTCCGATCCAGATGCATTCAATAACGAACAAAGCTTTATTAATGCATTTGCTTTCTCCCCCAATGTAAGAGCAACTTTCGATACAAGACATTATACTGCTGCGAATGGCGACTGCATTGAATTCATCAAAAAACACCATGCGTTGATCAGGGATATCCACTTGGGAAATCGCAAAAAAGATCAAGGAAGAAGTGCCCGGTTTGGCGAAGGCGATACTCCACTTGTCGAAATACTGAAATTGGTAAGAGACAACCAATGGCCTATCCCTGTGATCACCGAATTTGAGCATGGAACCATCCATACAAGTGTAACCGAAGTTCAGAAAACATACCAGTTTTGCAAAAATGCTCTGATCAGTTAAAACAACTAAAATGCAGACAACCCATAAGCTTATTTATACATTGTGCGGCATCATCTTATTGCTCTCATCTTTTGTTTATACAGGATGCAAGGATAATTCCAAACAGATGCAGGTTGCAACAACAATAGATACAACAATAATTATAGATGATTATGATACCGCTTATGTTGGGATTCCACTTTCAGATTCCATTATGCAGCACAACAAGGAAACCTTTGTGATCTATGGATGTGCCTATTGCCATGGGCTCTATCTCACGCCTGTCGGGGAGGCTGCAGACCTGAGGAAGTCAACCATTGTTGGTGCCGATGTAAATGGGAATCTGATTGGAAAGATACTACGCAATGGCATTCCGTTAACCGCAAAAAGCTCTCCCATGCCACAGTATTCAGATCTGAAAGATGAGGAAATCCAAGCCATCAGTGCTTATATACATTATGCACGTGATATTGTAAATAGAGCGTCAAGTGATAGTATGGCTATAAAAAAATGAAAAACCTCTTGACATCCTTACTTATCTTATAACATGGCTGAGTCGAAAGAGTAGCTTTTAAAATCCACAAAACAGTTTGAATGAATGTTTATAAATATGAAAGTCCCCTTCTTTATTTAATCAACTACTACTTTTATTTAACCTTGAGCAACGTAGTAGTCTTTTCTACAACTTTAACGACTACGTAATAGCCAACTGTTATAATAAATAGTTGGACCCAACCTGTGTGATTGTTCCATACGCCCTGCCACGTAATTTCATGAATTGCATTGAACAATAAAAAAAGTCCGTTGAGTAATAGAATCCCTGTTTTTTCCTGACGGATAGCTTTTTTGAGAGAGAATGGATTTTTATTTTTTACCCATCCGCTGCATTTGGGGATGATTGAAGGAACCTGTTCTGCCAGGGTTGTATAGGCGTCAGAAAATTTTTCTTCGAGAAAAGATTCTTCCGCTAATATGATTCGTTCGTAATAAAAAAAGTAACTGACTATAAAAAACAATATAAACCAAACGTGAAATGTAAGTACAGCGAGTCCCAACCACATGAAGAAATTTCCAATATAGAGTGGATGCCTACATTGTGAATACAAACCTGTATTGTTTACTGAATCAGCAATTTGTCCGGCGCTTGTATTTCTACCTGAAGTATTTGGAGCGGAATAACCCACTGCATACACCCTGATCAATAAGCCTCCAAGCGCCAACGCATAAAAAAAATAGGTGAGTGTATTGTAATTAACCTGATTACCAGTCAATGGACGTAAATAAGTCAGCCAGAGTGCTGGCAAGAGTATGAGAACGGGCAATATTCCCCGGTATTTAAAAAGAAAGTTCCCTTGGGAGACCATTTTGCTGCGCAGTAACATATACTAAAATCAATTTGCCGATAAAGGTATTGTATCGATCCCTTAATTCTTTGAGAAGATGAGATTAAAATTTTAGAAAGAATTAGATAATTTTTCAAATTTAGAGCTACTATATAATTCCCGAATTCAATAATAGATTGAATATTTTAAACACCCTTTTCTTATTCCGCCTCTCCTAACTTATCTTATTATATTGAAAAATCAAAAGAGAAGATTTAAAAGGCCCAAAATCTTCATCCCAGTGTAGAAAGGTATTACACAATATATATAAAGCTAAAGCTATATAACTGTCTGATTGATACTGCTTTACTATAGATAAAACAACATGACGCATAATTTCTGTCACACTGCTTTATGTATTATCAAATAAAGGATGTATATTATGTATAGGTAAATCACCAACTACTCTGGGATAAATCAATGAAATCAATCATTCATACTGGGGCCAAGTATTTTGATAAGCTTTGCAGCAATGATTCTATACGCAGAATAGAATTAATTATCCTACGAATAGCTGTTCTATCATTTGTTGTTCACCTTGCAATCATTTACATAGGAAATACTTACCAGTATTTCGGTTCTATTCAACACAACTATTTAAAAGCCATATATACTCCATTTAGTTTTATTTTATTTTACGAAGTATTTCTTTTAATTGTCATTATCCCCCAGTCGATATCTGAATTCATTGGAAAGCAGTTTGAAGTAATAACACTTATTACACTGCGGGGATTTTTCCATGATATTGCAGATTTTAATTTCAAAAATTCATTTGAAATCACCAATACTGAACTCATCGGTTTGGCCTATGATTTGATCGCTTCATTGCTCATGCTTGCACTGACAATTCTTTACTACAAGGTTTATCAGAAAAATAATAAAACCGATAAAATAAATGAACTCATCAATTTTATAAACATTAAAAAACTGGTATCAATTGGAATGATTTTTATTTTATTGATACTCAGCATTGGATCTTTTTATCAATGGTTAAACGACATGATCATTGCCCTCAAGACTGATAATAATTATCCAGATCCAAATACTGTTTTTTATTCAGACTTTTTTACCATCATGATATTTGTTGATGTGATGCTACTATTGCTATCGTTTATCTATCACTTTTCTTTTTTCACAATCTTTCGCAATGCAAGCTTTATTATTACAACTATACTTATACGAATGTCACTTACCATTGAAAAGCCGTTGAATCATTTGATAGTATTAGCTGGCTTTATGTTTGCCATTGTATCTTTTTACCTATACAGTCTTCGCAGTGTACATAGCAGAAACCAAACAGATTAATTGTTTCAATGCTGTTTTGAGCAGGAGAAATACATAGAGGGCAGCTAGATCTTTTTATCTGATTTCAAGCTTCGTAGGATCAGCAAGAACCCCAAAGAAAATAAAAAAGTGACGACTGCTGCGAAAATAGGTATGATATCAGTCATTTTTCTGGTTTTGAATTAATTTAAGCAGAATAGCAAACCCCAAAATAGAAGGGACCCACAAGCCAACAAAAATGGCTGACTCTTGCTCTCCTTTGAACCATAATAGTTCTGACAATATCAGAGACAGAAAAGCAGCAACCAGCATCAATATATCTGCAGCAGTGAATTTTTTAAACATGGCTTGAATGAATTTGTGTTATTGAATATACCAATAATTATCCACAATTCACTATTAGATACTCCATAAACTTAAATTTTTACTACCTTCTGGATAAATAAATAACATGGGATTTCATATCAATAAAAAGATTGAGGCGAGAAGCATCAATAAAAATACCAAAGCCAATGCTCAGTCTGGAGCTTCAAAGTTTATAATAAAATCGAATAGCAAATCATCTAGTGGGATAAAGAAGCCTATCAAAACAGGTGGTGCGAGAGGAAGTTAATTTTTATATCCCCCTCTCCTCACTTACCTTATAATATGGACAAGTCAACCTAGAAGAACTCAAGGGTCCTCCCAAAAAACGTACACCTGTTTGTGGAACCAAAAAGAAGTATTGCAAACAAAATTATTATTCAAACAGTTCAATTGGTGTCTCTATAATTTAATCATTATTTTTAAGAAAAAAAGAAATGGAAATCCACAAACCCAAATTTGTAAAGGGATTCATTGAAGAAATATTGGTGATTGTGATTGGTATATCCCTCGCCGTAACAGCCGAGCGAATTGTAGAATCCTTTCAGCATCAGAAGGAAGAAAAAGGAGTTGTCAGTAGAATGATTCAAGAATTAAAACGAGATAGCACTGATCTGGCCTATAATCTTAGACATCATCAAATGGCATTGGTTGCTGATAGCGTTTTGACCAGGTGGTCGAGAAGAGAAATAGAGTTAGCCCCAGACTCATTGAAAATTTATACCAGCAGATCCTTGATCTTTACATTTTTTGCTAGTAGTACAACAGAAATAGAAGCACTTAAGGGAGCAGGAAAACTTTACCTCATTGAGAATCCTGAGCTATTATCAAATATTTTAAAACATTATAATAGATATGCTGATTTTAAAATAACAACAGACCTTTGTATGCGTATGTCACAACAAATCATCACCCTTTATGAAGAGAAAGCAACATTAAAAACCAATGTTGTCAATATTCAAGATCAATCGAAGGTATATGAGTTTGATCCTAGAGAACTCGAAAAAAATCTAAGAGGGAATAAGAAATATGAGAATTTACTACAGGAAAAAAGAGTCTGTGATGCGTTTGTAATTGGTCAAGCAAAGGGTGCTATAAAGAGTTTGACCAGGATCACTTCTGCTTTGGTTGAGCAGCATTAGAATTTTGAAGAGTTGGATGGTTTATGAATCAAGTATCAAATATTATTAAAATATTAGAAAAGTAATAAAAATATCATGGAAGTACATCACCCACACCACCCAACACACAAAAAGAAATGGTCAGAATACATCATTGAATTTGTAATGTTATTCACAGCAGTAACCTTGGGGTTTTTTGTCGAAAATTACAGGGAGCACTACGTTGAAAAACGCAGAGAAGATCAATTTA
>Ga0194119_10000060_pt1 | contig 192629 bp, 193 predicted proteins | sample TA2MahC100mmetaG_FD_148620 | JGI IMG/M metagenome (GOLD analysis project Ga0194119, IMG submission 148620) | Freshwater microbial communities from Lake Tanganyika, Tanzania - TA2015018 Mahale Deep Cast 100m | ecosystem: Environmental > Aquatic > Freshwater > Lake | place: Tanzania: Lake...
ATCCTCTTATTTTTGACATATGCAGTGTTTCTATCTAAGACAACTGGTTCCCCAAAAACATTGCTTCATACCTTAGGTTTTTAGAGATGCCCTCAACATAATAACCTGTGTTCTTACTTTTCCAAACTAAACAGGCTGTCCACAAACTCATGCTTGTTAAACACCAGCAAATCCTGCATTTTCTCACCCACCCCAATAAACTTCACCGGTATTTTAAACTGATTAGCAATTGCTAAAACAACACCACCCTTTGCAGTCCCATCTAGTTTGGTAATGGCTAATGCAGTTACATCAGTTGCCGCTGTAAAATGTTTTGCCTGTTCCAGTGCATTCTGCCCGGTACTGCCATCCAGCACCAGTAACACTTCATGCGGTGCATCGGGTATTGTTTTTTGAACCACTCTTTTGATCTTACTCAGCTCATCCATCAGGTGTGCTTTGTTGTGCAGGCGGCCTGCTGTATCAATAAGTACAACATCACTGCTTCTGGATAAAGCGCTTTGTACGGTATCAAACGCAACAGCTGCCGGATCACTTCCCATGGCCTGTTTTACAATGGGCACACCTACCCTTTCACTCCAGATAGCAAGCTGGTCAACTGCCGCTGCCCTGAAGGTATCAGCAGCACCCAGCAAAACATTTTTGCCCGCCTGTTTAAAATTATAAGCCAGTTTGCCAATGGTAGTGGTTTTGCCAACCCCATTCACCCCTACCACCAAAATGATATAGGGTTTTGAAGGAAGTTCAGAATCAAATGCATAACTATTGAAAGACGGTGCATCCACCAGCAGGGTTTCAATTTCTTCCTGAAGAATTTTATTGAGCTCCGACGAGTTCATATACTTATCCTTCGCCACCCGTTGCTCTATCTGCTCAATAATTTTTACGGTGGTCTCAATACCCACATCAGCGCTTACCAGCGCTTCTTCCAGGTTATCCAGTACTTCATCATCTACGGTGCTTTTACCTGAAATGGCCCGGCTGATTTTTTCAAAAAAACCCTGTTTGGTTTTTTTCAGTCCTTCATCCAGGCTTTCCTTTTCTTTTTTGCCGAACAGTTTATTGAAGAATCCCATAATTACAGTCAGTTATAAGTCAACAAAGCCATACAAGTCAAACAGAAGGAAAAACAACTGCCCGAAAAATCATTACTAAATTCATGAAACAAATCTGACCGATATGACTTATATGACCTGGATACATTAAAAAATAAAAGCCATTCGCAACCACGAACAGCTTTCTGAATTACGTTAGAAACCAACCTTACCTCTGCGCCAGAAATTCCTTCACCTTGTCCTTATGCACCATTTGCTCTTTAAAGGTATAGGCGCCGGATTTGGGGCTGCGGACAGCTTTAATCACTTTGGTATAATTCTTTGCTTCAGCGGCCTGTTTGGAGTCTTTCTTAATCGCCGTTTTTGCTGCTGTTGCCATAATTACTTGATTTCTTTATGAACAGTTACTTTTTTCAGAATGGGGTTGTACTTCTTCAACTCCAGACGTTCGGGGTTGTTCTTCTTGTTTTTTACCGTGATATAACGGCTGGTGCCGGGCTGACCACTGTTCTTGTGCTCAGTGCATTCCAGAATTACCTGTACACGATTGCCTTTCTTTGCCATGACTTATAATTTTTTCTTTTATTCCTTATTAACCCTGAGCAAAGCCAAAGGGTTAGATGTGCTGACCCTGAGCCCTCAGTTCTTTAACTACAGTGTAAAGACCTCTTTTATTGATGGTGCGGATAGCATCGGTAGTCAGCTTTAATGTTATCCATTTATCTTCTTCAGCAAGATAAAAACGCTTCTTCTGCAGATTGGGCAGAAACCGGCGCTTGGTTTTGATGTTGGAGTGCGACACTTTGTGCCCACCCACCGGCATCTTACCCGTAACCTGACAAACTCTGGCCATAATTGATACAAAATTTTGGACAGCAAAGGTAGGGGATTGATTTCAGATTTATGATCGCAGATTTTAGATTTTTTTACCCGTTTTCCACAAATATCAATTTGTTTTAGTAATTGGTTTTCAAGGCTAAAAAAGCATTTTTTGACCTGTAAATTTCCAACCAAAGTTCAATAATGAACTCCGGGTATCACAATCGGGCGGTTTTGCCCAATTCCCTCTTTTCGGATAACTTCGCCCCTCCAATCAAAAATCTGAAATCTAAAATCCAAAATACAAATGGCTTACGATGTAGTGGTTCTCGGAAGCGGCCCCGGTGGTTATGTGGCGGCTATCCGTGCCTCGCAGCTTGGTTTCAAAACAGCAATCATTGAAAAAGAAAACCTTGGCGGCATCTGTCTTAACTGGGGCTGTATACCCACCAAGGCCCTGCTGAAAAGCGCCCAGGTATATGAATATATCAAACATGCCAAGGAATTCGGTATTGAGGCCAGCGGCACACCCCAGTTTGATTCGGTTATCAAAAGAAGCCGAGGTGTGGCCGACAAAATGAGCCGGGGCGTTCAGTTTTTAATGAAGAAAAACAAGATTGATGTGATTATGGGGTTTGGTAAACTGGTAACCAAAGGCAAACTGGAAGTAGTGGATAAAGATGGTAAAAACCAGGTCGTGGAAGCTAAACATATCATCATTGCCACCGGCGGGCGCAGCCGTGAACTTCCTTCTATGAAGATTGACGGCAAAAAGATCATCGGCTACCGCGAAGCCATGGTGTTGCCGCAATTGCCAAAAAGCATAATTGTTGTGGGCAGCGGCGCCATTGGTGCTGAGTTTGCCTATTTCTACAACAGTATGGGCACTAAAGTCACCGTTGTTGAATTTATGCCCCGCATTGTTCCGGTAGAAGATGAGGATATCTCCAAAGAACTGGAAAAACACTACAAAAAAAGCGGCATCACCGTCATGACCAGCAGTGAAGTGACAAAAGTAGACCCTTCGGGTGCAGGTGTAAAAGCAACCGTGAAGTCTGCCGGTGGTGAAACAGTGCTGGAGGCTGATATTCTGCTGAGTGCCGTAGGTATTGCCGCCAATATTGAAAGTATTGGACTGGAAACACTGGGTGTTAAAACAGATAAGGGAAAAATTCTTGTTGACAAATACGGACAAACCAATATACCCGGCATTTATGCTATCGGAGACTGTTCACCGGGTCAGGCGCTTGCCCATGTGGCCAGCAAAGAAGGTATTGTTTGCGTGGAAGCCATTGCCTACAATGAAAACAAATACCACCATCAGCCGGAGCCGATTGATTACAATAATATTCCCAGTTGTACTTATTGCGTTCCGGAGATTGCATCAGTGGGGTACACGGAAAAACAGGCCAAAGAAGCGGGTTATGAAGTACGGGTAGGTAAGTTTCCGCTGAGTGCAAGCGGCAGGGCATCCGCTGCCGGGCACCCGGAAGGGTTTATCAAAGTTATCTTTGATGCCAAATACGGCGAATGGCTGGGCACCCACATGATTGGCTATAATGTTACAGAGATGATTGCGGAAACCGTTACGGCCCGCAAATTAGAGACCACTTACCATGAAGTGCTGAATGCCATCCACCCCCACCCCACTATCAGCGAAAGTGTGAAAGACGCCATTGAAGTGGCCTACGGTGAAGCTATACATATATAAACGTCATACAACTAAATTTTAAATAGTAAAAAAGACTACTTCCAGACTAGTAGTCTTTTTTTATTTTCATTTCATGAAGTGGAAATGGAGAATACCTTTTCTTTCGGTCATCGCAGTCATTCATGCTGTTTATTATATCTGTCAACTTCAGGTTTCGGACAGACAGGGTGCGTACGTCGCCATTGAAGCAATGGTTACCGGATATACGGTTATAGCAGGTATCTCTGCCATTACTATTGACCTGCTCCTCATTCGGTTCAACAGGAATAACCCAAGCTTTTATTTTATAGAGTTACTGGCTTTATTAACAGGGATTGTAATTTTTTACGGATAAAGAAAACCCCGGAGTTATCCGGGGCCTTTTGCTTGCCGTCCGATTATTATTTGGTTGCGACTACTGCTTTATAAACTTCAGCTTCAAAGACTCTCCATCGTCTTTTTTCGCTGCAAGAAAGAACATGCCTGCCTGCAATTTTGTTATATCAATTCGCTGGGCTTTGGCAGTAATCACTACTGTCATCAACGTTTGCCCCTGCAGATTTAAAATTCTTACAGTTTTCCCAATCCAGCGGATGTCGTATGCGAAGTCAAGTGTCAACTGACTGCTGGCAGGGTTGGGATACAGTTGCGGGTGCAGCCACCGGGGGTCTTCTTCGGGCAGAGGTATTGCATTGATCAGCGGGGGGTTCAGTCCGGTTGATATAAGCAGTTTATTCCTGGCTCCTCCCGGTGCAAACAAGGCCCTCATCCTTGCTTTCTGCCCCAGCGTAAACATATTCATACAACCGTCATTGGTCAGGTCCATATAGTTCATATACATATCGCCATAAGGGCCATTGTCACAGGTTACATTAATTACATTCGGGCATTCAATATTAAAGCCGGCTTGTTTGGGTGTGTCGGCCACACCATCATCGCCGCAATAATGGTCGCCCCACAAATGCCGTAACCCCAGCCAGTGAGCTACTTCATGCACAGCCGTTTTACCCAGTTCATAACCGGGCAAAGTGTTTATCGTCCCAAATGCACCAAAACCAATTACCACGCCGTATTTACCAGCTGCCTCGCCCGGTAAACTGGCATAACCGGCTACCCGGTTCAGGTTACACACCCATATATTTAAATAACTGTTGGGATCCCATGCATCATCATCCATTTCAGCTGAAAACTTCATCTTATCATCTGCTTCCCATTCTTTCATGGGAGTATACTTTCGGATACTACCGGTGGTTGAACGTCTTTGGGGGTCTGATATGGCCAGTTGAAATTCGAACCGGCAGTCAGCAGCCAGTGCCCTGAAATAAGAAGGGGTATTAACTGTATCAGCATTACGCCGGCGGAAGCACTGGTTCAGCGCCGTAAGCTGGCTCATCACCTGCTCAACGGTTATTTTTTCTGAAGAAAGATGATACAGGTTATGTATTACCACCGGTATTTTAACAACGGCTTCCTCCGCTCCTTCACCACGAAGAAATTGCCCGGAGCCTGTCTGCTGGTTAATAAATGATTCAATACGGCTGAAATTGTCAGCCAGCGCTGTATTTTCTTTTAATCTTTTCTGCTGATACGGATACGAGGAGCAGCTCTTTTGTGCAGCCAGTTGACTGTGGATAGCCAAAGCCCCGGTAAGAAGAAATAAACCCGCCTTCATAGTTTCCAAATCTTTTTGAGTTACGGCATGGCATTATTATAAAGCCATGAGTTGTTCATGCGGGATTGGATAAGAATACAACTACTGGGCAACGGCTTCGCAGCCTGAACACTACGCTAAAGCTTCGTAGTTAAAAAAAAGATAAAAGGAAACTTAATTGAGGCGTTTCAGGGATACGATTCATTCCCGATGGCAATCGGGAGGAATTTTTCGAACAAGGCTTGAATCAGATGTAAATATAATTCTTTTAATGGATTGTGCAAGAGCCGGTTGTATCGTATTTTTACCATTTCCAAACATATCCCGCTAAAATGTTTAACAGCCCGGTAAATATGCAGCACTTATTTTTGTCCGAAATCAAATCTCTGATGAAAAAATTTGTTCCTGCCCTGGTGCTTATCGGATTTTTTGCCTGTAAAAACAAGGAAAACGGAGATGGCCCTGATCCCCGCCCTGATGGCCCCCGGATAATGAATTATTCTGTCATTGCTGCTTACCCTCATGATACCTCATCCTATACACAGGGTCTTGTAATATATAATGGTGAACTGTATGAAGGCACCGGCAACTACGGCAAATCCACACTGAAAAAATTGGATTTGAAAACCGGCAAACCATTGAAAGAAATTCCGCTCGACAAAGCCTTCTTTGGCGAGGGCATAACCATCCTAAACGATACAGTGTACCAGCTTACCTGGAAAGAGAATAAAGCGTTTGCATACTCGCTGAACGATTTTAAGAAAGTAAAAGAGTTTACGATTAATCACCAGGGGTGGGGTCTGACTACTGATGGCAAATTGCTTATTGCCAGTGATGGCTCCAGTACCCTGTATTATTACGAACCTTCTTCCTTTAAATTACTGAAGGCACAGGATGTAACAGAAGGTGGCAGTCTTTCCTATAACCTGAATGAGCTGGAGTTTATTGACGGATTCATCTATGCCAATCAATATGAGTACTCTTACATCTTTAAAATTGACCCTTCAAACGGTTCCATTGTTGCCAAAGCAGATCTGAACCCGCTGACCATCCAGGCTAAAAACAAATATTCAGGTGCAGAAGTGCTCAATGGGATCGCTTATGATGCAGCGGCAAAGAAGATATATGTTACAGGCAAGTGGTGGCCGGAACTGTATGAAGTACAGTTCAGTCAGTAATTATTTACTGATAATATAGATCACCGAACTGCAGTATCTTGCATCTGACCATGCTTTCAAATTTGACCGCAAGCCATTTAGAAAAGAGGTTACCAGGTTTGTCTTCCCGCTCTTGTACTTACTGCTTAACATAGAAATATAAAAACTGTCATACCACATAGGTTTATATTGTTGTATCCGCAATCCATGTTTTTCCATCAGTACCTGCATGGATGCTGGGGAAAAATGATATAAATGTCTCGGTACATCATAAGCCGCCCAATACTCGTTATAGATAGCTGCATCCTTTGACGTATAGTTGGGTACTGCTATAAATAAGCAGCCATCTTTTTTCAGCACTGATTTTAACTGAGTCATATAATCGTGCAGGTCATGCACATGCTCCAGCACATGCCACAGGGTGATGGCATCGAAGCTTTCTCCCGGAAACCTGAAGAATTCAGCTGCATCTTCCAATTGGGTTTTCAGTTTTTCCGCTGCTATCTTTCTTGCACCTTCATCCGGTTCAAGCCCTGTTACTTTCCAACCATGCGTTCTCATTTCATGCATAAAAGCGCCGGTACCGCTTCCAAGATCAAGTAAACTGCCTGTTTGCAACCCGGTAACCCGCTGAACGAGTTTTCTTTTCTGCTTCAATGTTCTTTTCCTTACTGACTGATACAGGCGGTTAATAAACCCTCTGGAAGTATCAGAATGTGAGATATAGTTTTCTGAGTTGTAATAAGGGTTTATCGAATTTGCATCAGGCGCTTCCTGAGTAAACCGCAGGGTGCAGCCGCTGCATTCCCAAAGAGCAAAACTATCATTGCTTATGGTATAATCCTTCACTGATAAAACCGGCTGAATGGCAGGTGAACCGCAAACGGGGCAGTTTGTATAATGAATGGTCGAACTCATGGAAATTTTTCAGCGGGAGGTCAACAAAGTAAACAGAAAATGATCAAATCACGGAAGTTCTTTGTAAGCAGCAGATGGTGGATCGCCGGGTACCAGTCGTTTGCTGTTGGCAGTGGCACCCAAATCCACTCCTTTCACAGAGAAATACCAGCCAATAAAAATTACGGCCAGTAAACCGGTTACCAGTGCATAAGCCCACCAGTAAGATTTTTTTTCTTCCGGTTTTGCCAGTATTTTCTCCATTTCGGCCGAGGTCTTTTCCTCTTCTCCTACCCTCACAGTATGCTCGGCTTTTTCCCGCAGTACTTTAACAGCCGGAACAGGTTGCTCTGTAATCGCAGGGTCATATGGCTGAAATTTGATCTCACCCGCCAGGCCTTTTTTAAGGGTACCTACTCCGCTCCAACTGATGGTATCGCCTTTGTCAACCTGTTTCTTCACCTCAAATACAAAATCGTTGAAGCGGATCACTGCATCCATTTGTGAAATACCCAGTGCAGTTCCCAGCCAGTTAAAAAAATTACCGGATGGGATGAGCGCAGAAGGCTGCAAAACCAGTGAATACACAGGGGGAAGTATCTGTTTATTGGGAAAATCCGTCAGTGCAGGTTTTCTTTCTATCATAAAAGTGCCGATGCCCGGCAGGGAAAGCTTTCTGTATTGAAGAAGGTATTGATACAATTCCGGGTACATCATCAGTTCTTTTGGTCGAACGAAAATACGATTCCGCCGACAAAATTGAACCCATATACCGGGTACTGGTTCCAGCGCTGGTAGGTTTTGTTGAAGATATTATTGAATTGTGTCCAGAGATTGATGTTTTTAGTTACGCTGAATTCAAGTCCTGCATTCAGGTCCATGGCCCCGTCCAGTTTACCAGGGCTGCCGTCTTTCTTTTTATAATGCGGGCCGCTCCAGGCAAAAAGGTCGCCTTTTAACCAAAGGTCCTTTATGATCTGCATTCGCATAGCCGTTTTCAGCTCCAGCGGAAGCAAACCCCATGCTTTGGCGTTATCTCTTAAGCCAGTGAACTGGTTGAACTGCAAACCCGATGTTAGGGAGAATTTTTCATGGAATGTTACGCCGATCTCAGCGCCAAAGTTCACTACATTGATGCGGCTTTCATTCACCACACGGAATGATTTACCTCCCAGGCCGGTGGTAGTATCATTTACAAATAAAGGCTGATTGTTGATTTTATTGAAAGCTGCTTTCGCCGCATAAGTAAAATGGTCCCCCACAGAACCTTTAAATCCGGCAAAGCGCTCCTCTATCCATGAGTTTTTAAATGTTTCGGGTATCCACAGCCAGGGATTTTGTGATGCGAGGTACATGTAGGTTGTTTTTCTTACATAACCTGTCCAGCCTGCCTGGAAAGTAAAACGGCTGTCACTGCTGCTGATATCGACCAGCACATTGGGAAACATTTTAAAGGTCTTATTGTCCCACGAAGGCCGGATACCTGCCTGTACATTGATATTTTTTGTTTTGTACAATACGGAGGGAGAAATAAAGTACATGGTGTTGTTGATAGCTGATTTATTTTTCGGTGACACCCTTGTCAGGTCAAAGGTCACTCCGAGGTTCACGGCAAATTCCTTCCCGATGGTTTTTTCCAGCGGCAGATTCACCACAGTATTGCTTTCTGAGTTATCATGGTTATCACCGAAGACATCAATCATTACTTCCGGTGAATAGGTTAATCCGAACGATGTTTTATGAATATTGTGAAAACCTAACCGCCCGCCGATAGTTTGAAAATTCTGTTTTAATGAATCGGGCTGAAATACCAAAGTCTGAGGTTCGTATCCGTATTTATAAGTTCTGTCCTGCTTCATCCCGATGCCGGCATTCCACTCCAGGTTATTGCCCGATTTAAAAAAACCGGTCATCCGAACATTCGTGCTGGAAAACTTCTGGTAATCTCTTTTGCCATCTGATCCCACATAACGGGCATAGATATTTAAACCGGCTGTTTTACCATCACCGAAAGAAATACCGGCCTGTACAAACGGAGTTCTTAAACTTCCAAAGCCGGCCTTTACGTAACTGCTGTTATCAAAAACTCCGCTGGTATCAATGTCAAGTGCTAACGGCTTTAAAGTGCCCGGCTGGTAAGCAAATAATAAGTTTGGGTTGGGAATATCATAACTGAGCCTGGTTTTAGCCGTATCCACCGGCGCCGGCGAAGCGCCGAAATTGATCTTAGCCGTTTGCTTCAGCACCGGTTTAAAAGTTGAAACAATATCAATGCCCCCTTTACCTGCTGTATCTTTCTGTGCAAAAGAAGCCGTTGCGGATAAAAAACCCATTCCTGCAAATAAAAATCTGTATATCGTTTTTTTCATTGTTGTTTTACTTAGTTGCCAACCTTGCTTGATCTGCCTTCCTCTTCTGTAACCCTGTTCAGTTTAGCCTGTGCCTCGTACTTCAGTTCTGCATCTGTTGTATTGTCTACCACACTCTGCAAAGTAGCTTTGGCATTGAAATAGTCCTTTTGCCTGAAATAAATATCGCCAAGCAGTATATAGGCTTTTGTTATCCAGTAATCATAGGAGCCCGACTTGTTGATGGTTTCAAAAGCCGCCTTCTCAGATTCTGTCAGTTTGTTCAGCTGGAACCAGCAGTTGGCAATCTCATACCTTGCTTCGGCTGCCAGGGCAGCTTTGTTTAGTTGTACCACTGATTTCAAACTGCTGATAGCTTCATTATACTCTCCGGCTGCCTGATATGATTTAGCTATTACCATATTGGCCAGCGTTTTATCATCAGCGCTGCTGCCTTTGGCGGCCGTCAGTTCTTTGGCATTTTCAGATGCCTCTGTCCATTTTTGCTGGTTATACTGGCAGCGCAGCAAACCCCTCATCGCTTCCAGTTTCAGCTCCTGGCTGGAGGTGATCTGTTTTAACTGCAGGTAAAAATTCTCAGCCCTTGCATAGTTCTTCAGTTCAAAATAGTTGATCCTTGCGGCCGACAGTACCGACCGTTCGGCAAATGGATTGGGCGCCTCTGCCGCAACCGCTTCATACGCTGCTACTGCATTAACCCAGTCTTTTTTAGCATTGTAAATCTCTGCCCGGTTAAAATTAGCTTCCACCACATGTGCCCCGTTCGGGAACCGCTGTATATAACTGTTATAGGCCAAGAGGGCTTCATTCAGTTTCTGGTCATCGTAAAGTTTTTCAGCAGCAGCCCAGGTTAGTTCATCCTCTGTATTTGTACTTAATGGCTTCCCGATCTGCCGCATGTAGGCAGCGTATTCATCTGGTTTGCCGTCCTCAACATAAATGGTCTTGATATTGTCAAGGGCATCTTCCGCTTCAACAGAATTGGAGCACTTTTCCACAATTGTCTTGAACTGCCGCAAGGCCTCATCGTTATTATCAATATTATAATAGGCTGTACCAAGCTTCAGGTAAGCCTGCGGAACAAGGCTGAAGTTTTCCTTGTTTTCAGCAACAACTTTCAGGTACGGAATGGCCTCCCTGAATTTTTCATTGCCCATATACGTATTGGCAATCTCCATATTGGCTTCAATGGCAAGCGGTGATTTGGGAAATTTCCGGATCATGGTGTTCATTCCATTAATCTTGTCCGTGGCGCTTTTCACACCCGCCAGCATGGCTATCTGAAAAGTGGCATAATCTTCCGCCGGCCATGACAGTTTTATCGCATTATCGTACATGGACCTTGCCCGGTCATAATTCTTCATCATAAAATGATTATCGGCCGTACGCATATAGGCATCCTGCGAAAAAGCATCGGTATTCAATGCCGGGGCTTTGATAAGCGGTTCAAAAAAGGTAACGGATACTTTATAGTTCTCCTTACGCAGATAGGAGTAGCCAAGATTGTATCGGGCATTGACGGGATTGGCCTCCCCGGCTACGGGTGCACCCGCATCCATGTAAGCATGAAAATATTTGATCGCTGTATCTATCTGATTATTCCGGTAGCCAAGCTCTCCTTTCCAGAAATTAGCAAAAGGCAACACCGTTCTGCTGTATGGATCATAAATCACCTTAGTAAGCAGTGCATCCGCCTCATCTAATCTTCCGTCATTGATCATTTCGGTCGCCCTTCCAAATAAAATCCTCGGGTAAACCCTTTTTGAAGTTTCTGAAGGGTTCTTCAGGCTTTCCAGCATGGCCTGTGCATCCTTATAATTATTGGTATTGGCCAGCACATCAATCATCAGTTCCTTGGCCTCGGTATTATATTTTGAACCGGGATAATCCGTAATAAATGAATTCAGGCTGTTCAGTGCTTCATCCTGGAAACCGAGCTCATACGATAGTTTGGCATATTGGTATTTGGAAATCTCTTTTTGCTCCGGATTGCTGCTGGTGGATGAGCAAACCAGAAAAGCATTGCGGGCATTGCCTTTTTGTCCTGTTTTCAGGTAAGCATCTCCCAGAAGGTATATGGCATGCTGGCTGAGTGAATCATCCTTGCCGCTTAATTGTTTGAAACCGTCAATTGCCCTGTTATAGTTCTTTGCATGGTAATAGGAGTAGGATAATTCGTACAGGTCTTCCCTCCTCACTTTTTTGGAACGGCCCACATAATCCTCCAGGTAAGGCAATGCTTTGCCGTACTCCTTCTTTTCAAAATAAGCATGACCGATCAGTTGCTTTAGTTCCAGGTCATAGTATTGGGAGCTGCTGCCGGTTTGTAATTTATTCTGGATATAAGTGATCACTTCATCCTTTTTTCCCTGTATGTAGTAGATCTGTGCTATGTAATAGGGAACAACCGTTCCGTAATTTTTTTCATTCTCCACGGTCTTGAATGCCTCCAGCGCCTCACTATACTGCCTGTCCCGGAAGGCCAGGAAGCCGTAATAATAATTTGCATCAATATAATTAGGATCATCCTTAATGCTTCGGATACTGTTGAACAAGGGTTTTGCATCATTAAAACGCTGCAGGGCAAAATAGGAATACCCCTGGTGGAATTTCATATCAGCAATCTCCCGGTTGCTGAGGTTGGCAATATTGGCCCCTCCGTACAAACGGGCGGCATCCCCAAATCTTTCTTTGCGGAAATAATATTCGCCCAAATGAAAATTCATCATCTGTACCCGCGGATTGTTTTTTTGCACTTCAATGAACTCCAGCGCCACATCTTCCGCCCGGTCCTCATTCTGCTTCAGTGCGCAAACGGTGGTGTAGTATGCTATCTCCTGTACGGTAACCGGAATGTTGGCCTTATTGGTCTCCCTTACATCCTGCTTCAGTTCTTTGAACAGCGGATAAGCCAGGCTGTACTGCTCTTTTTGAAAGTACTTTTTGGCTTCCTTGAATTTTGCTTCGGGATCAGTATAAAAAGCGGTCTGCTGGGCAAATACGGAGAGGCTGAGGAAGATGGCCGGTACCAGTAAACTATGATTCTTCATTAAGATAATCCTTTAAACCCTATGGTGGTTAACGTTGCGAATATTCGAATTATTTCGGCTTATCCCAAACATCATTCCAAACAAGTGTGGAAAAGTGCTGTATGAAGAATGCTTTAACATTTTGTTGTTGATTTGGCAGCTTCACAATGAATAAACATGCTGATATTGCCCGGATAAAAGCAAAACGTATCTTTTGAGTATTATTGCAACCTTATATGTTTACTTCTGAAACACAAGTACGGGTGCGCTATGCCGAGACCGACCAGATGGGTGTGGTGTACCACAGCAATTTCTTTCCTTATTTTGAAGCGGCAAGAGCGGAGTCCATCCGGCAATTAGGCTTTACCTATGCTGATATGGAAAGGATGGGCGTCATTATGCCCGTGGTAGATGTACACTGCCGCTACCTGCGCCCCGCCCGTTATGATGACCTGCTAACCATTAAAACCTTCCTGAAGGAGTTGCCGGTTCATCATAAAATTGAATTTCATCATGAAGTGTACAATGAAGCCGGCGAGTTGCTGGCAGCAGCCCGGATAATCCTGTATTTTATGGAGGCCGGCGGCTTGAAACGAGCTACCATGCCTGCACAACTGCTGGAGAAACTGCAACCCTATTTTAACTAAATTTAGCGGATGGAACATTTTGAGGAACCTGCTAGAGAAATGCATAATGAAAACCCTTCGGCCCCAGCTGCAGAGGTTTTTATCTATCCGCCTAAATACCGGAAGCAGGAAAACCCTTCCAATATCTGGCTCCGCTCATTGATCAGTCTTGGTTTTTACCTGCTCATCGGGTATTATATCTTTCCAAGTTATAAAATCCTTCTGCTCATCACCGCTATTGTAATGATACATGAGCTGGGGCATTTCATTGCCATGAAGTTTTTCCGGTACAGCGACCTTGGGATTTTCTTTATACCGCTTCTGGGAGCCTATGTTTCGGGAACGAAAAGAGAAGTGTCGCAAAAAGAATCGGCAATTATTCTTTTAGCGGGCCCATTGCCCGGAATCATCCTCGGAATTATCTTTTACTGGCTCCGGCAAAGCAGTCCTGACGAAGGAGGCATTTCCGGAATTTCTTATGACACCATTTCTCTGCTGTTTATTATCCTGAATCTTTTTAATCTGCTGCCTGTTTATCCACTGGATGGCGGGCAGTTGCTGAACCGTGTTTTTTTCAATGAAAACAACTGGCTCAGCAAAATATTTATTTTTCTATCGGCCGGTTTTTTAATCTGGTTCGCCCTGTATGGTGGTCAACGGCCCTTGTACATACTGCTGATTTTACCGGCCATGATGCTCCTGCGTCTGCTGGGCGATCAAAAGATGACAGCTATTGAAAAACGGATTGAAAAAGAAGGCATCCATACCGATTGCGAATATGAAAACCTTTCTGATGAAAATTACTGGAAAATCAGGAATATACTGATACAGGATTATCCTCCCTTCAGGGATGTGCCGGCAACGCCGCCTTATGAATACCATGAAAAAGAAGAACGGATCATGACGACCATCCAAAGCCTGCTGCACCGCCATCTGATACAGGATGTTTCTATACCAGGAAAGATTTTTATTTTTCTTCTCTGGGCCGCCGCTATCGCTTCTCCATGGCTCCTGAACATGGATATGGCTATATTCAGCCGTCTTGGATTGTAGAGGGACCGGGGCAGCTTCGGTATATTTCTTATCTTACTTCATAAAAACCTATTATGAAAATTCTGATTTTTCCGGTACTGCTGGTTTGCTTCATGGCTTGTAATTCCACTGATAAGAAAACCCAGAATTCCTCTAATACAGACACAACGAGTCCGCCGCCGCCCGCAACCAATCCGCCGGGAGTGGAAATGATTCCTGCCGGCCCGGATATTATAAGCCTTGGGGATATAAGACTGGGACTATCCTATAGCGAATTAGTTAAACTTATTGGTGAACCAGACAGCAAATCAAAAGCCATCGAATGGGAAGCTGACGGCCTTTTGCATGAGGACCGGACATGGGAAAGCAAAGGGCTTGTGTTAAATATGGCATCTGAAATAAATGCACCGGCATCACTGGCTGTTTTTTCCATTACGGCAAAAGCCCCTGCACTTTTAAAACAAAAGCCGGTATGGGCATCGGCAGCAGTTATGCAGAAGTACAGGAAGCTTATAAGAATGATATTAATAAAGAAGAAAGCAGCAAGGATCAACTCACAATTGGCTCCATATATGGCGGTATCATCTTCACTTTTAAAAATGATAAGGTTGAAACCGTTTTTCTTGGCGCCGCAGCAGAATAGCCTCACTCCCTACCCCCTCTCATTGGGAGAGGGGCTTACAACCCTAAAGAAGAAAAACTTTGTTATGCCCGGTGATGGTCAGCCCGCCAGTTCTGAACAGCCATCTTGATCTCTTTTTGCGAGAGTTTTTCATCCACAGCTCTTTTCGCCAATGCAGGAAATTCTTCATCGCTGGCAAACCGGAGGCCAATGATCTGCCCCATCCGCAGCTGCTTATCCAGCGGCTTGCCTGTAAGAATATAATGCCGGAAATTTTCTTCTGCACGGATGGCCCTGTCCTGTGCTTTTAAGGCAAAGACCCTTGCATACCAAAGTATCAGTATGATCAGGAAGAATACAACAACCAATAATGCTGCTGAATAATGGTTTCCTGCATCGTGGTGGTTCAATAAATTAATAATGCTACCTACTACTCCGGCAAATGCCAGTAAAAAAGCTATTCCATGATATAATGGAATAATCCGGATGTGATTTTTAAAATTCTGTTCTGTCATAAAAATTAGTTTATTGTTTTTTGTTTCTTTTCAAGATCCTGAAAGTAGGGTATTTTCCTCTTTTTGGGCTGTGCATTGGAAAGTCCCTCTTTCGGAGGGATTTAGGATGGCCTTACTTCAACTCATCCAGCACTTTATACATCTTATTGACTACTCCAGAAGTTTTGCCATTATAGTTATTCACTAAGAATGAAAAGATATATTCTTTCCCATTAGTGGCTTTATGATAGCCACAAAATCCTTTTACATCACGGATGGTGCCGCTTTTCATTTTCATGCCGTTGTATTCAGGCAAAGCATCATAGAAATATGGGAACCAGTCTTTGGTCTTTGCATATTTTAATATCTCAACCTGTGCATGAGTGGTTACCCGGTTTTGGGGTGAAAGCCCTGAGCCATCATAGATATTCAGTTCATCTTTATCAATGCCTTTGCCTTTCCAGAATTTTTTGACGATAGAAATCCCGCTGTCGGTAGAACCAAAGCCCTGTTTTTCGTAAGCAAAAGTTTTTATTAATGCTTCTCCATACAGGTTGATACTTTTTTTATTGAACCAGTAGATGATGGAATCGAGGGAGGGGGAATAGTGAATTGTGATAACTGAATAGTTTTTAGGGTTCATGTCAAGCAGGCTGAAATTGTTTGGCGAAACAAAAACAGATTTGTGAACTCTATCAGACTTAATACCCAATGAAATACTAAGTTCCAAAAAGGCATTAGTGACTGCATCTGGATCAGATACTGATATTTTAAAAGATTTTTCGTCAACCGGAATCGTTCCGGCTATTAACGGGTTTTTCATCCCCTGGTAGATATAAGCGTAAGCATTATCACCGGTTCCTTTTGGAGCAGCTTTCAATTCATTAAAATAATTTAGATTGCTACCTAAAATTTTAACTTCACTGCCAACCTCGCTGCCGGATTGCAGTTCAATGTCAAATTGATTCTCCTTCCAGTTTAATATATCAGCAGGCGCTCCATAATAATTGCCAATATCCTGCCATATCCATCCGTCTGGAATAGATTTATGCGAGTAATCATTGTAGTTTCCGGTCAATATACCCGTAACAATTCTGATACCTGTCTTATTTAATGCTACAGCCCATTTTCTTTTTATGGCTGAATCTGTAGCATTTGCATATCGCCAACTTCCAAAAGTTGGATCGCCAGAAGCTTTTATATATAAATTGCCTTGTAAAGTATCTGTCTTAATATTACCTGTGTATCCCAATTCTGTTTTATACCTATAATCCTTCCCCAGCAACTCAAAAGCCGTAACAGCCGTAATAATTTTTTGTGTTGAAGCAGGCGCCAGCCCGATCTGGGAGTTCTGATCAAATACAACTTTGCCTGTTTTAGCATCTATTACATACAAGGAGCTGATGGCATGTTTCAGTTGCTCATCTTTTTCAAATGCTGTAAATGCTTTTTGCAACCTTTGCGTAACTGTTTGTGCTGATATACCAGTGACCAGCACCCAGCAACAAGCAACAAGGAAAACTTTTTTCATAGTGCAGTGGTTATAACTTTGAGGTCAAATTACTTTATTTCGCTCTAATCATTTCTGAAATGAGTTTGAATTCTGTATACGCCTCCATCATCACCATCGGCGATGAACTGCTGATCGGCCAGACGATTGATACCAATTCGGCTTTTATAGCACAGGAACTGAATAAGATCGGTGTATGGGTGCGGCGCAGGATAGCCGTAGGCGATGTGTACGATGAAATCTGGAATGCTTTGGATGAGGAAACCTGGGAGTCGGATATTATTATCCTCACCGGCGGTTTGGGCCCGACAGCCGATGATATAACAAAACCTTTGCTATGCAAATATCTTGGGGGAAAGCTTGTGGTGAATGAAGAGGTACTGGCACATGTAAAATATCTATTTGAAAAAGTGTTTAAAAGACCGGGGCCAATACTTGAAAGCAACCTGAAACAGGCTGAAGTGCCGGATAACTGTATTGTACTTCATAATAAAAGAGGAACGGCGCCGGGAATGTGGTTCCGCACCCCCACCCCCCGCAGGGAAGCCTCCCCAAACCCCTCACAAGGAGGGGCTTTAGAACCCGAAAGATTGAAATTTGATTATAGTTTCGTAACGAGTGACCCCATTATTTATAGTTTGCTTAAAGATTTTGTTACCGAACACCGAAAAAATCCAACTGAAGCGGAAAAAATTTTATGGGAAATTGTAAGGAGAAGAAAGATGGCAGGATTCAAATTCAGAAGGCAGCATATTATCTCAAACTACATAGCAGATTTCGTATGTCTTTCAGAAAAATTAATAATAGAAGTTGACGGTCTGTATCACCAACTACCCGAAAATAAAATTAGTGATAAAGAAAGAACAAAAGATTTGAACAGGCTGGGATATCAGGTTATCCGCTTTACTAATGAACAAGTATTACATGAGACTGATGAAGTAATCAATACGATTGTTGCTCGAGTAAAAGAGAGAAATACTGAACTGCCGGAATCTAAAGTCCCCCCTTGCGGGGGATTTAGGGGGGCTGTATTCATCTCTCTCCCCGGCGTACCCCATGAAATGAAAGGCCTGTTGATGGAAGAGGTCATACCCAGGCTTCAAAAAGAATTTAAACTGCCCGCTATTGTTCATAAAACCGCTTTTACTGCAGGCCAGGGCGAATCCATGCTTGCCGAACTGCTGAAAGATTTTGAACCGGGATTGCCCCCACATATTAAACTGGCCTACCTACCCAACTACGGTATGGTGAAGCTCCGGCTTACGGCAAGAGGTGAGAAAAAAGAAGAAGTTGAAAAAGAAATACAGCCATATTTCAGTAAGCTGCAGGAACTGGTAAAAGAATACCTTGTCACCAACGAAGATGAAGGACTGGAAACTGTAATTGGAAAAATCCTGAAAGCAAAAAACAAAACCATGGGCACTGCAGAAAGTTGTACAGGTGGTTATATTGCCCATCTTATCACAGCTGTAGCAGGTTCATCTGCATATTATAAAGGAAGTGTAATAAGCTATGCAAACGAAGTAAAGGAAAATATATTGGGAGTAAAAAAGCAAACATTGCAGACTGCGGGCGCTGTAAGCAAAGAAACAGTTACCGAAATGGTGAGCGGAGCCCTTGCCCGGTTGCAATGCGATTATGCCCTTGCTGTTTCGGGCATCATGGGTCCTGATGGCGGAACGGATGAAAAGCCGGCGGGTACTGTTTGGATCGCTGCAGGAAACAAGGATACTGTGCAAACCCTGAAGCTCAATCTCCGTTTTGACCGAAAACGAAATATTGAAATGACTGCGGCCAATGCCCTGAATCTTTTCCGCAAGTTTATCTTGTCAGCACCATGAGTTTCAGAATTCAGTGGAGATTATCCGGAAAACTTTACCTTTGGCCCGAACGATTGTAAACCTGTTTAAATGCCATGCCTTAACAGGCATCTCAATCGAAAATCTGACCCCGGTAATTATCGGGACTAAAATCTAAACTCGTCATATGGCTTTAGTTGATTTAGTAATGCCAAAACTGGGCGAAAGTATTATGGAAGCTACTGTACTGAAATGGCTGAAGCAACCCGGAGACTCCGTAAAAATGGACGAAACAGTGCTCGAAATTGCTACAGACAAAGTGGACAGCGAAGTGCCCAGCACAGCCGCCGGAGTGATTGAAGAGATATTGTATAAAGTAAATGACGTAGTGCCTGTTGGCACGGTAATAGCCAGGATCAGAACCGGTGCGGCCGAAAGTACTTCATCAAAGCCTGTGTTTTTTGCGCCTGTTAAAGAAACAATTTCTCAACCTGTACAAGAAGCCGTAGTTGTTGAGTCATCACAACCTCAAACATCCAACGGTTCTTCCAACCGCTTTTATTCCCCCCTTGTTCTCAATATCGCTGCCAGCGAAGGCATAAGCATGACCGAACTGGAATCGATTCCCGGCACGGGCAATGAGGGAAGGGTTACAAAAAAAGATATACTGCAATATGTAAGCGGAAGAAAGACCGGTGGTCAGAGGGCGGGAATCAGAACTGCAACTGCAGAAATGGTCATCCCTCTTGCAAAAGTGGAGCCCGGCAGACAAACAACTAACGACCAGCAACTAACGACCTACACGGGCAATGTAGAGATCATCGAGATGGACCGGATGCGCAAGCTGATTGCCGAACATATGGTACGCAGCAAGCATACCAGCCCGCATGTAACCAGTTTTACCGAAGCGGATGTTACCAACCTGGTTTTGTGGCGGGATAAAGTGAAAAAAGAATTTGAAAAAAGAGAAGGGACAAAAATCACTTTTACCCCCCTGTTCATTGAGGCTATCGTACGTTGCATCAAAAAATTCCCGCTGATCAACTGTTCGCTGGATGGCGACAGGATCATTGTGAAGAAAGACATCCATATCGGCATGGCTACCGCCCTGCCCAGCGGCAACCTGATTGTCCCTGTAATTAAAAATGCCGACCAGCTTAATCTTGTCGGCCTTACCAAACAGGTAAATATGCTGGCTGATAATGCCCGAAATGGTAAACTGAAGGCTGATGATACGCAGGGCGGCACTTTTACGCTGACCAACGTCGGCACATTCGGCAGCCTGATGGGCACACCCATCATCAATCAGCCGCAGGTGGCTATTCTCGCTGTTGGTGCCATTAAGAAAAGGCCGGTGGTAGTGGAAACCCCGGCAGGCGACAGTATTGCCATCCGCCACATGATGTACCTGAGCATGAGCTACGACCATCGTATTGTGGATGGCAGCCTGGGTGCAACATTCTTAACGGCAGTGGCGAAAGAACTGGAGAATTTTAACGGAGACAGGGAGTATTAAATAACCAAAATATTTTTTGACTCAGGTAAATTCCCGGTTTTTATTTTGACTGCGCCCCGTACTTCTCATTCTTAAACTCATAACGGCTCCTCTTTCTTTTCAGGATAAAAAGATTGTCATATTCACTGTCTTTCAAATCCCCGGGCACTACGGTTTTACCGGCAAGCTTATTGACAATATCATCCACCGTGTTGGAATGGCCAACGATCAGCACATCGCCTTTTTGAATTCTTTTTATCTGCAGAATCAATGCCTCCAGCGAATCCGGTTTGCTGCTGTAAAGCTGAACCGGCATACCAAGATATAATTCCTTCAGCGGACGGGCGGTGGAAATGGTACGCACAGTATGGGTTGAGAAAATATATTTTATGTTTTCGCTGCTGAGCACTTCCTTCAGCTTTAATGCCCTCTCCTGTCCCGCCGGGCTCAGCGGGGGGTCTGTAAAAGGCTTCATGGTGGCCATGTCAATGCCGGTTTCTTTTTCTGCATGGCGAACGATATAGATGGTATTACTGCAGGAGAAAAATACCGGCAGGAAGAGGAGTGACAGGTAACGCATACAGGTTTTTTTAACAGGATAAAAATAAACCGCAATTGCATTCATTCCGTCTTTTTTGTACATTAGTTGAACTAAACCCGTTAAGCTATGAAGAATTTGTCCGAAACCTGGTTCGCCGAAGGCCGTATTGATTTTGAACTGAAAAAATATACCCTGCTTGCCTACCTGCAGGAGGTGAACAAATACTTTAACGAGAATAAGCTGTATCCTCAGCTGGCCGATATCATTTTTCATTATCACAACATCATCGCCTTCAGGGAAAATAAAAAATACCTGCAGGAGCATTTTCCTAGAAAACTGACTGGGGTACAGCTGGAAAAACTGCAGATACTGTATAAGCAGATGCTCGAAGATGATGAACTCATGCAGGAACTGGAAGATATCATTCACTATGCGGCATCAAGAATAAAACGAACCATCAGCAGCGGAACGGAGATATACGAATTTGTGGAAGAAAAAATTGATATAACCCCCGTAGGGATTATCCCGCTTGATATACATGAGGGCTACTTCTTTTTAAGCAGCGGTAATACGAAACACACTTCTGTTTACCATTACCGCCTTTCTATTTTTGAAAAGCATGATGAGAAATACCGGAGCATGAGAATCTTATTTATTGACGACCGGACAAGAAGTTTCAGCACTACCTATGAACACATCAAAGCCGAGCTTATCAGGAAACACAAACACCTGCCTAACCCGGCGGTTTATTCTATTGAAACTTCTTTAAGTATCCCGGTTGAAGAAACATTACTGCCGGTGGCAAAGAGAAGCCTGGTGAAGTTTATAAGCGCAGCAGCGTAATGTAATAGTCATGCCGGGCCAGACCCGGCATCTCTCAATACAATGTATTTAATAAAGACCCCGGATCAAATCCGGGGTGACAAATTCCTTAATCAACTATCTCCAGCCCCCAATCCTTTCCCTTTTTTACTGCCGGTACACCTTCGGTAATCCATCTGGCAGGTTTTTCACCTTTCAGCATATAATCAAAAAACTGCTGCATGCGGATATGGTAATCCCGCATATCCTGCCGCTGGGTGAGGCCATGGCCCTGTCCATTATAATTGAAGAGCCATACTTTTTTATTCAGTCTTCTTAACGCTGTAAATAACTCAATACCCTGATACCAGGGCACAGCACCATCCGCATCGTTGTGCATTATCACTACAGGAGCAGTTACTTTATCCAGATGAAACAAAGGTGAATTCTTTATGTACCATTCAGGTTTTTCCCACAACGTAGCGCCAATTCGGCTCTGCGCCTTTTCATATTGCCATTGACGGTTTACGCCGCTCTCCCATCGGATGCCTCCATAGGCGCTGGTCATGTTGGCAACAGGCGCCCCGGCCCATACAGCTTTAAAGAGTTTTGTCATGGTGGCCAGTTGTGCAGCCTGGTAACCGCCCCAGCTATGACCTTGTATCCCGATGCTTGTACTGTCAACCCAACCTTTCTTTACCAATGCCCTGGAGCCACTTACGATGTAATCAAAAGCACTTTGTCCCGGGTAACCAATCTTATATTCAAGATCCGGCATAAAGATGATGTAGCCGTTGCTGACAAAATAAGGTACGTTGATAGCGCTGCGGATGGGCGCCGGTTCTTTGTAATCATGTAAAGCATCGCTGAGTTTTTCATAGAAATAAACAATCATTGGGTATTTTTTCTTCGGATCAAAATTTTCGGGTTTGTAAACGATGCCGGTTGCGTCTTTGCCATTATAGGCTTTCCATTTAAAAAGTTCCGCCGTGCCCCAGAGATAGTTTGATTGCTGGGGGTTGATTGTGGAAAGTTTAATGCCATCAGTTCCTTCATCTGTCATGTACCAGTGGTAAAGATCAGGAGGTTTGCCATAGGACTCCATTGTAAAAATGTAGTTCTCTGAATTCCTAGATTTCATTAACTGAGATATAAGGTAGCCATCATCTGAATGCAATGGCAAGAGTTCTTTGTGAATCCCTTCATTATTTCTGTATTTGGCTCTCCAGAGACCTGCATGTTTGTTCAATTCATTAAAGGAGGAGAATATCAATTGCTGACCATCCCGTATAAACTTTTCCTCAGGATCAGTCTGGATATATCTGTACCGGAGCCTTTTGCCCCGCTCTCCAATGATATAAACCGGATCTTTATTTGTAACCGGATGAACTTTCCAGATACCATACCGGTCATAAATTAAAACATGATGATCACCTTCCTCCCATTTTACTATCCCATAATTCGCCGGTTCATCCGGTGTATCCCAGTCTTCCTGGCACAACGGCGCTTTTATTTTTTCAGAAATGTTTCTTGATGTTCTTCCGTCCCAAACAAAATAATTCCTCGCTTTCCGGTCATACCACATAATATACTTTCCTGTTGAGGACGGGTACACCTGCCCGTGCAGGTTTTCTTTCACCCGTTTTTTTTGTCCTGTATTTATATCAATGGCATAAATATCCTTCCGGGTTGTTCCCAGCCACTGGCTTTCTATCCTTTTTCGAAAATCAGATACGCCTACAAACGTATCGCCGTCGCCTTCGTTTGTTTGCATCACCTGAGGAATTTCTTTACTGCCTAACTGTTTGATGGTTTTTGTTTCAATGTTATATACAGCCAAAAAATTTTCTTCACGGGCCGCTTTTAATCTTGCTGGTAAGTTTTGTACCGTTTGCAGGTAATCATCCTTATAATGCCAGATATCCAGCTTTGGCATATCTATTTCTATAATCGTTGTGTCTTTCGGTACGGGTACAGGCGCCACTCCGAAAAACAATCTTTTGCCGCTTTTACTGAAACTTACATTGCCATACTCGCTTACTGTCATTCCAATTTTCATACCAACTGAATTTTTATCCACCAGCATTTCAGCGCTGTCCATACCCGCTTTAAAAAACCAGAGTTTATAATACTTCACCAGGTCTTTTGTCCCGAAAGCTATCGGGATTGCATCCCTCTCAGCTACATAGGCCACCTGCGAGCCATCATCCGTCATGGCAAAATTTTTATATTCGTTTCCTCCTTTGCTGAGCGTAACGGATTCCCCTTTTTTCAGGTCGTATAACACTACTTTTTTTGTGCTCAGCGAGTCTGAAGGATTCTTTGCCTGTTCCATGAGCAGTTTATCACCTGTTTTGGAAAAATAGTATTCCAGCACTTTGGCAAACACCACTTCTTTACCCGATGTCAGTTCTCTTACCACCAGGTCATTGGCCGGTTCGGGAGCAGCGCCGGCTGCATCGTCACCTTCTGCATCGGCCGCTATATCATCGTATGTGTAATCTTCATATTCTCCCACTTCATCCTTTATTTTCTTCTTTTTTTGCGGTATAGATTCAATCAGTTTTTGCAATGAATCAATGACACGGTTCAGGCTATCGGTTACCCGGCCGGCTGCTTTTATATCCGTTGTTTTGGGTTTTGCAGGAGGTTCAGGTTGTTTTTCCAGCTGGTAAGCCACCCATCCAAATGATTTTTGTGGCGCTTTGTAATTCTTTACCATTTCTTTTTTCCAAGCTTCTTCTTTACCCAATTCCACTATAGCCAGTGAATCTTTGGGTATATCCTCCAGCTTCTTCTTTTTAATTTTTGCTTCTCTTGTGTCCTTAAACGGGGGCTTTATTTTAAATACCACATACCGGCTGTCTTCTGTAATTACAGCCGTATACCCCCTGGATATTGTTTTTTTGTATTTGGCATCGGATGATTGTATCACCAGTTCATTGTCACCCACCTGCGGGTCAATGGTATACACCACCCATTTGCCATCATTGCTGATCATCCTTTCACCGATATGCTGCCAGCCGTCGTACACAGTGTGATCCAGCGGTTTTTTTTGCGCCTCTGCATAACAAACAATCAATAACAAAATGAAATTGGCGGCAACCCTCTTCATACAGGAGATTTTAATTTTTCTAAGATAGGGAATATAAGGAAAAGGTATCAGCGTTTTATGCCGGTTATTAAGCCGTATTGCCAGAGGCCTTTTTTCATTCCTTTGTACTGATAGCTGCAGGCCCTGATATTTTTCTTTTGTATTTCGGTTGCCGGTTTTGAGAACCGGATCTTCTTCCAAAAAAGGTAAAGACTGGCCAGGTAATAAACCCGGTTAAGCCTTCGGGACGAATGAGATACTTCTTTGGAAATATCCCGGTACTTAACTGATGTAAAACCACTTTCCAGCAAAAATTGCTGAAACCGCTCCGGTGTCTCCAGGTAATTTACCTGCCAGCCTTCCAGCCATTTTCTGATAAAGGGGTGTTTATTATTCCCGAATACAGACACAAAGCCATCTGCCACCACAAGCCTTCCACCGGGCTTCAGCAGGCGGAAGGCTTCCTTTATGAATTCTTCTTTACTGTCAGCATAGCAAATGCTTTCACAGCCCCACACCACATCAAAACTTTCATCAGGAAAATCTGTTGCGGAATAATTCATTATTTTAAACTCGGCCAGGTCATTCAGGTCATTCTTTTTTGCATTGACCGAAGCCTGCTGCGCTTGTCTTTCACTCAAAGTAATACCGGTAACCCGGCAACCCAGGAGAGAAGCCAAAAAAATACTGCTGCCCCCTACTCCGCAGCCGGCATCCAGCACCCGGTCAGATGGTTTGATGTCAGCCGCCGTCATCATAACTTCATTCATCCTAATCAATGATTCCGGAAAGTTTTTTACATACTCATCCCAATAACCATAGTGAATGGCAAGGCTGTTGTTCAGGTCCCATGAATCCTTATAGGCATTTTCGGTATCCCGGTAATAATCAATAATCCGCTTATGATATTCAGAGGGCTGCATGTGGTTTGTTTTTTCTTTCTTCCCGCAGCAACATCAGCACATGAATTATGAGGGCGGCGGCAATCATGGCAAAGCCGATAAAAAACCATTTGCTGAGCAATTCATTTTCCCTGTAAACAATAAAGGCTAGCAAAATTCCATATACCGGCTCCATGTTGAAAGTGAGGTTTACTGTAAAGGCAGATAATCTTTTTAATGCGTAAGCAGTGAACTGAAATGCAATAACCGAGCAAAGCCATGACAGAACCAGCAGCCACATCCAGTCATCCGCATCAGGAAAAATGTAAGCTGTTGGAAATTGCTGCAAGTAGACTGGCATTACAGCCGAAAGGGTTATCAGCCCGCCAGTAAGCTGGTAAGTGAGCAGGGTTTCGGGATTGATGCGTTTTACAAATTGCTTCAGCAGAATTATGACTATGGAAATGAAAACGGCCGACAAAATTCCCAGAATAATCCCTTTTTTGTATTGCGGGTCAAAATGAAAGATCAGGTATATACCTGTCATTACTACAAGCCCCAGCATCACTTCAACCCACTTAAACCTCACCCGGAGAAGAATTGGTTCCAGCAGTGTTGTAAAAAAACCTATAGCCGAAAAACAAACCAATGCAACCGAGACATTGGCATACTTTATTGAGCCATAAAAAGCAACCCAATGTAACGCTGCCAAAAAACCAATGCCCGACAGTTTCAATATATCTTTTACAGGTATCTTTTTTATTTTTTTTGTTATGGTGAATAGCACCCACATAGTGGCTGAGGTGATGAGTAATCGGTACCATACCAGCAGCCCTTCGTTGAGATCAATCAGCCTTCCAAGAATTCCGGTAAACCCCGCGAGAAATACAGCAATGTGCAGTTGAATAAAGGCCTTTTTCATCGGCCTGCAAACTAAAGAAAAGATAGAAACAGGGAATTGTTATTTACTTTCCGCCAACATTTCGTTTGAAGAAATCGTTTTAACAACGGTTGTGCCATTTTCCGCATTTCTTACCCCTTTGCGGTAATTGGTAAACCAGCTTTCCCAGCGAAGCTTAAGGACACCAAGAATACCTTCTTTTACAATATCCTTGTTCATTTTTGACATACCATATACCCTGTCCTTAAAAACGATAGGTATTTCTATTAATTTAAATCCCAGTTTCCATGCAGTAAACTTCATGGCAATCTGGAATGCATAGCCAACAAAGGGAATTTTGTCCAGATTAATGGTTTCCAGTACTTCTTTTTTGTAACACATAAAACCGGCTGTAGGGTCCTTTACGGGCAACCAGGTAATCATCCAGGTATAAAGAGATGCTCCTTTTGAAAGGACTATCCGGTTTTTGGGCCAGTTTACAACACCCCCGCCTTTTATATAGCGGGAACCAATGGCAAGATCGGCCCCTCTGTATTTGCAGGCATCATACAGTTTCGGAAGGTCTGCCGGGTTATGTGAACAATCAGCATCAATTTCAAAAATGAACTGATAACCATTTGCCAGCGCCCACTTAAAGCCGTGGATGTAAGCAGTGCCCAGGCCCAGTTTCCCTTTTCTTTCTTCGATAAAAAGCTGACCGGCAAATTTTGCCTGCAGTTCTTTTACAAGTCGGGCAGTGCCGTCCGGGGAGCTGTCATCCACCACGAGTACATGAAACCCTTCGTTCAGGCCGAAAATGGCATGAAGGATGCTGCTGATGTTTTCCTTCTCATTATAGGTTGGTATGACGACTAACTTTTCCAGATGTTTCTGTACTGGTGAAACCCGAATTTACAATAAATCAGCACAAGCCATGTTAAAAATTGTTCACCTGCCCGTTTGCCTTACAGGCGGGCAAATATGTCTCAGCTTTTCTTTAACAAAGTACGGGTGTAGATTTCGGTGAGCTTTTGCTTGGTGTGCTGGGGGAAATCGCCTTTCATCATCCAGTCGTAATACTGTGGTTCAGCCTTCAGCACATCGGCCACAGGGCGGCCTTTGTATTTGCCAAAATTGAAGACTTCTGTCCCGTTTTCCATAACAAACCGCCGGGCAAAGTCAACCACCTGGTCCTCTCCGAGTATTTTGAGTATGGACTCAACCGAGTTTCCCAGCTCCGGATATTTTCCCAGTTGGGCTTGTAGTATTTCGTATGTGGCCGATGCGTCAATTTCGGCGCTGTGCGCCCCATTCAATGTTTTATTGCAATAAAATTTATATGCTGCGCCCAGTGTACGGGGTTCCATTTTGTGAAAAATATTCTGCACATCCAGGAGCTTTCGGTTTTTCATGTCGAAATCCACCTGGGCCCTCAAAAATTCTTCCATGAGCAATGGTATATCAAACCGGTTGGAGTTATAACCCGCCAGATCGCATCCATCCAGCATTTGCTTCAGTTCCTGCGCCACCTGTTTAAAAACAGGGGCATCTTTTACCATTTCATCGGTAATACCATGTACATCACTGGCTCCTTTGGGAATTGACATTTCCGGGTTAATCAGTTTTCTCTTAATGCTTTTTGTTCCATCAGTAAGGATCTTTACAATCGCAATCTCTACAATCCGGTCAGTACCCAGGTTTACACCGGTGGTTTCAAGATCAATAAAGGCCAGGGGTTTCTTCAGTTGAAACATCGGGGTCAGTAATTACACTTAGCTATAAAATTAAATCCGCCCCCGCTCAGGTTGCGGCGGGCAAGGCGGTAAAGTTAATGGATTGCTATAGTTAACAAAATCAATTTTTTATCTAAATCTTGCCTGAAATCAAGATAGTCAACGAATTATACTATGTAATTCTACCCTTATCTTTTGTAATTTTTCGCTGGCCTGTTAAACCAAGCTGACTATCTTTACATTGGTGTAATAACGAGGGTTTTTTATCGTTTAAACAATCAAATATCCACCAATATGAAAAATAAGTTACTCATCGCTTTAGCGCTTCTCACACTTGTTGTGTTTGTTGCCTCTTGTGCCAGCCAGAAATATGGTTGTCCGGGCAATCCGTCTGCCAACACCAAATTCAAGGGCTGATTTATTGCACAGGTTTGCCGGTTCTTTTTCTGAACAGTCTTAACCGGCGGCGTTCCTTTGATTGTTTATCGGTCGTCAAATAAACTGAGTGCAGTTCTATTTCCTGCTGTTTCCCCTTCAGCTGAAACCGGTCCATCATATCCGTTTTTAAATAGCCCGGCATCTCTGTTTGATGTAATACCCAATCGGATGTAAGCAGGTCCGATTCCATTTCATGGCATTTACCCAGCATTCTTGCGGTGGTATTCAGCACATCGCCATGATATGCAATTTCAGATTTGTATTTTCCTACTTCAGAAACCACCACTGTTCCTCCGTGAACTGCTGCCTTGAATACAGGTATCCGGCCATATCTTTTAAAATAATAAGCCCGGTAGCGGCGAATCTGTTTTTGCACGGCAAAATAACACCGGAGGCAAGTCCAGGATTCTCTAATCAGCTTATGGTCATCAACAAGCAGGATGGTTATTTTTCCCATACGGATCTTGGGTGGGTTAGGTTCGATAAGGTTTTTCCCGGATATAAATTACGTAAAAAAACTAATCGGGCATTGCAAATGAACTATTTATAGGGTATAATATGATAAGAAAATAAAAGAATTAAGTAAATCTACTTAGTAAATATTTATCATTAAAAAACTATTTGACTAAAGTCATCAACAGAAAAAATTCAGCTGATCGAACCGGATATACAAAAAAGCCGCCATCGTCCCGTTTAAAGCGGTACGATGGCGGCCGATAGTGGAGGCGAGGAGAATCGAACTCCTGTCCAAACATATTCTTCAAAAGCTTTCTACATGTTTATCCTGTTTTATTGTGTCAGAAACCAACTGGAAATCCACCTTCGCTTAAGCTACGGCGGATGAACGGGCAACCGATTGATTTCTTAGCTGCATAGTCTTAAACAGCCAGCACAGCCTTTGGCTGGAGCAGCCGTATTTTTTGTTGATTGGGCGGGACTTCTGGCTACGGCCTGCCTTCGGTCCGGCCATAATGACTACTTAATCACTGATTAGGCAGCCATGGCATACTGAGTATTGCCATTTATGGTTTACGTATTCAGATTTAACTGCTAATTACGCAACGCAGTACATGCTTATACTTTCAAAGATCTATGCTGTCAAAACCGAACGCCCCCTTTTGGAGTCGTTAGTCATGAGTCGATAGTCATTGGTACTGACCCGAGACTATAAACTATGAACTATAAACTACCAACTTACTTCCCCCAGCCAAACCAGTCATTACCATTGGCATAAAGCATCAAACCCAGCAGTAATACCATTCCGGCTATTTGTGCATATTCCAGAAATTTTTCGTTTGGCTTTCTTCTTGTGATCATTTCATATAAGGTAAACATTACATGCCCGCCATCCAATGCCGGGATGGGCAACAGGTTCATAAAAGCCAGCACAATGGAAAGAAAAGCTGTAATTCTCCAAAATGCTTCCCAATCCCAGCCATGCTTTGGAAAAATTGAACCTATCGCTTTAAATCCCCCCACGCCTTTATACCCGCCTGTTTTAGGGTTTAATATTTTTTTGAACTGGTCAATATAAAACTTCAGCTCGGTTCCCGCCTTTCTTACCCCGGCAGGAAATGCTGAAATGAAACTGTATTTGGTCACATTCAATTTAAGCCAGCCAAGACTGTCCATTTGCTGGTAGCCCATGGCCCCATAAGGCACAAAGCCAATTTTACCCTCCTCATTTACAGGCACAGTAAGAGTTGTTTCCTGTCCGTCTCTAATTATCGTTAACAGTGCTTGCTGACTTTTTCTCCTGTTAAGCTCATTTTGCAATTCATCAAAAAATTCAAATCTCGTTGAGTCAATCCCAACTATTTGATCGTTCTTCCTGAGCCCGGCTTTATATGCCTTTGACGTATCATCAAGATAGAAAACGATAGCAGGCCGGCGGGGTTCCACAAAACCGCTTATTTCCTTATTTCTGTTTTCAACCAGCTGCCCGATCAAATCAACCGGAAGATCCAGTTTAATCTCCTCATCATTCCTGAGGATGGTCATATTGCTGCCAAGCAGGATTTTCCGTCTTAATCTTTCATAGTCTTCGATGGGTTCGCTATCTACAGACAAAATCTTGTCTCCATTCCTGATACCAATTTTATACAAGGTGCTGTCCACTACATGCACTCCATATTTCATGGAAGCAGTCGGAATCTTTTTTTCACCCCAAATCATCAGGATAAATGCATAAATAATAAATGCAACAATGATGTTCATAATCACACCGCCCAGCATGACAATCAGGCGCTGCCAGGCCGGTTTACTTCTGAATTCCCATTCCTTCGGGGGCTGTTTCATAGCTTCTTTGTCCATGCTCTCATCAATCATCCCCGATATCTTTACATAACCGCCCAAAGGAAGCCAGCCAATACCGTAAACAGTATCGCCTATTTTCTTTTTCACCAGCGCAAACCAGGGATCAAAGAACAAAAAGAATTTTTCCACCCGGCATTTGAACCAGCGGGCTGTGATATAGTGACCAAACTCATGCAGTATGACAAGGATAGACAATGCCAGCAGCAATTGTCCGACCTGTAATCCGACGTTTGGCCAGTTTATAGCAAGTAGATTCATATTGATTATCAAAAAAAAATCTAAACCCATGGCAGATTTAGAATTGGTGTTTACAGTTTGATGATGTCGGCCGCAAAGGTACGGGCCTTGCCATCGCTTTCAAAATATTCCTCCAGCGTGGGTTGCTGAACAAAGGGGATGGTCTCCATCGTTCTTTCAATTACATCGGTCATATCCAGAAAGTTGATGCGGTTGCGGAGAAAAGCAAATACGGCTATTTCGTTGGCAGCATTCATCACACAGGGGAGGTTACCGCCCCGGTTCAGCGCTTCGGTGGCCAGCGCCAGGTTCCTGAATGTTTTAACATCGGGCTCCTCAAAAGTCAGCATGTTTACTTTTTTAAAATCATACCGGGGAAAATCATTTCTTAAGCGTTTGGGGAATGCAAGGGCATACTGGATCGGCAGTTTCATATCCGGCAGACCCATTTGTGCCTTAATGCTTCCGTCCTCAAACTGTACCATGCTGTGAATAATGCTTTGGGGATGAATGACCACCTGTACCTGCTCCGGCCGCAGGTTAAAAAGCCATTTTGCTTCTATCATCTCAAGCCCTTTATTCATCAGCGTGGCTGAATCAATTGAAATCTTTGCCCCCATCGTCCAGTTAGGATGCTGCAGCGCATGCTCCCTTTTTACATTCACCAGGTAATTGGGCTTTCGGCCGATAAATGGCCCGCCGGATGCTGTAAGAATTATTTTTTCAATCCGGTTTCTCATTTCACCCACCAGGCATTGAAAAATTGCTGAATGTTCCGAGTCAACAGGAATAATGGGTACTCTTTTTTCAATTGCCTTCTTCATCACTATATCACCCGCCACCACCAGGGTTTCTTTATTGGCCAGCCCGATGGCCTTTCCGTTTTCAATTGCCCTAAGGGTTGGTTTCAGGCCGGCATAACCCACAATGGCGGCCAGCATCATATCATAGCAATCAATAGCAGCAGCTTCTTCCAGTGCTTTTTCTCCTGCAAATACTTTTATATCAGCAGATGCCAGCGCTTTTTTCACACTCTGGTATTTATTTTCGTCCCCAATCACCACCAGGTTGGGATTGAACCTCAGCGCCTGCTGAACCAGGAGTTCATTATTGCTTTGAGCAGTAAGTATCTCTACCGAGAACTTATCCGGATTGGCCGCAATCACATCCAGCGCCTGTGTACCGATGGACCCGGTGGAGCCGAATATAGCGATACGCTTTAAACTCCCGCCTCCTGTCTTTGCCAAATCTTCTGCAGGCAGGCCTGAAGGGGAATCAAAAGGTCTTCCGGTATTTGTAATTTCACTCATTGGATCAGAAAGCTGGTATCAGGCTGTTTGCAGGTCAACTGCCCATTTTTTTAACTCATCTGCAATTTTTCTGTCATTACTTAATCTGGGAACCTTGTTTTGCCCCCCGAGTTTACCGACTGACTTCATATAATCAATAAAGCCGTTCTTTCGTACCGGCGTTATCTTCAGTGACTGCAAAATATTACCGGCAATCAGGTCGTCATAGTATACATTTTTCCGCCGCAGGTAATGGTCCAGTTTCTCAGCGAATAAAAAAAGACTGTGCGGCAGGTTTTCAAACTCCACAAACCACTCATGGTACGATTTTCCTTCATCGCTGCTTACAAAAGGCGCCACAGTAAACTCGGTGATATGCACATCCTCTTCCTCAGCTGCTTTTAATATACTGGCTTCCACCTCTTCACCAATAACATGCTCACCGAAAGCTGATATGAAGTGTTTGGTTCTGCCGGTAACTACCAGGCGATAAGGGTTCACAGAAACAAACCTTACCGTATCGCCGATATTATAGCCCCATAAACCTGCATTGCTGTTGATAATAAGAGCATAATTCTCTCCTGCCTTCACATCCTTTAAAGATAGCCTGGCAGGGTTTTCATTAAATATCTCCCCTGCGGGAACAAATTCATAGAAGATACCGCTGTTGGTGTTCAGCAATAATCCTTCTGCGTTTTGTGAATCCTGGAAAGCAAGAAAACCTTCACTGGCAGGGAACAGTTCAATCGTATCCACTTTCCGGCCAATGCTTTCAAGGAGTTTTGCCTTGTATGGTTCAAAATTCACCCCACCCTGCACCATCACACTGAAATTGGGGAATAACTCTCCTACATTCTTACCACTTCTTTTCATCAGCTCATCAAAATACATCTGCACCCAGGGCGGTATGCCGCTGATCAATGTCATATTTTTATCAATGGTTTCATCCACTATTTTCTGCAGCTTGGTTTCCCAGTCTTCAATACAGTTGGTTTCGTAAGATGGCAGCTGATTACTGCGGAGATACTTCGGCACATGGTGGTTAACTATTCCGCTCAGCCTGCCGGTGGGTATACCCCCCACCCTTTCCAGTTCAGGCGATCCTGAAAGGAATATAAGTTTGCCGTCAGCGAATTTGGTATTGCCCGTTTCAGCCATATAGCAAAGCAGGGCATTGCGGGCTGTGTTGGTATGATTGGGGATGGAATCCTTGGTAATCGGTATATACTTGGTGCCGCTGGTAGTTCCGGAAGTTTTAGCGAAATAAATAGGTCTTCCTTTCCACAGGATATTATGCCTGCCTTCTTTAATCTTGTCAATCCAGGGCCGCATTTCTTCATAATCCATCAGTTTTACGGCCTGTCTGAATTCATCATAAGTATTCACTTTATCCAGTCCGGCACTTTTTCCCAACTCAGTATTCCGCCCGGTTTTCACCAGCATTTTCAGGATATTATCCTGATCTGAAAGGGCAGTGCCCATACCTTTGCGGATGCCTTTATATATATAGGAAGCGAACGGTTTCGCTAAAAAAGACTTGATTTTCATACTCAATGAAACAAAACTCCCGGAGGGGTTACAAATATAACGGAACCCCGGGCAATCGGGGTTATTTAATGTTCATAATTCTTTGATTCCCCGTTTGCAGGTACCATTTTTAACCTTACCTTTGCCGCCCCAACTTCGTCCCGAATGCTTTCGGGACTTCGTTGGTCAACACTAAATTTTAAGAATATGCTAGCTGTAATAAAAGTAGCCGGACAACAGTATAAAGTGGAAAAAGACCAGACCCTGTATGTTCCCCGCCTGGAGGGAAATGCCGGTGATAAAGTGGAACTGGAAGTGCTGCTGGTGGATGCAGACGGTAAACTGTCCGTTGGCGCCGGTCTAAAATCGAAAGTAAAGGCGGAAATACTGGACCAGGTAAAAGGCGATACCGTGATTGCGTACAAACAAAAAAGAAGAAAAGGGTTCCGTAAAAAGAAAGGCCATCGCACTGAGTATACAAAAATTAAAGTGACTTCGATAAAATAACAAGAAACAAAACACAAACTCCGTTGCTGACAGGAGTTGTGATTTGTATTCCGGAATTTAAATAAAATAATTATGGCACATAAAAAAGGTGAAGGCAGTGTAAAGAACAACCGTGACTCACAAAGCAAGCGCCTTGGTGTAAAAATCTTCGGCGGCCAGCCTGCCATCTCCGGCAACATCATTGTTCGGCAGCGTGGCACTGTTTATCATCCCGGTAAAAATGTGGGTGTAGGAAAAGATTACACACTGTTTGCATTAAGCGATGGTGTAGTTGAATTCAAGAAAGGAAGAAACAACAGAACCTACGTTTCAGTGATAGAAACCGGTGCATAAGCCAATCAGCTGTTCAGAATTTTGTGGAAAAAAAATTTGGGTAGTATAAAATAATTATTATTTTTACTGTCGTTAACCCATTTTTACTAAACCCTAAATTCTAAAAAATGGCTACAAAGAAAAAAGCTGCTAAGAAAAAAGCTGCTCCTAAGAAGAAAGCTGCTAAGAAAAAGAAATAAGTTTCGACAAGTTTCTTAAATGAAATAGAAAGTCCCGGTTTAGTTCGGGACTTTTTTTTGTCCCTACTGACCTCCCCTGAAGGGGAGAAACCATATACCGCCTGTTTCAGTAGAACCTGTATGGATAAAAGCTGATTGGCCACTCATAAAGTATCCGCTCCATTCAATTTCATATCCTGAACATTGACCGAAGTAGCAGATAAAAATTTAAATTAGAGGTATGGATAATTCCGCCATAGCCGGCAATTTTGACCTGCTAGCCAAACTGATGGATATTAACGGGGAAAATTCCTTTAAAACAAAAACCTACTCCATTGCAGCTTTCAATATTGAAAAGCTGCCCATGCCGCTAAAAGATACTCCAAAGGATAAACTTTTTACCATAAAAGGCATAGGCGACAGTGTGGGAAAGAAGATTATTGAGATGCTTGACACTGGCCAATTGGCTGTTCTGAATAAGTATATCCAAAAAACCCCGCCCGGCGTAATTGAAATGCTTAGCATTAAAGGAATCGGGCCAAAAAAAATTCATACCATCTGGAAAGAGATGGGTATTGAGTCCATCGGTGAACTGCAGTATGCCTGCAACGAGAACCGCCTCACCCTTTTCAAGGGATTTGGCGAAAAAACACAGCAGAATGTACTGGAGTCCATTGAATTTTATTTTCAGAGCCAGGGGCACTTTCTGTATGCGCAGCTCGATGAAATTTTTCCCCAGGTAGAGGGCTATCTGAAAAAAATATTCTCTCAGGACAAAGTAAGGGTTACAGGTAATTACCGCCGGCAGGCGCTGACCATTGAAGAGCTGGAATTTGTTGTTTTGGAAACCAATGATGTAATCAAACCAAAATTTCAGACGGCCCAGCCGCCTGAACTTCTGGAAGAAAAACCCCGCACCCTTTTATACAAATTAAAAAATGGTTTAAAACTGCGGTTGTACACCGGGAGCACAAACCGTGCCGGAGAATTATTTAATACCACCGGCAGCGCTGAATTTATTGAGGCATTTAATAAAGCTTTCCCCAATCTGAAATACAAGGGTGATGAAACAGAAGATGATGAGATCATCTTCAGCAGGGCCGGAATTGAATACATACAGCCATGTATGAGAGAACCAGCCGCTGTAATTGATAAAGCAAAGAAGAAGCAGTTACCACAACTTATACAACCGGAAGATATCCGGTCAATCATCCACAGCCACAGCAACTGGAGTGATGGCAGCAATACCCTTGAAGAAATGGCAGACGAATGTATTAAAAGAGGATACGAATACCTTGTCATCTCCGACCACTCCCAAACGGCGGGATATGCCAATGGTTTGAAAGAAGACCGCATCCGGGCGCAGCACAAACAAATTGACGAACTGAACAACCAACTCAAACCGTTTAAAATCTTCAAGAGCATTGAAAGCGATATTTTGAATGATGGCAGCCTGGATTACCCCGACTCCGTATTAAAAACATTTGACCTGGTGCTTGCCTCCGTGCACAGCAACCTGAAGATGACAGAAGAAAAAGCCATGGCCCGCCTGATCAAAGCGATTGAGAACCCTTTTACCCGCATTCTCGGCCACATGACAGGGCGTCTGCTGCTAAGCCGTAACGGCTACCCGGTTGACCATAAAAAAATCATTGAAGCCTGTGCTGCCAATAAAGTGGTGATGGAAATAAATGCACATCCCCGCAGGTTGGATATGGACTGGAAATGGATTAGCTATGCAATGGAAAAGGGTGTGCTCCTGTCTATTGATCCGGATGCACACTTCCTCTCCGGTTATGATGATGTGAAATACGGTGTGCTGGCCGCACAAAAAGGGGGACTGACCAAAGAATGGAACCTGAGCAGTTTTGGGTTGAAGGAATTTGAGGAGTGGATCAAACTGAAATAATATTGAATATCGAATAAAGAATGCAGAATGGCGAAATTATCAGCATGCTACTTTTCTCCTTCATGATCAGAATTCATTGTTCTTCAGTTCTTCTGTTCCCCATTCGCTACCACCCTATCCTATAATCCTCCCCGGCCTCACCCTCTTATCCCCCTCCTTCAGAGAGGGACGGTACTGCAGAATAAATCCAAACTGTATAACTACCACATCAGCTATCTGCTACTATCAGCATTTACCATCCAATCCCATAGTCCTCTCCATGATTAGATGAGCCTCCCCAAAAACTTCCATGCTTCCAGTCAAAGTAAATGGCATTGATGGGGCCGCTGGTGCGGTTGCCGGTAGTTACTTTATAACCCATATTTTTCAGTTCATTCCTTACTGTTTCCGGTGTGCTGTTGCCCACTAATATTGCACCTGGCCTTGGTTTTCGGTCTTCCATCTTTGTTCCGCCCAATGAAAGCCAAAGCTGATTGCTATTCACATTAGCTGCTTCACAGGCCTGTTGCACCGTCATACCAAACTCCACCATGTTCAGGAAGAATTGCAGCAGGTTCTGGTCCTGTGTATCGCCGCCCTGAACGGCAAAGGATAAATAGGGTTTCCCATCTTTCATAGCCAATGTTGGTGTTAATGTCACCCTCGGTCTTTTGCCCGGTTCAATCACATTGTATGGGTTTAAGGATGCATCCAGCACAAAACTCTGCAGGCGCTGGCTCATACCCACACCGGTATTGCCGGCGATACAGGCAGGCAGCCAGCCGCCGCTGGGAGTAATAGACACCACCCAGCCTTCTTTGTCGGCTGCCTCAACAGAGGTAGTACCACGCCACATCCTGTCTATGTATGCGGCCCCCTCTAAATCTCCCCCGTTAGGGGAGACTTTACCATCCCACAAGCCCCATAGCTCTGCATTTCCTGCAACAACTTCATCAGTTTTAATTTGCGAAGAATACGCTACAGAAGTTGAATCATGTGCCGGAACAAAATTCCGGTTGCCATCTCCTGATCTGTTCCAGTTCCTCAGCAGTTCGGTATAAGGATTTGTTTTGCCTTCAAAAGGATAAGGATCGCCGGGAGCAATCAGGGGGTCGTTCTTATCCTGGTTAATTTGCGCTGCTCTCAGTTTTGCATATTCTTTATTCAACAAACCTTTAATGGGTTCCTGCGGAGCGAAATAAGGATCGCCATAATAAAAATCCCTGTCGGCAAAAGCCAGGTTCATCGTCTGGTAAATGGTATGGATATACTTTGAACTGTTATACCCCATTTTTTTCAGATCAAAATTCTCCAGTATGTTCAGTGATTGAAGCAGCATCGGGCCTTGTGTCCATTGCTGCAGTTTGTACACATCAATACCTTTATAATTTACAGAAAGAGGTTCTTCTTCCAGCACTTTCCATTTTGAAAGGTCCTCCATTGTAATTAATCCGCCCTGTTCCCGGCAACCCCTTACAAATTCCGCGGCAATATCCCCTTTGTAAAATCTGTCGTATGCTGCCATAATAGCTTCCTTTCTGCTTTTCTTTTTCTTCAGCGCTTCCCGTTCGGCTTCCACCATTTTGCTGAGTGAGACCAGCAGGTCTTTCTGTACAAAAATTTCTCCGGCTTCCGGGGCTTCTCTTTTTTCACCAAGATGAGGCAGAAAAACTTTGGCGCTATAGGGCCATTGTTTAATCCTTTCTTTCCCTCTTTCCATGGCATTGGCGGTTTGTGCCTCAATAGGATAACCGGTTGCCAGTTCTATAGCCGGTTTTAGCACCTGTTCCAGACTCATCGTTCCGTAATTCGCTAGCATATAACACAAACCACCCGGAGTGCCTGGAGTAACAGCAGCCAGCGGCCCGTACTCAGGCGGAAAAGCGTAGCCTTTGCTTTTAAAGAATTCAACCGTAGCGCCAGTGGGGGCAATTCCCAGTGCATTTATCGCAATTACTTTTTTTGTTTTGGGATTATATATGAGTGCCTGCGTCTCCCCTCCCCAGCTCAGCACATCCCACATAGTGCAGGTGGCCGCCAGCATGGCGCAGGCTGCGTCCACAGCATTGCCACCCTGCTGAAAAATCATGGCGCCTGCTGTAGCTGCCAGTGGTTTACCTGTAATGGCCATCCAGTTTTTACCGTGCAGGGGTGGTTTTTGTGTTGGCTGTGCATAAACGGTAAATACTGCGATAAGAAAACTGAAGAGAACTGCAATCTTTCTCATACCGGAAATTTATGCTTAAAGATAATGAGCCTCCTGAACAGGAATACTGATTGGCCAAAGGCGCTTGTACCTCTTTAAGCTGAAGCTAAGGGAAGCAACACATAAAAAGTAGTGCCCCTGCCCTGTTGCCGGGTCTTCATTATATAGCGGCCGGCCTGTAGCATCAAACACATAAAGCCGGGTATCATACTTGTTCAGGTAGCCGGTGTAGCTTTCTGTAATAATACTGTCTCTTATTCTTTTTCCTTCTTTGGTATTGTAAACCCGGTGAAAATTATCCAGTAAAAAATCATTATCCAGATAGGTAATGGCAATATTCATCAGCCTTTCGCTTGACGGATCTGTTTGCAGGGCGATCTTTTCTGCCATCCTTTTTCTTCTCTCCCACTCCGCTTTCCTGTTTTCATTAAGCATGATAACAGCGATGGATACGGAAAAAACAAATATCCAGGAAAGGATGGCGGCAATATTGATTCTGATCCGGCTGAATATCACTCCCTGCCTGCTGATGAGCCAGGTATACACCAGCAGCCATACCAGTACGGGTAAATAAAACAACACTCCAGGGTGGCCTGAACGGGCAGTAAGATGAAGCAGGCCTGTAAAGCCGATGGCAAACCAGATAATAATCTTTTGGCGGGCAAAGAGGGGGAAAATAAGCCGGAAGAGCAACTGGGTGAAATAATAATACGACAGCGATAAACAGGCCAGTACCACAAATTCAGCCACCGTAAAAAAATGCAGGGAAAAGAAATTAGCAACATCAAATGATATTTTTGAATCAGCCACCATGCTCCTGATAACGGAAGCAAGAATAAAAGTGGAGGACACAAGCAACAGCAGTGCAGCAATTCCGGTTATCCATTTCCATTTGCCTGTCAGCCCTTCAGCCAGGTTATCCTTTTCATGCAGTTTTGACCAGGCAAAAAGAACGATCCAGCAAAAAACAACCGCATTGATGAGCAAATCACCCAGCGACCGCTGCACCGGGTTTGATCCATACCATACGGGGTTAAACAGTTCAAACTGCCGGAGGTTTAATACCGAAGGGAAAAAGTAACTGGCAAGCCGCAGTAAAAGAAGCAGCAATATCAGCAGGGCTATGGCTTTCCAGGGGCCTTTATTCCGGGAGGTGTATTCAGCCTGCAAATGGATAAAGAGCAAAAAAAACAACAACCCTCCAAAACGAAGTATAAGGGTGAGAAGATTATTATAAGGAACGGCGCCGGAGGCTTTTTTATCGAGGTAAAGAAGTATTTTACCCGATGGGGATTAAACCGGGTACTCTGTAACCTGTTTTGCTATCAATACCCTTTTATCAGCAATTTTGCTGTGTGCAAATGATTCAGGCAGGTAATCTGTTTCAATAAAAAATTTTGATTTTACCAGCCCCATGGCGCAGGCAATGGAACTATCGGCCGGCAAAGTTTTTCTGATCACATAATAAGCGCCGTTGGATAATTGAAGGAAATAATCGCCATCCGGCCCGGACAGTATTTCAGGAGGGGGGGGGTAATCAGCTGCTCACTCCAGAAGGTCATTTCCGGTCCGGCAAACCGGATGTTCCTGTAAAGAAATATTCCATAAGACTTTGCTGCAAGCTGGTCGAACTCTTCTTTAGTTTCCTGCCGGGTCAGCAATCGGCTTATAAGGGCAGTATCCGCTAACATATCTTCAAAATCCTTTTGCTGCCGGGCCAGGTGCCTTCCCAGCTTATTCATTTCCTGGGTTACGGATGAACGGTTGCTGTAGAGTGTATTGAATATAAACGAAAGAGCGAATAAAAGAATCGCTGCAATCAGTATGATATACTTCCCGGAATAAATATTTCGGAGTAGCGGCTTCACAAATCTGGGCGCTATTGTTTAATGTTATTCCAGATGGCATCCATTTCCTGCAGGCTCATCTCGCTGAGGTTTTTCCCGTTTTTGAGTGCCTCTTCTTCCATCCTGGTAAACCGGTGAATGAACTTTTTATTGGTCCGTTCCAGAGCATTTTCAGCATCCAACTGCAAAAACCGTGCATAATTGATAAAGGAAAAAATCACATCTCCAAACTCTTCTTCCGTTTTTAAGGGGTCGCCGGCGGCAACGGCCGCTTTCAGCTCTGCCATCTCTTCTTCAACTTTTTCCCATACCTGCTCTTTGTTTTCCCATTCAAAACCGGTTTGTTTGGCTTTTTCCTGCAGGCGCATCGCTTTTACCATGGCAGGCAATGAAACAGGCACTCCGCCCAGAACCGATGCTTTGCCTTCTTTAAGTTTCAGTTTTTCCCAGTTGCTTTTTACATCTTCCGCATCATTCACCTTTACATCACCGTAAATATGCGGGTGACGGGCCACCAGTTTGCCGCAAATGCCATTGATTACTTCGTACAGGGTAAACTTAGCCTGCTCTGTGCCGATTTTCGCATAGAAGACAATATGCAGTAACAAATCGCCTAATTCTTCCCTGATACCCTGCCAGTCTTCTTCTGTAATGGCATCAGCCAGTTCATAGGTCTCCTCAATGGTCAGTTGCCGCAGTGAGGCGATGGTCTGTTTTTTGTCCCAGGGGCATTGTGCCCTCAGTTCATCCATGATGGTTACAAGCCGCAAAAAAGCATCACCGGTTTTTCTGTCCATAATTATCACAGGTTAAATGGTAAAAGTTGAAAAGAAGTAGAAGATGGCCAACAGCACCAGCATCATCAGTATAGAGAACAATGATACAATTAAAAATTTGACAATAGTTTTCCATCTGCCCTGCCCGTAAAAAACCCGCATGGCTTTATAGAGATAAAAAAACAGCAGCAGGTAAAGCAGCGCAGTGAGGTAAGCAATCTCATCCACCTTCACCATATCCTGCAACTTGCTTATCATGAAAATCAGCAGCAGCAGGATAAGCGAAAACACATACAGGTGAATGGTAAAAATGCCGTGGTCCGCATAATAAAACTGCCGGCGGCGGATATATACAAGTTTCAGTATAAGGGCAAACAGGGGAAGTGAAACAAAAAGCATATAAGGAAGCCGGTGCAGTATATTGTCAGCAAGTTTTTTTACGGCCTCATCCGGGTTTTCCCGGTATTTTTCATTGATCTCAATCTCTTTTTTCATCAGCCGCCGCATAAACCATCCGTCCCTTTGAGAAGGTGGCAGTGACTGCTGAACGGAATCATACTCAGCCATACTTTTAAACGTTCTGTCGAAAAAACCGATTGTGAAATGCTGAGCAGTAAGGTCCTTCACTTCTTTTTCAGTAATGGTGCGGGCAGTGTCTTTTGCAATCGCCAGTTTTGCCTTCAGCAGGCTGTTGCCCGTATCCTTCTTCAGGGTGTCCTCCGGTTGTTTGATATAGGAGTTTCTTTCTTCCCCCTGCAGAGGTTTGCTCATATTAATGGAAATGTCGGCGGAGGGGGTAAAAAAAAGGAAGAAAAGAAGGAAAAACATGGCCGAGGTAAATACATACATCTTAATGGGGTGCAGGTAGCTGGCCCGGCGGCCTTTGATATATTCCTTCGATAAAAAACCCGGTTTAAAAATGAGCCGCTTTATAGTACTGAAAAAATTGCCGTCGAAGTTGGTAATATCATACACAAAATGCTTCGCTATGTGCCAGAAAGTTTCATGCGGCACCACATTTTTCTGGCCGCAGTTATGACAATAGGGCCCCCGCACAACCGTGCCGCAATTCAGGCAATCCTTTTCCCTGCGCTGTGGAATATGGGACAATGAAAATTTTTCTTAAAAATACTACTCCCAGATACAATGAAGCCAATTTTCTTTGTTTTTTGCGTTTTTATAAAAGTTCTCCCGGCCTGCAGTACAGGGATGTACAAAAAATACAGGATGGCTTTCTTTTCCGTTACTGAACATTTCAGGTAACTTTGAACGAAAACAATATCACCCGGATGAAAATACCACTATTGGCCCTCGCCTTTTTAACTTCCTTTAACCTGCAGGCGCAATACTATTACAATGACATAGTCGCAACGCATGAAGCCAACAGCCAGATGCAGGCTTACCTGAACAGTCAGGTGAAAATGATTACAGCCACCGGGTATGATGCAAACAACGTAAAAGCCACTGATTTTGCAGAGGCGAAGGAAATAAGTGAAAAGGGCAGGCTGCTGAAAGTAAGCACCCGCAACAGCGGCGATTACAGCGTTTATTACAACAGGTACGATGAAAAGGGCAGGATTATCAGCACAACAGATTCATCATCTGAACTGATCCGGAATATCATCACTTATCAGTACAATGATACAGGCAGAATTACCAGTATCACGACGGTATTGAAAGATTCTGTCAGTGAATTCAGTAAAACAGAAGAGCACCTGTGGAAGTATGATGCAGCCGGGAAGCCTGAAAAAATGTGGCGTATTATCAATGGCGCCGACAGTATTGAGATCAGGTTTGTGGCGGATGAAAACGGAAATCCCGGCGAGGAAATTACGTATCGCTGGGGGCTTGAGTATGACCGTGTTTATTATTATTTCGATGCCATGGGCAGGGTCACTGACATCGTACGTTACAACAACAAAGTGAAAAAACTGCTGCCCGACGTAATCCTGACGTATGATGACAAGGGGCGGATCATCCAGAAAATTACCAGCACACCCGGTGAGAATTATGGAAAAATAACCTGGGTAGGCTATATCATCTGGCGTTATATTTATAATGACAAAGGCCTTAAAATCAAGGAGGCCCTCTTTGATAAGGACCAGCGGCTTACAGGAAAAATAGAATACAGCTACACCTACAACCCGTAGTGTGAAAAATACCATGCCCTGCAGTGACCGCACTCAATAACATCCTTTCGGCAGATAGGTATTTTCGGTTTTGTAAACTTGAAGTATGCCCGGTTCAAACTTTTTGCTGAAGCAGTGGGAAGAGCAACGCCTCCTTTTCATCAGCAACCTGCAAACGATCCGCCGCCGGCCTGTAAAAAAAGCCGTACATGATATTCGTGTAGCTCTAAAGAAATTAAAAAGCACCCTCAGTCTTGTAAACAGTTTTGCGAAAGACGGAGATGCACAAAAGTTTGCCGGTATACAGCAGTTTTTCCGTATCAGCGGCAAATTCCGGGATATGGATATGAGCTTATCGCTGCTGCGAAAAACCGGAAAGCAAGAACAAATATCGCTGCCTCCCTTCAGCCGTAATTTAAGGAGTATGCTGCCAATTACACGGCAGGCAACAATGGATAGCGCAGTTGAGAACCATGAAACAGAACTGGCAAAAATGACAGATTGGGTAAAAACGCAGCTTGTAACAGTTTCAGATGAAGAGGTAATAAAAAAACCAGAAGAATTGTCTGCTGAAATACTAAACGAGGTGCAATTACTTTCCGGAAAGTTTACCCGCCATGCCCACCATATCCGCATCATGTTAAAGCGGCTTTATTATGGGCTGAAGCAATGCCCGGTAAATCCTTTTTTTGATAAGAGCAAGATGAAAAAGCTGGATAAAGCGCTTAAGGCACTTGGTAACTGGCATGACTATTTCGTATTACATGACAAGCTCCGAAGATTCAGAAAAGAATACCTGGTAAAGAAAACAGACGAATACCGGGATGCCAGGAAAATGGAAGAGATTACCGCCTTGCTGCAGGAACAATGGCTGGCCGGGGCACATCAAAATATTACTGCACTTGTTAAAGAAGATTAATAAGGCTTTTCATTATATGAAACGCCTTACCAGTATATCCAACCGGGGTTGAATGCTGACGCTTCCCTCAGCACCATGGCTGGTTTCGCCACATCGAACCGGTACATGTGCCCCGGATCGGAGTTGAACCGATACGGCCATTGCTGGCCACAGGATTTTAAGTCCTGCGTGTCTACCAATTCCACCACCAGGGCAACCAAAAAAAAACCCTCCGCCACTCGGCGGAAGGATTCTTGGAGCGGAAGACCGGGCTCGAACCGGCCACCCCGACCTTGGCAAGGTCGTGCTCTACCAAATGAGCTACTTCCGCATGTTTGAAGAACTTATGCTGCCACCTCAGCCAAATTATTTCACCCGGTAACCGGTTTTAGCGGGCAGCAAAAATAAGGCATGCTGCCTGTTTTAAAAAATTTTGCAGGTTATTATTTGTACTTGGGTGTATACAGCGTGCTTTCCTGAACAGGAACATCGATCTTATTTTTTTCAAACCGCTTTACATACAACATATAACAACTTCCGAGTAAAAAGGCCACAATACATGCTATTTGCAGGTAAAAAAGAAAACCCGAAGATGATACCCAGTTATGGGTAAAGTCACGGTCCTGATTTTTTTGCAACTCCTGATGGTATTCCTGCTGGTTGGTCATACAAAAAATTTGTGCTGCAAAAATAGGGGTTCAGTGTAAAAAAATCAGGCGGTTGTGTCCACAATTTCGGAGAAAGTGTTCTTTTTTTTGACGAAATGCTGCCAGGCCACATTGCCCTTATAGTAACCTGCAAGAGGCCCTTTTTTGAATGGAGGAAAGATGCTTTTTCCCCGGTAAAAAAGCCACCATTTGGCGAATGCGACATGAGCTCTTGTTACTGCTATAAAATAGCCTGCATCGCCGGATAAAAGCCCCTTCCAGGCTGAAACAGCATCCAAAAGATTTCTTACCGGAATCGCCCATAGTTTTTTTGATAAAGGCAGGTTTTTTGACAGCATAATCCGGTTATTGCGGAAGTTGAGGAATGTCTTCAGCGAATTGCCCTTCGGCAATGTTCCGCCTCCTACATGGTATACTACCGAGGCCGGGCAGGAATATATCTTATAACCCGCAAGTTGTATACGCCAGCACAAATCAATTTCTTCCTGGTGAGCAAAAAAATATTCGTCAAAACCCTTCATTTCATGAAATACGGATACCCGTAGGCACATGGAGGCCCCGCTGGCCCAAAAAACCGGTTCTGCTTTGTCATACTGACCATGATCTTCTTCATACTTATCAAATATCCTTCCTTTGGCAAAGGGGTAACCGTATTTGTCCAGCCATCCGCCGGCGCCACCGGCATACTCAAACAGCTTTTTATTATTCCAGTTGAGCAGTTTGGACTGGCAGGCAGCAATGGATTGGTCGCTTTCCAGAAGCTCAACCATCGGAGTGAGCCAGCCGGGTTGCACCTCCACGTCTGAATTAAGCAAAACATAGTAGTCAGCTGCCACCTGTTTTAATGCCTCATTATACCCTTTTGCAAATCCATGGTTTTTTGCAAACCGTATTTGCCGGAGTGAGGGATAGTTTGTATTTAAAAAATCAACCGAATCATCTGTTGACCCGTTATCGGCAATAACGACTTCCATACCGGTATAGGTGGTGGACAATAAAGCAGGTAAAAACTGTTCAAGGTATTTTTTCCCGTTCCAGTTCAGTATTACCACTGCTACTTTGGGGGGGGTGCTCAAAAGAGGAAATTATTTGTTCAAAAATAAGGCAACCCGCTATATCCCGTAAATTCGGTGCATGTTTCGGCAGTACCTGAACTGGAGAACAGCCCTTGCGCTTATTGCGATACTGATCGTAAGCGGCACTATTTTCTATTCCCAGTATCTTGCCCGAAAAATCGAAAGTGAAGAAAGATTAAGGGTGGAACAGTGGTATAAAGCCGGCAAATTCATCATCAGCGCCCCGGATTCGGTGGATCTCAGCTTTGCCTCCCAGATAACGACTGAAAATAAAACTATCCCCATTATAGAAACAAATGAAAAGGACAGCATCACCAGTTACATCAACCTCGACACGGCCAAAGCAAAAGACCCGAATTACCTGGCCAAAAAATTAAAGCAACTAAAATCACAGCATACTCCTTTTGAATGGGTAGACCCGAAAGATTCCACCATCCGGAACAGGTATTACTATGGCAATTCAAAACTCCTGAATGAAGTAAAATACTATCCGATTATTCAGCTGTTAATTGTTGCATTGTTTATTCTTATTACCATTTTATCGCTTCGCAGCCGGCACCGCTCCCTGCAAAACCAGGTATGGGCGGGTATGGCCAAAGAAACCGCCCACCAGCTGGGTACACCGGTTTCTTCGCTGGAAGGATGGGTGGAAATGCTCAAAGAAGGCACATTTGACCCAAAAATTATACAGGAACTGGAAAAAGATATTGACAGGCTCAGGCTGGTATCTGACCGTTTTGGCAAAATTGGAAGCTCCCCGCACCTGGAAGAAACAGATCTGGTAAAGCAGATCAACAATATGGTGGATTATATGCGAAAAAGGGCCACCGGCAAGATAGTGTTCTCAGTAAATACCCATGGGAAAAAAGAAATCGTAGCCCGTATATCACCACCCCTGTTTGACTGGGTGATTGAAAACCTGCTGAAAAACGCCCTGGATGCCATGGAAGGTAAAGGCAGTATTACAGTGGATATAAAGGATGAACCCGAGGCAGTCAGTATTGATGTAACGGATACCGGAAAAGGAATCAGCAAACAAAATATACCCAATGTCTTTAAGCCTGGGTTTACTACCAAGAAAAGAGGTTGGGGGCTTGGCCTGAGCCTTTCAAAAAGAATCATTTCACAATTCCACAAGGGCGAAATATTTCTGAAACATTCAGAAATCGGAAAGGGCAGCACATTCAGGATTGTTCTGAAAAAGTAAACCACTTACATTTGCATTCCTGAACCCGATAGCTATCGGGTGATGCCCGGGTGGCGATCCCGATAGCTATCGGGATGGTAGACGCACCACTTTGAGGTGGTGGCGCCCGCCTCTGGTGAATGTGTCCTGACATTCACTGTGAGGATCTCGGAAAAAGCTCTTACAGATACGATTGAATTAATTTGCAAGTTATAATTGCCCGGGTGGCGAAATTGGTAGACGCACCACTTTGAGGTGGTGGCGCCCGAAAGGGTGTGCTGGTTCGAATCCAGTCTCGGGCACAAATGCCTTCAGCGATAGCTGAGGGCATTTTAATTTGATGGCGTTGAAAACTTCTTTTCAAAAGCGAACAAATTGAAATGCCCAGCGACACGAAGTGGCGCAAAGGCTTTGGGTAAGACCAATCTTTTGGATCAGCGCAGCTAATCCAGTCCCGGGCACTTTTAACATCAATGTAATATATAGGCTTGTTTATTTGAATTCCTATTTATGGTGAAGCCTTCCTCCTTTTGTAGCCTGCCCTGACATTAGAACAATAAAAGACGACAGGGTGTTCTTACCACTAAATTGCCATAAGGCTGCAGCCCCTCAAATCACTTCCATCCACCCGGCCCAGAACTTCAAAACTGCCGTCGTTATAAAGCTTTCCGGCATCGTCAGTAGCAATAAATGAACAGGAATACAGGTTGGCGAGGTCAATGACATTGATAGCGCCGTATCCTTCTGACTTAACAAGAAACGGATCTTCTGCATCTCTTACCTGTATTTTCATCCAGGGCGGGCAATAAAACCTGCCCTCTCCTTTTGAATAAGCCTGTGACAATAATTCCGTCATTCCGTATTCAGAATGAACTGCGGGCAGCTGAAAAGCCTTCTTCAGTACATCATGTACTTCGGTTCTTATCATTTCCTTCTTCCTGCTCTTCATGCCGCCGGTTTCCACTACATGAGTACGAGTAAACGGCTGTGGATAATGCCGGGCAAAATCAAGCAGCGCAAAACTGACACCGATCAGCCAGGTTTTTTGTTTTTGTTTCTCCAGCCCGGCCAATACGAGGGCTAATTGTTTCATTTCATTAAGATAAAAACCGCTTTGCGGATGCTCACTTTTACGGATCAGTTTATCTGTCATATATACCAGCGACGAATTCGTCCTTTCCAGGTAAGAAGGCAGTAAACCGATGATACACCAGTTCTTTACCGGGCCATAAAAAAGTTCAAAACATTTTGTGAAACTTGTTTCATATAAATTCAGATCCCTGACATAATGTTTGCTGCTGACGGCCCCGGTGGTACCGCTGCTTTCAAAAACAGCTGCCGCTTCGAAATCCATTACCTGGACCTTATGCATTTTAAAAAACTGTATGGGCAGAAAAGGAACCTGCAGCAGTGAACGGATATCTCCGGGATTTACCGCCAAAGCGCTGATATAATCCCGGTAAACTGGGTTATGTGCAGCCTGGAAACGGAAAATTTCCAGGGCAAATTGCTCAAAATCCCCTTCGTTTATGGAGAAAATTTTATGACTCCTTTCTTTGGTCACAGCAGGCCAATGTTGGTAAAAAATGTAAATTTGTTTGCACTCAAATAACCCCGATGAAACAAAGGCTTGTACTACCGCTGATACTGGTTGCTTTAATGGCAGCCTGCAACAAAGATAAGTTCAAAACCGAGCCGCAGGTGAAGGTAAAGTCAATCTCGCCCAATAGGGTATTTAAGGGTGATGTGCTTACCATCAAAGGGGATTATACGGATGATGAGGGGGACCTTGACTCTTTATTGCTGGTATATAAATGGTACAACGGCAATACCGTGGTAAAACCATCCACGGGTGATACATTGCGTTATACTTTTGAAACACTGAATCTTCCATCGAAAACAAGAGAGGCCGACCTTATTATTCAATTTGAATTTGGCACCACACAAATTGATAACCTGGCCAAGCTGCCCGGTGTAACCCGTGATACCACGGCTACTTTTGGACTGGTGTTAAAAGACAAGGCGGGCCACCGCAGTAATTACAGCGAATCAGACAAAATCAGGCTCAAGAACTGAACCGGGATTGAAACCCTTACGACAATTTCTTTTATTTCTTGTATACAGCAACCTTTATATGGCTGCCTGTGCTGTGCTCATGGTACAGCAAACCAGTCTGCTGCTGCAAGGCGCAAGTTCCCCGCCTGATTTTATCCGATTTGTTTTCTTCTCCACCCTCTGCAGTTACAGCTTTCACTATTATTTTACCACTCACTCAGTAATACCGTCTGACCGGGTAGAATGGATACAACAAAACAGGCCGGTACTTGCATTTCTGTTTATTACCGGGCTCGCCTGTGCTGTATTTTACCTGCTGCAGCTATCTGGTTATTTGTTATGGCTGCCTGCAGCAGTGGCTACTTTTCTATATTCGGCCCCCAAAATTCCGCATCCTCTGCTCCGGCAACTGCGAAAGATCGCTATCGGTAAAACCATTTTCCTTGCCTTTATCTGGATGTATGTTACTGCCGTTCTGCCCGTCATTACAGCGGGTAATACATGGAATGTTAACAACAGCATTTTTGGAGGAAGCCGCTTCTTTTATATTTACGCTATCTGCATTTTGTTCGATTACCGTGACCGGGATGATGACAGGGCTGATGGGGTGAAAAGCCTTATTACTTTCTTGAACGAGAAAAACATTGACCGCCTTTTCATTTTTTCCCTGCTGGCATACCTTTTTCTTACCATCCTCCTGCTTCAGTTTGGCATTAGTCTGGTGAACACTATCATTTTGTTGGCCCCGGGGATCATAGTGGCAGCATTATATAACTATGGAAAAAAGAACTTCGCCGACATTTTATATTTTATTGTACTGGATGGCCTGCTTGCCCTTTCGGCGGCTGCACTGCTGATAGCCCGTATTTGACTATTTTTGACACCATCAAATAAAACCTTCGTATGGCAAAAACTGCAGCAAAAAAGTCTGTTCGCAGCGGCAAACCGGTTATTACCCCGAAGTCGTTTGAATTTCTGAAAAGTTATATCAACAACGCCTCTCCGGTAGGCTTTGAAACATGGGGCCAAAAGCTGTGGATTGAATACCTGAAGCCCTTTGTGGATACCCATTATGTGGATCCCTATGGCACTGCTGTCGGTGTTATTAACCCGGACCATCCGTTCAAAGTGGTAATTGAAGCGCATGCTGATGAGATAAGCTGGTTTGTAAATTATATCACCGCTGAGGGGCTAATCTATTTAAAAAGAAACGGTGGTGTGGATCATCAGACAGCACCTGCATCGAGGGTCATCATTCATGGCAAAAAAGGAAAAGTAAAGGCTGTGTTTGGCTGGCCAGCCATCCATACCCGTATTGCCAATGCCGACCAGAAAGAACCTATACCCCGGACAGATAACCTGTGGCTCGACTGCGGCGCCAGGAATAAAAAACAAGTGGAAGCGCTGGGTATACATATCGGTGCCGTGGTAACCTACGAAGACGGTTTTGATGAACTGGCCAACAGCAATTATGTGGGCCGTGCTTTTGATAACCGTATCGGCGGTTTTATGATAGCTGAAGTGGCAAGGCTGATAAAGGAAAACAAAAAAAAGTTGCCATTTGGACTCTATGTGGTGAATGCGGTGCAGGAAGAAATAGGCCTCCGCGGCGCTGAAATGATTGCCCGCCGCATCAAACCCAATGTGGCAATTGTAACAGATGTAACACATGACACCACCACTCCGATGATCAGCAAGAACATTGAAGGCGATGTAAGCACCGGCAAAGGCCCTTCCCTCTCCTATGCCCCGGCTGTGCATAATAAACTGCTGGCATTGGTAGAAAAGGTTGCCGCCGATAAAAAAATACCCGTACAGTGGAGGGCATTGAGCAGAAGCACCGGAACAGACACTGATTCTTTTGCCTATTCGAACGACGGTTGCCCCTCCGTGCTGATATCCATTCCGCTCCGCTACATGCATACTACCGTAGAGATGCTGCATAAGGATGATATCGAAAACGCCATCCGGCTGATGTATGAAACATTATTAACTTTAAGTCCGAAAACCAACCTGAGTTATCTGTGATGGCTGAACTGTTATATATTGATCCGGGCAGCAGCAGTTTTTTGGTACAGGCCATCATAGCCGCTGTACTCGGTATCGGCTTTTTCTTTAAAAATATTTGGGCGAAAAAAATGCACAAAGCCGGATGAGTCAAAAAATAATGAATGAAGAATTTTTTCCCCGATATGTATTGTTTGTTTTCCTGCTGCCGTTCTTTTTTGTATTGCATGGTTTTAGTGAAAACTTCGACCTGGTGCCTTTAAAACCGGCGCTGCGGCTCACTTTCTGGTATATTCTTGTTTCAGCAGCATTCCTGCTGGTATACCGGCTGGTTTTTAAAAGTGTTGTAAAAGCAGGGCTTATGACTTTTTTTACCATGAGTTACCATTTTTTCTTTGGAAGTATGCAGGACCTGCTAAACAAATATTTTCACCAAAGCTTTGTGGTAAAATACAGTTTTATACTTCCTGTGAGTCTGACTATCTTTCTTTTTGTTTTTTATATTTTGAAAAGGAGCAAAAGACAATTTACAAGGGCAACTTTATACCTTAATGTTGTACTGCTTGTATTCATTTTGGCAGATGCAGGCCTGCTATGGATAAAGGCAGCCGGTAAACGGTCAGCAGATATTATTCCTGAAGAGAAACTCGTTCGTTGCGATACCTGTTCAGTTCCTGATGTTTATCTCATTGTTGCTGATGCTTATCCCGGAAGACTGCAGTTCAAAAACATATTTGATTATGATAACAGTCTGTTTGAAGCATCGCTGAAGCAGAGAGGGTTTTATATTGCCGACAGCAGCCTTTCCAATAAAACCATGTTTCTAAACCTGAATGCCATATTTTTCCCCGGCAGAGATTACAGCGGTGTTTACCCTGGTATTTCCAACGTAAATTTGTTCCGGCTGGTCCTTAATAAGCATTTTGGGCAGCAATTGCCTCTTTTGAAAGACTCAACCATTTACTTAACTGATTAAGAATAACTGAGGATGGATGCAGGAAAAATACTGGCACTAGCCCCTCATACTGACGATGGCGAGCTTGGGTGTGGCGCTACTCTTTCATAGTTTATAGATGAAGGAAATGAAGTGTACTACGCCGCTTTCTCACTATGCAAAAAATCATTACCGGCCGGATTAGCAGAAGATACCCTTGAAAAAGAATGTAGGGCAGCCACAAAAGAATTGGGGATACAATCGTCAAACCTGGTTTTTTTTGACTTTGAAGTACGGAAATTCGATGAACAAAGGCAGGCTATACTGGAAGAACTGGTAACCCTCAATAATACTATTAAACCTGACCTGGTATTTATTCCCTCCTCATCAGATAACCACCAGGACCATGAGATAATACGTACCGAAGCGCTGAGGGCAAAAATTGTTCGATACTGGGCTATGAACTTCCCTGGAACCACAGCAGTTTCCGCTCCACTTTTTTTATTCCATGAACAGAAACTGAGGTGCGGAAAAAAGTAAAAGCAGTTGGTGCTTATCAATCACAGTCGCACCGGAATTATATGAATGAAGATTTCATCCGGTCTCTGGCCAAAGTGCGGGGTGTGCAGTGCAACAACCGGTACGCTGAGGCATTTGAAGTATATAAACTCATCAACTGATCACCAGCCAATCTTTTCTCCGAATTTTCCCAGTCCAAAATAATCATTGAGCTTCAGGTTAAGCCCAAACTGGTTATATGCTGTATTGCCCTGGTAATATGAACGGGCATAACGTATCTGCATCTTTCCCAGCATTACACCTGCCCCCACAGAAAAACCATTCAGCCCGTTGCCTTCGTTGCCGATATTCAGTTCCCTCCTTCTCAAAAAATTATACCCAAGATTAAACTCCACCCTGTCGCCAAAATAAATGCTGCCGCCAAGCACCAAATGATCAAGCAGTGTGTCCATTGTAAATTTCTTTGTGCCTGCATTCGGGAAACCGTTTTCGTTATTGAATGTGGTATCATTGTATCGTATATTGAAACGATGCATCCGCTGCCCCGTCAGCGAAATGGCAAACGGCGCTTTGGCCATTCGTTTGGTAACACCTATTTGCAGGTCAAATGGAAGGTCATCAGAGCTGGTGCCTTCATATTTTTTTATTTGGGTTCCCATATTCTTTGCAACAAGGGAGGCAGAAATCAAGTTTGCTGTATCGGTGAACAATACCCCGGCATCAACTGCTATACCGTTAGAACTGTACTGACCGTAATTCGAGCTGATGAATTTAAGTGCAGCTCCGTAATGCCACTTGTTCAGGTAGTTTCTTGAAGCGGATACCTGCATCACCCAGTCCGTAGGCCGGAATTTTCCTAAAACATTTCCTGAGGCATCGGTCTCAGCCGTATTTCCATAACTGAAATAATTCAGGCCCCACTGAAAATTTGTTTTTAGTTTTTCATTCCTGTAACTCAGGGAAAGATGATACACATTAATATCAGCGTAAAAACTGTTGAACACAGCATTCATTTGTGTATGCATTGAGGGTTGCAGCAGGGCCGGGTTATTAAATGCCAGTCCAGCATCATTGGAAGTACAGGAAACATTAACACCACCAAGCGCAGTCAGTTGGGGTGTGTTGGGAAGTTTCAGGAAATTAAATACGGAATTGCCGCCGAGGGTTTGGGCAAAAAGTGTAGAAGAAACCAAAATCAGCAATATGGTAATGCGAAGCCGCAAGCAGAACGAAAATACAGCTTTACAAAAGAGAAATTCCTCCGCTTTTTCTATAAACTCAGTAAAGTAAAATAATTCAACTCACCATCGCCATTTCCAGCACCTGGTTCATGGTTTTAACGTAATGAAATTTGATGCCTTTGATAAAATCGGATTCTATTTCCTGCACATCCTTTTCATTCTGCCAGCAAAGGATGATCTCTTTTAAACCGGCCCTTTTGGCGGCTAATACCTTTTCCTTAATACCGCCTACTGGCAGCACCTGACCTCTTAAAGTAATTTCTCCGGTCATTGCCAGAAAAGGTTTTACCCTTTTACCTGTAAGCGCAGAAGCAATGGCGGTCATCATGGTAATTCCGGCGCTGGGGCCGTCCTTGGGCACGGCGCCTTCCGGTACATGAATATGGATATTCTTCTTTTCAAAAAGTGTTGAATCCAGTTTATACTTTTTGGCGTTGGATTGCAGGTAGGTAAGAGCGGTACTGGCACTTTCCTTCATCACATTGCCAAGATTACCTGTCAGTTTCAACTCTCCTTTACCATCACTCAGGCTGGTTTCGATGAAAAGAATATCGCCGCCCACATAGGTCCACGCCAGCCCCACAGCCACGCCTGGCATATTCGCCGTTTTATAAATGTCATTGCTGTAGCGGGGTTTGCCAAGCATCTTTTCAATGTCCCCCGCCGTAACTGTTGCTTTTAATTTTCCTTTTAACGCCAGTTGTTTGGCCTGGTAACGCATGATGGAAGCCAGCTGCCTGTCCAGTTCCCTTACACCGCTTTCTCTAGTATAGTCCTGTATGATCTTTTCAAGCACTTTATCTCTGATGCGGAAATTGCTGTTCTTTAATCCATGAAGCTCTCGTTGTTTTGGAAGCAAATGACGTTTGGCAATTTCTATCTTCTCTTCTACAGCATAACCACTAAGGTCAATAATTTCCAGCCGGTCCTTCAGCGCCGGCTGAATATTCTGGATATTGTTGGCCGTAGCGATGAACAATACCTTACTCAGGTCGTATTCCAGCTCCAGGTAATTATCATAAAAGCTGTGGTTTTGTTCCGGGTCAAGCACTTCCAGCAGGGCGGATGAAGGATCGCCTCTGAAATCATTCCCTACTTTATCAATCTCGTCCAGTATCATTACCGGGTTGGAAGATTTTACCTTGCGGATTGATTGTAAAATTCTGCCGGGCATGGCGCCGATATAGGTTTTACGATGGCCGCGGATTTCGCTTTCATCGTGGAGTCCGCCGAGACTCAGCCGCACATACTTTCTCCCTACGGCATTGGCAATACTTTTTCCAAGTGAAGTTTTTCCGATTCCCGGAGGTCCTACAAAGCAAAGTATCGGGCTCTTCATGTCCCCTTTCAGCTTCAGCACAGCCAGGTATTCCAGTATCCGTTCTTTTATTTTGTGCATACCGTAATGGTCAGTATCCAGCGTCTTCTGTGCTTTTTTCAGATCGTAATGATCTTCTGTATATTCCTCCCATGGAAGGTCCAGCATCAGGTCAAGGTGATTGTACACCACGGAATAATCCGGTGTGCTGGGGTGCATCCTTTCCAGCTTCTCCACCCCTTTTTTGAATAACTCTTTCGCAGCCTCAGGCCATTTTTTAGCTTCGGCCTTTTTCTGTATTTCTTTTACTTCCTGCACATTGCTGTCGCCGCCTAATTCTTCTTTTATACTTTTTAACTGCTGCTGCAGGAAGTATTCCCGCTGTTGCTTATCAATTTCCGTTTTTGTCTTGGTAGTTACTTTATTCTTCAGTTCGGCAAACTGCAGTTCTTTCTGCAGCAGTTTCATCAGCAGGTCGGCCCTTTCCCGGATATGGTTCAGCTGCAGCAGTTTTTGTTTGTCTTTTATATCCGTATTCAGGTTACTGGATACAAAGTGAATGAGAAAAGAAGGGCTTTCAATATTTCGTAATATGATGGAGGCCTCTGCCGGGATATTGGGAGAAAGCTGTACTATATCAGCAGCCAGGTCCTTGATATTGGCCACATAGGCATTAAAGTCCTCATCCTTTGGCGATTCCTCTTCTTCCAGTTTTTGAATCCTTGCTTTAAAGTAAGGGTCTTCGCCGGTAATGGATTCTGTCAGGAAACGGCTCTTGCCCTGTATAATAATTGTGGTGCCGCCATCCGGCATTTTAATCAGCTTTACAATGCGGGCCACGGTGCCGATATCTTCCAAATCCTTTACTCCCGGGTCCTCAATATTGCTGTCCTTCTGCGCCACCACGCCAATCAGTTTATCTCCCCTGTAAGCATCGTTTACTGCTTTTATGCTTTTGTTCCTTCCAACAGTAATGGGCAAAACAACACCGGGAAAAAGAACCGTATTGCGCAGGGGCAGTAAAGGTATTTCGGCGGGTATTTCAATACCGTTGGGGTCTTCCTGTTCACTTTCATTGAGCGGGATGATGGGCAGAAAATCCATTTCGTCTTCAGAGCGCAGTAAAAATTTTTCAATGTTATTCATGATCCGTATTCAGGTCAATCTGTCATCCTGCCATATTATGTAAGGCAGGGCGGTAAAAATAGAATGCAGATTCAGTATTGCCAAGATTTGTGCCTTTTATGTGAGGACTGACAAAATAGGCGGCTGACAGATATATACTTATGTAAAAGCCCCTCCAAACTGAAGGGGCTGTTCAAAAGGTAAAGATTCTGTATTATAAGGCTAATCCCACAGATACCTGGAAGCCCTGGTTTTTCCATTTGTCTTCATTGGGCAGGTCGCCGATATCATTCAGGCCTATTGCATAGCGGGCATTCAGCCGGAAGTTCAGCACTTTGAACTGCACCCCGGCCAGCATGGAAAAATCTCCTTTCTTAAAAGCATCGCCGCCATTTTGTAACAAAGTCCTGTTCTGATCAATCAATATGCCGAACTGGGGCCCCGCTTGCAGGGAAAGAAAACTACCCACCAATTTGTAGTGAACCAAAATGGGAACAGACAGGTAGTTCAGTTTTACATTGGCATTGCCGTTGAAAACATCCTGGTATACATTTTTGTAATTGCTGTCCAGTTTGGTGGCATACTGGTTCCAGAGTACTTCGGGCTGTATCACAAATTTGTTGCCCGCCCTTATTTCCATAAACCCGCCGAGGTGGTAACCATACCGGAACTCGTCCGTGAATGATTTGCCGTCCACCTTGGTGATATTGGCGCCCCCTTTTACACCTATATGAAACTGCGCCATCAGGGCATGGGTCATCAATAAAACTGCAAACAGTAAAAGAAGTTTTGTTGTCATGGCTATACTTTTAAAAAATTGAATTGAGTAAAAGAATGTTTTGAAAAACCAAGTTGCAATTTTTTTTAGATTGTGGTAATGTTTTTTTGAGTTCTTTTACGCTTGTTTTTCATTTTCATCTGCAATTAATTGATTTTTTTGGGTTCAATCAACCTTGTTTTTGTCCCATTTGCTGCTGCATGGGCACCGCTCCGCCTATGCGGCCTGCCGTTTTAATAAAAATGCGGCACGGCATACATTATATACAATGCACCACATATCAAAGCGAAGGGCATTGCGCAGTTTGTTCCTGGCACCCAGCAGGGTTACTTTCAATTTCTTCTTCATAAACGCAAAGGGATGTTCCACCGCCGCTCTTACTGACGATTTTTGTTTGTTGCGCTTTTGCTGCGATGCTGATAGATTACTTCCTCTCGCTGCTTTGTCCAATACGCCATAATAGATGCCCATAGCACGGGCGGCTCTTTTTCCCTTTTGTTTAGGGTAGGCTTTATCGGCCCAGATGCTTTTTTCATCGCCGCTGAGTACATTTTCCATCTCTGCACTGTCATGTACATTGGCGGGGGTAAAACTCCGCTTGCGGATGATTTTGCTTTGGGCATCTACCCCAATATGCCCTTTGTAACCAAAATATTTTTTACCGTTCTTTTCGGTGCTTTGGGCATCGGTGTCTATTTGGGCACTGGGCTTACCTTCCAGTTCACTTCGCTTTTGCCTGCTTAATGGTGCATTGCCGCTTTGGATGATGGTGGCATCTACAATAGTTCCTTTCTTTAGTATCAATCCATGCAGTTCTATCTGGTGTACTATGCTGCTGAACAGCCTGTCCATTTTACCGCTTTGCACCAAGGCTTCTTTAAACTTCCAAATGGTGGTAAAATCAGGTATCTCCTGCTCAAAACTTAAGCCCACAAACTGTTGAAAACTTAAGCGGTCTATTAGTTGGTCTTCCAACTCCTCATCGCTCAAGTTGAAAGTGTATTGCAAAAACAACATTTTCAACTTCACTTCAAAGGCAATCGGCGGGCGGCCACCTCTGCCGCCCCGGCTCTTATCCAAATCCTGCACCAAGTTTACCAATGCCTGCCAGTTTACCAACCCGCTAAGGGTACTAAGGGTGGCTACGGCTTTGCTTGTCTTGTTACGGCGGCGGCTAAAACCCAATACCGCATCCATCAGCGTCAGTTGTGTATTTCCCATACACTAAGTTCCAAATTCTATATGAATTATCAACTTGTTAAATCAGGTTTTTCAAAGAACTCTAAAAAATGACCCTAAAAAATTTCAAGTATGGTGCCAGTAAACCGGCGCCCATGTTAAATTTCTTTAACGGGTATTGGTCATTTTACAAACAGCAGATGTAACCGCTCTATTGCGGCAATACTGTGAAAGATTTCTTAATCCATGCTGCGGCACCTTAAAACATAAAGCCGGCATTAATGGAAAAAAGTGTGTTGAAGGGTTTGCTTGAGGCCGGGAAAAAATAATCAAATGCCACCTGCGGCTGAATGAAGAAACGGCCCAGGGTATATTCGCTGCGCAGGAACAATGTCAGCGAAAGCGGTTGAAACTTCAGTTCGTCATCCAGGTAAAAGTTGTCGGTATAATAAAGCACATTGCTGGTACTGCGGATGCCGGTGGCATAGGTGGTGGAGGACTGGTTAAACCCGAATTTTTGTGTTCCGCTTGTAAAAGTGAGCTGCGGCGTAAACCGGATATGATCCCTGTAAGTGAACACATCCAGCCAGTAAAAATCATGACGGACGGATGCCATGAGTGAAAAATCTCTCACTGTTGCCTGCGTATTGATATAGGTATAACCCCTCCGGCGAAGCCTCAGGTCCTGCAGCAACACTTCTCTCTCTTCATAATCGCTCCGGCTGCCCCAGCCATAACTCATCGCCACCATGGGTCTGAACCACCATTTCCGGTAAATGAAATAGGTATACAGCTCATTCTGGATGGGTGTTGTATAAAAAGGCAGCGAATCTTTTGTAATGAATTTTGTATAGGAAATGCCGGTGGCAAAATTTTTATTCTTCAGGTAATCATAAGAAGGCGTGATGGCCGATTGAAAAAAGTTCATTTTGGCCCCGTCATCAACAAAATACCCATTTGCCGTGATGCCCAGCCCGCTTTTATGGTAATAGCCCAGTGTGGGGGAATAAGTCAGCTTTTTGGATGTAACAACATCGTAATTGCTTTTATTTTCAAAATTGTAAAAACCCTTACCGGTCGACAGGCTGATGAGGAAATAACTGCGTGGCGAAAGAATGGAGTCCATGAACTCATCAAAATCACGGAATAATTCGTCATAATCAATCGAAGTGTCAACAATAGCTGCATCTGTGCTTATAACAGGTATCACAGCAGTATCCGCCCTGCTGCCTTGCGTATGTGCAATAGCAGCCAGCAGCAGGAAGGCCGGTAATATTAAACATCGTTGTACCATCAGGCAGTCGTTCCGCCTTCATGACGGACTTGACTTTGGGGTTGAAACTAAACCCCCGGAAAATATACCATCCGGAAGTCCTATGACTCAAAGGTTAAAAAAAAGTTTAATACGCTGCATATCAATGCAAAAACGATAAAAAAGGGGAAATATTGGAAAATTTATCCGTTTAATTCCAAAACTGTTATTTCGGGCAGAATACCCACCCTTCCCGGGTAGCCCAAAAAACCATACCCCCGGTTTACATACAATCGCTGCGGACTCCTTCTTCCCTCCGCGGCCAATTCATAAAGACCGGCCCATTCTTTATACACATACTGCACCGGGCTCCATTTAAGGCCTGGAATTTCAACCCCGAACTGCATGCCGTGGGTATGGCCGGCCAGCATCAGGTCTATATCCGGATATTTTTGTATCACCTCAGCCTTCCAGTGAGAGGGGTCATGGCTGAGCAGGATCTTAAACGGAATTTCTTCTGCCCCCGAACAGGCTTTTGCCAAATCGCCATATTTGGGAAACCGGGCCTTGGCGCTCCAGTTTTCAATGCCGATAACAGCAATTTTATCAGTTCCCTTTTCCAGCACCACATGTTCATTCATCAGCAGCCGCCAGCCCATTTGCATATGCACTGTTTTCAGTTTTTCTAGGTTGGCCATTGTATCCGCAGCCGTATCCCAGCTTACGTAATCACCATAATCATGGTTGCCCAAAGTGGAATAAATTCCGAGTGGTGCATTCAGACAGCTGAATATTGCTATATATTCATCCATTTCACCGGCCATATTATTCACCAGGTCGCCGGTGAAGAGAATAAGATCAGGTTTCTCATCCATAATTTTTTGTACGCCTTTCATCACCGCTTCTTTATCAGTAAAGCTCCCGGCATGGATATCTGATATATGAACAATCTTCAACCCCCTGAATGAAGCGGGAAGATGGCTGAATGATAGGCGAAATCTTTGTACCTGGTAACGGTATTTATTGGCGAAACCGTAGATCAGTGAACCAAACAGTCCGCTGCCGGCAATCATCCCCGCCCAGCTCATAAACATTGAACGGGATATTTTTTCACCTGTCTGCAGGCTTTCTCCTTTGGTATTTGCGAAAAATATATTTCCGGCGCCCCATTGAATTCCCCGGCGCAAATCGTCAACCAGGAAAAATAAAGAAGCAACCACTTTGGCAAAAAATAAACCGGCTATCATGGCAAATAGACTGGAACGGCTGAGCCAGGCCTGTTTATCAAACCGCAGGTAAGGAAGTACAAGGAGCAGGAGAATGGCAGAAACGGACAAGACCCAATACCCGCTGTGGATAATCGTCCTGGTTCGGCCGGAGGCCGACTGGGTAATCGTTCGGAGCACCTGGAAAAAATAAAAATCCAGCAGCAGCATGAAGCCGATAAATATCCACCAAAAAGGAGAGTTCCGCATAGAAAGGTCAAAATTAACCCTGAAAATAAAGAGGCGCTTATTTTTGCCATGCCATTAACCGGCAAAAACATGCAACTTACCTATTTTGGCCATTCCTGTTTCCAGGTGAAAACATATGGAAAGAAATTATTGTTTGACCCCTTTATCAGCCCGAATGAACTGGCAAAGCATATTGACATAAACAGCATTGAAGCTGATTATATCTTCATCTCACATGGCCACTTTGACCATATTGCCGATGCCGTAACATTGGCACAGGCCACCGGGGCCAAAGTAGTTTGCAGCTGGGAAATCTACGAATGGATGGGTAAACAAAAAGTAACCAACCTTCACCCCATGAATACCGGCGGCCATTGGAATTTTGATGCTTTTACCGTTCGCTGCACGGCAGCCCAGCATTCCAGCGGCCTTCCGGATGGCAGCTATGGCGGTAACCCGATGGGCTTCATCATTACCAGCCCGGAAGGAAGTTTTTATTACAGCGGCGATACTGCGCTGACGCTGGACATGCAGCTAATACCCAAATGGGCAAAACTAAATTTTGCAGTATTGCCCGTAGGCGACAATTTTACCATGGGCTATGAAGATGCAGTTGATGCAGCGGGGATGATTGATTGCAAAACGATTGTGGGAGTGCATTTTGATACGTTCGGGTTTATCAAAATTGATCATCCAAAAGCAAAACAGGCATTTGAAAATAAAGGCTGCCGTCTCATTTTACCGGAGATTGGTCAACCCATTTCAGTTTAACAAATAAAAGTTTCCCATAGGGAAAACAGGGGTTATATGGCAAGAATCATTGGTGTAGCAAATCAGAAAGGAGGTGTGGGGAAAACCACCACGGCCATTAACCTGGCAGCCAGTTTTGCCGTACTGGAATTTAAAACACTGCTGGTGGACGGCGATCCGCAGGCCAACAGCACCACCGGTGTGGGCTTTGACCTGCACAACATCACCCAAAGCCTTTATGACTGCATGGTGAATGAAGCAAAAGCAAGGGATGTTATCCTGAAAACAGAAATTCCCAATCTTGACCTTCTCCCTTCGCATATTGACCTGGTGGGCGCCGAAATTGAAATGATCAATTATCCCAACCGGGAAATGGTGCTGAAAAACATTCTGGATGCCAAAAGGGATGATTACGATTTTATTATTGTGGACTGCTCGCCTTCGCTGGGGCTTATTACTGTAAATGCCCTTACCGCTGCCGATGCAGTCGTGGTGCCGGTGCAATGCGAATTTTTTGCCCTGGAAGGATTGGGCAAGCTGCTTAACACCATCAAGATCGTTCAGGGACGCTTGAACATTTCTCTTGTAATTGAAGGTATATTAATGACCCTGTACGATGGCCGCCTCCGCCTTTGTAACCAGGTGGTGAGTGAGGTTCGCCGCCATTTTGAAGATATGGTATTCAGCACCATCATCCACCGCAATGTAAGGCTTGCAGAGGCCCCATCTGCCGGAAAACCCGTCATCCTGTATGATGCCAACAGCAAAGGCTCGATGAATTACCTTAATCTTGCCAAAGAAATCCTCCAGAAAAACGACCTGACTAGAATTAAAAACGAGGAAAGGATTTTGGAGTTATGAGTTCGTAGTCAGTAGTTAATAGTTAGTAGTCCGGGGCAGGCATTTGTACATAAAATCATTAATTAAGCAAGTGATGGGTACCTACAAAGATTTGATTGTTTATCAAAAAGCTTACAAACTGGCAATTGCTATTTTCGAAAGAATCAAGGACTTTCCTCCCGAAGAAAAATTCAGCCCTACTTCACAAATAAGAAAGTCATCCCGTTCGGTTTGCGCCAGCTTTGTTGAGGCTTACAGGCGAAGAAAATACAGGGCTCCTTTTGTTTCGAAATTGACTGATTCTTTAGCGGAAAATACGGAAACGCAGCTTTGGCTGGATATTTCGAAAGATTGTAAGTATATTGAATCTGATGAATATGATGATTTTGCCGCCAGGAATGAAGAAGTCGGCAGAATGCTCTGGAATATGATTGAAAATCCCGATAAATTCATGTGAACCGGCTTCAAACTACGAACTTAGAACCACTAACTTAAAACATGACCAATCCCAAACAAAATAAAGAACTGCTTGGCAAAGGAATCCGTTCCCTTCTGCAAAGCATAGATGCAGACCTGAAAACAAATACCGGCCAGCTGAAACAAACGGTGGTTGAAAATGCCACCGGTATCAGCCGTATTGCATTAGCAGATATTGAAGCCAACCCCAAGCAGCCCCGGCGTGATTTTGATGAAACCTCACTGAATGAACTGGCTGAATCCATCAAACTGCATGATATCATTCAGCCGGTAACAGTTTCCAGGCTTCCTTCAGGAAAATACCGTCTTATTTCAGGCGAACGCAGGCTGAGGGCTGCCCGTCTGGCAGGGATAACAGATATTCCGGCCTATGTGCGGCATGCCAACGATGCCCAGTTGCTTGAACTGGCCCTGCTGGAAAACCTGCAGCGGGAAGACCTGAATGCCATCGAGGTTTCGCTGAGTTATAAAAGAATGATGGAAGAGCTGGAGTATACCCAGGAGCAGGTGGCCGAAAGAATGGGCAAAGACAGAAGCACAGTTGCCAATTTCATCCGCCTCTTAAAACTGCCTCCGGATATTCAGCTGGCCGTACGAAGCGGCGAACTGACCATGGGCCATGCCCGTGCATTGATCAATGTTGACACTATTGACAAGCAGCTCTATATTTTTAAGGAAATAAAAGATAAAGGGCTTTCCGTTCGCCAGACGGAGGCGCTGGTCCGCAACCTGTACAGGGAAAGCGGCGCTGTTAAAAAATCTTCAAAAAGCCACCTGCCTCCTGTTTACCAGCGAATAGAAGATAAATTAGCATCGCATTTCAGTACCCGGGTAAAGCTGCGGCACAGCCGTAACGGCAGCGGGCAAATCATAATTGAATACTATTCGCCGGAAGAACTGAACAAAGTACTCGGGCAAATGAATGCTCAACTTGATTAAACCTCATTCTGCCGGCTGGCGGAGAGCATACAATGCTTCAACTTTTAAACAGTCACCTGAATAAGAAAGTGCTTTTTACAGTATTGTTCCTGCTGTGCGGTATGGTTTTATTTGCACAAGGAAAAAAGAAGAAAGATTCTTCGCCAGCCTCAGTTCAGAAAAAAGATACTGCTGTTGCTGTAACGGAAAAGAAACACAGCACCCGTTACGACTCGGCCATGGCAGCCCATAGCCCCAAAAAAGCAGCGATCCGCTCAGCCATTCTTCCCGGCTGGGGGCAGATATATAATAAAAAATACTGGAAACTGCCCATTGTATACGGGGCGTTGGGAGTAAGCGGGGGCATTTTTATCTATAATCTTAACCAATATAAAGATACCCGTTTCGCTTACCGTGTAAAATACAACATGAGGGTAAATGGTACCGACTCAGTCTTGTTTGCACAAATAAGAAATGACCTGAAACCCCTTGGAGAAGAGTCGCTCCGTTTTTACCGCAACCAGTTTCGCCGGGACATTGATTATTCTGTTCTCTTTATCATCCTCCTTTGGGGGCTGAATGTAGTGGATGCCGCCGTAGACGCCCATCTCAAAAGTTTTGATATAAGCCCCGACCTCAGCCTCCGCATCAAAGCCGGCTACAGCGAACTGGCCCGTACCAATGGTCTCAGTATAGTATTGAAGATCGGGAAGTAAAATCCGTACTGACACGGACGCCCCCAGCCTTAATTATAATTACTTTTGAAAAAAACAAGCATGAACAATGCAACAAACTCACCGTCTGGTGAACCGCGGGGCATGAAGCTGGCATTAATAGGCTACGGCAAAATGGGCAGGGCCATTGAAGAAATTGCCCTGCAAAGGGGGCATAGCATTGTTTTAAAGATTGATATGCCCAACCTGCATGATTTTACCCGGGATAAGCTGGCCGGCGCAGATGCCGCTATTGAATTTACCGGTCCCCACAGCGCTTTTGAAAATGTAAAAGCTTTGCTGGACTGGAATGTGCCGGTGGTTAGCGGCTCCACGGGCTGGACAGAGCGGCTGGAAGAAATGAAAAAGAAATGCGCTGAGAAGAACGGTGCCTTTATTTATTCAAGCAATTACAGCATCGGCGTCAACCTGTTCTTTGAACTGAACAAAAAACTGGCCTCTCTGATGGCGCAGCATGCAGAATATGAAGTGCTGCTGGAAGAAACCCACCATACCCAGAAAAAAGACGCTCCAAGCGGTACCGCCATTACCCTTGCTGAACAGGTACTGGAATTCATCAAAAGAAAAAAAAGATGGGTGAACGAACTCAGTGATAATCCCGAAGTCCTTGAGATCATCAGCCAGCGGGTGGACCCCGCCCCCGGTACACACAGTATAAAATATTCTTCCGTAATAGACAATATTGAAATCATCCATACAGCACATAACCGGATGGGTTTTGCAGGCGGGGCTGTACTGGCAGCAGAATTCATAAAGGGCAAAAAAGGGTTCTTTACCATGAAGGAAGTATTGGGACTTTGATATGAAAACGGTTGCCGCCATATTGATCCTGCTCTTTGTTAACTGTTCCGCCACCTTTGGCCAGCATGACAGCCTGCGGCAGATACTCAACTCCAACCGGCCCTATGAAGAACAGATCAATGCAGCCATTAAACTGGTTGAAAGCTACCAGCTGAAGAATTTTGATTCCGCCGTTATGGAAGGAAATAAAGCATTAAAGCTGGCCCGCAAAAACACCGATTCCACCTCTGTAGCCGAACTGAAACACCGCATAGGCGTGGCTACCTACTTCAGCGGTAAATATGATGTGGCCGCCAAAAACTTCCAGGAAGCCATTGCTATCCTGGAAAAAGATAAAAGCAACCGGAAAAAACTGACCCCGGTTTAGAACGACCTGGCCAAACTCTACCGAAAAACAAAAGACCTTGACAGGACCCTGGAAAACTACAGCAAGGCCAGCGCAATCTACAGCGTCCTGCAGGATACAGCCGGCATTGCCATGATATTAAATGAATCCGGCGTAGTATATGAATACAAGTATGATTACAAGGAAGCGGTGAACCGATATACCATGTCCATGCACCTGGCCGAAAAGGCCGGCGACTCTTTAAGCGTTTCTTATTCCCTCAGCAATATTGCCGGTGTGTATGTGATTGAAAAAAATACGACCTGGCCGAACAAAACCTGCTCCGCTGCCTGCGTATCCGGGAAATCCTGAAAGACAGCTTTGCCATTTCTCTCGTTTACTCTGATCTCGGCACTGCAATGAATGCCAAAGACGATTATAAAAAGGGCGTTGATTACCTGATGATGAGCAACCGGATGGCGGAAAAACTGAAATATCCTGAACTGCAATCCAATAACTATAACGAACTGTCGGCTGTGGCACAAAAACAGGGTGATTTTCAAATGGCATTTGAGTATTTTAATAAACGCACCGCCCTGCGTGACAGTCTGTTTGCCCTTGAAAAAACCAAAGAGATACAGCGGCTCAACTCCCAATATGAAACAGCCCGGAAAGAACAGCAGATACAATCGCAGCAAAACAGGATAAGGCTGCAGAACTACGTTTTTATCGGCATCGGCGGACTGGTGTTACTGGGCGGTTTGCTTGCTTACTCTTATTATAAACGATACCGGCTTCAGCAGGAGAGCCAGTTACAGACCGAGATACTGCGGCAGCAGGAAATGAAGGCCCGGGCCATACTTGAGGCCGAGGCGAATGAACGGCAGCGCATCGCCAAAGACCTGCACGACGGTGTGGCCCAGATGATGAGCGCCGCCAAAATGAATTTATCGGCCCTCGAATCGGAGATCAGGTTCGCAAGCGAATCACAAAAACAAAGTTTTGAAAAGATCATCGGCCTGGTGGATGAAAGCTGCAAAGAAGTATGGACGGTATCACACATCATGATGCCCAATGCCCTGCTGAAAAGCAACCTGCCAACAGCGATTAATGATTTTGTGAACAAACTCAGCAATAAGAACCTCCAGGTGCATGTATATACCGAAGGGTTGAATGAAAAACTGGATTCCAATGTGGAAACGGTGCTGTACCGGGTGATACAGGAATGTGTGCACAATGCCATCAAACATGCCGGGGCCACCACACTCGATATTTCACTGATCCGCGACAAAGACGGCATCAGCGGCACCATTGAGGATAACGGCAAAGGCTTTGACCCGGCTGATAAAGAAAAATTTGACGGAATCGGCCTGAAGAACATCATTACCCGGATTGAATACCTGAAAGGGACCGTAGATTTCGACTCAGCCCCCGGCCGCGGAACAGTGATTGCGCTGCATGTGCCGGCCCCCTAAATCCTCTCTAAGGGTGGACTTAAGACCATGATACCAGTAAATATCTTTCAAAATCAGACGACTCCGAACTCCCGACTCTCTTCATCAATTCCCCAACTGCAATTTCTTCAACCTCCGCATCCCTGTTTACGTCAACATTTCCGTGTTAATCACTAATCAAAAACCAATTTTATGTATTTTACCACCTGCAACGAACAAAGCTTGTTCGTTAAACCGGCTACCAGAATGAAAAACGGAAAGATCACCCTTGGCATAGTGGATGACTACCAGATAGTAATTGACGGCCTTACTTCCTTACTTAAGGGCCACGAAAAATTCAACTTTGCCTTTGCCACCACCGATGCTTCCGAAGTGCTCGGCAAAATCAAAGAAAAACCCGTGGATATATTGCTCACCGATGTGATGATGCCCAAACTGCCGGGCAATCAACTGGCCAAACAGGTAAAGGAAAAATTCCCGCATGTAAAAATACTGGCCCTTTCGATGAGCGGGCAGGGCGACCTGGTGAATGAAATGATTGAGGATGCAGACATAGCCGGTTATGTGCTGAAGAATATCGGCAAGCAGGAACTGGTAAAGGCCCTGGAAAAAAATTGCGGGCGGCGGCATTTATTTCAGCGAGGAGGTGCTGGATGAACTGCAGCGCAGCAGCAACCGCAAAAAACAAAAAGAAGAGGCCCATCTTACCGACCGGGAAGTGGAGATCATCCGGCTGATTGAAAAAGAGTACAATAACAAACAGATAGCCGAGACCTTATTTATTTCCGAACGCACTGTGGAAACCCACCGCAAGAATATTTTCCGCAAAACAAACACCAACTCCGTGATCGGCCTGGTGAAGTATGCCTATGAGCATAAACTGATATAGCCTCCCGGCCACTAACGACCTGCCAGTCTGATACAAAATTGTGATAACCATATTTTGCAGACCGCCTTGTTCTGCCTTGCATTTGAAATTAATTAAACTTGGAACCTGGAATGACGCCTATATACAAGATAGCTGCCATAAATTATGACACCCAAAATGACAACAACTTTTCGACTCTTATTAATTATGACGACTATCTTACTGTGTAGCTGCAAGTCTAAGACTGACTTTACCAAAAACTATAATAATTCAGACTTAATTGCTTTTAATTTAATCAAACTATGCGTTGACACAATGACCCATATAAATCATTCAATTAATACAAAAAATGATGTTCTCGATTTAAGTAGTATTGACACTTAAAATAAACAAGAGGTAAACAGCTTTCTTCAAAATAAGAATTCAAACTTTCCGACAACATTAGATGACTCAACCATGATTTTTGATAACGGCGACCCATCAATTTTTCACATGAAGCAAAGCATGATAATAAAAATCAGGACTATACCTATAAAAGTGACAAAATTGCTTTGGTGACAGCAAGTAAAATTAAATCGACAAATAAAATTATCAACGCAACAATTGAATTGGCGAGGCAATCAGACGGTTATAAAATCAATAGTTTAAAAATTTCAAAGTGACGTTTTACTCCAGCTTAATCGAGTAAGCCGGGGGAATTTCACAGTGATTAAGACAGATTTGCCTTTGCCAATTCAACCATCTCCTTCACCTGCTCCGGGGCAAACCACTTTATTTCTTTGTCCTTTTTAAACCATGTCATCTGCCTTTTGGCGTATTGCCAGGTGCTGGTCTTTATCCGCTCCGCTGCTTCCTGCAGTGATATTTTCCCTTCAAAGTGTTCAAACAGTTCAGCATAGCCCACCGTTTGCAAGGCATTCAGGTTCTTAAATCCCGTCAGCCCTTTTACCTCATTCAGCAAACCCGTCTGCATCATTTTATCCACCCTTGTATTGATATTTCTTACCAGTTCTTCTTTGGGCAGTTCCAGTCCGATCTTTAAAATGTCATAGTCCCTTACTGTCTTCTCCCCCTTGTGGAAAGAAAGAATGCTTTTTCCCGTTGACAATACCACTTCCAGCGCCCGCATCATCCGCTGCGGGTTCTGTATCTCGCCTTTGGCATAAAAAGAAGGGTCCTTTTCCTTTATCTCATTTTGCAGCCACTCCATTCCATTTTCCTGATACTGCCGGGTAATGCTTTCCCTTATTTCTGCAGGCACATCGGGCACCGCATCAAGCCCTTCGCAAAATGCTTTGATGTATAAACCGGTTCCGCCTGTCATAATCACCGTATCATGCTGCTGAAACAGTTCTTTTGTTTTTTGCAGGGCATACTGCTCAAAGGTAACAGCCGTTACTTCTTCCTGAACAGAATGCGAAGCGATAAAATGATGTTTGATTGTTTCCAGCTGTGTGGCAGAAGGCCTGGCAACTCCAATATTCAATTCTTTATAACACTGGCGGCTGTCGGCAGAGATAATTTCTGTTCTGCAATGCCTGGCTAATTGTATGGCAACGGAAGTCTTTCCCGCTGCGGTAGGGCCGCAGATAATAATTACAGACTTTTTCTTTGGAGAACCCAATAATTATTAATTAATAATTATTAATTAGTGCCTACAATTCTTCTTCTTCTTCTTCTTCTTCTTCTTCACCGGCTGCGCCGTCTTCCCCAAAACTCACATCCTCTCCTTCCTCGTCTTTTTCCGCAAACCCATCGCCTGCCTGTGAAAGATCATATTTCTCTTCAATGTCGGCGAATTTTTCGCCCAGCAGCCCCTTGGTGCCGTACTGGCTGGGGGCAATGCCTTCCGTGCGGGATACGGAAGGATAGGAAATTTTAGGGTTCTCCTCTTTGGAAACGTTGATCAGTTCCACCAGGAAGGTCCAGTTCTTGTTGAAATCATACTGGTAAATAAAACGCTGGTTGGGGTCACGGATCTCGGAGCCGATGGCGGTATCGGCCATTATCAATGGCGGAGCTATATATTCCTTATCGTATTGTTCCAATGAAATCTCACGGCCCCGCTGCCAGTGGTCATTGCTGCGGTAAAAAGTAGCTTTGTGTTTATTGTCGAACTCGTAGCCCCTCAGTATGATTTCATGCAGGTCTCTGAAAGTTTGTGTATGACGGATCACCACATCCCGGTATACACTTTCATCTTCTTCAAAATAGACCCTGAATTTTAAAACTGCCATAAGCGAATTTACGATTTACCGTTCAAGTTTAAGATTTTTGAGGCTGCAGGCCCAGTTCCCTGCCTTTCTCCAGCATAAAAGCATAGGCGGCTTCATACGTATTGGGTATAATTCCGTCGAGCATGGCATCCTTCAGTGCATCTTTGATAATACCCACCGGCCTGGAAGGCGGCAGTCCGAAGGTTTCCAGAATGATCTCACCGGTGATGGGCGGCTGCCAGTTGCGGATATGATCTTTTTCCTCCACTTCTTTGCAGCGCTGGCGCACCAGCTGAAAATTTTCGAGGTAGCGTTTTACTTTTTGTTTGTTTTTTGATGTAATGTCAGCTTCGCAAAGCAGCATCAGTGCATCAAAATCATCACCTGCATCAAATAATAATCGCCGGATGGCAGAATCTGTAATATTTTCTTTGGTCAGGCTGATTGGCCGAAGGTGCAGTTCCACCATTTTTTTTACGAACCGCATCTCCTCATGCAGCGGCAGTTTCAGTTTGCTGAAGATCTTCGGGACCATTTTTCCCCCTACCACTTCATGCCCATGAAAGGTCCAACCCTGACCTTCTTCAAATTTTTTGGTGACCGGTTTGGCAATATCATGCAATACAGCAGCCCAGCGCAGCCAGAGATCATCCGTTTTTCCAGAAAGATTGTCCAGCACCTGCAATGTGTGATAGAAATTATCTTTATGGCCCAGGCCATCTTTGTACTCAGCGCCGGCGAGGTCAATCATCTGCGGAAAAATGAGTTGCAATAAACCGCTTTTATACAATAAATCAAAACCAACGGAGGGCTTTGGAGCTGCAATGATCTTATTCAGCTCGTCTGTAATTCTTTCCTGAGAGATGATGCTGATCCTCTCTTTTGTTTCAATGATCCCCTTCCATGTTTTCTCTTCAATGGTAAAACGGAGTTCCGTTGCAAAACGGATGGCCCGCATCATCCGCAGCGGATCATCACTGAATGTTTGTGATGGCTCCAGCGGGGTGCGGATGATACCGGCTTCAAGATCTTTTATGCCATTGAAGGGATCAACCCGTTTACCGTAATTATTTTTATTCAGGCTGATGGCAAGGGCATTGATGGTGAAGTCGCGGCGGTCCTGGTCATCTTTGATAGTGCCCGGCTCCACATTAGGTTTTCTTGAGTCATGGTGGTAGCTTTCCTTTCTTGCTCCTACAAATTCAATATCAAATGCCTCCCCTACATCCCCTCCTGAGGAGGGGACTTGTGAAGATTCTTTACGATTGGAAGTCTTGATACGGATATAAGCGGTACCGAAGTTTTTGAAATAATCAACCTGGGGTACGGGATTAAATTGTTTTGCGACTTCTTTTGCCAGTTCAATTGCATCGCCCACGCAGACAAAATCTGCATCTTTGGTCTCCCGGTCAAGAATTTTATCCCGGACAAAACCGCCGATCAAATAAGTCTCCAGTCCCAGCGCTTCAGCAGCACGGGCCACTTTTTTAATGATCGTTGATTCTTTTGTATTCAGTTTTATGTCCATACCCGGGCAAAGATAACCTGAAGGAATTTTATGGTTTATGGTTTATGGTTTGTAGGTTTGGGTTTGGTCGTTTAGGGCCTGAGAACATCCACTTTCCCATTACTCCATTTTATCACCGAAGAAGGTTGCGCAATGGTGGTATCATCCTGCCTGTATTGAACAGCATAGTCAACACCCTGCTTTATTGCAAAGCTTATTTCAGCAAAGGTTTTAGGCACAGCTTCGCCTGAAATATTGGCTGAAGTGGAGACAATGGGTTTGCGGAAGCGTTTGATAAGATGTTTGCAGAATGGCTCGTTGCAGATACGGATGGCAATGCTTCCATCTTTGGCAATAAGGTTTTCGGCCAGCCCGATAGCGCCTTCGTAAATAACGGTGGTGGGCTTTGTTGCTTTTGCGAGATAGTCAAACACGGTAAGGTCGGGTGAAGCGGTGTATTGCAGCACATCCCTTTCATCAGCCACCAGAATGATCATTGCCTTTTCATCCGGTCTTTTTTTCAGTGCATAAATCTTCGCCACCGCTTCTGCATTGGTGGCATCGCAGCCGATCCCCCATACCGTGTCGGTTGGGTACAGTATCAGCCCGCCGCTTCGCAATACGGCAAGGCACTGTTCAATATCGTTTTCAAAATCTACCATGACCTCACCCCTGCCGGCAGGCAGGCCCAGCCCCTCTCCCGGGGAGAGGGGCTTTAGTGAACTAAAGTATAATAGTCGTTTTCATTAACCTTGATAGAAAAAAGAATTTTACAATTTAAGGAAACCCAAAGTCCCCTCCCACAGAGGGGTCCCGATATTTATCGGGATAGAGGGAGGCCTTTATACACTTTCATCACTGCCTCTGCATGTTTCTGAGGCGTAAAGTTCTGTGCATGCTTCCACCCTTTTTCAATCATTATTGCCGCAAACTGTCTGTCTGAATAAATTTTCTTCATCCCGGCTGCAATTTCTTCTGCACTCGCCGGGTTCACATAATAAGCTCCTTCTCCTCCTGCCTCCGGCAAACAGGAAACATTGGAGGTTATCACCGGCAATTTACTCCATAATGCTTCCAGTACAGGAATACCAAACCCCTCAAAGAAAGAAGGATAGATCATGGCAACGGCAGATTGATAAATGGATGGGAAATCTGCTGCCAATTGAAATGACTGCAATAATCTGACTGACGGGTTTTCTGAAAGGAAAATGATCTTGTCCTCCAGTGAATTCTGCCTGATATAATCCTTTACCTGCTGTTTGTATCTTTTCCCGTCGCCAATAACCACCAACGGTATATTTAGTTCGTCCCGCAAAAGAAACATCGCCTTGCAGATGCCCAGCAGGTTTTTTCTTTCAATGATGGAGCCGACATACAGGAAAAACTCCTCAGGAAATCCATACATTTTTTTAACCCGCTTCTTTTCCTCTTCGCTGACCCTTGAGCCAAAAGCCGGGTTGCAGCTTTGGTAACACACGGCTATTTTTTCTTCCGGTGTTTTATAAAAATCAATGATATCTTTTTTCGTTTGTTCACTGATAGCAATCACCTTGTCGGCATGGGTGCAGGCATACCGGATTTTTTTTCGGTAGATCTTTACATCAATGGCGTTGTACTGCTCAGGGTGTCGTTCATGTATTAAATCATGAATAGTGACCACGGAGCTGATTCCCGTTTTTTGAATCCCAACCGGTATTTCATGACTTAAGCCGTGATAAAGGTCAATCTTCAGTCGCTGCAGGTCCTTTTTTACCCAGCTGCTGCGCCAGGCCGATGAAAATGTTTTATGGAGAAACCCGGATGGCAGCACTTCATGAATAGTATCGCCCTTTAAAGAAAAAAGCGATGACGGTTTGGGATTGAACAGGTAATACTGATGCTCCGGGTAATATTCCGAAAGCGAACGGATAAGGCTTCGGCTGTAGTGGCCCAGCCCCGTACCGTTATGGTAAGCCCGTTTAGCATCGAAGCCGATGTTCATGCCAGCAAAAGTAACTGTGTACGGTGAATAGTCAATAGTGAGTAAATCCTCTGTAAATTGGCAGGCCTCATTGACCATTCACTATTCACTATTCACTATTCACTATTCACTATTCACTATTTTCGCAGCAAACCTGAAAAGAATGAAAGACCTGATCTCAGCGGCATGGGCCATGCGTGACTTGCTGAAAGAAACAAGATACAGTGATGCTGTATATGCCGTTATTGAAGAACTGGATAAAGGAAGATTAAGAGTTGCTTCCCCAACTGAGAATGGATGGGTAGTAAATGAATGGGTTAAACAGGCCATTCTCCTCTACTTTGGCATTCAACCCATGCAGACATGGGATCTGGCGCCATTTGAGTTCTATGATAAAATGCTGCTGAAAAAAAACTACAAAGATCTTGGTGTCCGTGCCGTGCCGCATGCCGTGGCAAGATATGGCGCTTACCTCGCAAAGAATGTGGTGCTGATGCCCAGCTATGTGAATATTGGCGCTTATGTGGATGAAGGCACCATGGTGGATACATGGGCCACCGTGGGCAGTTGCGCCCAGATAGGCAAAGGCGTTCACCTGAGCGGTGGCGTGGGCATCGGCGGTGTGCTGGAACCCCTGCAGGCGTCGCCGGTGATAATTGAAGATGGATGCTTTATCGGCAGCCGCTGTATTGTAGTGGAAGGAGTCATTGTTGAAAAAGAGGCAGTACTCGGCGCCAATGTGGTGCTTACCCAATCCACAAAAATAATTGATGTAAGTGGCCGTTCACCCAAAGAAATGAAAGGCCGTGTGCCTGCCCGCAGTGTGGTGATCCCGGGTTCTTATACCAAAAAATTCCCTGCGGGAGATTTTGGGGTGGGCTGTGCATTGATAATCGGTCAGCGTAAACCCAGTACGGATTTAAAGACCAGCCTGAATGATGCGCTGAGGGATTTTAATGTGAGTGTGTAAATGGTTTTTAATATGAATAATCCTAAAAAAGGTTGACTGGTTTAGGAATGTGGAAGCGAAGGTAAAAAACCACAAGAACCCTCCAAAGTTCTTGTGGTTTTTTTGTGCCAGGCCCTTGGCTTCAGTTTATTTTGTTTGTGCATTTCATCAGGTGTCAGCATATTATTGCTTAAATGCGGTCTTAACTTGTTATATAAGTCAATTGATTGTTTCGTTTCACGCCTTGCCTGCTCCATATTTTCAAATGTATCGTCAAGCCCAAATTCATCTTTTAAAATACCATTTACCCTTTCGGCTATGGCATTATCATAAGGACTACCATCTGGTGTCATGCTAATAGCTATTTTGTTATCGGTAAGCAGTTTTGTATATCCTGCACTGCAATACTGCAAACCTCTGTCGGAGTGATGGATTAATGGGGTTGTATATTTTCTGTTCCTTAAGGCCATCCCCAGCGCTTTAATTGTGCTGCTTGCAGCCAGGTTATCACTTACTTCATAGCCCATTATTTTCTTTGAGTACGCATCCGTAATCAAATGAAGGTAGCCGTAGTCTTTTTTTATATTTAGCCAGGTAATATCAGCTACCCATATTTGCTCAGGGTTTGCAGGTAGCCATCCTTTTATCCGGTTAGGATACTTGTGCATCCCATGTCTTGAATCGGTTGTTTTTGTAAACCGCTTCTTTTTTACTATCAATAATTGTTCTTCCCGCAGAATGGAAAATAATTTATCCCGGCCTACAGCTAGATGTCCTTTTTAAAAATCTTCTGCAAGCAGATGATAGAGTTTTCTTGTACCCAGGCGGGGCAGTTGTTTTCTCACAGCCAATACTTTTTGTTTTGCCATTGTATGATAGCAGGTTTTCTTTTGTTGGTTAGTTTTTGATTTATAGTAAGCTTGTTTACTATAGCCAAGCTGACGGCTTACAGATGTAATGCTCACTTCTTTTTTTGTCGCCAACTCTCGGACAACCTGGCCTCTATTTTTTTTATAATGTCAGTGTCCAGTTCCCGGTTGGGTATCTCGATAAGCTTGTCGTAAACTTTAAGCTTAAGCTCTGCTGCCTTTAGCTTTTTTTCCAGTTCCTTGATACGCTGCTTTTGGGGATCTTTCATGGGTCTGCCGGTTGTTGAAGGTGAATGATAAGCAAACTTACCGTACTTGCGGCACCATTCTAATACGGTGCTCTTACCACCTAATCCATATTTACGCTGTAGTTGATCCTTGTTCAGCAGGCCTTGCTCAAATTCCCGGACTATTTTCTTTTTAAAAGCTTCACTGTAATGTGGTGTAGGGGGACCCGTTTTTAATCTAATCCGTAGTTGTTCCATTTTTGTTGACTTTGTAGTCAACTTTTTTCAGGACGAGACATTTTTCCCCACGGCTGTGAGTAATGTTACGGGTCTTTGCAGTTATACGCTGCAATATGCCGAATGCTATGTGTTTTCACTTATTTTCCTGTTTGTCGGGAGTCGCCTATATTTGCACTCCCAGGTCCGATTGCGATTCCGGTAGCTTTTGGGACAGCAGTTACACCGGCAAAAAGTTCTTATTATAATTGCCCGGATGGCGATCCCGATAGCTATAAGGATGGTGGACGCACTGAATAAATATGGCTAAGCGCTTCAAAAGCCATCAAACATAATTGCCCGGATGGCGAAATTGGTAGACGCACCGTCTTCAGGTGGCGGCGCCGCGAGGTGTGCTGGTTCGAATCCAGTTCCGGGCACAGGGCCCTGGCAGAAATGCCGGGGTTTTTTTATTTGTAGATTTGACACAAAGCAAAACTGAATGCCGACAGAAATTAAATGCCCCAGCTGTGGCCATGAATTTGAGCCGAATGAATCCATCCGGAAATCAATAGAAGAAGAAGTGCGCAAAGAAGCCAACGAAAGGGCCGAGCAGTGGAAAAAAAACAAGGAAAAAGAAATAGAAGAAGCTATCCGCAAAAATCTCGCTTCTGATTTTGAAACCAAACTGCGCCTGCTGGAGCAAAACAATAAAGAGAATGAAGAAAAACTGAAAATGGCCCGGCAACAGCAGCTGGATATTCTGAAAAAGGAACAGGAATTAAAAACCAAAGAAGCTGAACTGGAAATCTCAGTTCAGAAAAAACTGCATGAAGAAAGAGAAAAACTTTCCGGTGAAATAAGAAAGTTAGAAGAACAGCGTATCGCTGCAAGAGAAACAGAATTTCAATTACAATTGAAAGAACTGCAGAAGCAACTGGAAGACCAGAAAAAACTGGCGGAAGAAATGCGGCGCAAAGCCGAGCAGGGAAGCATGCAGTTGCAGGGGGAAGTACAGGAATTGGCTTTGGAAGAAATGCTGCGGGTTGCCTTTCCCTTTGATGTTATAAGTGAAGTAGGCAAAGGTGTAAGGGGCGCTGACTGCATACAAACAGTCCGCAACAATTTCGGACAGGAATGCGGCAAGATCATTTATGAAAGCAAGCGGACTAAGGATTTCGCTGCCGACTGGATTGAAAAGCTGAAGGCTGATATGCGCAGCCAGAATGCTGATGTGGCTGTGATTGTAACACAGGCTTTGCCTAAAGACATGAATGGATTTGGTGAAAAAGACGGTGTCTGGATTTGCAGTTTTGATGAAGTGAAACCCGTGGTGCAGATGCTGCGGGATGGCATTATTAAAATTTCATCCGCTTTAAAAAGCCAGGAGAACAGGGGTGATAAAATGAGCCTCCTCTATAGTTACCTTACCAGCCGTGAATTTGCCGAGCAATGGCAGGCCATACGGGAAGGCTTTATGAACATGAAGCTTTCCATCCAGAAAGAAAGGGATGCCATGGAAAAACTCTGGAAGGCAAGGGAAAAGCAATTAGAAAAAGTATTATTGAATGCGGCACATATCCGGGGAAGCATTGAAGGGATATCCGGAACAGATGTCGATCTTAACCTGCTTGAGAATAATATCCCTGAAGCTGATGAATAATCATTCAGCCCCGAATCACAGACCCATCAGGTCCTTAATATAGGTCAGGGCAAGGTCCTTCCTGCTATTTACATCAACCAAAAAACTGAAAGTGATAATAACAGGAAGAAAGAACAGAAATTCACCCGAACGCAACCCCTCGGAAATGGTGAGCAGGATCAGCCCTGCGTTAACACTCAGCAGCATTATTTTATACGCCTGCTTTCCCCGGTTACAATCTATCAAGAAACGGGCAATGATAAGGAATAAACAGATGCTTGCTGTAATAATATACCCCGTTACGGAGTTATTGATGAAATTGGAAAAGAAGCGATCTGAAAATAGCGCAGCCGGGTTATAAAAGAATCTTCATTGAAATAACTGGTGGCCATAAACCAGTTTGCCAGTTCTTTCCACTGCCGGTCTACGTTTTGTTTCAATATCATCAGGTTATTCATAATAATTTCTTTATTGAAGTTTTAAATGAGCCCGGCAAAACATCAGCCGGTGATTCATAATGTACTAAGAAAGGAAACTGGTTATACTGCCTCTTTCAATAAGTTAACCCGGTTGGCTACTCCCTGGTAGCTGATATCCATAACGTTTCTCAACTGCATAAAATCAGCAGAAATAGCAAAATGATTGCCTACCTCGCGGCATTTATGTTCCAGTTGCCGGAACATATCAGCCACCTGCGGCAGGCCAAGGTACATATATGAAGGCCCGTGAAAGTGGAGTAAACGTTTCAGCTAAGAAAGGTTACCTGAGTTAAATGCAGAACTGAAGTCCTGTGTCATGACCTCATAGCTGCTGATAAACTCTGTAAAAACCTCGTTTAAACTGTCCTGGCAGTCGTCATAGAGGTTAGAAAGCACCTCATTGTCAATTTGAATAGTCTTCATGAGTTTTGGATTAAGTGTTTCGTAAAAATGGCTGCGGGATTTTCGTGTCAGCCTTCTGACTTCCCTGCAATTCATCCCTTTTTACTCTGTGCAAACTAAGTACTATTTCCTAATACTTGCAACGTAATCCTACTTCGGAAAATTACGAATACCCCGGTTTTGCCGGAGGCTCTCAATGAGCAATTTATTACAAAGATCAGCTCAGCACCCAGGCAAGCACCAGCCCTTCAAACTGGCGATAATGGATTTTTAAAGTTGAATTGTTTTTTGAAAAATAACAGTCAATCGATTCATTTGCCGGTAAATGAATGGATAAATGAATATGCTGCTTAAAGTCAACTCCCCCGTTGCCATACCATTTAAATACGGATTCCTTGGCAGACCAGAGAAGGGTAGTGAGTTGTGAGTCGTGAGCTGTAAGCGGGTTGTAGAAATTTGTAAACTCTTTTTCATTCATAAACTTTTCAGCTATTCTTAAGATCTTCTCCTTTGGTTCCTCCACATCCACCCCCACCCTGTTTTTACTGCTCACAATGACAGCTGCATAATCGCCGCAATGCGAAATAGAAAAATGATATTGCTCATCCGGGAGAAATGGTTTCCGGGTGTCTGCAATTTCAATAAGGTGATAAGGAAAATCAGGAAAAAGAAACTGCAGCAGGAAACGACCCGCCAGGTGCTGCAGCCGTTTATGCGGATGCGTTACATCCCGGTGCCCCGGCACATTGCCTTTGAAGAATTCTTCCGTTTCTTCAATCTTCCACACCCCCAGCCGGGTATGTTCGTTAATTTGTTGTTGAAAAAAAACAGGCACAATCAGGATTTTAGATTTGCGATTGCAGATTTTAGATTTATACTTGCAAATGTAACAGAAGGCTTGTCAATTAATAATTAATACTCAGTGATAAATCATGATTCTTTCTGATAAACGCATTCTTGAAGAAATAGAAAAAGGCACTATCAAGATCACTCCTTACGACAGGGATAACCTGGGAAGTAATTCCTATGACGTTCACCTAGGCAAATGGCTGGCTACCTACAACGAGCACATTCTTGACGCCAAAAAACACAACAGGATTGACTATTTTGAAATCCCTGAAGAAGGATTTGTTCTTTACCCGCATATATTTTATCTCGGCGTAACGGAAGAATATACCGAAACCCATGCTCATGTTCCGTTCCTCGAAGGCAAATCATCAACCGGACGGCTGGGAATAGATATTCATGCCACTGCTGGCAAGGGCGATGTGGGCTTTTGCGGCCACTGGACACTGGAGATTTCTGTAAAACAACCGGTGAAAGTATATAAAGGCATGCCTGTTGGCCAGCTCATTTATTTTCCTGTGGAAGGGGAAATTGAAAATCCCTATCATTTGAAAAAGAATGCCAAGTACAGCGGGCAGGGCGAAAAGCCTGTGGAGAGTATGATGTGGAAGAATAAGTTTTAACCCCCCACCCCCCTAAAGGGGGAGTTTAGAAAGCTTTACCTGTTCATTTGCCAGATTGTGTAATTGAGAATAGAAGCAAAGCTAACCCAGCTTATATATGGCGCCAGTAACCAAGCGGCGGTTTTGCTGATATTGCCAAACGCAAAAATGGTAGCCAGTATCATAAGCCATAGCGCTGCCAATTCTACCAGCGCCCATCCGGGTTGCTGCTGATTAAAGAAGATAAATGACCAGAAAAAATTGAGCACTAACTGCGCTGTAAAAAAAACCATAGCCATTTTTTTTGTTTCCCGGCTCGTATCTGCTTTCCAAATCAGAAAAAAGGATATGCCCATCATGATATACAATGTTGTCCATACGGGGCCAAATATCCGGTTGGGCGGGTTCCAGGATGGCTTATTGATACCCTGGTACCAGCTTTCCGCTCCGGTAACAGTAAAAAATCCGCTGGTGGCGCCAATGGCAAGGGGAATAGAAATGGATATTACTAGTTTCAGAAAATTACTCATAGACTTTAAAAACAACTGAAGTGCTGTTTTGTTTAAAGAGCCTCCACCCCAAACTTCTTGTAATAAGCAATCAGCCACACCACCACTTCATTATAACTTCTTTGGCCGGATGGCTGGTTGTTAGCTTTTAAAAACTGGCCATAACCCCAGGCTATCATTTGTTCAACCGGGTTTTTATAACGAAGAAAGAAATCCAGCATTTCCCGCTTGTCTTTCTTTACCTGCGGGTGTAACTTCTCCTGCAACTTTGCAGCCAGGGCAGAGTCCTGTAAAAACAACTCGCCGATGGCGTAATTGTACATGTCAAAATATACGGAATACCGGAATACATTATTGTTATACGATTTACAGGCAAGATAACCGGTAAAATTGGCTTCGTTCTCTTTGGCATAGCCCAGCTGGTGTGCAATTTCATGAGTGGTGATAAACGGTTCCAGAAACCGGGGCACTGTAGTATTTACCTGACCTTCACCTGAAAAGGGATTGTAATACCCCTGAAAGCCCAGATAATTGCCCAGGTAACTGAACAGCGATGGTTTTATAGATCGGTTCTGATATTTTAAAAATGAATATTGTCCCGAAGCAGCTTTAAATGCATTGGCCGCATGGCTGAACAGGATCTTTTTCCGGTTAAATGAATCTCTCTGCTCTTCGGTAACAAATTGCGCATAATAATTTAACCGGTTTTGCAATAATGTGGTTACCGTGTCAATATCCGCAATAGAATAACGTTTTATTTGCAGCTCCAGTTGCTGTGCAATCCCTTTCCGGTTATAGTTCAATCCCCACAACAGGTTAAAGGAAACATATACAAACAGGAAAAAGAAAATCATTTGCTGCAGGCAGGTTATTAAATATTGCCGGTTAATTTTTTTCCTGATAACCGTCCGCAGTAAACTGAGGGTTTTATAAATGATTATTAAAACAAGGAACCCATAAAAAATATCGCCGATGCTGAAAGGAACCCAGCCAAATAAGAAGCGCTGAATTCTGGATATAACAGGATAGATGCCATTGCTGTAATTCCTCTCCATCCAATCCGGGTACCAGGAAGCCCATTTGATAAGAACTGTAAGGAGTATCAGTAATATCCAGCTCCGGCTTTTCATCAAACGGATAAACAAACGGCTCAAAAACTGCTGCAAGTCGTTAAAATTGAGTGGTTAATAAATGGGACGAAAGTACCGACATTTGGTCAAAAAAAGTAAAGAAGGGCAATATCCGAATAGCTTCTTTACCCTACCTTTGCACTCCCGAAAAAGTCGGGACTTTAAAAAGTTGATCCATGAGCCGCCGGCGGGAGTTTGAAATAGCATTTGTAGGATTAAAACCCGGCGTTCATAACTATAATTATACCATTGACGACAGGTTCTTTGAAGCTTACCAGCAGCAGGATTTTACAAACTGCCACGCCAATATCAAACTGGCCCTTGACAAAAAAAGCAGTTTTATGCTGCTGAAATTTGAAATAGGCGGGCAGCTGGAAGTAGCCTGCGACCGCTGCAACAGCCGGCTTCCGCTTGAACTATGGGATGAATTCAACATCACCGTAAAGATGGTGGAGGAACCGGAACTGATGAATGAAAAGGAAGATGACCCGGATGTTTATTACATCAGCCGGAGTGAAAGCCATCTGGATGTAGCCAACTGGATATATGAGTTCATCAACCTGAGCATACCCATGCAAAAGGTTTGCCTTTATGAAAGTATGGACGGCCCTTTTTGCAACCCCTCAGCAAAAGAAATGCTGCACAAAATGGAAACAGGTGATGAAAGGAAAGAAACCAAAGACAATCCAATATGGAAAGGGCTGGAAAAGTTTAAAGATTTAGAATAATATTTAATACATGAATTATGCCAAATCCGAAACGCAGACACAGTCAGCAAAGAAGTGCAAAACGCAGAACACATTACAAAGCAGCGGCTGCCACATTAACAACTGACAGCACAACGGGTGAAACCCATATTCGTCACCGTGCCTATGTGAGTGAAGGAAAACTTTATTACAAAGGCAAAGTGGTGACCGAGAAGTCACCCGTGAAGAAATAAATTAATTTCAGAGTTAATCCTGAACCTGGTTTATGAAGTAAATTGGGTTTTGGATTTTTTACTTTCAGTAATCTGTAATGATTATCGGAATAGATATGATGGGCGGCGATTATGCCCCGCTGGAAGCGGTGAAGGGGATTTCGCTGTACTTATCAGGTCATCGTATTCCGGCTTCGCTGATGCTCATCGGCGATAAAACTAAAATTGAAACCCTGCTGGCAGAGCACAAAGTTCCGTTGGATCATCTGAAATTCGTTCATGCCGACCAGGTGATTGATATGCAGGAGCATCCTACCCGGGCCTTAAAAGAAAAAAAACAATCTTCCATAGCCATAGGCTTTCATTTGCTTGCCACAGGAAAAATGGATGCATTCATCAGTGCCGGTAATACAGGCGCCATGCTGGTAGGGGCTTTGTTCAGTATGAAAGCACTGGAGGGTGTTATCCGGCCGGCCATATCCACCATTGTCCCAAAAGTTAACGGCGGCACCGGTCTTTTGCTGGATGTGGGGTTAAATGCTGACTGCAAACCTGAACAGCTGAACCAGTTTGCAATCATGGGCTCGGTTTATGCCCAATTGATACTGGGTATTGAAAACCCGAAGACAGGCCTTATCAATGTAGGCGAAGAGGAAGGAAAGGGCAATTTGCTGGCCCAGGCTGCTTACCCCCTGTTGAAAGAGAATAAGCATATCAACTTCTGCGGCAATATTGAAGGCCGTGATATATTTACCGGCAAAGCTGATGTAATGGTATGCGAAGGCTTTACCGGCAACATTATCCTGAAAATGGCTGAATCGCTTTATGACATCAGCCATCACCGACAGGTAAAAGATGAATATTTTGAACGCTTCAATTTCGAGAATTATGGCGGCACCCCGGTGCTGGGTGTGGCCAAGCCGGTTATCATCGGACACGGCATATCAGGAGCAAAAGCCTTTATGAATATGATCCATCTTGCACAGCTGATGCTGGGAAAAAATGTGATGCAGAAGATGAAAGAAGAACTGGCCTGATACCTGCCAGTTTATCCCTGGTTTTTCTTTTGGCACAAAATACCGGTTTTACGGTAGATGCAGGTGAAACATACTGAGTACCTTTAATGCAAATTCGAACCTTGGAGCTCAGAATTACCCTGTTGTTTTCATTGATAATGGCTGCTGATTTAACTGCGCAGCCCGCCGGCGAAAACCTGGCTATCACAGAAGCCCGGTTCATTCCGATGGAAAAAACGATTTATTACAAACTGGGCGACCGCACCATTCCGCTCAAACTTATTCAATATGGTCCTGTCAGTGATATTTTCTGCTTTAATATGCATGACAATGAAACCACTTCAGTAAACGCAGCACGGTCTGTACTGGAATTGCGGGGTGGAACTCTCTTAAAAATTGAGAATAATGAGCAGCGACTGGTCAAATTCAGGTTACGGGGTGTTTTCTATGCTTTTGATCCTAACCGCATCTTCTCAAAAACCGGAATTGAACAAACGTTGGAAGAAAATGGGAAAGTGAGCCCCGAAGCAGTAGTGGAGGTAGAGAAGTTTGCACTGCGTCTTTTACAACTGGTGCCAGCCGGAATTGCCTGCATCATAGCATTACATAATAATACTGAAGGCGCCTGGTCTGTTAAGAGCTATTTATCAGGCGGCGACAGGCAAAAAGATGCCAGAGAAGTGTATACCGGCAGTTCCCAGGATGAGGATGACATTGTTTTTACAACCGACAGGCTGATATTTGAGAAAATGGCCGCATCGGGTTATAACAGCATATTGCAGGATAATGAAAAAGCAAGGAAAGATGGTTCGCTGAGTGTTTATTTCGGAGAACAAAACCGACCCAACGTTAATATTGAAACCGAGCATGGCCACACGGGGCAATACCGGCAAATGCTGGAAAAATTGCTGGCTTTTCTGATGGAAAAAAAACAGGCCGGCCACGGCACAGCTGAAGTGACCCAATAACCTGTTACTCCTCAAAATACCATTGATTATTAACTGAAAAAGTTTTGGCACAAAAAGCCATACCCTGTATTTTTGCACTCCCAAAATGAAAAGGTTGATCTCGTAGCTCAGTTGGTAGAGCACAACACTTTTAATGTTGGGGCCCTGGGTTCGAGTCCCAGCGGGATCACCGGATAGCCTCCTGTTGACAGGAGGCTTTTTCTTTTGTCTGTTTTTCAAGTACGTTTGTAATTGTAATTCACATGACATGAACAGCTATTATAAAAATAAAGTAGTGGCCATCACCGGCGGCTCCGAAGGTATTGGCAAAGCGCTGGTGGCCGCACTGATTGAGCAGGGGGCCCAAGTGGCCACCTGCGGCCGCAATCATGATAAACTGTACCGCCTGCAGTCTGAATTTCCTTCTGCTTACCTGCATACAACAGTAACCGATGTGAGCAGTGAGAATGATTGCCGCCGTTTTATTGAAAGCACTGTTAAAGCATTTGGCGGTATTGACATCCTGATTAACAATGCAGGTGTATCCATGCGGGCATTGCTGAAGGAAACCGACACAGAAGTAATAAAAAAAGTGATGGATATTAATTTTTACGGCACTGTTTATTGTACCAAATATGCCCTTCCTTCATTAATTGAAAGAAAGGGGACTATTGTTGGTGTATCGTCCATTGCCGGTTACCGCGGCCTGCCGGGAAGAAGCGGCTACTCAGCCAGTAAATTTGCAGTGCAGGGCTGGCTGGAAGCCATCAAAACAGAACTGATGGCCGATGGCGTACATGTGATGTGGGTATGCCCCGGATTTACAACTTCCAATATCAGAAATGCAGCTTTGAATAAAGAAGGTCAATCGCATGGCGAAACACCGATGGATGAAAGTAAAATGATGAGCGCCGAAGAATGTGCCGGACATATTCTTACCGCCATCAGAAAAAAGAAAAGAACACTGGTACTGACTTTTACCGGGAAAAGAACTGTGTTCCTTCAAAAGTTTTTCCCAAAACTGGCGGATAAACTGGTGTATAAATTTTTCTTTAAAGACGGAAAATTGGTGAAATAACAAATATCCAACGCAAACCCGAAACTCTTGCCACTCATTACCTTAACATCAGATATTGGCAGCCCCGATTATTTAGTCGGTGCAGTTAAGGCGCAGCTACTGCAATTAAATCCCGATTTTCAAATCGTGGATATTTCTCATAATATTCCGCCATTTAATTATTCGCAGGCGGCCTATGTGTGCCGTTCAGCATTTAAAAATTTTCCAGACTACTCCTATCATCTCATCCTGGTTAATTTGTTTGAAAAAAAGCCCGAGCAACTCATACTTGTTTTTCACAACAACCAATACCTGTTATGTGCCGACAATGGTTTATTGACAATGATACTGGAAGAAACACCGGAAATGGTTATCGGCATACCCCTGGATGAAGCTGCCACCAAAAACACAATTTATATCACCTCCGTTATGGGGAAAATTGTAAATCAGCTTGCCAACGGAGAATCTGTTAAAAATATCGGCATACCTGATGTTAAATACATTGAAAAGAGGCATTTACGGCCAACCCTTGACAATAATAATATTGAAGGCCAAATCATTTTTATTGACAGCTTCGAAAATGTAATTGTCAACATTACCCGTGAACAGTTTGAAACACAGCGGCAGGGTAGAAATTTCCGTATTGTTTTTACACGGGGTGAATTTATCGACCGCATCAGTGAAACTTATGCCGATGTGGCCGAAGGAGAAAAAGTAGCCCTCTTCAACAGCGCCGGCTACCTTGAAATTGCCATCAACAAAGGAAATGCCGCCGGTTTATTCGGCCTCAAAGGCTTCTCTGAAAAGATCAGGGAAGGCCAACTATCCTATCATACTGTTAAGGTGTACTTTGAATAGTTGCTTCTTCCCTTCATCCTTTTTAAGATTTTTGCCTGAAAAGCAGGGGATTACCTGCTGATATCCTTGAACTGAATATCCCTATTTTTGCTAACCCTGTAAAAAAGGGTAAAACCAATCATTTATGAGCTTCAGAAGAATCAATAACATCACCGGCTGGCTGGTCTTTTTGGTAGCCTTTGCCACTTATTTTTTAACCCGTGAGGCAAGGGGCAGTTTATGGGACACCGGTGAGTTTATTGCCGTTGCCAAAAATGTAGGGATGCCACATCCCCCGGGTGCCCCGATGTTTGTGCTGCTTGGCCGTTTTTTCATAATTCTTTTCGGGGAAAATAATGCCGGCGCTGCTGTAAACTTCATGAGTGCCCTGGCCAGCGCCGCCACGATCCTGTTTCTTTTCTGGAGCATTACCCACTTTGCCCGCAAAATGTTTGTGGGTGTGGGCGAAGAGTTAAAGGGGAACCAGATGTTTACCACCATGGCTGCAGGAGTTGTAGGAGGCCTGGCTTATACCTTCAGCGATTCATTCTGGTTTAGCGCTGTGGAAGGTGAAGTGTATGCCCTGTCATCATTCTTTACTGCACTGGTGTTCTGGGCTATGCTGAAATGGGAACATGCCGATGAACATGCCGGTAAAGATTTGGGGGCAAGAGCGAGAAGCGACCGCTGGATTGTTTTCCTGTTTTTTATGATGGGGCTTTCCATCGGGGTTCACTTATTAAACCTACTTGTGATACCCGCTATTGTAATGATTTATTATTACCGCCGCTATCAACCCTCCACCTGGGGTGCCATCTGGGCATTTGTTATTGGCAGCTTGATCACCTTGATCGTTCAGTTAGGCGTTATCCAATACTCCATGAAAGCTGCGGGCCAGTTTGATATCTTTTTTGTGAACACACTGGGCATGCCTTTCTTTTCTGGTTTTGCTTTTTACTTTATTGCAATTGCAGTTCTTATAACCTGGGCATTACGTTTCAACGAAAAAAATATATCTCAAACCAAATTAATCATCTGGTTCACACTGTTTCTGTCACTTTCTGCCCTGCCTTTCATTTTTAAACCGGGAAGCGGTCTGCGGTTCTTACCCTTTATCCTGCTGGCAGGGGGCGGCGTTGCATTAGGCTATTTCCTTAAAGCAGCAGCCCTTCGGATACTTAAATTATCCCTTTGGTGTTATGCATTTATGATGATCGGGTATTTTATGTATTTCACGGTTCTTATCCGTTCAAGTGCCAATCCCACTATTGACATGAACAATGTGGACAATCCCATCAATCTGGTGTATTACCTGAGCCGTGAGCAATACGGGGAGGCGCCGCTGGTATATGGTCCCCATTTTGCGGCCGATTATAAACCAGATCCGGAAAGCCCCAATGGCATTTCGATGAAGAAGGGTGAAATGAGGTATGTAAGGGGACCAAAAACGATTATTAAAGAAAAAAAATCTGATGATGGAACGATAACATATGATACCACAGTAAAAAATATGTATCTCCCTATCGGAAGAAATGATAAGCCCCGCTATGAGGGCAAGGATATGCAATTGTTTCCCCGTGTATGGGATTCCAGCAACGACCAGTACCATGCCGATTTTTATATTGATTGGCTGGGGCTGGATAATACGGAGAACGCCGATCCCGATAATATTGTAGAATTTCCCAGGGGCAGCGGAAGAAATATCCGAAAGCCGGGCTACGGGGACAATATCAACTGGCTGTTCAGCTACCAGATGAGCCTTATGTACTGGCGGTATTTTATGTGGAACTTTTCCGGCCGGCAAAATGATGTACAGGGTCTGGGCAATAAACGGGATGGCAACTGGATATCCGGCATTTCATTTATTGATAATAAACGGCTGGGCGACCAGTCGAAATTGCCCGAAAGCATTAAGAAAAATAAGGCTGCCAATAAACTGTACCTGCTTCCGCTTATCCTGGGTGTTATCGGCTGTGTGTACCAGTTTATCAAAAACAAGAAAGATTGGATAGTTAATTTCCTTCTGTTTTTTATGACGGGCCTTGCTGTTGTTCTTTACCTTAACCAGCCCGGTAATCAGCCCCGTGAAAGGGACTATGCCTATGTGGGTTCTTTTTACGCTTTTGCAGTATGGATTGGTCTTGCAGTGGTGGCATTTGTAAAACTGGCCCGTGAAAAAGAAGATAAACTTACCTGGCAAAACAACTGGATGCTGGGAGGCGGCCTCACTTTTATTGTTACCCTGCTCAGCTGCCTGAATGATACAGGCGGAGCAGCTTTAATGACTCCGTTATATGTCACAGCCCTTTATGCCATTGTATCCTCAGCATTAGTGTATGGATTAAGGGCTGTTTCATCCGGCGGTAAAAACACCGCTGTATTAAATGCAGCCAGCGCTGCAGTTTGTCTTGTTGTTCCGCTGTTAATGGCGCAGCAGGAATGGGATGATCATGACCGCAGCCGCAAAACCACGGCGCCTGATATGGCCAAAGATTATCTGGAAAGCTGCGCCCCCAATGCTATTATCTTCACTTTTGGAGATAATGACACTTACCCCTTATGGTATGCACAGGAAGTGGAAGGTGTACGTCCTGATATACGGGTGATCAACAACAGCCTGCTTGGCATCGACTGGTACATCAACCAGCTTCGCTATAAAGTGAACATTGCTGACTCCGTGGATGTGATCTGGACCGAAGAGCAGATTGAAGGTCATAACCGGGAATGGATGCGGTACCGGGCGCAGGGCGACCCCAATATTTATTATGACCTCTATGATGTAATGAAAAATATCCTGGGCAAACCTAATTATGATGAAGAAACCGGAAGGGATGTGGGTTATGGCAGTTTCCCGGTTGCTAAATTCCGGGTACCGGTGGATACGTCCCTTGTGAGAAAAAATGGAACAGTGAACCCCGGCGACAATGTGCTTTCGGAAATCCGGTTTGAAATTCCGCAGGATAAACTCAACGGCGGGCTGATACGCAGTGATTTTATGATACTCAACATCATTGCCACCAACCAATGGAAAAGGCCAGTTTATTTCACTTCACCCTTTGGGGAACTGGGCTTTGCGCCGTATCTGCGCAAAGATGGTCTCGCATATCGCCTGGTACCTGTATTTGCAAAAGGCACACAGGAAAACTGGCTGGTACACCGCAGTATGCGGGAAGTAGGGCTGGGCGGCACACAAATCAAGGATAATAACAGCGATGTGATGTACAAGAACCTGATGACAAAATATGAATTTGGCGGGGCGAATAAGAAAGGGATGTATTTTGATGAAGAAAACCGACGCCACCTGCTGAACCTCCGTTCGCTTTATGGAGAAGCTGCCGGAAACCTGGCTGATGCAGGAAAAAAAGAAGAAGCAACCCGGCTGATTGATAAAGTGGAATCCGGTATTACCCCGGAAAATCTGCCTTACGGATTGGTAAGCCGGTTTGGTTCACACAACCAGCAAAACCTGATGTACCTGGAAGCCTGCTACAAAGCCGGCAAAAAAGATCTTGCAGAAAAAGTAAGAAAAAGCCTTCGCAGGGATATGGAGCAGCAAAGAGCTTACTATATTGCCATGAACGGGGGCAAAACTCCCGATATTACACCGGCAGGTGAAACTACCAATGACCCTAAAATAAAAGGTTTGATAATTGAATACCGGATTAATGAGGCTATGATGATGGTACTGGAAGAAGTGGAAAAACGATATGCCCCGGAAACTCAGGTAAAACAGCCTGCTGCTGAAACTCCTAACCCCACCATTTCCAATACTGCAAAACCTGACAGCAATAAAGCTAAAGACACTAATAAATAAAATGGTTATCCTAAAACCCGGAAAGCCCTCCTGAACAGAGGGTTAAGGCAATTAATATGGTCAAGATAAAGGCAGCTTTTTTCATACTCATTTAGTTTTTAACTTAAAAGCAAGATATTCAATTATGAGTTTACAAAAAACTAAATCACATTTACTTCTCGTTCTAATAAAACACCGAATCTATTTTTGACACTCAGTAATATTTTCTCACTCAGCTCATAAATCTCCTTCCCCGAAACATTTCCATAATTCACCAGTACCAAGGCTTGCTTTGTATAACAGCCAACATCTCCTTTACGGTAACCTTTCCAGCTTGTCCCGTTTTCGGGGCCGCATTGTTCAATAAGCCACCCGGTCGCAAGTTTTACTGAGCCATCGGCATTGGGATAGCCAACAATGTTTTCAAACTTCGCCTTCAGATTTTTAAACTGTTCAGCACTTACCGAAGGGTTTTTGAAAAAACTTCCTGCATTGCCGATTTCCGCAGGGTCAGGCAATTTGGAAGAACGTATTCTTATCACTGCATCGGAAATGGCTTTAATGGAAAGATCTTTTACTCCCATCCTTTCCAGTTCCTGTTCTATAGCACCGTAACTTGTAATGAACCGTGGTTTTTTCCGAAGCTGAAATGTAACATTCAGTATCACAAACTGGTCCTTGTATTTTCTTTTGAACACACTTTCACGGTATCCAAATCCGCAATCGGCTTTTGTGAAAGTAAACATCTTTTTCTCTTGTATATGATAAGCTTCCAGGTCCCAAAAAACATCCTCCATTTCCACGCCATAGGCGCCGATATTCTGCATTGGTGATGCGCCTACATTGCCGGGTATAAGCGAAAGGTTTTCAATACCCGACCAGTTTCTTTTAATACAATTTAATACAAACCGGTGCCAGTTCTCCCCCGCACCGGCTTTTACATATACGTATTCGCTGTCTTCATGCAGTTCAATAATCCCTTTGATTTCATTTTTCAGTATCAGTCCGTCAAAATCTTGGGTGAATAATATATTACTTCCCCCGCCGAGGATGAGATGCGGTGTTCCGGGTTTAAAACTCAAAGCCTCCTCCAGTTCGTCAACATCTGCAAACCCGGCGAAGTAGCGGGCTTCCGCATCAATACCGAATGTATTGTAAGGCCTGAGCGATATATTTTCATGGATATGCATAAATCAAAAATACGGCTATACTGCATCCACATCGGCCACCACCGTTACACTCCGGAAGCTTTTGTGCTGGTGCAGGATGGCAATCTGTACCAGCAGGTCTTTTTTACTCTGATTGATGGTTTTGGTGTCACGGGGCAGTTTCAGCAGCAGTTCCATTAAATACTGGTTGCGTATACGGCCAATGACCGGCTCGGCAGGCCCCACGAGGTAGGGACGGTATTTATTCTTCAAAGCATCAGTATATGTATGTGCCGCCCGTTCCACCACATCTTTTATTTTATGTTTAAATGTAAGATGAACGATACGGGTAAACGGCGGGTAGGAAAATTCTTTTCGTTTCTTCAGTTCTTCTGCAAAGAATAATTTATAATCATGCTGCTGCACCAGCTGCAATACCGGGTGCTGCGGCTGAAAAGTTTGCACCAGAACTTTTCCTGTTTCTTCCCTGCGGCCCGCCCGGCCGCTTACCTGCTCAATCAGCTGAAAGGCCCTTTCATTTACCCGGAAATCGGTAAAATGCAATAAGCCGTCAGCATCTAAAATTCCTACGAGGTCAACATTGTCAAAATCCAGCCCTTTTACCACCATCTGGGTGCCCACCAGAATGTCAATCCTTCGCTGCTCAAACTGCTGTATCAGCACATCATGTGCATGCTTACCTTTTACAGTATCCATATCCATACGGGCCACTTTGGCATCCGGAAAAGTTTCCTGCAATTGTTCCTCAATTTTTTCGGTGCCGAAATTGCGCTGCACAAACTGATCACTGCCGCAGGCGGCGCAACTGTGCACCGGGGGGTAAGCGGTGCCGCAGTAATGACAAACGAATTTATTGTTCAGTTTATGGTAAGTGAGCGACACATCGCAATATTTGCACTGTGGAATCCATCCGCACACTTTACATACCTGGTAGGGGGCGTAACCCCGGCGGTTCTGAAAAAGTATTACCTGTTTGCCTTTTGCCATCACTTCATTCACTGTCTCAATCAAAGCGGGAGATAAAATAATCTTCGACTTATCCTTCTGGATAATTTTCCTTGTATCAATAAATTCAACAGGCGGCAGTTTCAGGTCGCCATACCGCTGCAGCAACTCCACCAAACCATATTTTCCGGCAGTTGCATTGTAATAACTTTCAACTGACGGGGTGCCGCTGCCGAGCAGGGTTTTGGCGCCAAAAAGTGAAGCCAGGTAAACAGCTGCATCCCTCCCGTTATACCTTGGCGCCGGTTCCTGTTGTTTGAAAGAAACATCATGCTCTTCATCACAAATTATCAGCCCCGGGTTTTGAAACGGCAGAAATACGGATGATCTTGCCCCCAGTATCACCCGGAGTTCCCCGCTTTTGACCTTATTCCATATTTCCACTCTCTCATTCTGTGAAAACCTGGAATGATAAACCCCGATGTAACCGCCAAAATGTTTCTGCAGTCTTCTTATCACCTGTGATGTAAGTGCAATTTCAGGAAGCATGTACAATATCTGTTTGCCCTGTCTGATGTATTCTTCAATCAGCTTAATATAAATATTGGTTTTGCCGCTTGAGGTAACGCCATGCAGCAGGCATACCGCTTTCTCCTGCAATTGTTCTTTTACCTGCTGTAATGCCCTTTCCTGTATTTCTGTGAGCTCAAAGTCTATCATAACGTTCTTTGGCAGGTACTGTATGCGGTCAATAATCTTTTTTTCCGCCCGCAAAATGTTTTTACTGATCAGCCCTTTTAACTGCGATTCGGAAGCGCCTGATTTTTTGAGCAGCGCCGCTTTGGTTATTTCTCCTTCGGTTCTCTGCAAATGCAGGAATGCCAGCAATAATTCCATCTGTTTGCCGGCCTTCTGCCATTTTTTGTCTTCATTCAGCAGTTGTTCCAGCTGCTTCTCATTATTGTAAGAAGGACTCAGTACAATGAAGGTTTCCTTTTTGGGAGAATAGGTTTGCTTTAATGCTTCCCACACATAACAAACCTTTTTATTAACCAGCCTTGAAATAACCGGATAGGCATTGTGGGAATCCAGCAGTTGCTGAACCTCGGACAGGTTCAGCTCTTTTTTCAGCAGCAGGGCCTCTGCAACAATATATTCATCATGATCAAGTGAAGAAAAGTCATCCCCATATTCTTCGCTGTAAACAAGAATGGTTTCACTGGAAAGTTTGAAATGGGCCGGCAGGGCCGCAGCCATCACTTCGCCTTCACTGCACATATAATAAGACGCCATCCAGTCCCAGAGCTTCAGTTGTTCTTCAAACACCACCGGCTCAGCATCCAGTACATTTAGTATATCCTTTGTTTCGAAAAATTCGGGCTTCTCTTCATGCAGTTTTTTTACCACGCCGGCATATTTCTTTGTTTTGCCCAGGTTCACTTCCACCCTGCAGCCTGGTTGTACCAGTTCATGCAGATGGGGGGGCACAGACCAGGTGTAGTTTTTGGGAAGTGCCGACGGTATAATAACTTCTGCGTACAAAAGAAAATATTCAATATTCAAAAAAAATCAATGCTCAAGGTAAAGAGAAAGGCCGAATCAGGCTTTTCTCCGGGCAGCATTATAGTAAAGCAGTTTACCTTCCATAATCTTGTAAACCTCCTGCTTCAGGACTGAAACATCATCCGTTGTATAATTTTCCACAGGAATTTCATCCAGATAAACAATCCGGCTGATGCCGGGTGACATCAGGAATAAGCTTTGATACGGCATGCGTTGGTAAGCATCGAGAAATAAAACCGGCTTGATGGGTGTCTGTGTTTCAATCGCCACCCTGAAAGCCCCATCGTAAAACTCTTTGAGCGGTGCTGTACCCATATTAAAAGTTCCTTCCGGGAAAACAAGTACGGAAATACCTTTGTTTATCAGCGATTTTAAGACCCTTACGCTTTTGGTACGGTTGGCTGGGCTGCTGCGGTCAACTGTTACGATCGCATTCCGGTAGATAAATCCGAAAACAGGTACTTTACTCATTTCCACTTTGCCCAATGGACGTATGGGCTGGCGATACGCCTTGGGGATAATGGCAGCATCCAGATAGGATATATGGTTGCTGAGAAAGATGTACGACTTCGATTTGTCATGCGGCGCTTCAAATATCCTTATATGCCGGATAAAGATCAGCGGAAACCACAGATCGGCCCAAAACATACAAAGCCGGTACACCCTATTGCCACCCCGGATGCTTCCGAAAAAAGTGGCGATAAAGGCAAAAGGGAAGATCAGCAGCATGATGAGCACAAATGTGAAGCCGGCATAAACGCTGTAAACTGCTTTCAGAAGCTTTGCCATTATCCGCATCATCGTTTGTTTTTATATCTATCATCATCACCGGGGCAGGCACATTGGTAATCGGTTTCAAGGTCAATAACAGTTACCACCACCGTTTTTTCATCGCACTGTGCAAAAATGATATGCACCCGCTGGTTGTCCTTAGTAATACCCTCCAGGGCATATCGGGGGCAGCGGGCATTCTGAAGGTCACTTTTATTATAATTGATCTTTCCGTCCTTCATTATTTCCTCTACTTCCGATTGTGAAATTTTCCGGCATTGCATCCGGCAGGCGGCGTGGTTGCTGTACTCCAGGTAAGAAGTTCTGCGGTCAAAACCCCTGTCACGATTCGTCGGATAACTGGCGGGGTCCCGGAGCCGGTCAGTATTGGTCACTTTTGGCTTTGGTGCAGGTTCGGTTTCATTTTTACACTGCCTGATCAGGATAATGGCCATTACCATCATCGCTATCAGAAAATAGGGAAGCCATTTTTTATTCACTCTCAAAAGTTTGGATAAAAATAAGGGATTGCTGCTGACACTGACTGCTGCCTGCAAAACAACCTTAAAAATTTTAAACGTATTTTTGCCGGCTCTGCTGTGTACTGCGAAAGCTTAACAGAAGAATTTGCAGAACTGAAAACAGCAGAAGAACCAGTATGGCTGAATCAAGAACAGTGGCATTTCATACTCTTGGTTGCAAGCTCAATTTTTCAGAAACATCTTCTCTGTCCCGTATACTCGAAAACGAAGGTTTTGCAAAAAAAGAGTTTGACGACATTGCCGATGTGTATGTCATCAACACCTGTTCCGTAACTGATAATGCCGACAAAGAATGCCGGCAGATTGTTCGCCGCATACAACGCAAAGCGCCTGAAAGCCTCGTTGTCATTACCGGCTGCTATGCCCAGTTAAAACCAAAAGAGATATCCGAAATACCGGGAGTTGACCTGGTGCTGGGCGCTGCAGAAAAATTCAATATAGCACAACATATCAGGGAACTGGTTAAGGGCGACTCGGCCAAAATCTGCAGTTGCGATATTAATGAAGTAACCGGCTTCCATTCTTCCTGGAGCCTAAATGACCGGACACGGACTTTTTTAAAAGTACAGGAGGGCTGTGATTACACCTGTTCTTTCTGCACTATTCCCATGGCAAGGGGCAAAAGCCGGAGTGATGTTATCAGCAATGTTGTAAAGAATGCAGGAGAACTGGCTGCAGGCGGGGTAAAAGAAATTGTATTGACCGGGGTGAACCTCGGAGATTTTGGCAAAGGCTCAGAGGGGGCCGGCACCACCACCAGCATCAGTGGAAGAGAAGAGAATTTTTTTGAACTTATAAAGGAACTGGATAAGGTTGAAGGTATTCAGCGTTACCGCATTTCATCCATTGAGCCAAACCTTCTTACCAATGAGATCATTGAATTTGTAGCCAACAGCGACAAATTCATGCCGCATTTTCATATTCCGCTGCAAAGCGGCAGCAATAAAATTTTAGGCATGATGCGCCGCCGGTATAAAAGAGAATTATATGCTGAAAGGGTGGCGCTGATTAAAACAGTGATGCCCCACTGCGCCATCGGTGTGGATGTGATTGTGGGCTTTCCGGGCGAAACGGATGAAGATTTTAAAGAGACATTTGATTTTTTGCATTCGCTGGATATTGCTTACCTGCATGTTTTTACCTATTCCGAAAGGGATAATACCCATGCCCTTTCGTTGAAGCCGGTTGTTCCTGCCAACCTACGGCATGAAAGAAATAAAACACTCCGTAATCTTTCTTACATGAAGATGCAATACTTCATAGGGCAGCATGTGGGGCAAACCCGAAAAGTTTTGTTTGAAGGCCACAATAAAAATGATATGATGGAAGGTTATTCAGATAACTACATCCGCATCAGCACTTCTTACCGGAAGGAATGGGCCAATGAGGTTGTAGAGTGGAAAATCTGATTAATAGTCTATCCCAAACAATGAAAAGCTGGCCCACTGTGATGGTTTGGGAAATTTTTTCCGGGTATCCCGTATCGCCTGCCGTAAAGGTTCTGATGGCATAAAACGGGAAGGTTTTTGCAAATGGAATAAAAACCGGTTCATTAAATAAGCTGTAGCCTCATCATCCACACTCCACAAACTCATAATGACATGATTGGCCCCCGCCAGCATAAAAGAACGGGCCAGCCGTATACCCGCTATTGGGTATACCGGCATTTCGCTAATCATCTTATTTTTATACAGGCATTTTAACCACCATACCTAAAACCAGGTTTATGAAAAAGATAATTGTTTCAATCCTTTTACTGGCAGTGCCTTCCCTCTACGGTGAGGCTCAAACCAAACGGGCACTTATCATAGCCATTGGCGACTATCCCGATCCGGATGAAAACGGCTGAAGGCCCATCAATGCACTGAACGATGTGCCGCTTATTCAAAACGCTTTGCAAAAGCAAAATTTCCAATCCGGTAATATTAGTACCATCGTAGATTCGGCAGCAACCAAAAAGGGTATTGAAAGAGCGCTGGATAAACTCATTCAAAGCTCAGCCAGGGGTGATGTGGTCGTAGTTCATATTTCTTCGCACGGCCAGCAACTGGAGGATGACAATGTAAATGAAGAAGCAGATGGGCTTGATGAAGCCATTGTTCCCTATGGGGCCGTTTTTTTTATTGACAAAAGTATTTACAGTAAAGTGGCAACCGGCTATTTCCGGGATGACCTGTTTGGAGAGAACGTAACACAACTTCGTAACAAGCTTGGCAAAAGCGGGGACCTGCTGGTAATCATTGATGCCTGCCATTCAGGAAGCGGCACACGGGGCGGAGTTGCATTGGCAAGAGGCAATAACAGCCCTATGGTGAGCGCCAATTTTGAAAAAAAGAAGATCACATCCACAAAAGACCCAACGGTGTTTTTAAAGAAAATACAAGAACAAAATTGAACCTGGCGGATGCAGCAACTTATGTTGTACTGTCGGGCGCACAGGCACAGGAATTAAATTTTGAGTGTTTGGATGACCAGAACAAAGCCGTCGGATCACTTTCCTATGCATTCAGCAAAGCCATTTCAAATCTGGAAGGTAAAATCACCTACAGGGCTTTGTTCGCCCAAATTGAAGGAGTGATGCGGGAAAAAGCTCCTAAACAAAAACCGGTACTGGAAGGTGACGGGATTGACCGGGAATTATTTGGCGGCAAGTACCAGCGTCAGCAACCCTACATCACCATTAACCCGGCGCAAAGCGACAGCAGAAAAATTTCACTGAATGCCGGTACTGTATCCGGCTGTACCGTTGGATCTGTTATAAGCTTCTACCCTGCCGGCACAACCGGGGTAAATAGTGCAGAACCAATAGCCAAAGGAACAGTAACAGCAGCAGGCAATTTTACGGCCACTGTAAAATTAGACAAGGACAATGCAGACCTGGTGAAACAAAGGCCATGGGCTTTTGTAACCGAAACAATGTACGGCAATAATAAAATTAAGCTCAGCCTTGATTCATTACAGGAAGCCGACAGTAAAAAATTGCGGGAAGTGCTGAAAAATTTTCAACTGGCAGAGATCAATTCGTCATGTGAGTTATATATCGGAAGATCTGAATCAGGCAGCGGCTGGGCGCTTCGTTATGCTAACACAGGATCTTTGTTTGCGGATGATGTTGATATCACAAATCCTGAAGCCGTTAAAGAAGTATTGAAACGGTACGACCCTTTCCGGTATCTGAACAACCTTAAATTTACTGAACAGGGCCTTTCAGCCAGGGTGGAACTGGTATTCCTGGATGAAAAAGGAAATACAGACCATGCAAAAATTAAGAGCCGCACCAAATTCGGAAGGCTTGAATTAAAGGAGGATGATGATGTGTACCTTAAAGTAGTAAATACAGGTACGAAAAAAAATTATGTGAATGTGGTGGACATTCAGCCAGATGGGAAAATTAACCCGGTTATCCCCAACAAGAAACTCCTTGACATAAACGATAACCCCGCCCCTATCAGGTGGGAGGATTGTGCTGTGAACAAAGGTGATTCACTTTTTAATAAAACCCTGGTCATAAAAATTGCGCCGCCTTATGGTGAAGAAGTGTTCAAGGTGTTTCTTTCAGCTGATCCGCTTGACCTGGAAGATATACTGACCACCAATGATGACGCCAGCAGCCGCAGCCGCGGCGTGTTGAACAATCTTGCCAAAATATTCAAAGAGTCAGAAGTTAATAACAGTGGAACAAGAGGCGCCGGCGGCAAGATCAATACTGCACAAAACGGAACTATTTTCGGATTGAACTTTACGATAGTGCCCAATCAATAGAAAGAACCTTACTGAATAAGAAAAGCAGCGGCAGATACCGCTGTTTTTTTGTGAAACATACCGGACCCGAATACTGACGCAGCAACTGGCATTAAGACATCCCGCATAGCGGGATCATCACGACCAGTGATCTGTAATTCCTAACAAAAAAGCCCTCCCTCGTCACGTTTTATACGGGACTTCGGGGGTAAAGTGGAACGTACTGGGCTCGAACCAGTGACCTCTGCTCTGTCAAAGCAGCGCTCTGAACCAACTGAGCTAACGTTCCTAAATAAATTTATCCAAATCTGGTTTTTCTTATTGATAACATAACAATCATAACTATGTTCCCCCTGCTCTGTCAATCCCGCCGATGGCGGGACTGAACCATCCCGATAACTATCGGGAGGGCTAACGTTCCTGAGCTACGAAGTAAAATTAATAATTTTGAACATTGTACCCGCCCCGTGCAACTTTCTAAGTTTTAAATTGTCATTTAATCAGCATGCCCAAATACCAGGCTACGATACATTTTGAGATGAGCGAAGCATTTATGACGCTTGTCCCCCCGCACCGCACTTATATCAATTATCTTATCAATAAAGGTATTGTTGACCATTATGCGGTAAGCCTGGAAACCAACAGGGCCTGGATTACCCTGAATGCAGATGATAAAGGCGAAGTCGAAAAATTGCTGAAAAAATAGCCGTTGTATAAGTTCTGGACCTGTGAGATTGATGAACTATTTGTACTGGACGGTCAGCATTACCGCCTGCCTGAAGTTAATCCTAATTAATTGCCAGGTTATTTCAACCATGCCGGCTTATGTTTTATTATTTTTTTAAACACCGGACAGGTTTCTGTATGTGCACCAGGCAAGTATCCGGTACTCATCAGGAATTCATTTACAATTTCACCACCTGTAAACCGAAAAGTCTTTTTAAATATTTTCACCCATTCCTCTTTGGTTTTGGGGTGTAATTCATCAAGCCATTTTTTGAATGACCCATATTCTTTTTGAATTTCCAATATACATTGGGCATTATGAATAGCTGCGTCAATCTTTAAGCGGTTTCTGATAATTCCGGCATCTTTTAAAAGTTTATTTTTCTTGTTTTCGGTGTACCGTGCCACTTTTTTTATTTCAAACCCATCGAAAGCTTTAAAAAAATGTTCTTTCTTTTTTAAAATTGTTTCCCAGCTTAATCCCGCCTGGTTTATTTCCAGCACCAGCCGAGCAAACAGCAGGTTATCTTCATCAATGGGAAATCCGTATTCATTATCATGATAATGCTGGTGAACAGTGCCTTTTCCCTTACCAAGAACAAACCCGCAGTAAGTAGTTGCCATACAATGATATTGTGGTTAAAATAGAAGGAAAATATTTTGTACGGGAAGCCTCACAGCCTTATCTTTGCCGTCCCTAAAACTGATTGTTTCACATAGTTCACAAGGGAGTTTAGCTCAGCTGGTTCAGAGCATCTGCCTTACAAGCAGAGGGTCGGCGGTTCGATCCCGTCAACTCCCACAAGAGTCCCGGATTTTCCGGGATTTTTTATTTTACACAGGAGGCTGCCAAAGTTCAATTTTATTTCCTTCGGGGTCTATTACCCAGCCAAACTTCCCATATTCCTCATCCAGTGGCTCACCGATAATTTCCACTCCCTCACTTTTCAAAACTTCTAATAAGCCAAACAAATCCTGAACAATAAAATTTATCATCACTTCCTTTTTGCTAGGGTTAAAATAGTCAGCATCCTTTTTAAAAAATGAAAATACGTTATAACCGGCAGTTGGTTTACCCTTTTCATCTGCAAACTGAAAGACTGTATAAGTAGCACCCTTAAAATCAATACCAAGATGTTTTTGATACCAGGCAGCCAGCGCCTTAGGGTCGTTGGCTTTTATGAAAGGGCCGCCCAGGCCAATTACTCGTTCCATGTCATTTGCTTTGTTTAAAAGTAGTAAAACAAAAACGTATTTTTGCCGGGTGAAAGGAATAAATCCCAATATAGAAATTGACAGCCTTGAAGAAACGGATGTGTTCACCGCCACGGAAGAACCCTGTAACCTGGTAGTTTGGAATGACGATGTGAATACATTTGAATGGGTCATTGAAACACTGATGGAAGTATGCGGTCACACGGCTGAGCAGGCTGAACAATGTGCTTATATTATTCACTTCCATGGCAAATACGCCGTAAAGAACGGCAGTTATGAACAACTGAAACCACAGTGTGATGCCATCACCGAAAGGGGCATCAATGCAACGGTGGAAGTTATTGCCGGATAACAAAGACCGGCCATGCCCCTTTTTGCACTTGATAAAGAATTATACTTTCCACCTGTTCATCTGGCCGAACCGGATGGCCTGCTGGCCATGGGCGGCGATTTGTCGGCGAAACGCTTGTTGCTGGCTTATCAAAATGGCATCTTTCCCTGGTACGAGGGTGATACAATACTCTGGTGGTGCCCGCACCCGAGGTTTGTATTATTCCCGGAAGAGTTAAAAATCAGCAAGGCAGTCAAATCCGTTTTAAACAAAAATGAACCTGCCCGGCCGCCGGGCGGGTTTGAGTTTACCGTTAACCGTGCTTTTCAGGAAGTCATTCGTAACTGCAAATCCATTAAAAGACCGGGCCAGCAGGGAACCTGGATCACAGAAGAAATAGAAAAAGCCTATTGCCGGATGCATGAACTGGGCCATGCACACAGCGCTGAAGTGTGGAAAGAGGGTAAACTTGTTGGTGGTCTTTACGGAATAAAACTTGGAAAGGTATTTTTTGGAGAAAGCATGTTCAGTAAAGTAAGCTATGCTTCCAGAATTGCATTTATTAAATATGTTGAGTTGTTAAAAACGGAAGGCATTCAGCTGATAGACTGTCAGGTTTATACAGAATATTTAGAAAGTATGGGTGCCAGAATGATTAAGAGAAATGAGTTTATTGATCTTCTCAGTAAATTAACCTCTGCCTCTTCTCCTCTTTAAGGGGCAGGAACAAACAAACTTTAAATGGGAATTAAAACCTGCTTCCCAGATAATGCGGTAGCATAGCCCTCCAGGTATCCCAATCATGGGGCCAGTCATTACCCCAAACATCCAGTTCGTACCAAATGCCTTTGTCGTAGAGAATTTTGGCAAATTTGCCGCTTGCCGTAGGATCTTCATACGAGCCGCTGCCGGTTACAATGTGTATGTTTTTACTGCGCCGTATCTGCTCCAGGATAGAATGATCCGATAAATTAGGCATATAATGCATCGGGCTGTTAAAGTAAACATGATCGTCATAATGCCCTTTTGTATATTCTGTAAGATCATAGACTCCGCTCATCGCAATTACACCATTGATAATGTCAGGCCTTTAAAGGAAAAGGTTCATGCTGTGCAAAGCGCCGAAAGAAGCGCCACAGGTGATAACAGGTGTATCTGCACTGGTGCGGCTTCTGATAAAAGGCAGCACCTCATTGAAAACATAGTCATTCCACTGCTGATGACGCACTGATTTGTACCATGGGTCTGCATGATTATTCAGCCAGCTTTCATTATTAATACTGTCAATTGAAAATACCGTTACCTGACCTGCATTAATAAAGGGGTCCAAATGGCTCATCAGCTGAAATCTTTCATATTCCAGGTAATCAGCAGCAGCTGTGGGTACCAGCAACAGGGCAAATCCATAATCGCCGTAAGAGGCAATAGGCATTCCCTTGTTTAAGGAAGGGCTGTACCAGGAAGTCAACTCTCTATTGATACAGTTGATATTTAGTTGATTAATTAAAATGGCAGGGCTTGCTTATGCGCTGCGAAAATAGCTGCAATTATAACAGCAAGCCCCGTCCTTTTTCATTCGTTCCTAATAAATCGGAAAACTCCGTGAAAATTATTCGTAAAATTACTTGGTAAAATGTTAGAGTAATATTACTTTAGTCAATCAGTATTGTTACTAACTTCCTAGGTCCTTATCCTCTTCCACTAAAATCCTTTTCTGTGTACGGCCCGGTTTGCTTTCACCGGCAAACTGAATATTGGAAAATGAACCATTTAATAATGACTCCGCAATGAGTACCGCCACTATCCGCATACTCCTGGCTGATGATCACCGGTTGATCCGTGAATCATGGAAAAATATACTGGAGAACAACCTCCGTTTCCGGGTAGTGGCTGACTGTGATAATAACGAATCAGCCATCAGGCAGGCCCAGGAATTATTGCCTGACATCATGCTTATTGACATAAATATGCTGCCGGAAAAGGGGTTCCGGATCGCCACGCAGGTGGTAAGGGATCTTTTTTCAGTTAAAGTCATAGGAATATCCGTTAACAATCAGCCCAAATATGCCATCAGGATGGTGGAACTCGGTGCAAAGGGTTTTTTCACCAAAACTTCTTCGCTTGAAGAGATCATTCATGGAATTACCGAAGTAAATCAGGGAAGCACTTATATCTGTGAAGAAGTGAGAAAGTACCTTCCACCTGCCTGATAATCTTCTTTTGCTTCATCAGCAGGTTTCATCGTCTGGGCAAAACACTTTAAATTTGTCGCTTATTTACAGGCAGTTTCCCTGTGAAATCATCTAACAACATAAGATGGAACTGAGCAAGAATTTTGATCACCAGGCAGCCGAACAGAAATGGTACCAGCACTGGCTCGATAAAAAATATTTTTACAGCGAACCGGATGACCGGGAACCCTATACTGTTGTAATCCCCCCGCCTAATGTAACCGGTGTACTGCACATGGGGCATTGCCTGAACAATACCATACAGGACATCCTGGTACGCCGTGCCCGCATGCAGGGTAAAAACGCCTGCTGGGTTCCGGGTACCGATCATGCCTCTATAGCTACAGAAGCCAAAGTAGTACAGATGCTGCGGGAAAAAGGCATAGCCAAATCAACCTTGAGCCGTCAAGAATTTCTTCATTATGCCTGGGAGTGGAAAGAAAAATACGGAAGCATCATTCTGCAGCAGTTAAAAAAACTGGGCTGCAGTCTTGACTGGGACCGTACCGCTTTTACCATGGATCCTGATTATTATCATTCTGTCATCCATGTATTTGTTGATTTATACAATAAGGGATACATCTATCGCGGCAAGCGGATGATCAACTGGGATGTGAAGGCAAAAACGGCATTGAGTGACGAAGAAGTGATACGCAGGCAAACGAACCAGAAGCTGTATCATGTACGATACAAACTGGATGTACCGGGGGATGAATACATTACTATCGCTACTGTAAGGCCTGAAACTATCATGGGCGACACAGCAATTTGTGTGCATCCCAATGATGAAAGATACAGCCACCTTCATGGAAAATTTGTATTTGTTCCGCTCATTAACCACCGCATACCCATCATCACAGATGAATATGCAACCATGGAATTCGGCACCGGCGCCCTGAAAGTTACACCGGCGCATGACATGAACGACTACCAACTCGGACTAAAGCATAACCTGGAGGTGGTGGACACCTTTAATGACAACGGAACACTGAATGCCGAAGCGCAGATATACGTTGGTGAAGACAGGTTTGCAGCCAGGAAAAAAATTGCGAGGGAACTGGAAGAGAAAGGCTATGTGGTGAAGATTGAGGACTATACCAGCGAAGTGGGATACTCCGAAAGAACCGATGAAGTGGTGGAGCCAAGGCTTTCCATGCAATGGTGGGTGGATATGAAAAAAATATCCGGTCCGGCACTAAAAGCTGTGATGGATGATGAAATAAAATTTTATCCGGCCAAGTTCAAAAATCTGTACCGGCACTGGATGGAAAACATAAAGGACTGGTGTATTTCAAGACAGCTATGGTGGGGACACCGGATACCGGCCTGGTATGATGCTGAAGGGAGGTTTGTTGTGGCGGCTACCCGTGAAGAAGCATTTCAAAAATTAAGCAGTGAATGGTCAAAAGTGAATGGTCAATCAGCAGACTCCATTCACAACTCACCATTCACCATTGACGACATCAAACAGGACGAAGGTTGCCTCGATACATGGTTCTCCTCCTGGCTCTGGCCCTTTGAAGTGTTTAAAGGATACAGCAACCCGGGAAATAAAGACATTAATTACTACTACCCCACCAATACACTGGTAACAGCGCCGGAGATCATTTTCTTCTGGGTGGCGAGAATGATCATGGCGGGGTTTGAGTACATGGGCAAAAAACCCTTCAGCGAAGTGTATTTCACCGGAATTGTAAGAGATGAACTGGGCAAAAAGATGAGTAAACAACTGGGCAACTCACCCGACCTGCTTGCTTTGATTGATAAATACGGAGCGGATGCCGTTCGCTTTGGCATTATGATATCGTCCCCGGCAGGAAACGACCTGCTGTTTGATGTAAAAGAAGAAAGTACCCTGAAACAGGGAAGTTTCTTTATCAATAAAATGTGGAATGCGCTGAGGTTAGTCAGGAGTTGGGAGGCGAGAATCGGGAGTTTGGAGCCGGAAGCCGGGAATTTCGCTGTTCACTGGTTTGAAAATCGGTTAAACGAAGTAAAAACAGAACTGGATGCACAGTTCAGGGACTTCAGACTCAGTGAAGCGCTGAAAACAATCTATTCACTGATCTGGGATGATTTCTGCAGTTGGTACCTGGAGTGGGTAAAGCCGCCAATGAATGAGCCTATTGATAAAAATGTTTTTGAAAAAACAGTGGGTTTCTTTGAAGAACTGATGCAGTTACTCCATCCTTTCATGCCGTTTATCACGGAAGAAGTTTTTCACTTGTTGAAAAAAAGAAAAGACGATATTACGGTAAAACAATTTTCATTAATTAAAAATATTGATAGTACCGTATTAAAAATTGGCGAGTTTTTAAAAAAAGATATAACAGTAATTAGGGATGCAAGAGTAAAAAATAACATTACTTCAAAAGATAAGTTTAGAATTGATATTGATGAAAAGTACGCTGGCTACTATGATAAAATAAAAAATATTTTATTAAAACAAACAAATGCTACTTCGATAAATTATGTATTAAAAGCTGAACCAGGATCATATACTGTTATGGGTCATGAAATAAAAATGTACATAGTAAGTGAGAAGCAAATTGACACTTCAAACCAAAAAGAACAATTACTAAAAGACCTCGACTACCTAAAAGGTTTCTTAGCATCGGTAGAAAAGAAACTCGGTAACGAACGGTTTGTGCAAAACGCCAAACCTGAAGTGATAGAAATTGAAAGAAAGAAAAAAGCCGATGCTGAAGCAAAGATCAAAGTGATTGAAGAGCGTTTGGCTTTTTTGTAAACTCAGCCCTGTTTCGCAGGCCCGGCTTCCCCCTCTCCACTTTGGTGGAGAGAGGGACTGAGGGAGTGAGGCCCTATCTGGGGATAATACTCACCGGCAACACAAATTCATACCTGGTGCCGGTTCTTCCGTCAAACTGGTCGGGATCGAAAAGATAACTCACCCGGAAACCAAATGTCAGCGGGTACTGGTTCCACCATTTGGTGTCAATAAAAATTTCTCCTCCTGCACTGCGCTGGTCTCTTGTTTGTGTTTTATCTCTTGAGTACACTTTAGTAAAATCATAAAAGGCATTGGCCCTGATGCGCTGCAGATACAGGATGTTTCCAAAGCCCCAGTCGGGGTACAATAATGGAAAATGATAGTTGACCGAGAGCCTCCACATCCGGGAAAAATATCTTCCCTCATACCCTCTTGAGTAAGCAAAGCGGTCAGAAAAAACAACCTGCCCCAGTGTATCCCGTTGCTGGAAAGAACCGGTGAGCACCAGGTTATGAGTGGATAACAATCCCGGAACATATAAAGCGCCGCTGGTAATGAACTGGTAACCCTTTACACTGGTAATGGCATGGCGGTGATTGGCGGATACGGAATAAGCAAACCGGGGATAGATATTTTGCACGGCTCTTTGTATTTGCTGTGTCCACGACAGCGTATGCAGAAAATAACTGAACGAGGTGCTGCCGAGGGAATCTTTATAAAAGTCTTTGTTAAATTCATTGCGCAGCACATAAAAACTTCTTGCATTGAAATTCTTATAGGTTCTTCCACTGGCATAACTGAGCGGTATGGTAAGCCCGATGCGGGAATCCAGCTGATTCCATTTTCTTATACGATTCCCGGTGTCCGTTGTTCTGTCAAAAGTATATTCTGTACCAAAGGTGAGCCAGGGAAACCATGCACCGTATGTGCCGGTAAAACCTGCAGCGCTGGTTTTCTCATTTTGGTTATACAGGTAGTATAATTCTGTTTGAAATGTATTCAGCACATTCTCGCCATAAAGGGAATAAGTAAAGATGGGGTCGGAATAATAAGGCCTCCAGCTATGAAAGTTGAAAAGGCCTGTTCCTTTCTTGTATTTATCGGTTGCAAATTTTCTATCCGGTACAGCATTCAGCAGTATGTCGCCGGGTGAAGCTTCATGACTCACAGAAAATCCCGGCATTAATTCGGTTAATTCGGCATCACTTACAATAACAGTGTCCGCCGCCGTGTGAACCCTGCTTTCAGGTATTTGTTTCAACTGAAAACCTTCGGCAGTAAAAGAAGACCAGGTAATTTTCCCGTCGCCCGCATTTACAAAATAATTTCCCGGCGGGCCATGGCTTACCCTGATTATTTTGTTGTCAGATCTGCGCAGGGCAAATACATCATCGTTGCCGCCATAAGAAGCCGTGAAGTAAATGTATTCCAGGGTCACACAGGGATAGCCCATTACATTGAATGAAGGTGGTATCAGCCGGGTGATTTTTCCGGAGGCAGGTTCTGCCAGTACCAGCGACATTTGCCCATTGCTCAGCTGTGCAGCAGCCACAAGGTTACCGTCTTCTGTAAACTTAGGGTCGGTGAACAAATTTATCTCCGGCGATTGCAGGATGTGTAATATCTCTCCATTAAGGGCATTCAGTATATGTAAGGCCGGTCTTCCCTCCTCTCCTGCATGCACTGCTGCCAGTTTGCTGCCATCGGCAGAGATATCGGGTGTAAAATATTTTGTTTTGTGCTTCAGTGTTTCCTGCTGGCCTGTTTGTACATCCAGCATGCGGATCACACTGTAATCCTTCCAGCCCCAGCGGGGGTCGCTTTCATAGGCGGCATATACAATTTTCCCGTTTCGGTAACTGAACTGCTCATCAATGGAAATATCCCTATACATGATGCGGCGCTCCCCGTTTTTATCTTTTATATAAAAGGCGGGACGATGACGATAACTTGATTTCAGGTAAATAAGCGAATCAGCTCCTGCAGCATAGGGAAAGAAATAATTAGTAACATAGTTTGTGTTGACGGGAAAAACAAAAGCATCCCGGTCAAGCGAAACTCTCTCCACCCTGTTTCTGTACGCATCCAGCGCTTCCGTGGTGAAGGATTTGTAATCAATACCCGTATGCTTTTTGATGGCGGATTGAAAAGGATAGAACAATCCCTTGTAAGCGCTGGCATCCCTTGTAACCTTAGTCCAGAAATCAGCGCCGTATTTTTCTCTGCCGTAATTCACCAGTAGGTAGCCGAGGTAATAATGGTTGGGCACATAATCTTTCAGTGAGCCGTTGCGCAGCTTCATCCAGGAATATTTTTTATCCGCCTGCCAGAGCGCCGGAAAAGCATTCATGAATTGGGGCAGGCGGCCCCTGCCCTGGTGACTCAGCACCGTTTCCGCATGAACCGCATCGCCTTCATAAAACCAGTTGGGAATGGCGGCATTGATGGCAAGATCGTATCCCTGCTCACCGGAAATGATTTTCATGAAACGGCTGAGGCCGTTGTTGAAATTGTTGATCTGCTGCACATGGCGGTATTCATGCAGGGCCAGCTGGTCGGGCCATGGCACTGAACCCTGACCAAGGTTATTGGGGTCCGGCGTAAGAAAGAACTCGCTTCGGTAAGGACCAAGACCTGCATAGCCATTGGCAATCACCGTTTGATTTTGCAAAACAATATTGATCTTCTTTAACTGATGACCCAGGGAAAAAGGCTGCTTTGATGCAAGGTAATGTACTACGGATGCTACCCGGCCGGCCACACTGTCCATACCGGCGGGAAAAATAACCCTTGCTGTGTCGGAGTTAATCTGTTTCCATTTTAGTGAAGGCGGGTTGCCACCGAATTGCTGGGCACATACGATTCCTGAAAGCATAGCAAAAACAAAACCACAGATAAGCTTGTTCATGGACGAAAGATACAAAGGAAATTTTCTCTGAAACCGGGCTGGTCCCGTCTTTGCATATTTGCGGTTTAGCAAGTTTTTTAAGTATAAAATAAATATCATACTTTCATTCTCTTTCCGTCACTCCTGCAAGCTTCGTCCGGTCTTGTATTTATTCATCCTTATTTTACTGATCAAATGAAAAAATTAAGTTGCCTGGCAATTACATTAATCGCATCAGCAAGTTTCATTTTCTTTTCCTGCAAATCCGGTAAAGACAAAGAACCCGGTGAAAATAAAACAGGCGATGCAGAAACAACAATCAACGCTACCGCACCTCCCGGACCAACTTCTGTTTTAGTTATACGGCACAAAGTGGCCGACTATGCGAAGTGGTTACCCGGATATCATGCACATGATTCAGTACGTATTGCCAACGGATTACACAGCGATATTATAGCAAGAGGTATTGAAGATTCAAATATGGTGCTGGTGGCAATGATCATGGACGATGCAGATAAAGCCAAATCAATGACGGCTGATCCGGCTTTAAAAGATGTAATGAAAAAAGCAGGTGTAATAAGCGCCCCTTTGATTGATTACCTGCAGGCTGAAATGAATGATACCACAGCGCTTACACAGGACATTCGTTTAATGATACGGGCCAAAGTCACTCATTGGGATGCATGGAAAAAAGTTTTTGATGCACATAAACAAAAACGGATTGATGCGGGACTTACAGACCGGGTAATAGCCCATACTGCAGGCGATACAAAAAATGTTACACTGGTATTTGCGGCAAGTGATATGGAAAAAGCAAAAACATTTCTTAATTCCGATGACCTGAAAGAAAGGATGAAAGAATCGGGTGTTGAAGGAGCGCCTGATATTTTCTTTTATAAAGTTGTTAAAAAATATTGATGGGCATCATATACGAGAGTTTAATGCAGCTGTTCAACTGAATGGCTGCATTTCGTTCAATTGTAATGGCCTGAACGCCGGAGGCGCCTTGATTCGCCTTGATTTTCCTAAAGCAGTATTTGTTTGATTACCGGGCGGAACAATGCGCTGCGGATGTTGTAAGTCCCCCATCACCGGATGTTTGCCTGACTAATGACTCCCGACTAACAAATACCGGCTAACAACTCACCCTAATCCTCCATCATCACAAAAGCGCCCCAGTAAAGCGGAACCTTGAATTTTTCATTGGCCATCAGTTGCTGCTGCGCCTGCTTGAATGCTTTGGGTCGGTCGTTGGTCTTTACCCAGTTGGCATAAAAATGATTCATGAGCTGCTGCGTGGGCTCGTCATCTACTTTCCATAAACTCATAATGATGGCTTCGGCGCCGGCTACAAGAAAGGCTCTTTGCAGGCCATACACTCCTTCGCCTGCTTTTACTTCGCCCAGCCCGGTTTCGCAGGCGCTCCGTACCACCAGGTCGGTTCCTTTCAGGTCAAGGTTCATAGCCTCGTAAGATGTCATAATACCGTTGTTGCTGCTGTCCAGTGTTTGTGAATGGCTATTGGCCTCGGCAGCACCGGTCAGCATGAGGCCGGAACGGAGCAGCACATTGTCCTTGGCCTAATCCGCATGCACACCGATGGGCCAGCTTGTTTTTTCCACATCTTTCAGAAAATAACCGTGGGTGGCAATATGGAGGATGGAAACTTTTCGGGCTGATTTCAGGTTGGTTTCCGTAGCCTCTCTTTGTGTAAGCTCCGAAACCTGGAAACCGGAATTCTTCAGCAATTTGTTGATGGCATCTACTTCCGTTTTAGTACCCGGTAACTGCACTATAACCCCGCCAGAACCATAATCAGGAAAACCAAGCAGGGTTGCCTTCTTTCCTGAACCAAGTGTAGTCTTTGTGTTATTTGTTACCAGGTCACGGGGATTTCCGATCAGTATCACATCATACTGGTTAATGAGAAAATCGCCGCCGGCCTTCTTCAGCGTATAGAGGTTGAGCTGGTTGTACACTCCATCGGGTGAAAACCAGATCTTTTTCTTTCCCTTTACTTCAGCATCCAGCGGCGCCCAGAAATAAGTGTAAGAATTTTCATCATTGACCTTGCTCTTCATGGAAATGCGGTAGCTTTTGGCATGTTTGCCTTCCATATCGGCGCCGATGTTCATCAGCACTAGCCTGGGTTCGTTACCGGTTTTGGTAACCACCAGCGCTGCATACCGGCTCTGGTCAGTGAATACCTGGTCAAAATTTCTTAACCGTATGATCTCTATTACCGCTTCATCCGGTTTCAGCTCCTTTTGCACATCTGCCAGTCTTGTTTTGGAGGTAAAAAAGAACTGGGAGAACTCCTTCGAGTTTTCCGAGAGTCTTTTCTCCATGCCATTGGTGGCCTTTTGCAGTGAATCCACATTGATGCTCTGCTCCTGCAGGTCTTCTTTAGAATAAGCGTATAGCGCCGTCAGTTGTTCCTTTGCATCCAGCCACTCAATATAATCATCAATGAGCTTGCTGTTTCCGCTGTTGAGGATGGCCTCGCTTACTTTTTTGGTAGAACTCAATAATAATCCCTTGGTGGCAAGCCGGTACTCAAACAGGTCGTTGAGGATATTTTTATCTGCAGGCGCTGCCTCAATAACAAAATTGTAAAAAAGTTCAAACCGTGGTGACAACAGGTCCCAGTACTTTGTCTTCTCCGCTTCACTCATTGGCGGAAAGTAGCGGTTGATGAAGTCCAGTGATTTCTCCATCACTTCTTTATAGATGGTCCCCGCTTTAGCCATATCATTTTTCTTCCAGTAATAAATGGCAAGGTCTTCCTGCGACTGTACATACAGGGGATGCACATCGCCCAAAGTTTCTTCCCGTATCTGAAGCGCCTGTTGCAACAGCGGTTCGGCTTCGGCATAGCGGCCTTTGTAGCGGTAAAAATTGCCGAGATCGCTTATCACTTTAGCATAGGCGGGACTCCTCTCTGTCATTGTTGTTTTGTATATCTCGGCTGAGTTTTTCAGCATTTGTTCCACCCGGTCTTCTTTTTTCATCAGCATGGCGAGTATTGCCACATTGTTCAGAAAGTTGGCGAATTCCGGCTTACCCCTTTTCAGTCTTCTTTCCAGCCCCCGGTATATTTCTTCGGCTTCGGCGTACTTGCCTATCTGCTGGTAAAGCAATGCGAGGTTGGAGAAAAAATTCTCTTGGTTTCTTGCCTTGCTTACTTCCAGCTTACCGGCTAACTGAAGTGCCCGTTTTAATAAACTCACTGCCTGGTCATAGCGGCCCATTGACTGGTAAAGTATAGCCTGGTTGTTCAGGAGGATAGCATAGGCCATTGCCTCCTGCTTTTTGTTCTCTTCAATGATCCTCACTGCCGTTTCAAACTCCTTTTCCGACTCATTGTACTGCCCCAGGTTATAATGAAGCACGGCATAATTGTTCAGCGAAGCGGCAACAGCCATGTTGGTTTTTCCCAAATTTTCCTCCCGCATCTCCAGCGCTTTGGCGGTAAATTTTTCTGCCTGCGAAAAACGGCCCATGGAGGTGTAAAGGAGTCCCTGGCTGGCAATGGTTTTAAGATAGCTGAGATCACCTCTCATCCCGGCTTTTTCAAAAAAGGTCTGGGCAGCGCTCAGCCGCTTGGCGGCATAGACATAGCGGCCCGTGGCGTAAGCCGACTGTCCAAAATGAAGGTTGAGACGGGCGGCTTCTTCATCACTCATGTCCTGGTCCTGATAAAGGGATTTGGCGATAGCGCTGAGCCGCATGAATTTGGTGCCGGCCTCATTCCGACCCCGGCCCCCGAATAAACCGGAGTTATCACTCAGCAAAAGGGCATAGTCAATATCCGTTGAGTCAAATTCCGCTTTGAAATCATCCAGTTCCTTATAAGCTGCCTGCCGGGCTTTGTATTTAGCATCCTACTTAGCCTGGTTTACTTCGCCCTTGGCCTTGCCCTCTACCCGGTCTTTAATTTTTTTGAGAATCTGTGCATGGGAACCGGTGCAGTAAAAAAGCAATATTCCCAGGAGTATGGATTTCATGATAAGGTGATTTTATCGGAAAATTACGATTTTACCGGATGGTGCAGGATATCTGTCAATAACATTTTCCTTTATCTGGTTATGAGCAAAAAGACTCTGACGCAAAAACCAGCATATTTATAAAAAAACATAAAAAAGTTATACTGGTAATGATTTTTTACTATCATTTACATAGTGATTCTACTAACTTGAGTTAGTAAATCCATCACCAATATTCTTATTAAGCCTTTTTAGTCCTCCCGCCACCAAATCCATTCCTATTATCTCCGCCGGTTAAGAACAGCAATTGCTGTTGATAATTAGTATTAATAATGTTGTCCACCTACTAAACAAGCTATATGCAAACCAAGCTGCCCTGTTGTTTGAGAAAACAAACAAGGACCTCAGTATTTACAGCTATATTCAGAAAATTTCTGTTAGTAATGTGTCTTATCACAGGTACATTTTTTTTGTCAGTAGCTCAAAGTTCGCAAACTGATCTTGACCAGGCCAAGAACGGCAGGGACAATGCGCCTGATAACCCAATGGATTGGGTAAACGGATATTAATTACACCCTCCCAGTATTTCACATAGTTTGGTCCGCAGATCAGGTCCGCGGAGATTGCGGGCTACTATTTTACCGTTAGGATCTACTAAAATGTTAAGCGGAATCCCCTCGACATTATAAAGTTTGGCAGCGGTATTATTCCACCACTGCAGGTCGCTTACTTGTGTCCAGGTAAGCCCGTCGGCTTTGATGGCATCCAGCCAGTTTTGTTTATAGCCCGGTCTGTCCAGCGAAACACCCAATACAGTAAAATTCTTATCCTTGAAGAAATTATAATTCTCCACCACATTGGGATTTTCTGCACGGCAGGGTCCGCACCAACTGGCCCAGAAATCCACCAGTACATATTTACCGCGGAAGGATGATAAAGAAACTGGGTTACCGGATGTATCCGGCTGGACGAAATCCAGCGCCATGGTGCCCACAGCGCCTATTTTGCTTTTGGCAATAAATGATTCCAGTTGTTTACCTGTAGCTGAGTTTTTTATTTTCTCATCCAGTTTGCTGAAACGGCTTTCCAGTACCGCAATATCTTCGTTGAACCGGTAAGTAACATTCAATATAAAAGCACTTACATATGATGCAGGTTTCTTGTTGATAAAATGATCTATTTCGCCCTGCAGTATCTGCTGCTGTGCACTGTAAACGGTCATAAGTGAATCCCGCTGCTGTCCCGGCAAACTGGCATTAATGGTGGCAGCCAGGTTATTCAGCTTTTGCGCCACCGGTGTAAAGGATGCCACAAATTCGGAGAACTCTTTGTGTGACTTTGAACCGGATACTTCATACTTACCAGGCTGCGCTTTACTGCCCTTTACGCTGATTACCGTATTCTCTACATATACTTCAACTGCATTGGGTGCATTTTCAATTACAATGAAACATAAAACCGGCTCCTCAGCTTTCTCCTTCAAAATAAATTTCCCCTTTTGGAGTGTGGTGGCAACCCATGCTGTTTGTGAACCATTCTGATACAGGCTGATTTTGGTGCCATCGGGGTAGCCATCCAGTTTTCCGTCAATAATAAAACCTTTGGGTGATTGCTGGGAGAATACGGCCAATGGCAAAAAAAACAAGAGAGAAATAATATGTTTCATAATCAATTCATGTTTTCATCCGTGTTACGGAAAAGCATACAAATTTATGCAAAGCAACTGAACGGCAAAACCTTCAGGCGCCCCGTTTGGACGAAAGGAAGGATTTTGTGGCTGCATTAACATTCGGGCTGTTTTCCAGCGACTTAATATAAGCGCTGCCGATAATAGCCCCCTCAGCCCATTGACAGGCGGCATCAAATGAGGCTTTATCCTTAATACCGAAGCCTACCAGCACCGGGTTTTTGAGCCGCAGGCTTTTTAGTTTTCTTAAATAGCCTTTTGCGCTTCCGGGCTTTTTATCGCTGCCGGTAGTGTAGGAAGATGAAACGGCATACAGAAATCCGCTGCTGAGGCTGTCTAATTTTTTTATTCTTTCATCAGAGGTTTCGGGTGTTATAAGGAAAATAAAATCCAGATTGTATTTATTGACAATGGCCCCGTATTCAATTTCAAATTCATATTCGGGAAAGTCAGGTAAAATGAGCCCGTCAATTCCAACTGCTGCCGCATCAGCACAAAATTTTTCAAAGCCGTATTGCAGAACAGAATTCATGTAACCCATTAATATAACCCGAACGGCCTCCCCAACACTTCCGGAGGAGGGTCTTCTTCTGAAATCCTTTAATTGTTCAAAGAGTTTCTTAATCGACATGCCATTTGCCAACGCAATGCTGCTGCTGCGCTGAATCACGGGGCCGTCCGCCAGCGGATCACTGTAGGGCATACCAAGTTCAATAATATCGGCTCCGTATTGCTGCAGAGCTTTCATTATTTCTATGGTTGATTCCAAATGAGGGTAACCTGCGGTGCAGTAAATATTGAGAATGTTCCGGCCTTTTAATGCAAATAGTTTTTGTATTCTGTTCATTTTAGTTTCAGCGCTAAAGTGAAATATGTTTCATATAAGTTGACAAATCCTTATCTCCTCTTCCGCTCAGGCAAATAATCACTATATCTTCTTGTACCCATTTCATCATAGTCAATGCGTGCAATGTATGGGCAGATTCCAGCGCCGGAATAATCCCCTCCAGCTTCGCCAGTTCAAATGCCGCTGCCAGCGCTTCATCGTCTGTTGCACTTAAAAATGTTGCCCGGCCGCTCTCAAACAAATACGCATGCAGCGGTCCGATGCCCGGGTAATCGAGCCCTGCAGAGATACTATGCGGCTCCACCACCTGCCCGTCTTCTGTTTGCATCAGTAAGTTTTTACTGCCGTGCAAAATCCCGGGCGTTCCTAATTGGGTGGTGGCTGCGGTTTTACCGCTGCTCATTCCTTCACCTGCTGCTTCCACTGCGATCAGTTGTACTGAAGGTTCGTTTAAGAAATGATAAAAAGCCCCTGCCGCATTGCTGCCGCCGCCTACACAAGCTATTACATGAGTTGGTAAATTATTACCGGTTTTCTCAAAGAACTGCCAACTCTTCATCTCCTCACTAATCACACTCTGGAACCTCGCCACCATATCCGGATAAGGATGCGGGCCCACCACACCGCCAATGATATAATGTGTATCGCCGGGGTTATTTATCCAGTCTCTTATCGCCTCGTTGGTTGCATCTTTCAATGTTTTACTGCCGCTTGTTGCGGGTATCACTGTTGCCCCCAGCATTTTCATCCTTGCTACATTGGGCGCCTGCCGCTCCATATCTTTTTCGCCCATGTACACAATGCACTCCATGCCTTTCAATGCACAAACCGTAGCAGTAGCCACCCCATGCTGACCGGCGCCTGTCTCTGCAATGATTCTTTTCTTACCCAATCTTTCCGCGCCTGCCCCGACGAGGAGCAAAGCAACGGAACTCGGGGTCGCACACTTGTACGTTCTGTTTTCATGGCATCATAACCCACCCCGGTTTCTTAAACCATAAATTTTACTCACTTCGCCCCGCCCGGGCGGGGATGAATCCTAAAGCATAATAGTTCACTAACTAACAGTATTAACATTCACCATCCTCTTCAACCGCTGCGAAAAGCGAGGGCTGTGCGGCTGCATCCACTCCCGGGAGGGGCAGGGGTGGGCCAACCGCTCATTTCCTTTTTCTTGAAACCGGATTTTCCAAAGCCTTTCTCTTTCTTATTACAAATTCATTCACCCCATTCTTTTCTTCATACTCCACTATCCAGTTCCTTATTTCTCTTACCGCTGCTTCTACCTTATTTACCACCAGCAATGCATCAAAACGCAAAAAAAAACTCCTGATGCTTCAATATCTTCCAGCCTTATTTTATCTTTCAATATCGCCTTCTCATCCAGGTGAGTAATGCCATCCACTTCAATTGCCAGTTGCAGGTCTTTACAGAAAAAATCAACGATATAATCTCCAACTGGCCGCTGCCTGTCAAAGTCATACCCCATCAATTGTCCGTTCTTTAACTCATTCCAAAGCTTCAATTCAGAAAAAGTCATATTCTTTCTTAACTGCTTCGCCCGTTCTTTCAATTCCGGATTATATGGAATTATCCTTCTTTTCATTTTTAACCCACCCCAGAGTCTTAAAGCATTTTGTTCACTAAACTCGCCCCGCCCCGGCGGGGATCTGTCCTAATGCACAAAATTTCTTACTTCAGCCCCATCTTAAACTGAAGCACCTTGCTCATATCTTTCACTCCAGGTGCCGTTTCAAACCTGCTGTTGATATCCACACCAAAAAAATCAGGGTGTTTAAAGGCTTTCACCTTCGCTGCATCTTCCGGGCCAATGCCGCCGCTGAGAAAAAATGGCTTTTCAATCTTAGCCTTGTTTAAAATGTTCCAGTCAAATTGCTCGCCGGTACCTCCAATGCTGTAATCAGTAGCCTTGTCAAATAAATAATAATCACAAACTGCATCATAAGCTGCTATCAGCTTATCAATATCTTCAGTACTGTTCTTTATATGAAAAACTTTAATCACTTCCACTTCACTGCTCAGGTCTTCGCACATGTCCGGGCTTTCATCGCCGTGCAGTTGCACCACATCCAGCCCGTAATCATCAATGGCATCCAGCACATCAATCATTTCGGGATTCACAAACACCCCCACTTTCTTTAGATCAAAATCAGCTTTCTTTACCTCCTTTTTAGAAAGCTTATCGCCCACATACCTCGGCGAGTCGGGAAAAAATATCAATCCTGCAAAATCAATATCCAGGCCGTCCAGCTGTTGCAGTTGTTTCATTTCAGTAATGCCGCATACTTTAATGTTCATAAGTCCCTCCTTACCTCCCCGAAGGGGAGGGATTTTTATTTAGATTGTTTATAAAGTTTTCGAATGCTTTTCCCGGATGTTCTTCATTCATAAAATTCTCTCCAATGAGAAACCCCTTAAACCCGGCATTGCGTAAAGTTACAATAGCTTCCCCGCTGCTGATACCGCTTTCTGCAATTGCCGGCTTGCCGGCTGGAACCTTCCCGATCAATTCTAGAGACGTATTAATATCCACTTCAAATGTTTTAAGATTCCGGTTATTGATACCCACCATGCTTACTTCGTCACAGTAATGCCCAAGTTCTTCTTCATTATGCACCTCCAGTATTGACTCCAAACCGATGCTGCTCGCATACATTGCAAACTCTTTTACCTGTGCTGGAGTTAAACATGCAGCGATCAGCAATATCACATCTGCCCCGAAAGCTTTTGACTCGGCAATCTGCCATTTATCAATGATAAAATCCTTTCGCAGAACAGGTATATCCGTTACTACTTTGGTTTGTATCAGATCATCCAGGTCGCCACTGAAGAACTCATCATCCGTTAATACAGAGATCCCTGCAGCGCTTTTGTTATAAGCCGTTACTACAGGCTCCACTTCCATCTCTTTTGTTTTGAACCAGCCTTTGCTCGGGCTTTTTCTTTTAAACTCAGCTATAATACCTGTACTGCCCGGATTGTTCAAACTCTGTACCAGGGAACGGTTACTGATTTGCCAGAAAAACCTATCCCGCTCAAACCGTTCTATTGAGCTTTTTTGCTTCAGCGGTTCGATCTCTTTCTTCTTTGCTGCGACTATTGTTTCTAAAATATCCATCTGTCTTTTTGTATCGTTAATAAATCTTCGCCTTACAAGACTCTTGTCATGCCGAAGCATGAGGCATCTCAAAGATTTGAAATTGCCAGTACTTTGAAATCTTTGAGACTCCTCCTCCGTCGGAGTGACAAGATTCTGAAGACTGACGTACTTCAGGTTATTGTAATGCCAGCAATTTTTGCAAAGTGCTATTCGCCTTGCCACTTTCCAAACTTTCCACTGCAGCATTGTATGCCCCATCATAATTTTTATACTTACCGGTGCAGTGTAATGCCATGGCTGCATTCGCAAGCACTCCGGCATTTTGCGCCCAGGTTCCTTCGCCTTTTAATATTGTTGCAAAAATCTTTGCAGCTTCCTCCACGCTGCTGCCCCCGCTGATATCCTGTGGCAACACCATTCTTTTTCCCAGTTGCTCCGGTGTCATTATCTTCTCCCCCTCATGATTAATCACTTTTGTATCATTTGTCAGTGAAATTTCATCATATCCGTCTAAACTGTGAATAATGGTAAATGGCTTACAGGAAACGGCTCAGGTCATTTCTCGCAAGGTCAACCAGCATCACATGTTCTGCATTTTCTTTGGCATCTTTCAATAACCTTTCAGCAGCCTGCCTGTCCGCCTCATCATCACCTGTTCTTTTGAATGTGCCTGCAATAGGATGCACCACAGCCTTCCCGTTCTGTATTACTAACTGAGCCTCCGGTGAAGAACCCATCAGTTTATAATCGCCGTAATCAAAAAAGAAAAGGTAAGGCGAAGGATTGATGCTGCGCAAAGCCCTGTACACATTAAATTCATCTCCAATAAATTTTTGCTGAAACCTTCTGCTCAAAACTATCTGATAAACATCACCGCGGTGACAATGGGCGATTCCCTCTTCACCATTTCTTTATAATCATCATCTGTCATATTGGAATTTTCTTCGCCCATTGCGCTGAAAGGATAGACAGGCACATCCCTGCTTTTTATCAGCGCCTCCACCACATGTACTTCACTTGCTGTTCCGTTAATTTTATTCTCGCAGATAAAGAGCTCGTCTCTGAAATGATTGATGGCTATGACGTATTGATAGAGTCTGTATCTCATAAGAGGAATGGCTCCCCCCTCTCCACCCCGTGGAGAGGGGCTGGGCCTGCCTGCCGGCAGGCAGGGGTGAGGTTCTCAAAGAATTGAACTGCATCATACGATGTATAGCCGAATAATCCCTGGGCATACCGCTCCTCTTTTGTTCCTCCCTTCCTTATTTCAAACCGCTGCATGAACTCCCAAAGCAACTGCGCCACTTCATTTTTATTCTTCAATTCAAGCTTCTCCGGGTTTTTACCCGGTAATTTGAATTCAACTGTATCCGCCGAACGGATTTCCATACCCGCAATGGCATGGATACAGATAAACGACCAGCTGTCCTGCTGTGAATGATGATCCGTACTTTCCAGCAGAATTGTATCCCGGAATCGGTCACGCAGCCGCAGGTAAATGCCTGCCGGCGTGTACAGATCAGCCAGTATTTTTTTAACCGCCGTATTTATTGCTATTTTTCTCATTATCACCAAAAAACAAAACCCCGGATAACCGGGGCCAAATATAATTGTACAAATACAGTTATGACATTACAGCCCCGCAAGAGTTGAATGCCACCACCATGTATTGTATACTCTTATCATACAGAGCATATATAAAGGCCAATCAGACAGCAGCAAAGATTTTTCCCTTTGTTTTTTATCAGCGGCGGCATTTTTATCCATTGTTTTTATACCTTCCCATAACAACCAACCACTTATGTTCAGACAATTCTTTACAGCACTGCTGCTTATCATTACCACCGCCGGTTTTTCACAGGATGATATCTCTTACAAACTTCCCCCGAAAGATATTGCCGATATGCTGCTGGCCAAACCGGCGCCGGGCGTAAGCGTGGATGACAAAGGCGAGTGGATGCTGCTTACCGAAAGCAGCAGCTACCCTTCTGTGGAAGAACTGGCAAGGCCCGAACTGAAGATCGCCGGGCTGCGCATCAACCCCGCCAATTTTGCGCCCAGCCGGCAAACCTTTATCAACAACCTTTACCTGAAAAATATCAGCAGCGGAAAAGAAATGAAAATAACCGGCCTGCCCGCCCCGCTGTATGCCGGCAATATCAGCTGGAGCCCCGATGATAAAAAAATTGCTTTTACCCATACCACCTCCGCCCGGGTTGACCTGTATGTGATTGATGTGACCACACAAAAAGCCATGAAGCTGAACAAAACTGCACTCAACGTTATTACCGGTGGCGTTATTTGGTTTGATAACAACACACTTGTTTACCGCAGGGCTATTAAACCGGCAAGCGCTGCACCGGTAAAACCCGCTATGCCCAAAGGCCCCACCGTGCAGGAGAACTACGGCAAGGCTTCACCCAGGCCCACTTTCCAGGACCTGATTAAAAGCCCCCATGATGAAGACCTGTTTGCCTTTTATGCCACCACCCAACTGGTAAAAAATGTGAATGGTACGGAAACTAAGATTGGCCAGCCGGCTATTTACGGTAACATCAGCATTTCTCCGGATAAAAAATACATGTTGGTACGAAGAATAAAAAAACCTTACTCTTACACCGTGCCTGCGAATGGCTTTCCGGCTGAAGTTGTGATCTCCGACATCAATGGCAGGCAGCTGAAAGAACTGGCCGACCTGCCTTCGGCTGAAACAGCCCCTGCCGGGAACGACAATGTACAACTCGTTCCCCGTGGCTTTGAATGGAGGGATGATGAACCCGCTACCGTGGTTTGGTGTATGCCGCTCGACAGCGGATTGATCAAAAAAAATGTGGCGTTTCATGATGCAGTGTATGCCCTGGCTGCTCCGTTTAATATGGCATCAAAAGAATTGTTCCGTACCAAAATGCGCTACCGCGGCGCCACCTGGGGCAATGCCGAACTCGCTATTGTAACCGAAGGACTCACCGGCAAGCAAACCGTTCAGTTGAACCGTTTCAACTCCATAACAGGCGACCTGGAAAAACTCATCAACCGCAATACCACCGATGCCTACTCTAATCCCGGTCAGCCGCTTACCATGCTTAACCAGTACGGAAGAAATGTATTGCTCACCATTGACAATGGCAACAAGATCATCTTTAACAATACCACCGGCAGCTCCCCCAACGGAGATTTGCCTTTCCTGATGAGTTATGATGTACATAAAAAGAAAGCGGATACCCTCTGGCGCTGCGCTGAAGGATATTTTGAATATGTGGTAAGACTGCTGGATGCTGACAAACTCAGTTTCATCAGCCGCAGGGAATCGGAAAAAGAAATGCCCAACTACTGGCTGAAGAATTTAAAGCTGCGCAATGCCGACCGCCAACTCACCGCATTTACCAATCCCTATCCGAAGATGGAAGGTGTGGCCAAAGAAAAAATAAAATACAAAAGGGCCGACGGGGTTGATCTTACCGGCGATCTGTATTTACCCAAAGGATATGATAAAAACCGTGACGGCAAATTACCCGTTATCATCTGGGCCTACCCGGCTGAATACAATTCCGCAACGGATGCGGCTCAGGTCCGCGGCAGTGAGCACCGCTTTACACTGATTGGCGGCGGCTCGGTGGTAATGTATGTTACGCAGGGCTATGCGGTGCTGAACAATGCCGAAATGCCCATTGTGTCTACTGGCAAGGATAAAAAACCCAATGATAATTACATCGAGCAACTGGTGATGAATGCCGAAGCGGCCGTTAATGCTCTGGATTCACTCGGCGTGGGCGACCGCAGCCGGGTGGCCGTGGCCGGCCACAGTTATGGCGCTTTTATGACGGCCAACCTGCTGGCCCATACCCGGCTCTTTAAAGCAGGCATTGCCCGCAGCGGCGCCTATAACCGCACATTGACCCCCTTTGGTTTTCAGAACGAAGACCGCACTTACTGGCAAAACACCGAGTTGTACAATAAGATGAGCCCCTTCAGCTATGCGGATAAAATACGGGCCCCCCTCCTGCTGGTGCATGGGGATATGGACAATAATACCGGCACTTTTCCCATACAGAGCGAAAGGATGTTCAATGCCATTAAGGGCCATGGCGGCACGGTAAAGTATGTAAGCCTGCACTATGAAAGCCACGGCTACCAGGGCCGGGAAAACCTCCTCCATCTTTTATACGAGCAACTGGCCTGGCTGGACAAATATGTAAAGAATGCGGAAAAGAAACCGGGCAAGGAGGAGAAGAAGGCGTTTTGAGAAAGATAAAATTTGTTGAACTGAACCTTCTCCTTTTACTGCGGCACAGAAAAAAATCTTTAAAAGACAAAAACGTAACTCGCCGTCTTTTCAGTACCATGTCATTTTGAACTTTATTTCACGCAAAGTCGCAAAGAATAAGACATAAGTCGCTAAGACTCTTTGCCCTTTTTACACAAACCTCAGCGTATGGGCGCAAAGTATTTCAAACTGAGGTATTGCAGCCTTTTCAACATCAATCCCGCTGTAACCCTTCAGGAGCTGGGAGTAAACTCCTTAATATCCCGCATCAGCTGCATGGCAATATTACTGGCCTTTGCCTCCAGGTCGCTTTCGGCATAAATACGGATGATGGGCTCGGTATTGCTGGTGCGCAGGTGTACCCAGTCGCCGTCAAATTCTATCTTTAACCCGTCTTCAGTGTTCACAGGGTTGTTTTTGTATTTCTTCTTTATCTTTTCAAAAAGGGATTTTACATCAATGCCGTTTTCCAGTTCAATCTTGTTCTTGGAAATAAAATAATCAGGATAGGTATTGCGGAGCGATTTTATTCCTTTCTTGTGGCCGGCCAGGTGGCTTAAAAACAAACCAATGCCAATCAGCGCATCACGGCCATAATGAAAATCAGGGACAATGATACCGCCACTGCCTTCGCCACCGATCACCGCATTTACTTCCTTCATCTTCTTCACCACATTCACTTCTCCCACGGCCGAAGCAAAATACTGCCCGCCGTGTTTCAGGGTAATTTCTTTCAGCGCCCGGGTGCTGCTCATATTGCTTACGGAGTTGCCTTTGATCTTGCCCAGCATATAATCCGCCACGGCAACTAAAGTGTACTCTTCGCCGAACATACTTCCGTCCTCACAAACAAAACAAAGCCGGTCCACATCCGGGTCCACCGCAATGCCCAGATGCGCCTGCTGTTTCACCACTTCAGCGCTCAGTTGTGTCAGGTGCTCCAGCAGGGGCTCCGGGTTATGGGCAAAGCGGCCGTTCACTTCTCCATTCAGTACGATCACTTCATTGATGCCGAGTGCATGCAGCAAGGCCGGCACAAACAGGGCCCCGGTAGAATTTATCGCATCCACCACCACTTTAAAATCCTGTTTTTTTACCAGCCGGGTATTTACCAGCGGGTACTTTACTACAGCGTCAATATGCTTTTGCAGGTAACTGTCGTCAGCGGTTACCGTGCCCAGTTTATCAACCTGTGCAAAGAAGAAATTTTCTTTGGCAGCCAGTTCCAGCACTTTGGCGCCGGTTTCTGCAGAAATGAATTCGCCGTCGCTGTTCAGGAGCTTCAGGGCATTCCATTCTTTGGGGTTATGGCTGGCAGTGATGATAATGCCACCATCGGCTTTAGTCATCTTTACTGCTATTTCCACGGTGGGTGTGGTGGAAAGGCCGAGGTCAATTACATCCGCACCAAGGCCAACGAGTGTGTTCATCACCAATTCTTGCACCAGGGCGCCGCTGATGCGTCCGTCACGGCCAATTACAACTTTCACCTTCTTCTTACCGGCTGAAAGGATGCTGCCATATGCCGCTGTGAATTTCACAATATCCACCGGGCTAAGGTTCTCACCCGGTTTGCCGCCAATCGTTCCCCTGATACCCGAAATGCTTTTGATTAAGGCCACGCTGAATAATTAAGGCTGCAAAAATACAGTTTTCGGTTTCAAAGCTATTTACATCGCCTGCTTACATTTGCTGTATGACAGAAAGGGTATGGTACAAAGACTGGTTTGATTCTCCCTTCTACCACAAACTGTATTTCGAACGGGATGAAAAAGAGGCCGAAGCTTTCATCCGCAAACTGATTGCACACCTGCAGCCGCCACCGGGCAGCCGTATGCTGGATGTGGCCTGCGGCCGGGGAAGGCACAGCAAAATCCTTGCTTCACTGGGCTTTCCCGTTACAGGTATTGATATCTCATCCGGCAGCATTGAAACCGCCAAACAGTTTGAAAGCGGTAACCTTGATTTTTTTGTACATGATATGCGTCTGCCGTTTTGGGGCAATTATTTTCATTATGCTTTCAATTTCTTTACCAGCTTTGGATACTTTAAAACAAGAAGAGAGTATGATGATGCCGTTCGTACCATTGCCAGAAGCCTGCGCCCCGGCGGCATTTTTGTGATTGATTACCTGAATGTACATTATGCGGAAGAACATTTGGTGCATGACGAAATAAAAAAGATTGACAGCACCATCTACACCATCCACCGCTGGGATGATGAAACCCATTTCTATAAAAAAATAACTGTTACGGATCCTTCCCTGAATCAGCCTGTTGCGTACACGGAGAAAGTAGCCAAGTTTACATTAGGCGATTTTACCGACCTGCTGGCCTGGCAGGGCCTGCAGGTGCAGGAAGTGTTCGGCGATTACCAACTGGGCCATTATGATGTGCGGAAAACACCGAGACTGATTGTGGTGGCGAAAAAATATTAACTCATTGGATGAGGATTGCTAAAACCCCGTCCCTTCCCAAATCATTCTTTCTCATTATGCATCAGCATGTATTTCGCTGTCTCAAAATAAGCCTCGGTAAATAACGCCAGCTTTTTTTTCACCGAATCCTGCTGCTGTTTGGTGTAGCGCAATGCCCCGCTGTGCATGGGGCTGAGTTGCTCCTCTTTGGAGTTAATATTTTTTGAGTAGTAAAAATCATCCGTTACCATTCCGATAACATCGGCGGTATTCGTAATAAATGCAAAATTGTATTTCCTGGCAGGGTCCAGCAGGTCACGGCCCAGTGTGGTGTTTACATACGACTGGTGCAGCATGCCGGCAATGGTGGGCAATATATCAATCTGCGATACCACTTCCTTCCGGCGCTGCGGCGATAATAACTGCGGGGCATAAAACAGCAGCGGCACATGTTCATCCGTAAGACGCTGGTCGGACCACACGGGCGGGTATATGGCGTCGGCATTGCCAGCCACGCCATGGTCGCCCACAAAAACAAAAATGGTGTTATGAAAGTATTTTTCCTGCTGCGCCGCTTCGATAAATTTCTGCACACAGTAATCAAAATAACGGAAGGCGTTAAACTCATCAATGGATTCAAACCCGTACTTCTTTAATTCATCATTTTCGATCTTTAGTTTTACAAAATCGGTATCGGTGCTCGCCATGGTCCTGTCAAAGGGGCGGTGGTTACCCGATGTTTGTATGTAGGCGAAAAACGGCCTGTTCAGCTGCCTAAAAACCGAATTGGCTTCGAGGAATAATTCTTTATCGCTGATGCCCCATACATTTACTTCCGGTACGCCGGGGCGCTTGCCGATATGTGTTTGCAGCCCGTTGATATTGTTCAGCACTCCTTCAAAATTGCCAAACTCCGGGTCTCCGCCGAGAAAATAATGTTTTTCGTAATCAGTAAGATTGTCCACAATGGTATGCTGCTGCACTGCTTCCGGGTTGCGGCTGGAGAATTTAAAGAGTTGTGCATCGGGTATGCCGGAAAGAATGGCAAACAGGGCCCTTGCTGTGGAGAAATGCGGGGTGAAGCAGCGTTCAAAGAAAATACCGCTGCGGCAGAGTGAATCAAAGAAAGTTGTGGCATCCAGCGGGTTGCCGCTCATGCTGCTCTTATACATGCTGTATGATTCGCACTGCACCAGCACAATATTGGGTTTGCTTTCGAAGGCATTGCTTCTCGGGCCTGTTTCCCGGCGGTAAGAGAAATTGTTTTTGTCAGGCAGCTGCATCCATTCCGCCATCACCGGGAAAGCTTCTCTTGCTTTGCGTTCATTGTAATCAGGCTTGCGCAGTTTCAGTGTGGCAAAAAAATTCTGCAGGGGATTCAGCGCCAGGTACGATTTGAAGCTGCTGTTGAATTTGAAACAGTCTTTCCTGCTGAGCGGCGACCACGACAAATTGCCCCAGGAAAAAAATAAAAGGATCAGGGCGGAGATTACAAAAAATTTTCTCCGGTAAGGAATGCCCATGCCATCGGTACGGGTGATCACCTGCCAGTGGCTGCGGTGGTACATCCAGCGGAAGAAGAGCACAGCCGCCACCAGTCCCAGCAGCATCCAGAACAAAGGATAGGTTTGCGTCATCATCTTCAACGATATACTGAAGTCCTCAAGAAAATTCACGGCGCCGGCATCCAGCGGCGTTTTGTTATAGGAAAAACTTCCGAAACCCGCCGCAAAAAAGAAGAATACAACGAAGGTTACAATGGCAAGGTACCATGTCCACCATTTTTTATTGCGGGATGCATAAAAGGGCGACAGTTTCGGCCACAGGCCGACCAGTATGATGGGCAGCAGTATAAAGGATATCCAGCGCAGATCGTAGCGGATACCCATTAAAAAAGACGGGATCGTTTCGCCAAAGGAGACATCCTTTGGTTTGAAAGCAATAAAAGTGACCAGCCTGCACAGGGTAAATATCAGGAGGAAGATGGGCAGCAGGTTCACTACCCATAAGATCGTCTTTGGTATCCTGTACTTGCGGAGCATGGCTGGGGTGCTGCGTGGTCAGTAGTCCGCAAAATAAGGTCAAATAAGTCATATTAGTCATATAAGTCAAATGGATTGCCCTGGCCAATATGACCCATATAACCTATATGGCCAGCCATCCTTTACTTTTGCATTCATGCATTTTGTCGCTTCCTTCTGGAACACACTTATTCAATGGGACCGGGCCCTGTTTGAAAAAATCAACGGCGACTGGGCTAATCCCCTGTTTGACGCCCTGATGCCATGGCTGCGTAATTCCCAGGTTTGGGCGCCCCTTTATGTTTTTCTGCTTGTGCTGGTGCTGTATAATTTCGGAGTAAAGGGTTTGTGGTGGTCGCTGCTGTTTATTAGTACCGTTTCCCTCACAGACATGACAGGCACTTATATTTTCAAGCATAATATTGAACGCTTTCGTCCCTGCCGCGATCCGGAGTTTTTTCAGCATGTGCGGATGGTGCTGAAAGATTGTGCCGGCGGCTACAGTTTTATTTCCAATCATGCCGCCAACCATTTTGGCATGGGAGCTTTTTTCTTTATCACTTTCCGGCATATCATCGGCAGGTGGGCATGGCTGGGTCTTTTCTGGGCTGCTTCTATTGCCTATGCACAGGTATATGTAGGTGTGCATTACCCGCTTGATGTACTGGCAGGAGCCTTACTGGGAGTGATGTTTGGCCTTACCACCGGCCACTTATTCAACAAGCAGTTCGGATTTGCTATCTTCGCCCATCAATCAACCGGTTCATCTTAATGGACATTATCATCCTGGGCTTTCTCATTCTGCTGAACGGCCTTTTTTCCATGTCTGAAATAGCACTGGTATCAGCCCGCAAGGCCCGGCTGGAAAGTCAGGCCGAAAGAGGTGACAAAAAAGCAAAGCTGGCGCTGGAAATGTCCAACCACCCTGAAACCTTTCTTTCGGCAGTGCAGATCGGCATTACTTTGATTTCTATCATCACCGGTGTGTACTCCGGCGAGCGGTTCAGCAAAGACCTGCAGCCGGTAATTGAAAGGGTGGAACTGTTCAGACCCTATGCCGATGCCATCTCCACTACCCTCATCGTTATTGTAGTCACTTTTGTCTCCATCATCTTTGGGGAGCTGATACCCAAACGGATCGGGATGCTGCGCTCGGAAAAAATTGCAAAATCGGTAGCAGGGCCGATGCGTTTTTTTTCCAGGTTATTTCACCCCATTGTATGGCTGCTGAGCAAAACAAGCAATATCTTTTTCCGCATCTTCAACATCCGGCGTATGAAAGAAGATGCCGTTACCGAAGAAGAAATCAAAACTCTCATCACAGAAGGAACTGAAGCAGGTACTATTGATGAAGCTGAACAGGAAATCATCGAAAGGGTTTTTCATCTTGGCGACCGCAACATCACCTCGCTGATGACACATCGCAGTGATATCATCTGGTTTAACTTAAATGATACGGAAGATAAGATCAAAGAAAAAATATTACAGGAGCCGCACTCCTCCTATCCTATCTGCAACGGAACAATTGACAATATCAAAGGCGTTGTGTCCATCAAAGCCCTGTATGTAAGTCCTGACAGTACTTTGTTCCGGGATATTATGAAGCCGGCGCTGTTCATTCCTGAAAACAACTCGGCCTACCAGGTGCTGGAAAAATTCAAAGAGTCAAAAATTCACTCCGCCTTTATTGTGGATGAGTACGGAAGCATACTCGGGCTGATTACCCTGAACGACATCCTGGAAGCCATTGTGGGTGAAATGCCCCAGCCGGATATTGATGAATATGAAATCCGGAAGCGGGATGACGGCACTTACCTGGTGGACGGGCAAATTCCCTTCTATGATTTTCTCACCCGTTTTGAAAAAACGGAATGGATGAATGAAGGTGAACATGATTTTGACACCCTGGCCGGATTTATTCTGCATGAGCTGGAACGAATACCAAAAGCAGGCGACAAACTGAACTGGAAAGGCTTTAAGATTGAAGTGCTTGACATGGACGGCCACCGGATAGATAAACTGCTGGTAACCCTGAGTGAGGAGTTGAAGGAAGAGATTGAGGAGTAGGGATGGTTTGGGATTATTGGTTTTGGGTCATGAGATGTGGGGATTCCATTCTATTTGAAGAAACTCATAAAATCTGAAAAACAATCCGAAGCCAGAAACCAGCAACTAGAAACTAACCACTGTCTCCTTATCCGGATAATTCAGCCGGGTACTTTTCCGGTTGCCGCTCACTATCACATGAAAGATATTCATCTGGTCATCGAACATATCGTACAGGATGCTGGCGGAAATATCAAACTTGTTTACCGAAGGCACATCCGGTACTTCAATATATCCGTAAGCCGCTTCATGATCGTTTTCAAAACCCAGATAATTATATCGTACCGGTTTCCCGTTTGCCTTAATGGATAAATGACTGAACAGGTATCTTTTTACCAGCGTATCCATTTTAGCTTTGTCGGGGGGATTGATCAGGTCCACCTTTGTTTTGTAATTTTTTGCCAGCGCTTTCTCAAAATCGTCTGTAAAAATCTTACAGCTTATCTCCAGCGTCTTGTCGGCAGCATTATGATTGATCTCAATCACACTTACATGAAAAGGGTGAGGCAGCCCCTCCGCCTTCGCTAATTTATCGGGTGAAGTTTTAACAAAGGTAGAGGCTACGGCGGACAAGCCCGCCCTCCGAAGGGGGGACCTGGCATCTGAAAGGCAGAAATCTCCGCTTACCAGGTAAAAAAGGGGAAATGCTGCTAAACCAAACCATTTATTGAACATTAAAGCCATTGGCACAATAATTTTCGGGATTACAAAAGTCTGAATTATATTTATACTCTGAGCAGGCCATTCGTTAAAGGATTTAACAACGGTAAGGACGGCGATCCGATTTAATACGATGCAGGATCTCGGATTTTATTTCAGGCTTGGCTGGGAACATATTATCAGCCCCGATGCACTGGACCATCAGCTATTTATTGCAGCACTGGTGGCTATTTATCTGCTGAAGGACTGGAAACAGGTGCTGATACTGGTCACCGCTTTCACAATCGGCCATTCACTTACGCTGGCGCTGAGTGTGTTTGATATCATCCGGTTCAGCAGTCAATGGGTGGAGTTTCTGATACCGTTGACCATTGTTCTTACAGCTATTGCCAACCTGTTTCAGAAAAAATTCACACCAAAATCTATCCGCATCAATTATTTCCTGGCCCTGTTTTTTGGCCTGGTGCATGGAATGGGCTTTGCCAACACCATCCGATTCATGCTGGCATCCGACCAGAGCATTGGCTGGAGCTTGCTGGGTTTTAACCTTGGTCTTGAGGTCGGGCAGATAGTGGTGGTGTTAGTATTGCTGCTGCTGGCTCAATTCCTCATCAGCACACTAAAGATAAACCGGAGGGATTGGGTGATTTTTTTATCTGCCGCAGCCTTTGGGCTAAGTTTAAAAATGACGCTGGACAGAATTCCTTTTTAACTACTAAAATGAAATACAATAAAAAAATGCCATGAAAAGAATAAATGCACTAAGCGGGTTGTTGTTCTGTTTTATAGCAACTGCGCAGGCACAGATACAGAACAACGCTGCCTCGAATCACGGAAACAGGTTCGAGCAGTTAGGAACCATTCTTCCCACACCAAATGAGCAGCGTACCGCCAGCGGGGCGCCGGGCGCCAAATACTGGCAGCAACGGGTTGATTACGATATCAGGTGTGAGCTCGATGAAGCCAATAATAAACTCTTTGGCAGTGAGATCATCACTTATTTCAACAACTCACCGGATGTGCTTACCTATTTCTGGATGCAGCTGGACGAAAACCAGCACAGCGCAGTAAATAATGCCAATTACCAGAACACCAACCGGATGCCTGCACAGACCACAGATAAAATGCTTGATCGCTATGAAGAAAGAAGAACTGATAACGGATATGGCGTAAACATAACGAAACTCACCGATGCTGCAGGCAAGCCTCTCAACTACACCATCAATAAAACCATGATGAAGGTTGACCTGCCCGTGTCGCTGAAACCCGGGCAGAAATATGTTTTTAAAGTGGACTGGAACTATCAAATTGCCAACCGGGGCGATTTTATCCGCTTTGGCGGTGCAAGAGGCGGTTATGAGCATTTTGCAGAGGACGGCAATAACAATTATACGATCACCCAATGGTATCCCCGTCTTTGCCGCTACAGCGATGACCAGGGCTGGCAAAACCACCAGTTTACCGGCACGGGTGAATTTACTCTTTGTTTCGGCAACTTTAAAGTGCAGATGACAGTGCCTGCCGATCATATAGTAGGCTCCACCGGTGAATGCCAGAATTATACCCAAACACTAAACACCACACAAATGGCCCGCTGGCAAAAAGCCCAGACAGCCAAAGAACCTGTGCAGATAGTAACATTGGATGAAGCATTAAATGCTTCTAAAAAAACCAGCAACAGCGCTAAAAAAACATGGATCTACAAAGCTGATAATGTCCGCGACTTTGCCTGGACCTCCTCCCGCCGCTTTGTCTGGGATGCTATGCCGGTGATGATTGAAGGAAAGAAAGTGATGGCCATGAGTTATTACGCCAAAGAGGCTTATCCCATCTACAGCAAGTATTCCACCAAAGCAGTGGCGCATACATTGCGTACCTATTCTAAATTTTCCTTTCCATATCCTTATCCCGTTGCCATCAGTGTGGAAGGCAATCAGGGTATGGAATACCCGATGATCTCTTTCAACCCCGGCCGTGCCGAAAAAGACGGTACTTATACAGAAGGTGCAAAGAATGCAGCCATACTTGTTATCATCCACGAAGTGGGCCATACCTTCTTCCCCATGATCGTTAACAGCGATGAACGCCAGTGGACATGGATGGACGAAGGACTGAACTCTTATTTGCAGTACCTGACGCAGGAATTGTGGGATAATAAATTCCCATCTGACGGCGGCCCGCCATTTCAGATAACCGATTACATGAAACTCCCCGAAGACCAATTGGAACCCATCATGACCAATTCTGAGAACATCAACGACTTTGGTGCGAACGCCTATGATAAAGTCGCCGCAGGTTTAAACATACTTCGGGAAACCATTGTAGGCCGTGAATTTTTTGACAATGCTTTCCGGGAATATTCAAGAAGATGGATGTTTAAATCTCCCACCCCGGCCGATTTCTTCCGCACTATTGAAGATGCCACCGGCGAAGACCTGGACTGGTTCTGGAGAGGCTGGTTCTATGGCATTGAAGCCTGCGATATATCTATTGATTCCGTTAAGCATTCAGTGCCGGATGTAACGGCTGTGCCGGCACAAACAAGAGACACCGTTGTATTCAGATCACTGCAAAAACCATCCGTAAATGAGTTTGAAGATCTTTCCAAGATCAGGAACCGGCAGGACAAGAACATTGTATTTGAAACAGATAAGGATACCACACTCCGTGATTTTTACTGGAAATATGACCGGGAAATGGAAAAATATGACACCACCAAATACCCCGTGACCGTTAGGGCGCAAACCGAAGCGCTGGATGAAGCAGGAAGAGCCAAATATGCAGGCAAACATCTTTATGAGTTATACTTCACAAACAAGGGCGGATTGGTAATGCCCATCATCCTGGAATGGACATATAAGGACGGCACCAAAGAGATAGAAAGGATACCGGCGCAGGTATGGCGCAAGAATGAGAAGAATGTGGTGAAGACTTTCATGAAGGATAAGGAAGTGGAATCAATAAAACTTGATCCCTACAAAGAGACCGCCGATATTGACGAAAGCAACAATACAGCCGGAAACATTAAAGAGCCCGGTAAGTTCAAACTGTTCAAACAAAAACAAAATGTACAGCCGGCACCCGGTATAAACCCGATGCAGAAAGCAAAGGAGAAAAAAGGATTCTGAATCCGCCATAATAATATTATCTGGTAAATAATGTCATTTCATTGGTTCTCTCTTCAGGTGGAGAGGGGGCAAATGTCTGGCTGAAAATCCCAAAGCAATGTATTCCATGGGGTTGAGGTGCCGCTCATCAACGGACAGCTCTTATTTTAGCCCAATTCCCGTAGTTTTGACGCCCTTTAAAATTAGCAGTCACATTATAAAAACAGATAAAATGAAACGTTTCTCTTTCTTCTTGCTGACGATAATTTTCCTGGCAGCAAAAGCTCCTGCTCAAAACATCCAGAATAATCCCGGCAGCAACCATGGCAATAAGTTTGAACAAATGGGAAGCATCTTTCCCACCCCAAATGAGTACCGGCTGGCCAGCGGCGCACCAGGCCCCAAATACTGGCAGCAGCGCTGCGATTATGACATCAAATGTGAGCTCGATGAAAAAAACCTGAAGCTCACGGGCAGCGAAACAGTCACCTATTTCAATAACTCGCCCAACGAACTGAATTTTATCTGGCTGCAGCTCGATGAAAACCAGCACAGCAGTGTAAACAATGCCAATTACCAGACCAGCAACCCGATGCAGCGGAACATGAGCCCGCAGCAGATTGACCGGACACAGGAGAATAAATCCGATAACGGTTATGGTTTCAACATTACCAAACTTACGGATGCTGCCGGCAAACCGCTTCAGTACACCATCAACAGGACCATGATGCGGGTGGAACTTCCTGGCATATTAAAACCCGGCCAGCGTTTTGTTTTCAATCTTGACTGGAATTATAAACTGCCTGACCGTATGAGCCGCGGTGGCCGTGGTGGCTATGAATTTTTCCCTGATGATGATAACCATATTTTCACCATGACGCAATGGTATCCCCGCCTTTGTGTGTACAGCGATTTCAAAGGCTGGCAAAATGGGCAGTTTACCGGCCGTGGGGAGTTTGCACTCACCTTCGGCAACTTTAAAGTGGCCATGACAGTTCCGACCGACCATGTGGTGATGAGCACCGGTGAAGGACAGAACTTTGCTGCAGTGCTGAGCCCGGCCCAACTGGCCCGCTGGAACAAGGCGCAAACGGCTGCTGAACCAATAGAAATAGTGACACTGGAAGAAGCCAAGGCCGCGGAGAAACAAAAAAGCGACAAGAAGAAGACGTGGATATTTAAAGCAGACAATGTAAGGGATTTTGCCTGGGGCTCATCCAGAAAATTTGTATGGGATGCGATGGCGATTAAAGTAGAAGGTAAAAAAGTATTGTGCATGAGCGGCTACGGCAAAGAGGCCTATGGCCTGTACAGAAAACTTTCCACCAAAGCCGTGGCACATACGATCAGAACCTATTCCAAATTCACCATCCCCTATCCTTACCCGGTTGCACAAAGTATTGAAGCCGCCAATGGAATGGAATACCCGATGATCTGTTTCAACTTCGGCCGCACGGAGAAAGATGGTACCTATAGCGAGGGCACCCGGAACGGAATGCTCGGTGTGATAATCCATGAAGTGGGGCATAATTTCTTTCCTATGATCATCAACAGTGATGAACGCCAGTGGAGCTGGATGGATGAAGGCCTGAACACTTTTGTGGAATACCTGGCAGAAGAACTCTGGGACAATAAATTTCCCAGCCGGCGCGGGCCTGCCGCTTACATTACTGATTATATGAAGTTGCCAAAAGACCAGTTGGAGCCCATTATGAGCAACAGTGAGAATATAGTTCAGTTCGGCCCCAATGCATATTCCAAACCTGCAACAGGATTGAATATTTTAAGAGAAACCATCATGGGCCGTGAACTGTTTGACTATGCTTTTAAAGAATATGCAAGAAGATGGGCTTTCAAACATCCTGAGCCGGCAGATTTTTTCCGAACCATGGAAGATGCCAGCGGGGAAGACCTCGACTGGTTCTGGAGAGGATGGTTCTACAGCACGGAAGTTTGCGATATTTCACTTGATACAGTAAAATATGCCAAACCCGATCTTGACGCAGCGGCGCCTGAAACAAAAGAAACCGTGGTAAAGAGAGCAGCCGACAAACCACAAGTGTCCGCTTTTGATGACATCTCCAAGATAAGGAACCGGGAAGACAGGAATATTGTATTTGAAACAGACCGGGATACCACCACCCGTGATTTTTACTGGAGATATGCAAGAGGGCTTGAGCCTTACGACACCACAAAGCTGGAAATAAGAATTCCGGGCAACAAACCCGAGGGGCTGACCCAGGAAGAAAGGGAGAAATATGCCAATAAAAATATGTACGAACTCACCTTGAGTAATAAAGGGGGCCTGGTAATGCCAATAATTATTGAATGGACTTATAAAGACGGAACCAAAGAAATTGACCGCATACCGGCGCAGGTATGGAGACTGAATGAAAATAAAGTGGTAAAAACTTTCATCAAGGATAAAGAAGCAGCCTCCATCAAACTGGATCCATACCGGGAAACAGCCGACATCAACACCAATAACAACGGCTGGAATACCATTGCTGAACCATCTAAGTTCACCCTCTTTAAACAAGGACAGGGAGGCAGAAGAGCGGGAGGTAACCAGTCAGGCAATCCTATGCAGCGGGCGCAGGATAAAGAGAAGAAAGGATTCTGATAAAACTGAACAATAAGGGAAGCTGTCACAAATGGCAGCTTCTTATTTTTTAGTCGCCCTGGAAGGATTGGAGGAAGGTTCTTTCAGCCGCTGCTCTGCTTTCAGTTTTTGTGAAAGCAGCCATTCTATCTGCCCGTTCACACTGCGAAATTCATCAGCGGCCCATTTTTCAAGAGCCTTATAGACTTGAAAATCTATCCTTAGCACAAATGCTTTTTTGTCGCTCACAGGATGGATAATTGAATTTACTGGTACAAAGTCCCGGTGTTCAGCACCGGTGTGGCTGCCTTTTCCCCGCAGAGAACCACCATCAGATTGCTCACCATGGCTGCTTTCTTTTCTTCGTCAAGGTTCACAATTTCCTTTTTACTCAGCTGCTCCAGCGCCAGTTCCACCATTCCCACCGCCCCTTCCACTATTTTAAATCTTGCCGCCACAATGGCTGTGGCCTGTTGTCTCCGCAGCATATCGCCGGCTATTTCAGGTGCATATGCCAGATGGGTGATCCGGGCTTCAATGACCATGATGCCTGCAGCGGATAAACGTTCACTTAATTCCTGTTCCAGCATTTCGATCACTTTTTCACCACCATTCCTTAATGTTACCGAGGCGTTGCTGTCTTCCATTTCATCGTATGGGCAGGTAGTGGCCAGGTGGCGTATAGCCGATTCGCTTTGAATTTTCACATACTGCGCATAGTCGGCTACTTCAAAAGCGGCCCTGTATGTATCGTTTACCTGCCATACAATTACAGCAGCTATCTCTACAGGGTTCCCGATCTTATCATTCACTTTCAGCCTCGCCGTTTCAAAATTGTTTTTTCGAAGCGATATCTTTTGCCTCCCGAAAAAAGGATTTACAAACAACAGCCCGTTCTTTTTAACCGTGCCGGCATACTTCCCGAAAAAAGTGCATACGCTGGATTGGTTGGGGCTGATGATCATCAGCCCTTTCATGAAAAAGAGAGAAAGGATGACCAATGCCAGGCCTGCCCAGAACAGCGGCAAAACCTGCTCATTTCCGCCAATGCCATCCACCATAAAATATATTCCGAATCCAATACCAGCAAGAGTTAAAGCAAGTACCAGGAATCCGGAAACGGGTTTGATGATCTTTTCCATATATAAAATTGTTTGATATCAAATTGATATCAAAATTATATTATAATCAATACCCCACAAAATTTTTAATTGATTTTTCTTCATCTTTTTTATGTCTGATCAACCGGTTGCAACTCTTGTTCTGCTTTTAATATCTTTAGTGCATGAAAATCAGGATCATCCCCGTTTTTTTGTTGCTGCTGTATTCCGCATCTCATGCAGCGGTGGTTGATACCGTTTCCATTCCCAGCAGGGCCATGAGCAGAAGTTTTAAATGTGTGGTGATAAAACCCGACAACTATCACTCTTCATTGGGAAAGTTCAGGGATAAAAGCTACCCGGTTGTTTACCTGCTCCACGGTTACGGAGGCTGGTACAGTAACTGGGTAACCCGAATCCCGGAACTGGTGAAATATGCAGATAAATACCAGTTCATCATTGTTTGCCCGGAAGGAAAAAACAGCTGGTATATAGACAGCCCGGTTGATACAAACATGAAATTTGAAACTTATGTGGGGGTGGAAGTGCCCGCCTGGATTGATAAACACTACAACACAATTAAAGACCGGACCGGCCGTGCCATTACCGGCAACAGTATGGGCGGGCATGGCGGATTATATCTTGGTTACCGTCAATCGGGTACTTTTGGCGCCTGCGGAAGTATGAGCGGTGGCGTTTACCTGCGGCCCTTCCCCAAAAACTGGCAACTGATGAAAAGGCTGGGTGATACCATCAGCAAGGCGGAGAACTGGGAGAAATATTCTGTTATCAACGTAGTGGAGAAATACCCGAAAGATTCTATTGCTATCATTATTGACTGCGGTACCGATGACTTCTTCTTTGATGTAAACAATATGCTGCATACCAAAATGGAAAAACTGAAAATCCCGCATGAGTATATTGAACGTCCCGGCCAGCATAACTGGGATTACTGGAAAAATGCCATACAGTACCATTTTCTGTTTTTTAGCAATTATTTTGAAAAAGGGGCGAAAATGAAAAAATGATACCGCAAATATTTCATAGGGCATTCAGTAGTCAAACCCTGCGATCAATAATGGCTCTTTAAGGTTCAGGGGTATTGCCCGTATTGCCATCCCGCACTTTTATCTTCTTCTTTCCGGAGTTTTTCTTTTCATAATCCAGCACCACCTGGGGTTTTTGCACTGTTTTAGTGGTAGCAGTATCCGGTTTTTGTTTTCCCTTACTTATATCAATCGGCCGCAGGTCTTCATCCGCTATCATGGCACCGTCATCCGTTTGCAGTTTGTTCATCACATAATATTCGGTTGCCTCAATCCTGCCTTCCCTTGGATCGTAGTAGGTCCACTTGCCATGCTTCATGGCCATGCCGTCATTCTTTACCACCACCCGGTCAATTTCCTTGGTCGGGTCTTTCAGGTCATAGACAGACACGGTATCATACTGGTTGGCGGGGTCAATGGCCCTCCAGTTCTCCTCCCGCAGCAGCCCGCCATTGTACGTAAAGTACTGCTGTTTGCCGTGCAGTTTGCCCCAGCGGTAATTCTCCTGAGCAATTTTTACACCCTCTAATGAAAAACGTTTCCACTCCCCGTCTTTCAGGTCGTCAACAAAATATCCTTCTTCTTCGTAGCCCCTTTCGCCCCGAAGGTCCGGCACTTTAATCACCCAGGGGCCCTGTTTCTTCCCCTTTATATCTACCCGGTTCAGTGTATCACCTCTTACACCAATGATAAAATCTTTCCATTGCGCATTACCGCCTGCGGAAATAAGGAGAAAGATTGCAAGAATTAAACGCATTGTTTAGTATGTTTGATGAGACTTTGAGCCCAAGGAAGAGTCAACCAATTATTTCTGCAATTTACTAACGAAAATTCACCGCTTTTATGTTCCGCCTGTTAAAAAGCGCCTTTACAGCTTTATTCCTGCATTTTTGCGTCGTTGTTTTCCCGCAGCCCAATCCCACGCCGGCAGGTGAACGGATGCAGGGGCTTGACCTGCGTCGTAAACTGCAGACCCTTTCCCCGCTCAATGACATTAAATTCCGCAGCATTGGCCCCACCATTATGAGCGGCCGGGTGGTGGATGTGGATGTAAACCCTGACGAACCTACTGAGTTTTATGTTGCCTATGCCACCGGCGGGCTCTGGCACACCACCAACAACGGGCAGAGTTTTACCCCAGTTATGGATAACCTTGACATGCTCTTTATCGGCGATATCGCTGTGAACTGGACTAAAAGAATTATCTGGGTTGGCAGCGGTGAAGTGAACAGCAGCCGCTCCTCTTATGCAGGTACCGGAATTTATAAAAGCAGCGACAATGGAAAGAATTGGGAATATCTCGGCCTGCCCGAATCGCACCATATCGGTAAAGTACAATTGCACCCAGCCAATGATAATATCGCCTGGGTGGCGGTGCTGGGCCATTTGTATTCTCCCAATAAAGAAAGAGGCGTTTACAAAACCACCGACGGCGGCAAAACATGGAAACAAACTTTGTATGTGGATGATAACACCGGCTGTGTGGATCTGGACATCAACCCTGCGAATCCTTTGGAAATTTATGCAGCCATGTGGTACCGCACCCGCCGTGCCTGGAAGTTTGAGGAAAGCGGCAAGAGCAGCGGCATTTACAAAAGCAGCGATGGCGGCGAAACCTGGAGCATGGTTTCCGGAGCTGGTTCGGGTTTTATGACGGGTGAAAAAATCGGCCGTATGGGTATAGCTGTCTATCCCCAAAACCCCAAAATCGTTTGGGCTGTGGTGGATAACAACAATCCCAAACCGGATACAGCCAAAAAAAATGATACGCTTTACAAAAAAGAGGATTTCAGGAATATCACCAAAGAACAATTTGCGGCGCTGAAAAATAACCTGCTTGATACATTTCTGCGAAAAAACGGCTTTCTGAGAAAATACAATGCGCAGAATGTAAAGGAAATGGTGGCGGCCGATAAATTAAAACCAACTGAACTCTGGGATTACCTGGACAGTGATGATGGCTTTCAAAATACCGGCATCTACGGTTGTGAGGTGTACAAGAGCGAAGACGGCGGAACAAGCTGGAAAAAAACCCATGATAAACCCATTGGTATCTTCAACACCTATGGTTATTATTTCGCCAAGATCTATACTTCTCACTATAACCCGGATAAGGTTTTCATCCTTGGTTTCTTTGCTCAAATGTCAACCGACGGGGGCCAAACATTCAAAACGATTGACAAGGGCAATGTGCATGCTGACCATCATGCCCTTTGGGTAAACCCCAAAAAAGATTCGCATCTCATTAATGGTAACGACGGCGGCGCCAACATCACTTATGATAACGGCGAAAACTGGTTTAAGGCCAATACACCGCCTGTGGGACAGTTTTATGCAATTACTGTTGACGATGCAAAACCGTATAACGTTTATGGCGGACTTCAGGACAATGGAAGCTGGTGGGGGCCGTCCACGCATAAGGAAGATATTGGCTGGATTGATAATGGTCAGTATGCTTACCGGGGTATTAATGGCGGTGATGGTATGCATGCACAAGTGGATACAAGGGATAATGCAACTGTATATTCCGGTTCGCAGTTTGGTGTTTACAGCCGCTACAACAAAAACCAGCGGGGTGGACAAAAATTCATCCGCCCGCAGCATGAGTTGGGAGAAAAACCGCTTCGCTTCAACTGGCAGTCACCTATCCTGCTAAGCAAACATAACCAGGATGTGCTTTATTTTGGCGCTAACCGGCTCTACAGATCATTAAACAAAGGCGATACCATGATCGCCATGAGCAGCGACCTTACCAATGGAAGAGTGCCGGGTAATGTTCCTTATGGCACTACCACCACTATTTCTGAATCGCCGCTCCGGTTTGGTTTGATATATACCGGTACTGACGATGGGAATATTCACCGTTCTTATGATGGTGGCTATAGCTGGGAACAACTGAACCAAACAGCAATACCTCCAGATACTAAAAAAAGAAAAAGCCGTGACGTTACTCAATATTTAAAGCTTGAAACAAACAAACTCTGGGTAAGCCGGGTTACTGCCTCACAACATAAAGAAGGCAGGCTGTATGTTTCATTAAACGGCTACCGATATGATAACTTTGCCCCTTACCTCTATGTAAGCGAAGATTATGGTATAACATGGAAACAAATAGGTAAAGAACTTCCATTTGAACCAATCAATGTTGTAAAAGAAGACCCGAAAGATGAAAACATAATTTATGCTGGAACGGATGGCGGCCTTTATGTAAGTTTTGATATGGGTAATACCTTCATGATCTGGAATGGCGGCATGCCGCAATCTGTTCCGGTGCATGATATCGCCATTCAATCAAGGGAAAATGAAATTGTGCTGGCCACACATGGCCGCAGCCTGTTTGTTGCCAAACTCGATGATATACAAATGCAGCGCAAGGACCCGGAATGGATAAAAAAGAAAATGGAAAAACAAAAACATTCCCCGGCGCCTGGGGTGAAAGTGGATGATCAGTAGCGTTTTTAACCGCCGGCTTTACCTCCGGTGTTTTCTTTGATAAAAAAATGTGAACAGTAAAGCATACTAAAACCCGCCATCCAGAAATAAAAAGCAATGCCGGGAGATACATCAAGATTTGAGCCTCCTTCATCAAAAGGAATTTCTTTTACCGCCAAGAAACTCAATCCCAGCAGAAGTGACGCTATGGAACACCCAATTTTGATTGTTCTACTGCGGGCAGGCACTAAAAGGGCTATGAAATAGGCAATATTAGCCAGCCATGATAAGAATACTGGTGAAACGCCACCCACGACTCCTATCCATCCCCGCAATAAAGCTGTTATGCCCGTATAATCATCTTCCCGGAAGATGGGGTAGGCACAGGCGATAGCATATAAAAAAACTGAGCAGATGACAAGCCTTTGCCTTATGCTCAGTTTCTTGTTCATTGATGTAATTGTTAATATCAGACTTTTTCCCTTTTCTTCCGGAAAATAAGGAACAGCAACACCAGCACCAGCGCTCCACCACCGATATAATAATACATCGTCATATCCTTAGGCTCACGGGCAAGCCCTTTTTCAATATTCTTTTCCGTTTTGCCGATATATTTATCAATAAAAGGAAAAGAAGGGTTCATTTCTTTTACCTCATCAAATTTTGCCAGGGCTTTTTTATAGCGCTCAGCATCATACAGGTCCAGCGCTTCTTCATAAACCAGTGATATCTCGCTCATATCCGGCTGTATTTTGGCCTTTCGGATAAATTCTTTTACAATGGTAACCGGCACAATAAAGTTCATGCCCTGCACTTCCTGCCCCCGCTGCTGGTCAATGCTGCCAAAAGTGGCCAGGCCGATCACTTCACCGTATTCATTCATTACCGGGCCGCCGCTGTTGCCGTGAGTGATGGAGGCATCGGTCTGCAGTACCTCCCATCCGTCTTTCATATTTTTTTTGGCGCTTACAAGCCCCCTGGTCAGTGTGGCTTCTGAAATAGATTCCTCTGAAATAAGCGGATGAAAAGTGGCCACTGCCGGGTATCCCAGTACATATACCTGGTCTCCCACTCTCATTTCCTTATCATCTCCCACCCGGATAGTAGGGTATTCATGTTTTTTAGTCAGTTTTAAAATCGCCACATCTTTACCGGGTATGGCAGCTCCTTTGGTTACCAGGCTAGCCGGTATGTTCATCGGCTCTATCTTCCCGCCTTTACCGGAAATACCCAGCACCACGCTGAACTCTTTGTCAATTCTGCCCACTTCCAGTGTTTGTGAAAAATACCAGGCATTGGCATTGGTAAGATCTTTTCTCTCATCTTCTGTCAGTTCCCGGTCCATACTTTTTTCCAGTTCTTTGGCATCGGCATCCATAGTTTCCTGGAAAGCCTGATCTGCAAAACTCTGTTTGGTAGTCTCATCGTTTTCATCCACCACATGAGCATTGGTAATAACATATCCATTGGGTGTAACGATGAACCCGGAGCCAACCATGGTAGTATTGAGCTCTTTTGAAACCCTTTCTGTTCCCCGCATCATGTATTTGTCAATGTTCTGACAAAGAGCCTTGATATATGTGGTCCAGAAAAGATCGGTTGTAAATGTACCCGCAGCTTCAAGGTCCTGCCTTGTTTGCATAGCCAGTTGCTGAACACCTGCTTCATCAATAATGGGTTGAATGGCTGTTACAGTTCCTTTAAAAGTGGCCAGTATCATTACGGTGCCGGGTTTATTTCGTTCAGCGATCTGAACCGGTGATAATTTTTGGGCAAAAGATGTGACGGTAAAAAAAACGGGAAGAAGGAACAGGAATTTTCTCATAATGACTGGTTTTGGATGCGACCCTGGTTGCGAATTAAAGATACTTCAGATACTTCACATCCGGAAATATGCCTTCCCTTAAAAAAGTTGCCTAAAAACGGTGGAATCGTTCAAAGCAGGCTTTTTCCAGCATCTCACGGTCATCGGGGTGGGCAATGTCAATCAGCTCCTTTGCTCTTTGCCTCAGGTTTTTGCCAAACAAATAAGCAACTCCATACTCGGTAATCACATAATGGATATGACCACGGGTGGTAACCACACCTGCCCCGGCTTTCAGAAAGGGAACAATGCGGTTTACTCCCTTAGCCGTTCGGCTGGTTAATGCAATGATGGGTTTGCCTCCTTCACTCAGCGCAGCGCCCCGCATAAAATCCATTTGCCCCCCAATGCCGCTGTATTGGGTGGTGCCGATTGAATCAGCGCATACCTGGCCGGTGATATCCACCTCAATGGCGCTGTTAATGGCCACCACTTTGGGATTGCGGCGGATAACATGAGGATCATTCACATAATCAATATCCAGGAAAACAAAAGCGGGGTTATCATCCACATAATCATAAAGCCTCCGGGTTCCTACCGCAAAACCGGTAACCGTTTTATTCGGATGTATTTTTTTCTGCGAATTGTTAATAATATCCATGTCAAACAGGTCAATGATGCCATCGCTGCACATCTCTGTATGCACACCTAAGTTCTTATGAGAATTGAGTGATTTTAATACAGCATCGGGAATGGTGCCGATTCCCATCTGCAAAGTGCTTCCGTCTTCTACCAGCCCGGCTATCAGCCGCCCAATCTTCAGTTCATCTGCGCCCACTTTGGCGCCATAATCCATTTCCGGCAACTCTTCTTCATAATATACCATAGAACCGAACCGCCTGATGTGCACCAGACTGTCGCCATGTGTTCTCGGCACCCGGGGATTGATCTGCGCAATAATATATGTCGCCGTGTTTACCGCACTGCGGGCAATATCCACCGATACACCCAGCGAGCAATAACCATGCTCATCCGGCGGTGATACCTGCACCAGCGCTACATCAATTTTCATCTGGCGGCGGAACAAATCAGGAATATCGCTCAGGAAAACAGGAATATAATCCGCCCTGCCCTCATTTACTGCCTGCCGTACCGACTGAGAAACAAACATGCAGTTGATATAAAATGATTCCTCATATTCCGGTTTATCCAGTTCAATATCGCCATGCACCGTAATGAAATTGAGCTCAACATTGCGGAGTTCTGCAGCCCTTTTGGCTAATTCTCTCAATAAATACAGGGGTGTTTGGGCGCTGCCCTGTACAAATACACGGTGCCCCGACTGAACAACAGATAACGCCTCCCCGGCTGATTTATACATAACTGATAATTTCGCCCTGCAAAGCTATTGACGCATCAATGGCAGGTATTGATAATTCTTATCGTAATAACTGATCTGCATCAGCTCAATTACCGGGAGAGCAGGTAGTCAATCGCCAGTTCATAACCCTTCAGCCCAAGTCCGAAAATACTGCCGGCTGCCTTACCGCTTACATGCGACAGTTTTCGAAAATCCTCTCTTGCCTGCACATTGGAGATATGCACTTCCACCACGGGTGCTTTAATGGCGGCAACGGCATCGCCAATAGCCACGGACGTATGTGTGTACCCGCCGGGGTTCAGTACTATTCCATCACACTCAAATCCTGTCCGCTGCAGTTCATTGATCAGTTCGCCTTCCACATTACTTTGAAAATAGCTGAGCTCAACATGGGGATATTTTCTTTTCAGGAATTCCAGAAACTGCTCAAAGGGCATATTGCCGTAAATATCGGTTTCCCTTTTACCAAGCAGGTTCAGGTTAGGGCCGTTGACAATGGCGATTTTCATACTTCGAATATAAATAAAACCACAGATAACACTGATTAAACACAGACGACACAGTGTTATCTGTGAAAAAGAATATGTGTAATCTGTGGTAAATACTAATTCTTTTGCTCCTTGATTAGTTGAAGAAACTCATCAAACAAGTAGCGGCTGTCATGCGGGCCGGGGGTGGCTTCAGGGTGATATTGTACAGAGAATGCAGGTTTGCCTTTTACCCGTATACCTTCAATACTCTGGTCGTTCAGGTTTACATGGGTCACCTCAATATGCGCTGCTTTCCTTACAGCCTCCGGGTCTACCCCAAAACCATGGTTCTGCGTTGTGATTTCTGATTTGCCGGAAATATTATTCTTCACGGGGTGATTGAGGCCACGGTGTCCATGATGCATTTTGAAAGTGGGGATATCATTAGCCAGCGCCAGCAGCTGGTGACCCAGGCAGATACCAAACACGGGTTTCTCTTCCTTCAAAATTTGTTTCAGTGTATTGATTGCATAGTCCATCGGGGCCGGGTCGCCGGGTCCGTTTGAAATAAAATAGCCATTGGGCTCAAACCGGTTGATTTCTTCAAGCGGTGTTTTTGCAGGAAACACTTTTATATAAGCGCCTCTTTCTACCATGCAGTTAAGAATATTCCTCTTAACTCCATAATCCATCACTGCAATTCTGACGGATGAATTTTTATCGCCCAGTTCATAGGCTTTTGTTGTGCTTACCTTGCTGGCCAGTTCCAGCCCGTTCATATCAGGCACTTCGGCCAGTTTCTTTTTCAGCGCTTCAATGTCGGTGGTTTCCGAAGAAATAATGCAGTTCATGGCCCCTTTGGTGCGGATATGCGCTACCAGCGTCCTTGTATCCACTCCTTCTATCGAAACGATCTTGTGTTGCTTCAGATAATCGTTCAGAGAGCCCTTGGCCAGCTTGCGGCTGTAGCCTTCTTCCAGGTTTCGGCCGATCAGGCCGCTGATCTTCACCGTATCACTTTCCACATCCTCATCCTTTACCCCGTAATTACCGATATGGGCGCTGTTCATGATGAGTACCTGCCCGAAGTAACTAGGATCGGTAAACACTTCCTGGTAGCCGGTCATACCGGTGTTAAAGCATATTTCGCCGGTAGTGGTGCCTACAGCGCCAAAAGCCTGCCCGCGGGCAAGGGTACCATCAGCCAACAATAAAACTGCGGGAATCGGTGAATTAGTCATGCAGAAATATTTTGCAAATAAAATGAATCGTCGGTTATTAACGGCGATTACTTTTTCACAAAAAACAAAACCCCCGGTTTTCACCGGGGGCCTTATTAAGGGATGTTGTGTTGTCTTATTCAGCCGCTTTTTCTTCAGCGGCGGCAGGTGCTTCAGTTTTTTCGGAACCGGTTTCTGCTTTCTTCTTACCACCAGCCCTGCGGGTTTTTTTGGCAGGAGCTTTTTCTTCGGTTTTACCCTTTCCGTAAATTTCGTTGAAATCCACCAGTTCAATCATAGCTGTTTCGGCATTATCGCCGGGGCGGGTTCCCAGTTTAATGATACGGGTATAGCCTCCGGGCCGGCCGGCCACTTTTTCAGCCACATTGCTGAACAGTTCGGTTACCGCAGTTTTATCCTGCAAATAGCTGAATACAACCCGGCGCTGGTGGGTGGTATTGGTTTTCCCCTTCGTAATAAGAGGCTCCACATATACCCGCAAAGCTTTTGCCTTGGCAACGGTGGTTACAATTCTCTTGTGTTCAATCAGCTGGCAGGCCAGGTTACTCAGCAAAGCATCTCTGTGTGCTTTGGGGCGGCTCAGGTTTTTTACTTTGTCTCCGTGACGCATGACGTTTCAATTTTAAGGTTATCTTCTCTCCGCTTTATTTCTGAGCGAAGCTGAAGAATCGGTTGTACCGTGTCAGGAATTACAACCTACATTTAATAAAAAACGGCGGCCTGTTCAGCCGCCGCAGTTCAGTTATATTTCATTTGCATCAATTCCCAGCTTGGCAAGATCCATTCCGAAATGCAGGCCCCTTTCTGTCAGCACCTGTTCAATCTCGGCAAGTGACTTCTGGCCAAAGTTGCGGAATTTCATCAGGTCCTCCTGCTCGTACTGCACCAGTTCACTCAGTGAATTGATTTTGGCAGCTTTCAGGCAGTTGAAAGCCCTCACAGAAAGATCGAGGTCTTCCAATGGGGTCTTCAGCACTTTACGAAGCTGGAGTGTTTGCTCATCCACCAGGTCTTCTTTCTTTTCTTCTTTGTTATCGAAGGTGATGTTCTCGTCAGTGATGATCATCAGGTGCTGGATGAGGATTCTGGAAGCCTGTTTTACCGCTTCTTCTGGGTGAATAGTGCCATCGGTAGAAACTTCCATGATCAGCTTTTCAAAGTCAGTCCTTTGTTCCACCCTGGTGTTCTCGATTGTGTATTTTACATTCTTGATAGGGGTAAAAATGGCATCAACAGGTATATAGCCCATCGGTGCATCTTTTGGCTTATTGTCTTCTGCCGGCACATAACCGCGGCCTTTGCCGATGGTAAGTTCAATATCCATGCGGGCCGAGGAATCCAGGGTGCAGATGAGCAGATCGGGGTTCATGATCTGAAAAGAATGGGTTCCTTCACTGATCATGCCCGCAGTAAATTCTGTTTTGTTCTTGATGGAAAGCATGATTTTTTCGTTGGCTACTTCATGATCCACCACTTTTTTGAAGCGAACCTGCTTCAGGTTCAGGAATATCTCCACCACATCTTCGCTGATGCCTTGCATAGTGGCAAATTCATGATCCACTCCTTCAATTTTCACACCAATGATTGCATATCCTTCCAGTGAACTGAGCAGTACCCGGCGCAGGGCATTGCCAATGGTAACACCATATCCGGGTTCCAGGGGACGAAACTCAAACTGAGCTTCAAAGTCAGTTGCTTTTTGCAGGATGATCTTATCAGGTTTCTGGAAATTTAAAATGGCCATATTGAAATTTTAGATTTACGATTTAAGATTTACAACTTATTCAATAGCTGATATTCGCTATTGACTTTTCTCCATTTCACTATTATTTGGAGTATAATTCCACTATCAGTTGCTCTTTGATATTCTCCGGAACGCTTTCCCTTTCAGGGTAAGTGATGAAAGTGCCTTTCATTTCCGTTTCGTTCCAGTCGAGCCAGCTAAACTTCGGGTTTTTGGCCCTGACGGCACTGGTAATGGATGTTCTTCCCTTGCTGCTTTCCTTGATAGAAATAATATCACCGGGTTTAAGCTGACAGGAAGGAACATTGACCACTTCGCCGTTTACTTCAATATGCTTGTGGCTCACCAGTTGACGGGCAGCCGGGCGGCTGGGTGCAATGCCCATACGGAAGACTGTATTGTCAAGCCGGGCTTCGCAAAGCTTGATCAGGTTTTCACCCGTTACACCCCTGCGTCGTGCAGCCTCTTCAAAGGTCTTGCGGAATTGCTTCTCCAGGATGCCATAAGTGTATTTGGCTTTTTGCTTTTCACGGAGCTGTAAAGCGTATTCACCGAGTGTTTTACGCTTACGTTTTTCACCGTGCATACCGGGAGGGTTGCTGTTCTTGGTAAGCCATTTGCCGTTGCCCAGAATGGGCTCGCCAAAAATGCGGGAAATCTTGGTCTTGGGACCATTGTACCTTGCCATAGTTTTTATTCATTTCCGCTTTTTAAAAACCGGTGAACTGATCGTTGAAAGCGGTAAAAATTAATCAGTCACCCTTTTATTAAATGAATGCCCCGATCCTTTCAGGACAACTATTTCGAATAAGAATTATACCCTTCTTTTCTTGGGCGGACGGCAGCCGTTGTGCGGCAGGGGCGTCACATCCTTAATCATTACCACTTCAATACCTGACTGTGCAATGGAGCGGATGGCGCTTTCACGGCCGGTGCCCGGGCCTTTTACAAATACATCCACCCTTTTCAGGCCTGCGTCAAATGCGGTTTTGGCTGCATCGGCAGCGGCCATTTGCGCAGCGTAGGGGGTGTTCTTTTTGGAACCTTTAAATCCCATTTTCCCGGCGCTGCTCCAGCTGATAACCTGCCCGGTCTTGTTGGTAAGACTGATGATGATGTTGTTGAATGTGGCAGAAATGTGAGCATCTCCGTATGCATCCACTTTCACCACTCTTTTTCTGGCAGCGGCTTTTGCGCTAACCGGCTGCTGTGCTTGTGCTTTTGCCATAATTGTGTCCTAAGGTATTCTTTCTTTTTTCTTTATTTTCCCTTTTACCGGGTCTGAATCAACCCTCCTGCCGACCTGTCAGGCTATCCGGCGCTGATTCAAAATTTTCAGGTCCTGGTTCGGTAAGCTCTTCATGACAACCACGGTCATCCTGAGCGGAGCCGAAAGATTATTTCTTCGGCGCCTTCTTTTTACCGGCCACGGTTTTTCTCTTGCCTTTTCTTGTACGGCTGTTTGTCCTGGTGCGCTGCCCTCTTACCGGCAGCCCTTTCCGGTGACGCATTCCGCGGTAGCTGGCAATATCCAGAAGCCTTTTGATACTCATCTGCACTTCAGAACGAAGCTGGCCTTCCACCTTCAGTTCTTCGGTAATGGTATGACGGATGGCATTCAGATCATCATCGCTCCACTCATGCACTTTTTTATCACGGTTGATATTATTCTTATCAAGAATATACTTAGCGGTAGAGGGACCGATACCATATATATAGGTAAGGCCTATTTCTCCTCTTTTGTTTTTGGGTAAGTCAACACCGGCAATACGGGCCATAAGTCTATTTTAGATTTACGATTTTAGAATTAATTAACCCTGACGCTGTTTGAAGCGGGGATTTTTTTTGTTAATAATATAGAGTTTGCCTTTGCGGCGAACAATTTTGCAATCGACGCTTCTCTTCTTAATGGATGCTCTTACTTTCATGTTATCATTTTTTGTGACGCCTCTGTTGCGTCTTTACTTTCTTACTTATACCGAAAGTTGATCCTTCCCCTTGTCAAATCATACGGCGACAACTCCACCCCTACCTTATCCCCCGGAAGGATGCGTATGTAGTTCATCCTCATCTTCCCGGATATAGTGGCCAGTATTTCATGCCCGTTCTCCAGTTTTACCCTGAACATGGCATTCGACAGGGCTTCTATAATTGTTCCATCCTGCTTAATAAGAGGTTGTTTCGACATATTTTTTGGGGTCGCAAAGATAGGAGTATCAGGCTGAAAAAAGAAAAAACCCCATTCCTTTTTGGGGTTTATGTGGAAAAAGCCCGGCGATCACACCCGATGGGGCTAAGGCTTTGTTTTTCAGGGCCTGTGCAGAGGTATTTTGGTCATATCCATGTGCAGGTTCTGTAGCTCATGTACCCCCAGCGGAAAGCTAAAATGCCTGCGGTCTTCCCGCCACCACATTTCTATGTTGGAAAAGTCGCCTTTTTTAGGCGTTACCAGCCGAAAAGAGTCCTTTTTGTACTTTACCGCACCGTCAATTTCTTCTTTGGTAAATCCAAATTTCATTAACTGGTCTTCATTCAGCGGCACAGCATCCATTTCATCAGGGCTGTACCAGAATTCCTGAACACCGTTATCAACAAGAGCCTGGTTTTCTTCATGGCTTATTTCCACTACTACGCCCTCTCTCATCACTCCTTCGTCATTCACCATAATAATATCCCCTGCTTTTAATTTTCCGATTTTTAGCATAGCAATCCGTTTTTGGTTAGCCGAATATAAAAAAGATTACAAATACAAATAAATGACCCTAAAAAAATATATTTTTAATACTTAACAACAACACCAGGCAATGAAAAATAAATTTTAGGCCTTTTTTATACTTGTATTTTGCTTCGGTCTTGCCTCCTGCAGCAGTAAAAAAGAAACACCGGCTTCAATTGCGCAAAAATGGTGCGAATTAAATGCCAAAATAACCCAGGCTCCTGACGGAGGCCCGGAATACGGAAAAGCGAAAGCGGCACGGAAAAAATTTGAAGAGGAAATGCAATCCAAGTACAAAGACAACCAGGCTTTCCTGGATGAAGTGGGTAAAGAAGTGGAAAAATGTGAAGCCGCTTCTGAGGGAAGGAAGTAAAGGTTTTAATTTAATAACACCGCCGGAATATCTCTCTGTCTTTACCTTTTGCCCTTCAAGCCTACATCTTTTGCTACATGCTGGACAAGCATTACTCCGCCCAGCTCATAACATAATTTGTATTCTCAATCTCCAGTGCCTGCTTCGTCAGCATCAGCGGGCGGAAAGTATCCACCATTACCGCCAGCTCTTTGGTTTCTTTTGCACCGATGCTTTTCTCCACTGCTCCCGGATGCGGCCCATGCGGAATGCCTGCGGGGTGCAGGGTTATCATGCCACGGGTAACATGCTTACGGCTCATAAAATCACCATCCACATAATACAATACTTCATCACTGTCAATATTACTGTGATTGTAGGGGGCAGGTATGGCATTGGGATGATAGTCGTACAGCCTTGGCACAAAGGAACAGACCACAAAACTGTTGGTTTCAAAAGTCTGGTGGATGGGCGGCGGCATATGTACCCTTCCGGTAATGGGTTCAAAATCATGGATAGAAAAGATATAAGGATAGCAGCATCCGTCCCAGCCGATCACATCAAACGGATGTGTGCCGTAATGCAGGCCATAGAGCATCCCTTTCTTTTTGGCTTTGATGAGGAAGTCACCCGTTTCATCAAAAGTTTGTAAATCCTGAGGCGGCCGTATATCCCGTTCACAATACGGCGAATGCTCCATCAGTTGCCCATATTTACTCATGTATCTTTTAGGAAAACGTAAGGGTGAAAATGATTCGACTATAAACAGCCTGTTCTTATCATCCTTAAACTCTATCTGGTAAATCGTTCCCCTTGGCAATACAATATAATCGCCGTAGCTGAACGGCAACTGCCCGTACTGGGTTTTTACCGTACCGCTTCCTTCATGTATAAAGATCATTTCATCCGCATCAGTATTCTTGTAGAAATAATCCTTTGTGCCGCTATGGGGCGCCGCCAGCACTATGTGGCAGTCACTGTTGACCAGCACCGGAACCCTGCTTTGCAAAAAATCGCCTCCGGGTTTTAGCTGAAACCCTTCAAAACAACGGTGTTTCAGCATTTTTTCTTCCGCTATCTGCGGACTTACATCCACCTGCGGTTCGGTTTTGATGATCTGGGTAGGCGGGTGGCAATGATAAAGCAGCGAATAATCATCGCTGAAACCTTCGGTAGAGAATAATTGCTCACTGTACAGTTCGCCATTAGGTTTACGGAACTGGGTGTGGCGTTTATGCGGAATGTTTCCTAACTTATAATAATGTGGCATAAAACAATTTTAGATTTACGATTTTAGATTTCAGATTTTGTATGTACCAAACGACATTACTACTATCATCACCTGTTGCGCCTGCCTGCCTTCGGCAGGTAAACCGGCAGGCAGGTCGCACCCTTCATCGTCCGGTAATTCTTTTGAGCATTTGCAAAGCTCATAATTATCTTCGTGACAGCTCCAAAGTGGCGAGAAGGAAAATATATTTCCACTTTCGTTTATCAATCCAGTATGTGAAGTTGCGGTGAAAAGGCATAATCTGATTTTTAATTTCAGATTGTCAATTTTAGATTTACAGTTCAAATGTAGAGATTTTTTGCATGACCCGAATAGGCCTGATATCTGACACACACGGCTTCCTTGATGAAAAGGTTTTTGAATATTTCCAAGATTGCGACGAAGTATGGCATGCCGGGGATTGGGGCGAGGGGGTTGCTGCCCGTCTGACCGCGGAAAGCGGCCGGACGGTTAAAGGAGTGTTTGGAAATATTGACGGTGTATCCATTAGAAATGAATTTCCGGAGCAACTGGTTTTTATGTGCGAAGAAGTGAAAGTGATGATACGGCATATCAGCGGTTCACCTCCAAGATATAATCCTGAAACAACAAAGAAACTGGCCATTCATAAACCGCAGTTGCTGGTATGCGGCCACTCTCATATTTTAAAAATCATGTATGACAATAAAATTGATTGCCTGTATATGAACCCCGGCGCAGCTGGCAAGCAAGGCTGGCATAAAGTAAGAACCCTCATCCGGTTTATTATTGACGGAAAAGAAATAAAAAATTGCGAAGTGATTGAGCTGGGTAAAAGATAAAAGTGAGAGAAGCTTAAAAAAAACCCGAAGTTTTGCAGGTTAGTATTCAACTTTCGAAATATATAATAATGATACAGAAAATTATCCCCATCTTACGCATATTCGATGTAGCGAAGGCAAAGGAATTTTACATTGACTGGCTGGGTTTTGAAATTACGTTTGAGCACCAGTTTGAACCTAAAACTCCTTACTATATAGGCATTAAAAAAGATGATATTGAATTTCATTTAAGCGAACATCATGGCGACAGTGTGCCCAGTGTCCGGGTATTTATCACCTGTACGGAATTAGAAAAATTTTGCGAAGAGTTGAAAGCGAAGAATTACAAATATTACCGGCCTTCGGTAAAAGAAACATTTTATGGCGCAAAAGAAATGACGGTGCAGGATCCGTTTGGGAACAAGCTCTCTTTTAATGAGTATATCAATAAAGAATAGCTTTTAAAGATCCAGCCTTACCATCGCCCAGCTCCTGCTTTCCTGCTTTACTATCTTAAACCCATTACTTATAAAAGAAGACAAAACTCCCACCCATAAAAACGGGTGTGGTACATTTTCGGAATAAGGAATAGCCGGGTAGGCTTCTAATGTTTTGATCTTTTTGGTTTTTGCAAAATCAATAGCTCCTTTTATCAATTGCCCGGATAAACCTTTATGCCGGTATTCTTTCTTTATAAAAAAACAAGTGATGCTCCACACCGGTTTATCATCAATCCGCATAAACACTCTTGAGTTTTCAATCCGCATATAATCTTCCCTTGGAGCCATTGCAATCCAGCCAACCGGTTCATTATTCAGAAAAGCGATTAACCCCTGCGGCATTCCTTTTTTTACCAATTGCTTCATCAGCTTTTTGTTGCCATCGGGTTTGTTTTCCTGAAATTCTTTGTAAGGAATCCTGAAATACATACACCAGCAGTTACCGCAGCCTCCTTTTTCGCCCATCAGCTCTTCAAACTGTTCCAGTTTGATTTTGTCAGCGGTTCAAATTGTAATTTTTTTATCCCGGGGTTCATTAGTTATAAAGATACTTACACCCTGAATATTTTTTGCCGTGAAAAAATTGGTGTAGCTTTTCCAGACAAATCTTCGCCATGCCTGGTATTACAACCCGCCGAAAATGGATAAAAAAGGCTGCCGCTGCTGTTGCTGCGGTGAGTATTACACCTTCATTGTTTGCAACTGAAAGGGAACGATACCGTGCAGCAGGGATCATCCTGCTGAACAGTAATGAAAATGCATATGGACCTTCGGCTGCTGCACAAAAGGCAATGGCGGAAGCGCTGTCAGGTTCCAACCGCTATCCTGATGAACAGATTCCTGCATTGAAACAGCAGATAGCTGAGTTTTGGGGAGTGGGTAAAGAAAATATTTTGATGGGCGCCGGTTCTTCCGAAATACTGGGGCTTACTTCGCTTTTGGTTTCATCAGTCAAAGGTCATGTTATTACAGCCGAGCCCTCTTACCGGGTATGGAACAGCCAGGCTGAAGCATTCGGACTGAGTTTTAAACGCATTCCGCTGGCTGCCGATAAAACACATGATCTCAGCGGCATGATGTCGGCCATGGATGCCGGCACAAGGATGATGTATGTGTGCAATCCGAACAACCCCGTGGGTATTTATGTGGAAAATCATCTGTTGAGAACCTTTGCTGAGGAGTGCAGCAAAAAATGCATGGTGCTGGTGGATGAAGCCTATACCGAGTTTGCCGGTCTGCCATCACTGAAAGACATTGCTGTTGGTAACCCAAATGTGATGATTGCCAAAACATTCTCCAAAATATATGGTCTCGCCGGTGCAAGAGTTGGTTACGCCATTGCCCATCCAGACACAATTAAAAAACTCGGCAATCTGCAACCCTGGAATGATGTAAGTGTTAGTATGGTGACTGCCGCTGCCGCTTCAGCCGCATTAAAAGACCAGGCGTTTGTAAAAGACTGCCGGGAGAAAACAAGGCAGGCGAGAGAAATGTGTTATGACTGTTTCAAACAACTGTCACTGGATTATATTCCATCATACACCAGTTTTATTTTATTTAACATTGATAAGATAGGATCTGACTTCTCAAAGAAAATGCAGGCAAAAAACATTTTTGTGCAGTACCGGGAACATTTCGGGGGTAAATGGTGCCGGGTCAGCATGGGTACACTGGAAGAAATGCAACAATTTTGTTCGGCTTTAAAAGAAATCGCCTGAAAAAACAATCACATCCCCGGAAACCAGGCTCTCCCCTCACCCACTTCCCGGAAAGGCCAGGGGATTGAAATTAATATTATCAGTAAAGCCAGCCCGTAAAGCAGCAGGGTTCTTTTATGTTTTGCGGGATCCGGAATATTCTTTTTGCTGAATGAATATCCGATATGAATAAGAATGATGGCTACCAGCATGCCAATGGTATGTTCCGCCACAAAAAAACGAAGAGCCGGAATTTTCATTACATTACTGAATCCGTTGTTCTGTATACTTTTCAGCCCCCACGGACCGGCAAACCACTGGTACAAACCCACCAGCAGCATCACATCAGCACATATCATCAGGAACAGTCCCGTTTTCCGGTGATCGGAGGTGAAAGGCTTATTTCTGTCTTCAATACTTTTAAAGATCGCTACTAACAAAAGAATCAAAATTATCCAGCGGAGAAGATTGTGCAGATGAAGCATGCCCTGGTACATAAATGCATTTTAAGGTTATAAGTTTAAAGTCTAAAGTTAGGTTTTCCTGCAAAATGCCCGCTCAGGGCTTTATATCTTACTCCATCCAGTCTGCAATAAACACATTCGTATCCCGGGTACCGCCGTTATTCCGGTTGCTGCAGAAAACGATCTTATTTCCGTCGGGGGAAAACATCGGAAACGCATCAAAGCCTTTATCCCGGCTTATCTTTTGCAGGTTGCTGCCGTCTTCATTAATTGTATATAGATTAAAAGGAAAGCCTCTCTTGTACTCATGGTTGCTGGCAAAAATGATCCGCTTGCTGTCGGGCATATAAGCAGGTGCCCAGTTGGCCTGTCCGTAGGAAGTTACCTGTCTGGCATTACTGCCATCCGCATTGGCCACCCATACTTCCATATTAGTGGGTGCCACCAGGTTTTCTGCCAGCAGGTCTTTGTACTCTTTTATTTCTGTTTCTGTTTTAGGACGGCTGGCTCTCCAGATCAGTTTGGTGCCGTCAGGGCTGAACCAGGCGCCGCCATCATAACCCAACATGTTTGTGATACGCCGCTCTTTTCCCGTTTCGAGGTCCATAATATATAATTCTATATCCCCGTCTTTAGTACTGGTATAGATCATTTTCTTTCCGTCGGGTGATAATGTAGCTTCTGCATCATAACCTTTTGAATGGGTAAGCTGCTTTACAATTTTACCATTCAGGCCGGACATAAAAATATCATAGCTTGCATAGAGCGGCCAGATGTATTTGTTGCCATATTTTGACCGGTCGGGCACCGGCGGACACTCCGCTCCGCCTAAGTGAGTGGAAGCATAAATAATATGTTTGTTGTCTTTGGTAAAGAAAGCACAGGTGGTACGGCCCTTTCCGGAGCTTACCATTTTATACTCAAATTTTTCACCCTTCTTCCTCGGAACTTTTCCGATAAAGATCTGGTCGCAGGGTACGCCATCTTTTACATGGGTACGCTGAAACACCAGCATCTTTCCGTCGTAACTCCAGTAAGCCTCTGCGTTATCGCCTCCAAAAGTGAGCTGCTGAATATTTTTGAAATGAATTTCTTCGGGATATTGCAGTGTATCCGTGCCGGCGGCAGCATTACCCGATACTTTGGAGCTGTTGTTACAACCCGAAACCAGTGCGATAAAGCCAAAAGCAAGAGCAATAATTTTTTTCATGTGATTTCGTTTTATTCAGCGGCTGCAAAGTTATTTTTGCCGGCGCCTCTGTTTGTCAGGGGATTGTCATACCTGCATAAACAGTATTACCCCCATGAATAAAGTTGCGAAAATAATAACTGCTTTCCTTCCTTGTATGATATTTATCAGCAGCTGCAATGATAATGAAACGGCATCTCCCTATGAAGAAATTCTTAGCCGCCGGCCCTTTGCAGCGCTAAGCGATAGTATAAAAAAAGATCCCGGTAATGATGATCTCTGGTTTCGCCGTGCCGTTTTGCTTAACACCAACAACTTTCCTGAACCGGCGCTGGCCGATTTTAAAAAGGCATGGTCGCTGAAAAAAGAAGAAAAATATGCGCTGGGTATCAGTACCCTGCTGCTGGAAAGAAAGCCGGATTCGGCAATCCTGTTTTTAAACCAGGCTCTTTCGGATGTGCCCGGCAGTTTTTTACTCCGTTTAAGTCTTGCCCGCGGCTATGCGGCCACAAATAAAATGGATGATGCGCTGAAAATCTGCGATGAAATTTTGCAGCAAAACCCGCAACAGGTGGATATACTGAAACTGAAAGCCGGCCTTCTGGATAAAAAAGGCGACACGGCTGCTGCTACGTCAATACTTGAAAATGCCTACCGCATCACTCCCTTTGATGTGGAACTGAACTATATCATTGCCCTTCGTTATGCCGAAGCAAAAAATCCCAAAGTGCTGGCCCTTTGTGATTCACTCATCAAAGCAGATCCGGCTGCCGGACATGCCGAGCCTTACTATTACAAAGGCATTTACTATTCAAATATCAATGAGAAAGCAAAAGCTATTTTCTTTTTTGATGAAGCGGTAAAACATGACTACTATTTCCTGGAGGGCTATATTGAAAAAGGAAGTATCCTGTACGAAATGAAAAAATACAATGATGCTCTCGGTACTTTCAACCTGGCTCTTACCATTTCGCCCGGTTTTGCCGATGCCTATTACTGGATTGCGAAATGCCAGGAAGCCACTGGTAAAAAGGAAGAGGCCCGGGTAAATTATTTAAGGGCTTATGAACTGGATAAAAGTTTCAAAGAGGCGAAAAAGGCGGCTGATACAATCGTTAATTAGTTAATTGGGGGTTGGTTAATTGGGGCTTACTAAACACCAATTATATTTGAGCGAAGGATGTTTTACTATTCAAAAAAAAATACCAAATAACCGCTGCAAAGGAAATCCTGAAATCTGCAGGATCTGCCGAAAGAAGGGCCTTATTTACCAATTAACTGATTAACCAATTCCTTTCTTAAATTGCAGGGCAAATCATACATGATGCCCATCATTGCCCCCTCCCTCCTTTCGGCCAACTTCCTGAACCTTGAAGCCGAATGTAACATGCTGAATGAAAGCCAGGCCGACTGGTATCACCTCGATGTAATGGACGGCCGTTTTGTTCCCAATATCAGCTTCGGGCCGATGATCGTTGAATTTTTCAGAAAAGCCACCACCAAAGTTTGTGATGTGCACCTGATGATTGAAGAACCGGAGAAATATGCTGAACAATTTAAAAACGCCGGCGCTGATATTCTTTCTGTTCACATTGAGGCCTGCCGCCACCTGCACAGAAATATACAGCAGATAAAATCACTGGGCATGAAAGCCGGTGTAGCCGTAAACCCTCATACTCCTGTAGCTGCATTAAGCGATATCCTTCATGATATTGACCTTGTTTGCCTGATGAGTGTGAACCCCGGCTTTGGCGGGCAAAAATTCATTCCTTATACGCTGGAGAAAATTAAGCAGCTGCGTAAGATGGTTGATGAAAGGGGACTGAATGTTCATATTGAAATTGATGGCGGCGTAACAATGGAAAACGCCGCTTCCATTGTGGCGGCAGGTGCCGATGTGCTGGTGGCGGGAAATACAGTGTTTAAATCGTCCGACCCGATAAAAACCATTACAAAATTAAAGGAATTGTAAATCCTTCCTTAGCAGCAGTGGTGAAAATAATAACGATACTTTTTTTGCTAAGCAATTCTTTCATTTACGTTTCCTGCTATGAATATCCCTGTTCAAAAGCTGAACTGAGTTTTAGGCTCATTGGTTTCACAGATGCTGAAAGTGATACAATAATCATGCGGCGCTTTGAAAAAAATAATACTGCCATAAAAGATTCTTTTGTTTTTAGTCCGGCCAACCCTATCCGGTTTACCCGGTTTGCCGATACACTGGTTATGACTGCATATACTTCCGCCGCATTAATGCAAAGCGATTATGATTACCAGCTTATATTTCCGGTGGCCGGGCGCATTATCAGCATAACAGAGTTTAGAGAAGAGCAATCGTATCGAAAAAAAAGAGACCATTTCAGCAGCACAAAAGAAGGATGTGTAAACATAGTAAAGGAGTGTAAAATTGATGGTGTATGGTCAGGTGTTTCCTTTCCCAACATAGTTTACCTGAAAAAATAACCCGCAAATAAGTAATATTGCTGATAAATCCGCTGCTACCGATGAACCGCCAGTTGAAACCGTTCTTCCAGTTTATCCTTTTCACTGTTTTTACCCTGAGCAGCACTGAGGGGTTTGCCCAAAAGGGTTTTGTTTACGTTTCCGGCAAAGTGCTGGATGAAAATGAAAATCCCCTGTCTAATGTAACGGTTACTATTCTCGGCCAGACAAAGGGCATTGCCACCAACGATTCAGGTTATTTCCGTATTAAAGTACCAGCCGACAAAGCCTTTGCCCTTGTGTTCACCTATGCCGGTCGCAACCCCGAACAAAAGAATTTTTTACTGAATGAAAACGAAGAAGAAACTATTACCATCCGGATGGAGTGGAGCGAAAAAACACTGGAGGAAGTGATTGTAACCGACCAGCGGGACCGGCGGGAAACCGGGCTGATAAAACCCAACCCTAAAACCATTCTTAACCTTCCTTCCGCCGTTACAGAAGTGGAAAGCCTGATAAAAATATTCGTCGGCTCCAATAATGAGCTTACGTCGCAATACTCTGTCCGCGGCGGCAGTTATGACGAAAACCTGATCTATGTAAACGATTTTGAAGTGTTCCGCCCCTACCTCATCCGCAGCGGACAGCAGGAAGGATTAAGCTTCATCAATCCCGAAATGGTACGGAGCATCAGCTTCTATACCGGCGGGTTCCAGGCCAAATACGGCGATAAACTGAGCAGTGTGCTGGATATCCAGTACAAGAGACCTAAAAAATTCGGAGGCTCGGCTTTTATCAGTATTCTGGAGCAGGGATTGCAACTGGAAGGCGCCGATAAAAAAAATAAATTTACCTACCTGCTGGGCGCCCGCAACCGCAGCAACCGCAATCTGTTAAGCCGGCAGGATACAAAGGGTAATTATATTCCATCCTCGACCGATTTCCAGGCATTGCTGGCTTACCAATTCAGCCCCAAATGGCAGGTGGAGTTGCTGAGCAATATTTCACAAACAAAATTTACACTGATACCGCAAAGCAGCCAGTTAACCTCTTCTGTTTTCTCTCCCTTCTTCAGTACCACACTGGGTATGGATATTTTCTTTGAAGGCCGGGAGAAAGACCAGTACCGGACCAATATGCTCGGTTTTTCAGTGGTCAACCAGGTAAGTAAAAAACTGCGGCTGAAATGGATGGCCTCCCGTTTTGAGAATGATGAAAGAGAAAACCTCGACATCATCGGTGCTTATCTATTTGGCGAAAGGGATTTTGACAAACGAAATCCTACTTACGGGGTAATTATAAACCCGCTGGGCGCCGGCATTTTCCAGAACTGGGCAAGAAATGAACTGAACATCGAAAACTGGAATGTATCCCACAAAGGAAATTATGACCAGGGCAAACATGCTTTTCAATGGGGATTGGGTTTTGACAAAACTTCCATTGCTGATAAACTGAATGAATGGGAATTCCAGGATTCAGCCGGTTACTCGCTGCCCTATCAGCCTGATATGCTGCGGCTGAACAAAGTGCTGAAGTCAAATGCCAGTCTTGATATCAATAAATTCTCTGGTTACATACAGGATAATATTTTACTCGGTAATTCTGTAAAGTCTGCAACGCTTACGGTGGGTGTACGTTTCAATTATAATTCGCTGAACAATGAAATGCTCATCTCACCCCGCCTCGGCGCCAGCTGGAAACCGGGAGGCAAAAAAGATATTGTATTCCGTGCTGCTTTCGGCGCTTACCACCAGCCACCCTTTTACCGGGAGCTGAGGCGGTATGATGGCACGGTAAATACAAGCTTGAAGGCTCAGCGAAGCTGGCAGGGTGTGGCCGGGTTTGATTACAATTTTATCGGCCTTAACAACCGGCCCATGCGGTGGACGACCGAGCTTTACTACAAGCACATGACTAATGGGGTGCCTTATGATATTGACAATGTACGCCTCCGCTACTTTGGTGAGAACAATGCCAAAGCCTATGCTGCCGGTATGGAGATGCGGCTGCATGGCGAGCTGGTGCCCGATGCTGAAAGCTGGATCAGCCTCGGCATTATGAAAACGGCCGAGGATATTGAAAATGATTTTTTCAAAGTTTATAAGCTGGATACGCTGAACCAGCCCATTGACAGCTCTGTAAAACAAAACGGTTATTTAAGACGACCAACCGACCGCCGCATTATGTTTGGCATGTACTTTTCAGATTACTTAGCCACCAACAAAAATTTTAAAGTGTACCTGAACCTTTTGTACGGCAGCAACCTGCCTTACAATATTCCCGGTTCGGTAAAGTACCGCAATGCGGCTTTTATCAATCCTTATATCCGGGCTGATATCGGCTTCAGTGCCCTGCTGATGGATGATGACCGCAGCAAGCGCCGCAGCCATGCTCCTTTCCGCAATTTTGATAATATCTGGGCCAGCCTGGAAGTGTTTAATATCATTGACCGGGCCAATACCATCTCATACCTCCTGGTAAAAGATTTTTCCAATACCACTTACCTGCTGCCCAACCGGCTTACACCGAGACTGGTGAATTTTAAGATTGTGGCGAGGTGGTGAGGATTATTCTTTCCCGACGGGTCTTCTCCCATATAAAACCAGCAATAAAGCAGAATACCCCCAAGAGGGACTCGTCGTAAGCTGCAAAAAATAGTGATGCAACAGTTTCTGATTCCTACCTCCACCGGTTCCGAAACCTGTCCCATGTGGTGAGCCCGATCTTCACCTGTACCGGGTTGTTGAACTTGTTGGCAACCGAAGTAACCACATATACTCCCAGTTTTACCCTTGCCAGCGGATTGAATGGCCATTTAAACACCCGTTCAATACCGGCAAAGAATTCTGCATAGCGCAGATCTCTTTCGGGTGCAATAAGAATGCCGCCTCCGGCAATCTCCTGCAGCTTCAGTTTTTTAAAGAAGGGAATCTTATTGATCAGCGCTCCGTTGAACTCATGCACCAAGTTACCCTGGTAATACCGGTCGAACACCGGGAAAGTGGAATCCAGCGCCTGGAAATTGCTTTGCGGGTTCTGGAAAAACAGTGGGTCGCCCTGCCGCATGAATTTATAATCTATCACCCGCAGGTCCTTGGTATTGATGAAATCGCCCGACCGGACATTGTAGGCCGTTATGCCCGCCACACCCAGGTTGATGCTTTGTATCAGCCCAAATTCCAGGTAGTCAAAATCAATCTTGCTTTTAAAAAGTTTGGGTACTCCCTTTCGCCAGGTAATATAAAAAGTAGGCCATTTGGAGCCGAGGAATATTTTTTCCCTTGGTTCACGGATGTAGCGCAGCCCCGGCGTTAAAAAAAGTTTGATTTCATAGTAAGGAGCGTTATAAGGTTCAAACTCTACCGGCGGTTCATTGGGGATACCGAAAATACTGTCAGCATTATTGCCCACTTTAAAATGAGCAACTGAACGGCGAAAAGCAATTTCAAATTTGTTTTGCAGATGAACCCCATTTACAATCTGCAGTTCATGACTTGCCTCGAGTGAAGTGTTCAGATAAATATTGCTCCGCTTCAGCACATTCACCCAGGCATCGCCGGGATAGATAAATTCAAAATTCCGCCCCGCCCGGATGCCAAACTGGCCCGTATTAAAGGGATTGTATTTGCGCTGCAGCCCCACCGAACCGTTCACATCCCGGTTGCGGAAGCCATAGCTAATATCCGCATCCCAGTTGAGCGTTTTACGGGATGCATAGGTTTTTCTGTAAGCGGCTGAAAGTTTCAGCCGGGCGCCACCGAATGCAATTGGCTGAATGATGGTGGTGATGGGCGGCAGAATCCACATCCGCTCTTTTTTATGATCGTTGAATATCTGGCCGAAGATGAGCATCTTTTGCCAGGTAACCTTGTTCAGCACCCTGTCAATGGAATCGAGATACGCTTCGCTCTTCATATACCGGGCGATGCTGTCCTGGTAGCGGGCATATAACTCCTGCTGTCTCGACAAAGGTTCCGTACGCACCGATTTCCAGAATGTAGAATCTTTTTCATAAGCTTCCTGCGATGTAGAACTTACTTCCAGCCCGAAATGCCCTCTTCTGAAACTGCGTCTTAACTGGTAGTCTGAAAACCGCACCGTGGTTTCTCCGTAGATCTTTCCTTTTTTGGTTTTGGTATAATAAGTGAACTGCTGGCGGGTAATCACCCTTGCACTGTCGCCTATTTTATCATATTCCTGTTTTACTTCCATGTAATCATACTCGGGCATATGGGCGGGCGGCAGCCTGAAAGTAACACTCATCACATTCCAGGTGCTGTCCTGTATGGTGATCTCTCCCTCAATGGTGGCATTGCTCAGTTGCCGCGGTCTGATGGCAATGGTATATACTTTGGGTTTTATGGTTCTGTCAATCTTCAGCGTTTTGAAACGATATGCCAGCAGACCGCTGTAGCTGAGGGGCGACACAAATGGTATTCTTGAAACAGGCGGCGCTTTGATGAGGTTATCATAAATAAAAAAGTCGCCATCCGTAGCAGTAAGGTAAAAAAGATCTTCGCTGTTTCCCCTTTTATTAACCGCTATGCGTTCTTCCTTTATCTGGCCGCTGGCGCTCCGGTCCACATGGAGCACCACTTCTGTCATCGCCATTTTATCGTAGCCTGTTATTTCCGTGGTATCGCCGTCCTTCTTTTTGGTATGATTGGAGTCCAGCTGAAAAGCCCTGATATAGGCATTGCAGGAATAAGACCCGATGGCATCCAGCACTGTTTCTTTATTGCGGATTACGTTTTTAATGATCTCCTCAGCCCGGTCACGCAGCTTGGCTTTAATGATTACTTCCTGCATGCTGGCCGATTCATCGGGTTCCAATTCCACATTTTCCGATACATCGGTGTTGTTAATGTAAAAGGTAACTAGTTTGGTTTTGTAGCCAATCATACTCACCACCAGGTCATATTTACCCCGCTCCAGGTAAAATTCATACGAACCGTCATCTTTGCTCACGGTTCCTTTTTTAAGCTCTTTGATCTCCACGCTGGCCAGCGGAAGCCGTTCCTTCTTATTATCGAGGATGATACCGGATATTTTATACAACTGCGAGTGTGAAAGCAGCGAAAGCAGCAAAAAGGTGGAAAGAAGAATAAATGATGGTTTTATCATACTGAAGCCTGTCTGACCTGCAAAAATTGCACTTCTCTGGCGGTAAAGGGAGCAATACCCTTATCTTTTCAAATTCTTTAACAAGGTAACACTGTTTGTAAAAAATGCAAAAGACATGCGGGCAGATGAATTAAAGGAGGACGAAGTTGCTTTGCCTGTAAAAGATGCCTGATTACAGTACTTCATTCCCTTTTCTTTACCCAGAACTCATCTTTCCATTCCTCCGGGCCCAGGGGATGCTTTTCGAGCTTAACGAATATTTCGTCGAGTTTTTCAGGATTCAGCAGGCTCTCTAGGTAAACAAAAAACTCTCTTTCTTCGAAACGGATATGCTGGTGGATAAGGTCACAAAGCATCACCAGGGAGCGTCTGTCAGCCTGGTCATCCAGCCCCAGCACCCGTTCCCGGGAGACCGGATGAAAATCCTCTCGCAAACATTGACCATTTGAGTCATTGAGTTTTTTTACCGGGCCATCATCTTTTACAGATACTCCATTAACTAAAAATTATTTGCAATAATTTGTATTCACACCTGTTAATAAGTAACTTTATAGCAGTTCAATATTCAGGAGTAATATTGAACACCACTACGCTGAAGCCTGGTGGTATAAAGTTTAAGGGCAGGCCTGTCCGCCGACAGGCGGGCTTCTGAAAATGGTCAATAGACGCAATGAAATCCGGTACCGCCCTTCGCCGGCATGGTGAAACATAAACCGAAGTGCATTGACAGACACTATCATCAACCTCGAAACCGTAAACCCTATTGAATTTTTCGGAGTAAACAACGGTAAGCTTGACATTCTAAAAAAGAAATTCCCCCTACTCAAAATCCTTTCCCGGGGCACACAGCTAAAGCTGAGCGGCGCACCCGAGCAGATAGAAACTGCCCGGGAAAAAATCGAGCTGATCATCTCCTACCTGGAACGGAACGGCCATATGAGCCAGAACTATTTCGAGCAGGTACTGGGCGGTGATGATGCCGAAACCATTGACCATTTTACCGAAAAGAACCCTAATGAAGTGCTGGTTTTCGGGCCCAATGGGAAATCGGTAAGGGCCCGCACGGCCAACCAAAAAAAGCTGGTGCTGGAAGCCGAAAAAAATGATATTGTATTTGCCATAGGTCCGGCCGGTACCGGTAAAACATATACTGCTGTGGCCATCGCAGTAAGGGCATTGAAAAACAAGCAGGTTAAAAAGATCATTTTAACCCGTCCGGCTGTGGAAGCCGGAGAAAACCTTGGGTTTCTTCCCGGCGACCTGAAGGAAAAAATTGACCCCTACCTGCGCCCGCTATATGATGCACTGGACGATATGATACCGGCTGACAAACTGGGATATTACATGACAACAAGAACCATTGAAATTGCACCGCTGGCTTATATGCGGGGCCGTACGCTGGATAATGCTTTTATTATCCTGGATGAAGCCCAGAACGCCACAGACCTGCAATTGAAAATGTTTCTTACCCGTATTGGCGCCAATGCTAAGGCCATTATCACAGGCGACCTGACGCAGGTGGATCTGCCCCGTAACCAGCGCAGCGGCCTTTCCACCGCTGTGCGGATACTGAATAATATTGACGGTATTGCCCACATTGAACTGGATGAAGAAGATGTGGTGCGCCACCGTCTTGTAAAACACATACTGCGGGCATATAACCGGGAATATGAAAAAAACAATCCGCCGGATAACAGCCGGTCGATCCCGGGGGGAAACAGAAAAGACAAAACGGAAGAATAACAGTCTCCTGAAGAAATACTTACTTTGCAGGAATGAAAAGGAATTATCCTCTCTTTCTATTCCTGCTTTTTTTTGCTTCCTCCTGCAAAGACAAAAAAAACCCTGGTCCTGAATCTGAAAACAATATTGATGCAGCCAGAAATTTCATCCGTTCGGCCCTCGATGGAAAATTTGATGAAGCCCGGAAATATATGCTGCAGGATTCAGTAAATATGAACTATATGGATGTAGCTGAACGGTCATTTCAGAAAGCTGACAAAGCCACCAAAAACGGATACCGCACATCTTCTATCAATATTCATGAGGTGACGGAACCGGTGAAAGATTCCATTACCCTTGTTATTTATTCCAACTCATTTAAGAACGACCCTGATACCCTGCGGGTGATAAAGATGGAGGGAAAATGGCTGGTGGACCTGAAATACTTATATGAGCATGACGCCGATACTTTGCTGAACAACCCCAATCTGAACGATACACTCAAATGATAAAAAATATTTTACTCGTAGGTCTTGGCGGCGGTATTGGCAGTATAGCCCGGTACCTGGGTTCAAGATGGCTATACAATATTTACCCTCATCATTGCCCCTGGGGCACTTTTGCCGTCAATATTGTTGGATGCTTTCTTATCGGGTTATTCTGGGGACTTAGTTTCAAATCATTTGACAGTAATGAACACTGGAAAATGTTTCTGATGGTGGGTAATTGCGGCGGCTTTACTACTTTTTCAGCCTTTACACTGGAAGGAATCGGGTTAATAAAAGAACAAAGACTGGCTTTATTTTTTCTTTACGTCGCAGCCAGTGTAACCATCGGGTTGCTGATAACCTTTCTTGGAATGAAAATCATAAGATAAAGTAATAATCACCCTGTAAACTCATTTACCAAACCATGCTAACCGTTCATCATCCCTGGCACGGTGCACATTATGGCGATAAAGCCCCGGCCACAGTCAATGCCATGATCGAAATTCCCCAGGGTTCCCGTTCCAAATATGAAGTGGATAAGGATACAGGACTGCTGAAACTGGACAGGGTGATCTATTCTTCCTTTCAATATCCCGTTAATTACGGGTTTATTCCGCAAACGCTGGGTCAGGATGGTGACCCGCTGGATATACTGGTGCTTTGTTCGCAATCCGTTCAGTCGCTTTGCCTGGTGGAAGCAAATATTATCGGCAATATGCAGATGATTGACCAGGGCCAGATGGATGACAAGATCATCGCTGTGGCGGCCAAAGACCCATCCGTAAATCATATTACTAAAATGGAAGAACTGCCGCAGCATTTTTTTCTGGAGCTGAAGAATTTCTTTGAACAGTACAAAGTGCTGGAGAATAAAAAAGTGGAGATTGACAATTTCCAGGACCAGGAAATTGCCTGCCGCATCATCACCGGCGCAATTGAAAGGTACAGGCAGGTGTACAGAAAATAGATGCAAAATCTACAACATAAGAATATGGCAACACAACTGGTAATTACAGCCCTGCTGATAGGGCTGGCAGCCGGCATGCTCAGCGGGCTGGTAGGCGTGGGTGGCGGTATCATTATGGTGCCGGCCCTTGTTTTTTTTATGAACTACACGCAGCATCAGGCGCAGGGTTCATCGTTAGCGGTACTTACGTTGCCCGTTGTAATTATTGCCTCATTATATTATTACCAGCAATGCCAGAGGATGGGAACTCCCATTGATCTTAAAATTGTGGGTTTGCTTGCCGTTGGCTTTATCCTCGGGGCTTTTTTTGGAAGCAAAATAGCCATTGCCATGGATCAGGCTTTGCTTAAAAAAGTATTTTCCGTTATTCTTTTTTATACTGCCCTTAAAATGCTGGACTGGGATGCTTTCATTATTAAATGGGTGAAAGGAATATTTTGAAAGTAATTACAATACTCTCCGGACAGATTTCAACCGCATGGTTCTTTTACCCGTTTCTGCATCAATAATCCCTTTTTTGTCAACACTGTCAATCCGCACTCTTCCTGATGCATGAATAATTTTTTCATTTCCCAGCAGAATACCCACATGCACCATCTCCTCTCCCCGGTCAAAAAAAGCAAGATCGCCCGGCAATGCATCCTTCAGTTTTTTAACTGCTTTTCCCTCCTGCCCCTGCTGCCATGCATCCCGGGTATTGGCAAAGTCCTCGTCAGCTTCCTTCAGTAAAGTATTGGTAAGCCAGCCCTCATAGCCATCATGCAGGCTTCTTATTTTCACCCACAGGTCGCCTTTTTGCTTCAGCACTTTTACCGTTTCTCCAAAAAGCAACTGGTTCACCAGTTCCTTCCGGTGATTGGGCTTTCGCCGGACAGGGGCTGCCGGCACAGAGACTACAGCCTATTCCATGGAATAAAGTTTGTCCGAAAGTAATCAATAAAAGAGTGTTTAAAATTTTATTCAATTTGCCGCCATCTGCATCATTGCAATGACAATTGATTAATTTCCGTCTGTGAAGGCTGATCATCACCGGAATATGACTGACCAGGAACTGCTTCAGCAGTTTTATAACGACCACAACAACAAATGGCTCGGCAGCCTGCTGCAACGATATACGTTGCTCCTTCTTGGTGTATGCATGAAGTACCTTAAAAATGAGGAAGAGGCCAAAGACAGCGTACAGCAAATATTCCTTAAAGTGATTCAGGAGTTGCACAAATACAAAGTGGAGTATTTAAAATCATGGCTCTATATGGTGGCCAAGAACCACTGCCTGATGAAGCTGAGGGAAAAGCAGGGTAAGATCACTGTTGAAATAACAGACCGCCTTGCCGCAAGGCAGGAGAATGAAACAGATATGCAGGCGTTGCTGAAAAATGAACTGGCGCTTGATCTGATGGCCGGCGCCCTGAAAGAACTGAACCCGGAGCAGCAGCAATGCGTAACTTTGTTTTATCTGCACAAAAAAAGCTACCAGGAGGTAAGTGATGCCACAGGCTACAGCATGCTGCAGGTAAAAAGCTATATCCAGAACGGTAAACGTAACCTGAAAATTCTAATAGAAAGAAAATTACAGGAAAGGGAGAACAGCAAATAAATGACAAACAACCTGAAAGACATATTATCCAGCTCATCACCCGATGTGGACCAGGAAACCCTGTTGCTTTACCTGCAGGGCAGGCTTTCAGAACAGCAAAAACATGAGCTGGAAAAGCAACTGATGAAAGATGAATTTAATGAAGATGCAATGGAGGGACTGCAGGAATTTAAAGATAAAGAGCAGCTGCAGTATATGGTGGAGATGCTGAACCGTGACCTGAAGAAGAAAACTGAAAAGAAAAAAAGGCAGCGGGAAAAGATGCAGCTCAAAGACCAGCCATGGCTTTACCTGTCTTTACTGATTCTTCTGTTGCTGATTGTACTGTCTTATGTGGTAATACGCCGTCTTATTAACAACTGACCGGCACCGGATTTGTCTGAAGAAGGTATAACAACAAAAAAAGGCCGGAATATCCTTTAAGCTCCTTCAGCCATTTTCAGTTACCGGAGATGCACCTCCAGAACAAAACCCCGGCAAACGGTATGAATGTTGTACCTTTTACAGGTCAATAATTTCCTGTTCTTTAAATTTTTTGGTTATGGGTATGCTGCATCAATTAGAAAAATGGAGTACCGCCCATCATCCGCGGTGGCTGGTTGTTCCCCGTGTGGCCCTTGGCATTTGTCTTATTATCAAGGGTATTTCGTATCTCAGTAATTCAGTCAGCCTTAAATTGGTTTTACAGGAAAGCACTGTGCCTGTTAGCGGCACCTGGCTTCCGGTAATCATCACCTGGCTGCACCTGCTTTGTGGTTTCCTTATTATCATTGGGCTCTTTACCCGATGGGCTGCACTTTTAATGACTCCCATCCTTTTGGGAGCTGTGATTTTTGTAAATGCACCAAAAGGAATCTTTGCCGGTGAGTCTGAATTCGCTTTCTCACTGGCAGTATTGCTGATGCTTGTGTTTTTCTTTATCGAAGGGGGCGGGCCTTTGTCGCTGGATGATTATTTCAGGAGGAATCCAAAATGAAGGGGTTCAGTATTGCTGCTTTCCTTTCCAATCCATCCATTCTTTAAACACCTGTCTTGCTTCAGGGTGCGGATGGTGGATAAAGGGAATTTCCCGCCCGGTCATGGGAGTGTTTATTTCACTGTAGATAAACTCATCATCAAACTCAATGGCAGCAGCTTCTTCACGGGTATTGGCATATATAACTTTTTGAGGTCTCGCCCAGTAAATGGCCCCAAGGCACATAGGGCAGGGCTCGCAACTGGTATATATTTCACAATCAGTAAGCTGGTACGTACCCAGTTTTTCACAGGCCTGCCGGATGGCCACTACCTCTGCATGGGCAGTTGGATCGTTGGAAGCAGTAACCATATTACAGCCTTCTCCAATTACTTCATCTCCCCTCACCACCACACAACCAAAAGGACCGCCTTTACCGCCCTTCATCCCCTGCCTTGACAGTTCAATGGCCCTTTGCAGAAATTTCCGTTCCCTGTCCGATGGTTTACGCATACCTGAAAATCAGATGTTTACTTCAAAAGAATATATATTAGTCAGCCATTTTCCACAGGTTTTGCACCGATTCTATTTCAATATGAAGTTAATATTAATTTTAGGTTACCCGCTTGTTACTCCCAGAAGCTTTCTGAATTTTATAGCTGAAATCACCACAAAACCTTAGCCGATGAGATGGGAAAAAGTCAAATCAACTCCCGAACAGGAAGTATACCACCTTTACAAAGACGATAAGCTCCGGCTGACACTCATTTACAACCCGTTTTCCAATTCTGCAAGGGTGGAGTGCAACAAAGAAAAGAGGGTGTTCCTTATCCGCAAAGAAGGATTCCTGAGAAATAAATCAGTTATCCGAAATGAGTACGGGGTAAAAATTGGTGAATTTGGACAGGACGGCGGTCAGCGGTTTATCAATGTGAATAATGAAAAGTTTTATTACGCAACCCGCAATAATCCTCTCGCAGAATTGTTGCTGTTTAATGAAACTGCAAATAAGCCTGCAATTACCTGCGGACTGAGCGCTGCCGGAGAGAGTTCTGATGTTTATTTCAAAAAAGATAAATCATTGGGTGAAATGCCTCACCCGGGATTGCTGATGGCCCTGTGCTGGTATATGTTTCTTCCCGTGGCCAAAGAAAATACAGCTGACGCATTAGCTGCCGGGTAAATCTTATAATTCTTCCCACACTTTTTTTGCAAATGCTTCCAGCGAAGGGTCTCTTGCGCCCATCAGGAGCAGCAGACAATTGCCGGTAAAATGAGGACGAACCTTTTCAGGAAATTCGTTCCTGTTTTCACAGAAAAATGCATTTTTACCAAGTGCCTTAAGATCATTTATCAGGTCGCCGGCAGAAATATCCTTTTCCGCAGTTCCGCCGGCATAAAAAATCTCACTCATCCATATCTCATCATGCGGCCGCAGAACATGGGCAATCTCCTTTACAAAATCATTCCGCAAAAATTTAGTTGGTTTATATCCATGCGGCTGAAACCATGCAATGACTTTTGGCGCCACAGGCTGACAGGCTGCAAGGGCAGCAGCGCATTTCACCGGGTTGTGGGCATAGTCATCAATCAGCCACACTCCTTGCTTTTTCCCATATACCTGGTGGCGGCGGTATATGCCTTCATACTCATGCAATGCTTCCGCACAAGTTTCAAGTGGCACACCAATGCTGTTTGCAACGGCAGTTGCTGCCAGTGCATTTTCCATATTGTGCCTGCCCAGCGCCTGCAGGGAGAATGCCATTCCGTTTATTGTGAACTGTATGGTGAATCCCTCCTGCCCGAAATCCTTTGAAACATAGCCCGCATCAATGTTTTCATCCGTTGAAAAATCCTGTACTGCATTTTGGGAAAATTGTTTTGCCAGCGGGTGCGACTGATTGACTGAAAAATTTCTGCTGTTATTTTTAAATACACCAAACAACTGCATCAGTTCATCAATCTCCTGGTGGTCCTTATCAATATTCAGCAACAAGCCAATCTCGGGTTTGTACTGTACAATGGAGCCATCACTTTCATCGGCCTCAATCACTAACCACTCTCCCGATCCCACTTTTGCATTGCCAATCTTTCCTTGTTTTATTATACTAACTAATCCTGCGCCACTAATAATGCTTGGTTGCAATCCTGCATATTCCAGTATATCAAACAGCATGGCGCTGGCGGTGCTTTTACCGCTGGTACCCGCCACAGCAATTGTTTTCTTGCTGGCAGCGATAAGGGCCAGCAATTCAGAGCGGCGCAGGATGGGTATATTCATCTGCTTCGCCTTTTGCACTTCTGCCACCGTGTCTTCAATAGCAGTGGATACAACAACCAGGTCAGTAGTATCCGTAATACCTTCACCGTCTTGCACAAAACATTTTATGCCTTCTGCCTCCAGCTTTTCTTGCGTCTCATTATAAACACCGGGAGCAAAAAAACGGTCGCTGCCGGATACTTTTTTGCCAACTCCTTTTAAATATTGAGCAAGGGCACTCATCCCGCTTCCGGCTACGCCGATGAAAAAGGGGGTCTGAAAATCAGCAAGAGAACTAACCATAGTACAAATAAAAGGTAAATAAACTGAAGAGGTTTTTACCAAACCGATTTAAATACCCTGCAGCGCTTTTATAAACCGGTAAAACTCCGTATTTTAAACCTTTTATTTATTGCCCGGTCTTAGCCCGGAACCTAAAGCCCTTACGATGCAAGCCACCACAACCCGCAACCTAATTATCTTAACCGGTTCAGCCTTGTTTGTTTTTATCGCCTGCAGTAAAAATTCAGGCATAGTTAGCCCCACCCCGACACCCAATCCAACACCGGTTGATCCTGTTGCTGCTGTACTAAATCTTCCGGCCACACCATTCAATTATTCCAATATTGGATTGCCTGGATATCTTAATTCGCCCAATATCATTGGCCAGATTAATACACCGGTCAGCAATCCTATTACAGATAACGGAGCTACCCTTGGTCGTGTACTTTTTTATGATAAAAAGCTTTCATTAAATAATACCATTTCCTGTGCTTCGTGCCATAAACAGGCCAGTGGCTTTTCTGACCCGCTTACAAAGAGCACCGGTTTCAACGGCGGACTGACGGGCCGCAACTCCATGTCGCTGATAGATGCAAAATACTATCCTAACGGCAGGTTTTTCTGGGACCAGCGGGCCGCCACATTAGAAGACCAGGTGCTGATGCCTATCCAGGATCTGGTAGAGATGGGAATGACCCTGCCCGCACTGGAAGCAAAACTGAAGACACTGGCGTATTATCCGCCGCTGTTTCAAAAGGCTTTTGGCGATACTGTGATAACCAGCGGAAGAATTTCCGCCGCACTTTCGCAGTTTGTACGCTCTATTGTTTCCTTCCAGTCAAAATATGATGCCGGAAGAAATACTTTCCCCGCTGTACCTGCACCTCCGCCAAATGCAGCTTTTCCCAATTTCACTCCACAGGAAAACAGGGGCAAAGAAGTGTTTCTGGTTCCCACACTGGGTGGATGCGCTGCCTGCCATGGTTCAGAAATCTTTACAGCGCCGCAGGAAAAAAATAATGGTCTTGACCTTACCACTACCGACAGAGGCTTTGGCGCCGTTGTGAATAACCCCAGCCTTGATGCTACGTTTAAGGTGAGTACCCTACGGAATGTGGAACTGACCGCACCCTATATGCATGACGGCCGCTTTACCACATTGGAACAAGTGGTAGAGCATTATAGCAGCGGTGTGAGAAATCATCCTAATCTTTCGCCGCAACTGAGATTGCCTAACGGCTTACCAAGACAAGCAAATCTTTCGCCGGCCGACAAGGCAGCGCTGGTTGCCTTTCTGAAAACATTAACCGATAATACCATTGCAACAGAGGTGAAGTACTCTGACCCGTTTAAATAGACTTACCCTGCGAGGCCCTCAGCATTTCACCATGGCCCCAATTTTTGGCCAGGGCATTTACCGCCGTTGTGATCCTTTTCACTTTGGTGGGTTCTGTTTTAGCGCTGTCAATCCATTTGCTGAAATAGCGCTGATGCGAGCCGGGTAGGCCCTCAAAGAATTTTTTGGCGGCCGGGTCATCATTCAGGCAGTCCATAAAATCACTGTTGAAAACAAATTCGCTTTTATCCTCCTCTATTTGCACCTTCAGCATAGCGCCATGCTTTTTACCGATGGCTTTGCGCAGGGTGGCATTTAACGGCATGATAATGGCGCCGTCACCCATTGGTATCAATGCAATGCCTTTGATTTTGTAATTATCCAGCCTGCCTTTTACCCGGAATGATTTTTTATTGCCGGGTTTTAATTTCTGTGCAAGATCAGCCGGTATTTCAAAATAAGTCCAGCCGGTTTTTTCTCCCTGCTTGTCAAATTTGTGAATGGTTGTAGTGAACTGAACCGTGGCCATAGAATAAACTTACTGATATTATCAATTTTGGCAAAGGTTAAAAGATTTATAAAAACTGCCTTTCATCAAGTTCTTACTTTTAGCGGGAGCATATTTAATTATTTTTGAACTTTCCACAATGGTCTTAATCCATGAATCACAATTCAACTCTTATCCTTCGTAAATTATTGCTCCTTTTTGCTTCTGTCTTTTTTACTTCACAACTGGCAGCACAGAACATTCCCGTAACGATCAAAGTCAGCAATCAGAAAAAAGAGCCGGTAACTTTTGCCACCATCACAATAATCAACAGAACTGACAGTTCACAGGTTTTTAAAAAAGTGGCTGATAGCAGCGGCATTGCAAAATTCAATCTCAGCAAAGGGCAATACAATGTGTCCGTTACTTCTGTAAATTATCAGCCGGTTGAAAAGGGTATTACGGTTTCTTCTGACCAGAAGTATTTCAACCTGGTAGCAGAACGTCTCCTCAAAAACCTGAAAGAAGTCGTTATCACCTCCAAAAAACCTTTGATGCGGCAGGAGGACGATAAGACTATCATTGAACCGGAAAACCTTGCTGCAACTTCTACTAACGGTTATGAAATTCTTGAAAAAACTCCCGGCCTTTTTGTGGACCAGGATGGGAATATTTATATCAGCAGCCTTACCCCCGCCAGTGTGCAGATAAACGGCCGTGACCTGCGGATGAGCGCTGCCGATGTCGCAACTATTCTAAAAAACCTGCCCCCCGGCGCTATTGCTAAAATTGAAATTGTAAGAACTCCATCTGCTAAATACGACGCAAGCAGCAGCGGTGGCGTAGTAAACGTAGTGCTGAAAAAGGGTGTAAAGATTGGTATGACAGGCAGTGTACATGCCGGAATGCAGCAGGGTACTTACGGCAACCAGTTCATCGGTTTTAACCTGAATAATAATGACGAAAAGAAGAGTTCCACCCTCACTTTGAACATGGGCCGGCGTAACAGTTTTGAACAAATCATTACCGACCGGATATTTGCACCTGACTCCATGCTCAGCCAAAACGCTTACACCAGGTATCCCGGCAACAATTATTACGGAGCTTATGGTATCACCTGGGACCTGAACGACAAATGGTCATTGACTTATGATGCCAATGTGAGTTACAACCGGTTTAAAAACCGCTCAACCAATAACAACAGCATACAAAAAATCAGTACAGCCGGGGTTTTCAGCAACAGCCTGAATACAGTGCGCAATGACGGAAGCTCACTCTCACTAGGTACAGGTTTTGAATCGAAGTATAAAATTGACTCAATGGGTTCTGAATGGACCAACGACACATGGTTCAGCCACACGGTTAATAAATCTGATCAGCGTTTTTCAACAAATTATACTTCCCCGGTAACTGCTGTTTTTGGCGGAGATGGAACGGCCGATGCCAAAAGGGAGTTTATCAATATAAAATCCGACCTGAAACTGAAGCTGGATAAAAAATTCACATTTGAAGCAGGCATACAATCCCATTTTCACAATTTCAGAAATGCAACGGATTACTTCCGTGAGACAAATGGTGTACGTACTGCTGATAAAGGCCGCACCAATACTTTCCGTTACAGGGAAACCATCAAGGCACTTTACATTCAGGGTTCAAAAACCATTGGAAAAGATTTTGTGGCCAAATTGGGTACCCGGCTGGAAAATACCAATATGCGGGGCAGGCAGTTTGTTCCCGGTGATACATCGTTCAGCATTCACCGCACCGACTTGTTTCCTTATGTGTACCTGAGCAAGAACCTGATGAAGATAGCGGGCTATGATCTCCGTGCCTATCTGGTTTACCGCCGTACCATCCGCAGGCCATTCTATGATCAGCTCAATCCATTCTCAAGATATGTGGATGAGTTTCTTTCGGAAGTAGGCAATCCTTCGCTGCGCCCGCAGTTCACCCAAAACTATGAAGCCAACGTAAGTGTGGATGAAAGGCCAATACTGGCTATTGGCGTAAACGATACCAAAGATATTTTTACCAATGTGGTTTACCAGTCGGATACCAGCCAGACGCAGGCCTACCGCACTTATGATAATCTCGGCAAGAATAAAGAATGGTATTTCCGCGGTCTGGGTGCGGTACCGCCCGGAGGCACCTATTTTATTGTGATCGGCGCTCAATACAATCACAATTTTTACCAGGGAATTTATGAAACCAAACCCCTTTCATTTAAAAGGGGTACCTGGACATTTTTTACTTACCAGTCACTGAAGCTGGATAAACGTTCTGTTCTTACGCTCAACGGCTTTTTACGGCTTAAAGGCCAGCAGCAATTTTATGAGCTCAGTTCATTTGGCGCTTTAAACAGCAGTATCAACCGGAAGTTCTTTAAAGATAAATTGGTGGTTACACTGAGTGTGAATGATATGTTTTATACCAATAAAAACGATTTCAGCCTCAAACAGGGTTCGGTTGATGCCAGGGGAACGAGGCTGGCTGATACCCGGAGGTTTGGCATCAACATCCGTTACAATTTCGGTATTATTCGTAAAAAGGAAGAAAATAATGATGTGTTTAATGCGGAACCGCCGGGAGGATGATCAGGCTTTTTGCTGAAACCTTTTTAAACCAAGAAACCCCGCAGGCAGATTGGTTTTACCTTTTACCGAAAGATCGGCCAGGATTTCCCCCACCACTGAAGCAAACTTGAACCCATGCCCGCTGAAACCGCAGGCAATGGTTACATCTCCGTCATAGCCGGGCAGATGGTCAATGATAAAATGCTCATCCATTGTGTTGGCGTAGAGACATGTTTTTACAGCAACCCGTTTTGCACCGGCAGGTTTGAAATATTTTTTTGCTTCATTGGTTATTGAAAGAATTTCTGCATCGGTTACTTCTCTTTTCACATGATCAGGATCTGTTTCATCACCGGGATAATGCAGTGCAAATTTCAATCCGGCAGGTCCGGGAAAACGATCACCTGTCAGGTAAGGAAAGCCGTACCATACTCCGTTGATATTTTCGCCTGCTATCAGCCAGCAGGGGAATCGTTCCGGCACATAATCAACAGGGTTTTCAGGCTCTACCCAAACAATTACCTGTCTTGTTACTTTAAACGGAACAGACAGTTGCCGAATAACATTTTCAGCCCATGCGCCTGCAGTGATGATGAGTTTGCTTGTATAATATACCGATTTGTTTGTGAGAACTTTTAAGTAAGCTCCTTCCCTTTCCCATTCCAAAACTCTTTCACCGGTTTTTAGTTCAGCTCCTCTTTTCAACCCTTCGCGTAAATACAATTCAATACATTTTTCAGGCAACAGAAAACCCGCATCCGGTTCCAGCAGCATTGCATCACCTTCGGCAAGCGAAAATGCCGGAAACGCAGAAGGATCGGCTATTGTTTTTAGTTCAATATTGAATTTGGACGCTGCCGATTTCACTCCCTCCATCACTTCATGCTGTAAAGGGCTGCAATAAAGCAAACCCGTTTTAAAGTAAACCTGCTCACCGGTAATTTTTTCCAGTTGCTTCCAGTTTTCATAGGCCCTGTTCAATAAAGGCACATAATCCGGGTGTTCAAAATAAGCTTTGCGGATGATCCGGCTTTGCCCGGCATGCGAGCCCTTATCATGCGGCACCGTGTCAAACTGTTCAAGTACCAGCACCCGGTATCCTTGTGCTGCAAGATGAAAACAGGCTGACGAGCCCATGGATCCGGCGCCAATCACAATTGCGTCATATTTTCTGGCGGCCATTGTTAAAATTATATGCTGCTCAAAATAAAAACCCCGGTACAGAAATTAATGCTTATCTTCGCACCGTTAATTTGAGTTCTACAGCATTTTGTAAGTGAATGATTTTTTACTGCTACGCCTGAAATCCTTTCTTAACAGGAATCTGCTAATAGTTAGTCTTCTTTACGTTGCGTTTTGCTCAAGCATTTTTTAAAGTTAATTTTTTTACATGAACATTTATGTTTCCAACCTGAGCTTCGCCGTAACGGACGAAGACCTGAGGAGTTATTTTGCCGAGTACGGAGAAGTTACTTCTGCAAAAGTGATTACAGACAAATACACAAACCGCAGCAAGGGCTTTGGTTTTGTGGAAATGAGCGATGATACAGCCGCTCAAAAAGCGATTGCCGAACTGGATGGTGCCACGGTTGACGGCCGTGCCATTAAGGTTAATGTGGCCAGGCCAAGAGAAGAAAGGCCTGCCCGTACACAAAGACCGTTTTACTCCAACAGCCGCTGGTAATACCGGCAGCCAATACTGTAAAACCTCCCAGAGGGGAGGTTTTATTTTTTGCAATAGACCCTGCTCCGTTTTACAGAACCGGTTTAGTAACCGGGTAATGCCCGTTAAGCTCTTTGTTTTGATTTTGCCGCACCCTTTTTTGCAGCCGGTTTACCTTTTAACTTTTTGAGGGCCGAGTCAATGGCTGCACTGAGGTTAGCATAGGTGGGTTTCAGGGTAATGGGTACATCATTGATGAAAAAAGCAGGAATCTCTTTTACGCCGCGGCTATGCCCTTCCTTAATATCATCCTGCACCTGCCAGCCAAAAGTTCCGTTCACCAGGTCTTCCAGAAATTTTTTATTCTTCACTCCCGCTTCTTTGCTGTACAGTTTCAGACTGGTGGTGCCCAGATTGCGTCTGTTATGAAACAGGATATTGTGCATCTCCCAAAACTTACCCTCCTGCCCGGCAGCTACTGCCGACTCACTGGCTTTAAGGCTCCGCTGGTGTATAAGTGTAAGCGGGAAATGTCGGAACTGGAATCTTATCTTCCCTTCATATTCTTCCAGTAATTGTTTTACAACCTCATTCACTTTTGCACATTCTTCACTTTCGTACTCGCCAAATTCAAGAAGGGTAATGGAGGCATCCTTCCTGCCCACAAACATCTCTTTGGGTTCAATGATGATGATTTCCTCTTTTTTTATTGCCATTTTGCTAGCTCCTTTTTATTATCAATACCGGCCTGGGCAGATACTATCTTTGTATAACAAATTTTTCGCCATCAGGTTGACCATAAAGCAGTTATGCCATTACGTCATACTTCCGAAGCGGTTGAAGATAATATTTTTTTATGCCCTGCCAAATCCGGTTAAAATTAATTTGCTAACAGACAAATTAGCTTTTGCAAATCAACCGTTTACGGCAATATTCAACTTCTTTAAAATGCATTACGTACATGCCTTAAAAAAGAGGTGTGCCGGGATGGGTATCTGCAAAAAAAGATAGTAAACTAACTGGCAATTAGTTTTTTAACCGGCTCAATATTGCCCTGGACATACGGAAAGCTATCAGAAGCTGTTTTGCCATCGCCATGCAGGGGCTCTATTTTTACACCCGGATATTACAACCCCCAGTAACAAAGAAGAAATTTCTATTTCCGCCAATCCTGCTTGCCATCACAGCTTGCCTGCAGTAGCAAACCCCGGTTGCAGCCAAATGATTTTGTAGTAACTATTATTTGTTAACCTAAACCCTTTTGACATGAAAAAGATCTTTCGGAACAACCGCCTTATTGCCGTGGCATTCCTTACTGTTTTTGCCGGAACAGCAACCATAGCCTGTGACAGTACCAAACCCAATCCTGTTTCGGGTGCAGAGCTAAAGTTTGCCGGAATGTTCAGAAACAACCCGGTGTTTGAACTGAGTGTAAACAATGACCGGGAAGAGGATACCTGTACCATCAGCATAACAGATATGTTTGGCAATGTATTCTTTTATGACAGGATACGGGCCCAAAAATTCAGCAGGCAATTCCTGCTGAACATTGAAGAGCTGGGCGAAGACAAACTACTATTTAAGATTCACACCAGAAGTGATAATAAAACAACCCTGTACGAAATTGGCAGCCGTACCCAATGTATTAATGAAGCCACCGTTACCCGCTTGCATCAGGCCGGCAGTTAATATGGAACAAAGCGACACACCGATTCCTTTTAGCCGTACCTGAACTGGTTGTGTAAACGATGTGAAACAGAAGCAGATTCAACAGACCAATAGGATGCTTTGTATAGCGGCCTTCGTATCTTGCCGTACCAACTGCTATACATGAAAAAATGTATTTTGTTTCTTGCAATAACGGTTTCTGCCAGCCTGTTTGCACAACCTGGTTATATACCTCCGGCTGAAAACCTGGAGGCCCGGAAGGTTTTCCAGGATGATAAATTCGGCCTCTTTATCCACTGGGGCCTCAGCAGTGTGCTGGGCCAGGGTGAATGGGTGATGCAGAACCGCCGCATCCGCTTTGATGAATACAAAAAATATATCCGGGTTTTTAATCCCGTGGATTTTAATGCCGAACAATGGGTGCTTATGGCTAAAAATGCAGGGATGAAATATATTGTCTTCATCACCCGGCACCACGATGGCTTTTCCAACTGGGACACTAAATACAGCGACTGGAAGATCACCAATACGCCTTACGGCAAAGATGCACTGAAGCAACTTGCTGATGCCTGCAAAAGATATCAGCTGAAACTTGGCCTTTATTACTCCACTCTTGACTGGGGCCGCAGCGATTATCCATATGAAACGGGCCGCACCGGGCAATACAGCGGAAGAACGGGAAAAAGCAATTACGAAAGTTACCTGCAGTTCATGAAAAATCAACTAACAGAATTGCTTACTAACTATGGCCCCATCATGAGCATCTGGCTGGACGGGCATTGGGACCAAACCAATCCCGAAGGACATGCTGACCGGAGTTCCCGTATTGACTGGAAGTATGATGAACTGTATGGTCTTATTCACCGGTTGCAACCCGCTTGTATCATCGGCAATAACCATCACCTCGATCCGTTTGACGGGGAAGATTTCCAGATGTTTGAAAAAGACCTGCCCGGTGAAAACAAGGCAGGCCTTAGTTTCCAGCAGCCATCAGATGCGATGCCGCTGGAGACCTGCGAGACCATGAACGACTCCTGGGGATATAACATCACCGACCGCAACTTTAAAACAGTAAAACAGGTAATTCATTTACTGGTGAATACTGCAGGCCGCAATGCCAACCTGCTGCTGAATATAGGCCCGATGCCCAATGGGGAGATTCAAAAGGAATTTGCCGATACGCTGGCCGTGGCAGGCAAATGGCTGCAGCGGTTTGGAGCTTCAATTTACAACACAAGAGGAAAATTACTGCCGCCGCCGCAATGGGGTGTAGCCACAAGAAATGAAAAAACAATTTACCTGCACCTGTTACACAAACCGGAAAATGCATTTATTCTTTTGCCTGGTTTTACTGAAAACATTTTATCCGTTGAAATAATGAACACGGGGCAAAAGCTGAAATGGAATAAAGTACCCGAAGGCACTTTCATTTATCCGGAATATCCCATTGGCGGAAGCATAGACCATGTGGTAATGGTGAAACTGAAATAATAAGTCAAATAAAAAATCGGCGGTAGTGCAATACAGAGAAGAAAAGTTTTCAGGCTCCGGGGTACACCTGCTCGCCGCCTGTGGAAGGCTCTGAGCCGCTGTTCTTCCACGAATGTTCCCTCCACCGCTGCCTGAACTTTTCCTGCTCTTCCGGCGTCATCGAATCCCATTTCTGCCAGATTCTTTCTTTCCATGACAAACGGCTGTGATGCCGGTCACGGCCACGGCCGCCACTAAAACTGCTGAACAGTATTTTGGACAGCACCAATATTCCCAGGGCCTGCCAGAAAGTAACGGTGGAAACATGCAGTACCGGTACCAGGGCATTGTTCCATAGCCACATTACTACCATTCCAAAAACGAATATGGCCAGAGGGCCGATGATTAAAATCAAAAAAGCCAGTTTCGCAGGATTAAATCTTCTTTTCATGTTTTTCTGTTTTTTATGATTGAATAATTTCTGTGTACAGTTGCTCCAGTCTTTTTCGCAGGTGCTGTACGGCATACCGCTTGCGGCTGATGAGTGTATTTATCTTTTCGCCAGTCTGTTTTGCTATCTCATTAAATGAAATTTCTTCCAGTTCATTCCACACAAATACCTGCCGCTGCTCCGGCGGCAATTCATCCAGCGCTGCAAGTAACTGCTCCCGGAAAAGGTTTCTTAAATGAGCGGTTTCAGGTGTTTCCGCCAGCAACACCTCATCAAAACTGAATTCACCTTCCTCCTCATCAAACAACTCATCCAATGAGTCAGCCTGCCGCCTGCGGTATTTGTCAATAATCCGGTTGCGGGCCACCCGGTACAGCCAGGCTCCGGTTTGCTGAATGGGCTCGGAATGCACCACATTACTAAACTGATACCACACATCCTGCAAAATATCTTCTGCATCCTCGTCTGTATTCACCCGGCCGCGGATGAAATAAAACAACCGCTTGCCATAATCCCTTACTGTCTGAATGATATTTTGTTTGGCTTCGCTGCTCACCGGTATAGCCATTGCCTGACCCATTTATAAAGGCAGACGGCCCAACAAAGGAAATATTTTAAAAGGAAAAAGATTTTTCCTCCCTGAGTTTGCTCCAAAAGACTTTGTACAAATAAATGTTCAGGGCTAAAAGTCGTCACGCACCACCATTGTTCACCCCACGCTGCGTACATGCGCTGTAAGACCTGCCTGGCCGATTTACCTGCCGAAGGCATGACAGGCAGGTATAGCAAAAAAGACACAAAAACAACCAGGCATCCTGCAAAATAAAGCCTATCTTTACCGCGATAAATTGAGTGATGCTGCTCTTGTGGGGAAATGTTTACACTTGGTTCCCTTTCACCTGCATTTTGCTCATCTAGCCTGTTTATTTAACATCCGGTAAAACGCAGCATGCTGCTAATTCATTTATTATGACAACCGACCAGATAGAAAAGTACATTGACACTAAAGCAAGGAAAGAAAGTCCGGTGAGCATTCATTTCAAAGACCGCCAAACGGTAACAGGCATTTTTATTCAGCTGGCTGATTTTAGTGAACTGAAATCCAAAAATCTGTGGCGGGTGGTGAATAGTAAGAATATTGCGGAATGGAACAAATCGCATGACCATAACCTGAGCCGCATTTTTAATGGTATGTCCTTTACACGGCTTACTGAGGAGAAATAAGGATGGTGCCGGGGCAGGGAGGCATCCTGATTAAATCAGGAAAGCGGTTTCACATTTATTGCCATCGGGCCTTTGGGGCCGTGACCAATTTCAAAGCTTACTTTATCATTCTCATTTACCGGGGCAGAAAGGTTATTGGCATGCACAAAAATACTTTCTCCGCTGGCCTGGTCCCGGATAAATCCAAAGCCTTTTTCATGATTGAAGAATGTAACCCGGCCCGTGCGTATTGCATCTTCTGCTGACGGAACATACTTCGGTACCCCGATTTCAATATCTCCCAGTTTTATTTCCTTTTTTTTGCCGGGGTCTGGCGGTGTGGATGTGATAACACCGTTCTCGTCCACATAGGCCATCATTGCATCCAGCCCTTTGCCGCTGTTTGCCTGTTCTCTTCTTTCCTTTTTTCTTTCGGCCTTATCTTTTTTCTCCTGCAGCTTTTTCTTTTCTCTTTCTTTTTTGTTCCAGGAATCTGCCATTTCGTTGTAGTTGGTGAAGATATATTTTGGTGAAGGTAGGCTATTGAGGCGGTAATGCAGGTAAATCTTTCAAGCGGTTATTGCCTGTTCTCTTTTCTTGGTCTCCTGCAAGCTTGCCTGCCGCAGGCAGGGCGGGAATAGAAAAAAATATGCTCAGGGCTAAAGCCCATACAGGAACTCTGCCATTGACCCCGGTCTTAAGACCGGCGTAAATGCAAATACTTTGAAAAAGGACTTTAGTCCTGTTACCCAACAGCCCGCTACTCATCACCCGCTGCCAATGTACCCCACGCCGCATACCTGGGCTGTGAGACCTGTCTGCCGATTTACCTGCCGAAGGCATGACAGGCAGGCTTCCCAGAAAAAAGGACTTTATTTCTTAAATTAAGAAGCCGCTTTCTTCTCCTTTCCGCCTACTGGCGGAGAAGGCCGGGATGGGGCTTCATTCCTGAACACAACATTATTGTCAAATACGTCAACTAACACCGGCTTGCTCTTATCAATATCCCCCGCCAAAATTCTTTTTGAAAGCTGGTTCACAATTTCTTTTTGTATCAGCCGCTTCAATGGCCGGGCGCCAAACTGAGGGTCAAAGCCCTGCTCAGCTAAAAACTCCAAAGCATAATCGCTGAACTGTAACTGTATGCCGCTTTCGGCTACAAGCTTTGTCAGTGCATTCAGCTGTATCTGCACAATGCCTTTTATCTCCTTCATCATCAGCGGGCGGAACATGATGATCTCATCCACCCGGTTGAGAAACTCAGGTCTGATGGTCTGCCGCAGCAGGTTCATCACTTCCACTTTTGCTTTTTCGGTTACCACCTCCACATTCTTCTCATTCACCTTTTCAAAATGCTCCTGTATAATGTGGCTTCCGATATTACTCGTCATAATGATGATAGTGTTCTTAAAGTTCACCACACGGCCTTTGTTATCGGTCAGTCTTCCATCATCCAGCACCTGCAGCAATACATTCCATACATCGGGATGAGCTTTTTCAATTTCATCCAGCAATACCACACTGTAAGGTTTTCTGCGCACCGCTTCGGTCAGCTGCCCGCCTTCATCATATCCCACATAACCGGGAGGGGCGCCTACCAGGCGGCTCACGGTATGTTTTTCCTGGTACTCACTCATGTCAATGCGGGTCATCATGCTTTCATCATCAAACAAATATTCGGCGAGGGCTTTGGCCAGTTCTGTTTTACCCACACCGGTAGTACCGAGGAAAATAAAGGAACCAATCGGTTTCTTCGGGTCCTGCAGACCGGCACGGCTTCTTCTAATGGCATCGGCCACGGCGGTAATGGCTTCCTCCTGCCCCACCACCCTTTCATGCAAATGCTCTTCCAGCTTCAGCAGTTTTTCCCGGTCACTCTGCAGCATCTTGGTTACGGGTATACCGGTGGCTTTGGCTACACTTTCGGCAATGTCTTCGGCGTCCACTTCTTCCTTTAATAAACGTTTCTCCGTAGAGTTAATTAGCTGATTGGTTAATTGGTTAATCAGTGTTTCCTGTTCTTTTATTTTACCGTAACGTATCTCCGCCACTCTGCCATAATCGCCTTCTCTTTCGAAGCGTTCCGCTTCCTGCTTGAGTTTCTCTACTTGTGCCTTGGCATCTTGTACCTGCTCTACGAGTTCTTTTTCTTCTTTCCATTTGGCCTTGTAAGTATCTCTTTCCACACTCAGGTTGGCGATTTCAGTATTCAGTTCTTTCAGCTTGGCTTCATCATTTTCCCGTTTGATAGCTTCCCGTTCTATTTCCAGTTGCCTTATTTGTCTTTCTAATGTATCTAACTCTTCAGGCATGCTGTTCATTTCCAAACGAAGCTTGGCAGCGCTTTCATCTATTAAGTCAATGGCTTTATCAGGCAAAAAACGGTCGGTGATATAGCGGCTGCTCAATTCTACCGCCGCTATGATAGCTTCATCTTTTATCCGTACATGATGATGAGTTTCATAACGATCTTTCAATCCCCTTAATATGGAGATAGCATCTTCCACTGAAGGTTCATCTATCATCACTTTCTGGAAACGGCGTTCCAGCGCTTTATCCTTTTCAAAAAATTTCTGGTATTCATTCAGTGTGGTGGCACCTACAGCCCTTAAATCACCTTTGGCCAATGCCGGTTTTAAAATATTGGCGGCATCCATGGCCCCTTCGCCGCCGCCGGCGCCTACGAGGGTGTGTATCTCATCAATAAACAAAATGATTTCGCCGTCACTGGTGCTTACTTCTTTTACCACGGCTTTCAGTCTTTCTTCAAACTCACCTTTATATTTTGCTCCGGCTATCAATAAACCCATATCCAGTGCATAAATGGTTTTTGATTTCAGGTTCTCGGGCACATCGCCATTCACTATTCTGTGTGCAATGCCTTCGGCGATGGCTGTTTTACCCACGCCGGGTTCGCCAACGAGTATGGGGTTGTTTTTTGTGCGACGGGAAAGTATATGCAGTGTCCGTCTTATTTCTTCATCCCGCCCGATCACGGGATCAAGCTTTCCCTGCCGGGCCAGTTCATTTAAATTCTTTGCGTATTTATTCAGCGCATTGAATTCCTGCGACTGCGTTTGTGATGTAACAGCTTCGCCTCTTCTTAAATCTTTAACAGCGGCTATCAGTCCTTTTTCAGTAAGACCTGCATCTTTCAGCAGTTTGGCTACAGCATCATTGCCCTGCACGATGGCGAGCAGTAAATGCTCCGGTGTTACAAATTCATCATTGAACTGCTTCAGTGAAGCGCCGGCCCTTAATACAACGCTGTTTGCCTCCCTGCTAATCTGCTGGGCAGGTTCACCGCTTGTTTTAGGTAGTTTATTGATCAATTCATCCAGCTTGCTGTCCACCAAATGGATGGTTACATTGTTCTTTTTGAGTAAGTATTCCACCGGCGAATCTTCCTGTTCCAGCAACGCTTTCAGGATATGTTCCGTCTCAATGTTCGGATTCTTTGCATTGAAAGCAAGCTGCTGCGCCTGCTGAAAGGTTTCGGCGGCTTTTATGGTGAAGTTTCCCAAGTTCATATACCCCATATCCGCCAGTTGGCGGAGCTTATTTTTTTAGTTATTACATTTATTTTCTAATTCATAGCTCATGATATATAAAAACCTTTATGCAATCAGCAAAAACCGTTCTTTCCCCCTTCATGGGGGTCAGGGAGTGTAACTATGGCATATAAAGTTAACCGACCCTGCATGAAAGTCATGTTAACCATTGGTTTTCTGCTATTGTTGCAGCCAGTATTTGCGCAGTATAACTGGACGGAGCTGGATAAAAAGCTGGCTGATAGCCGCCAGCTCCTGGGCAATAATGTGGTATGCCTCGTATGGAAGGGGGATTCATTGATCTATAAAAAAGAAATGGGCGGTTTTAATGCAAAAACCCAGGCCCCCATTGCAAGCTGCAGCAAATGGTTAACAGCCGCACTGGTAATGCAGTTTGTGGATGAAGGAAAATTATCGCTGGATGATAAAGTAGTGAAATACATTCCGGAATTTGAAAAATATTTTAAGAATTATATCACCATCCGTCATTGCCTGAGCCATATGACAGGCATTGCAGATGACAGTAAATTTTTAAACCGCATTTTGGAAAGAAGAAAATTTTCTTCGCTGGAAGATATAGTGAACAGTTTTGCTGCAAGAGAGATCAGGGCTGCCGAAGGCACTGATTTCTGGTATGGCAATATTGGTTTGAATATTGCAGGCAGGATTCTTGAGGTGATCGGTAAGAAAAAATTTGAGACTCTGATCAAAACAAAACTCTTTACACCACTGGGTATGACGAAAACAACTTTTGCAGATATGAACGGATGGCCGGTGAATCCATCCGGAGGGGCAAAATCAACAGCAGATGATTACATGAAATTCCTGGTGATGCTTTTGAATAAAGGCAAATACAATGGCCAGCAAATACTCAGTGAAAAATCAGTAAATGAAATGATGCAGGTACAGAATAATCCGGAACAAATTAAATATGCACCAAAAGCTGCTGAAGGATTTACTTATGCATTAGGCAGTTGGGTAGTGGAAGCCCGGGATACCACAGATCCCCTCAGGTATTCACCTAAAAGGCCAACTGTTCCGCCCTTTCCTGAAACTAAACAATTAGCTACGCCATTAGCCAGCCCCGGCTTATTTGGCACCTGGCCGATGATTGATTATTGCAGGGGCTATGTCTATATCGTTTTTGTAAAAAATTTTTTAGGAGACGAGAGGGCAGATGCACATCTTGAATTAAAAAAATAATTGATAAGCAGATTGTTTCTGAATGTAATTGAAGAGTTCGGGCAAGCATTTAGCTAAAAGCTTGTGGCTAAATGCTTGAAGCTTGCAGCTATATTCCTACCAGTAAACAATGTACAATGCAGCCAGTATGCCCAGCACCAGCAGCATTCCGGTTGCAAAACCGGTTGACACCCTGAACATGGATCTGTCCACCTCCATGGCTTTGGGATTGTCTTTTGATTTGGGGCCCAGCAAACCAAACAGCACAATCAGCGCCACGCAGGCAAGGAACACCACTCCCATCCTGTTCATAAACGGTAAGGCCGGAACGGTATACTTCAGCAAGGCCGATAAGGGAATACTGATGATGGTGGCGGCCAGCGCCCCGCCGGAGTTGGAACGTTTCCAGAAGAACCCCATCAGGAACATGGCAAGGATGCCCGGTGAAATGAACCCGGTGAACTCCTGTATGTAATTAAATCCCTGCCCGAAACTCTTTAAACCCGGCGCAATAGCCAGCGCTATAACAAAGGCGCCGATTACCACCCAGCGTCCTGTTTTCACCACCGTTTTATCATCGGCATTTTTGTTCATAAAGCGTTTGTAGATATCAAGGGAAAAGATGGTGGAAATGCTGTTCGCTTTTCCTGCCAGCGAAGCAACAATGGCTGCCGTCAGCGCTGCAAAAGCAAGGCCCTTCAGCCCTGCCGGCAACAGGTTCAGTAAAATGGAATAAGAATTGTCAGGCTTTACCATCCCGTTTTCCATAATGCCTGAACTGATACTTTCATGTGCGCCGTTAGTATACAGCACATAACAGGCAATGCCCGGAAGCACCACAATCACCGGCATCAGTAACTTTAAAAAGGCTGCAAACAATAACCCTTTTCTTGCCGTTGGCAAATTGGCACCCAGGGCCCGTTGAGTGATATACTGGTTACAGCCCCAGTAGCTCAGGTTGGCAATCCACATTCCTCCAATCAGTACAGCAAGACCCGGCAACTGACCCCATGGATCGGACATGCCGCCCTGCCCGTCATGCACCAGGTATTTTCCCTTTTCAAATACCATATGAAAATGATCAGGGGCTTTTTGTTTTAATAAACTCAGCCCCTCCATCATGCCGGCGCCTGTGCCCACTTTGTCAGACACAAGATTTAAGGCAAGATAGGTAGTGGCCAAACCGCCGAGTATCAGAAAGAATACCTGTATTACATCGGTGTAACCAATCACCCTCATGCCGCCGAGGGTAATAAAGATGGCAAAAATGACAAGACCCAGGGCACACCAGAAAAAATCGGCCCCAAGCATATGCTGCAAACTCAATGCGCCGAGATAAATAATAGAAGTAAGGTTAACCAGTACATACAGCAATAACCAGAATACCGCCATAATGGTGGCCACCCTCCATCATACCGCTGCCGGAGAAACTGCGGCATGGTATAGATTTTATTTTTAAGGTAAAGCGGCATAAAGAAAACCGCCACCACAATAAGGGTAAGTGCCGCCATCCATTCATAGGAAGCAATGCCCAGACCCAGTGCAAAACCCGAACCGCTCATACCGATGAACTGCTCGGCAGAAATATTGGAAGCAATCAGTGAAGCGCCGATTGCCCACCAGGTGAGTGAACCTTCTGCAAGAAAAAAATCTTTTGAATCATTATGCGTATTTTTTTTCCGCTGGTAAATCCAGTAGCCATACATGGCCACAATGATGAAATAGAAAAGAAAAACAATAATGTCTTTGGAAGCCAGGTGCATAAGCAGGGTTTTTAATCTGAAAAATATTGAAAATAACCTAAACCATACTGTATTATCTTTAATTTTAATTCACCGCAAACGTTATATGTACGAACACCGAAAACAACCTCTGGCATCAAGGGCCACATTTTACCAGCGCATACTGAAGAATATCATTGTGGCTATTACCATCATGGCGGGTTGTCTTGTAATCGGCATGGCGGGTTATCATTACTGGGGTGATATTTCCTGGATTGATTCTCTGCATAATGCTGCCATGATATTGAGCAGCAGGGGTCCTGTGGCCGAACTAAATACCGTCAGCGGAAAAATATTTTCATCGGCCTATGCTCTTTTCAGCGGGATTATTTTCATCACCAATGTCGGCATCATCCTGGCACCGGCCATTCACCGGTTACTTCACCGGTTGCATATTGTGCAAGAATAGGGAAAATGGCCTTTACAATCCTGTATACGCTGGATTCGGAGAATCTCTCCAAAATGCTCCTTGACAAATAACATGATCACTAGATTTTACAACATACTTAAAAAATAATTTTGTAAAATAACTGTTGTTTAATTCTTGAATAAGTGGTCCACTATAATACTCCCCACATTTATGGCCAAACGGGGTGTTTGCTAAGTTAAGACTTGACCTGTCCCATTTTTTGGTGCAAATTTTGGTGCAAATAAAAAAGCAGCTACCAAATAAATTTCGTAACTGCTTGATTATCAGCACCCTTACAGACGAAAGATGCAGCAGCCATATTTGCATGAAAATAGTTTTTGCTAAATTTTTATTTCTCTAAGTTTTTCTGGTGTAATGGGAAGGTTTCTGACCCTTTTTCCTGTTGCATTATAAACTGCATTTGCAATAGCAGCGGCCAGACCAATAAATGCAATTTCACCTAATCCTTTGGCACCAATTGGATTAATAATCGGATCTGGTTTATTGACAAACCAAACTGTTGTCTTTGGGATATCAGGGTGCAAGGGTACTTGATAGCCTGCAAAGCTGGCGTTAGTGATAGCGCCGGTTTGATGATCAAATTTTAATTCTTCCAGCAAGGCCATTCCCACACCACCTACAACACCCCCAAGCATTTGACTTCTGGCTGTATTTTCACTAATAATCTTCCCGGCATCAGCGGTGGTTACTACCTCTGTAAGTTTTATTTTAAACGTTTTTGGATTTACCAACACTTTTACAAAGTGTGAGGAGAATGAGTTTGTAGCATGCTTTAGCTCCATGGCACTGGTACCTTGCGAATCTTGTGTGATCTCCAAAAATGGTTTATTTGCCAGCTTTAGCAGATCCGCATTGGAAATAAAAATCTCTTTATCAGCAGGGGCGCTTACACCTTCTTCATTAATCACCAAGGTAGATGCATCCAAGTTTTTAAATGCAGGTACATTTTCAACTGCCAGTGTTCGTAATGATTTTTTTAGTGCTTCACAGGCCAGGTATACTGCCGTTCCCAGGGTGGAGGTGGTAGTAGATCCTCCCTGTGTGGGACCAGGCGGTAGTTCGGAGTCTCCCAGCATAAATGAAATTTTATCAAGGGGTAGCAGTAAATTTTCTGATGCAATTTTTGTCATGGCTGTGGTTGTGCCGGGTCCCATATCACTCACGGCACTTTGTAATACGAGATTTCCGTTGGCTTGTAGAATTGCACGCACCGATGCTTGTGATCGACCAGCTCCAAAAACACCGTTTGCCATGCCGTATCCAACTAACCATCCATTCTCTTGTAAGCTTCCAGGTTTTTGCGGGCGATTAGCCCA